>ERZ1034807.2-NODE-2-length-147376-cov-98.124117_pt1 | contig 147376 bp, 176 predicted proteins | sample MGYA00520648_ERZ1034807 | MGnify/ENA primary metagenome ERZ1034807 (study PRJEB33766, sample SAMN09781684) | gut metagenome | biome: gut microbiome | host: Homo sapiens | place: Madagascar | study: EMG produced TPA metagenomics assembly of the PRJNA485056 data set...
TGGTTATTTCAATGAAGGAACACATGTATGCAATCTAGATGATATTTTGTCAAATTGAAATAACCAATCTAAATAAGTTGATACTCGGTAGGGCGCTGCGGTGTGCTTGACCGTGTGTTTCCGTCCAGGTGTTGGCGCACCTGGACGCTTTCTTTTTCTATCTAGTAAATTATTAACGAATGATTAAGACTATTGACTTTTCATAAGAATCGTTATATAATATGTACATAAGTCAGCCAACACATCAAAAAGCTTCAAAGCTAAGGAGGACAAAATGAACGGATACATTATCAAAGCTACATACCTCACCGGTCCGCACAAAGGACGTTCTTATTTCCTTCAAAAAGGCGGATATGTAACATCCGATCCAGATGACCAGTGGTCAGATAACTGCTACAAGACAGAAAACATCTGTAAGTCAATTTGCATGAAGCTTGAAAGAAGCAACATGGCTGAACACGTAGTGGAGAAGAGAATAAGAGAGTATAGATCTCAAAACGGGTACAATGTATCGGAATACATGATCAACGAATTGATGAAATACACACCGTATTTCGTCAAAACTGTTCACAATTCGGATGTTCACTGAGGAGGTATTCATAATGATCATCAGTTCTCGTTTAGAAGCAAGGAAGTCTGTTAAAGATAACTTCGAGCTCGCGTGTAAATTTCAAATGACTGTCATCAATGTCTTTCATAAGGACTTGATTACAGGTGAAATTGTTCTAACTGATGTGTTCAGCCACGATAGTATTCAAGCCGTTACATGGAGAGACAATTACCTTGAATCGTTAAAGAAGCTAGAGGTACCTTACATTTGCTATGTGGGAGATCATTTCACAGAAGCATCTGGCTACTTAGACTTTGAGGAGTGACAATCATGGACAGAAAAGTTTTTGAAGCTTTATCTTCTGCAAATAAATTGATCAACCATCAACTTGATTGTTAAAAGGCCGCTATTCTTGATATAAAAAAGCTATTGAAGAAACAGCGAAAGATTTCAATATAACTTACAAAAAGGGCCGCAGTGAAGGATTTGAATCCGAAACTATTGATGATATAGCAGAAATTTACGGATATCTAATCGGAGCTAAAGGTGCAATTGAAGCGGGCATATCTAAGTTAGAAGAAGCTAAGAATATGATGCCCAATTTTGATAAAGGAATGAATACATGAAACGAATAATCAAGAAATCGGCTGTAATCGGGATGGCTAAAGAACCGTCAAGAGGTGTTTTTTGGATCGTTGATGGAAAAGTCCTGTCATTTCCTTTTTACAATGACATAACTTCTCCCGGCGTTGCTAAATCCGGATTGACTTACAACCACAAAAATTTGTGGCCTGATGTTAAACCCAAAGGATGCAATAAACCGTATAATTACTACCCTCGTGGACGAGTGGAGCTAGGAAAGAAAAATCCTATCATATATGTAAATCCTAACTTCGATAAATATGATTTAGCAGAAGTTAGAAAGGATTTTGGAATTATCAATGAGCCTAAAGTAGTATTTGATAATTCAGATCATTACAAATGTTATCTAGATGACGGATGGAAGCCAGATAAATAACAATCGTTATATAAAATGTAGTAATCAAATTTGCTGGTGTGGTGGAACTGGTAAGACACTTTAGACTTAAAATCTAACGCATTAAGTTGTGTGCGGGTTCGAATCCCGTCACCAGCACCAAATGAGGGTTTGTCCTCAAGTAATGCTACTGAAAGTGCATCCTTACGGTTGAGGTATTGGTTAACCGTTATTAGATTATTGTAAAATACAATAGAAAATAAAAGCGAGGTTCAATTCAACAGTAGTTCAATTTTGTTAAATGAATTACTTTTGATGGTCCGGTACGATTCCGGAGGGATTGTCTTCATTCCTAACGCTTAGACCTATCTTTTCTATATAGCTGGCCACTATTCTGCCAATCGACTGATTGGATGAGGTTTCGACCATCAGATAAACGGCTGAAAATGTATAGGCGTTTACTGCTTAACGAAATGAAGCGGGCTGTTGTTCATCTCAGGACAAGAAGATGGCGTGCCAGCCGACATTGTTAGCCTATTTCGGTAGGTATTCGGTTAGAATAAGGAATGCTACTTATTCGGGAGCTAAATTGAATGTGCATCCTTCTGAAGTTGGAGTCTCGAAGATAACGTTTCTGAGAGATAGATGTTAAGTTAGTACTTAGCATTGAGGTTAAACTTGTCAGCTCCTAAAAGTTAATATCGAGCAAACTCACCATAAAGTGTTCTAGCTGCTAATCTAAAAGAGAATGAGATGATTAGAAGGATTGAGCGAATCTAGATGCTCGTTATTATATTTGCCATCTGCAAGTCCTACATTGCAGTGAGGTTGGTAGGACAACCAAAAGTCAAGCGAAAGACGGAAATAGCGCCGGACACCTCGCCCGTTGAGGAGGGAATTTGAACAAAAAGGTAAGATATGTTCACACCAGAACATAAGGGCATATGGAATGGTGAAAATGCTTACTAAACCAAGCTGCTAGGTTATCTGACAAGAAGCCAGGATTTGAGGCAGATAAGTGATAGAATGCAGTACTCTAGTTTGACTTTTAGAAGAACCTTTCATATTATCACTTAATGAGTTCTATGCGTTGCAAACACTTCTCTCATTCGGACCGCAAAAGAAGGGTTAGATATGGCGCCTTGGTCAAGTGGTTAAGACACGGCCCTTTCACGGCTGTAACATGGGTTCGAGTCCCGTAGGCGTCACCATCACATCTTATCGGATGTGTTAAGTGTGATATATGGTAACAGATTCCGACCTAAGCGCACGGGTCTTCTAGAGGCCTTCGGAATCGAATATCCGGGTGTAGCTCAGATGGTAGAGCGCGTGGTTTGGGACCACGATGCCGCTGGTTCGAATCCAGTCACTCGGACCATTTTTTCATTCAATTTTTATTCATCGTTATATAACATGTAGGCGGCATCCATCTCGGATACAATACTACAACGTAGATAGAGAAAACATTTTCTCTGTAATGAGAGGTAAGATACTCTTGAATTTGCCTAAAAAAATAAATTAGCATCGTTATATATCATGTAGCATCAAATATGCTGGATTAGCTCAGTTGGCAGAGCGCGTGATTTGTAATCTCGAGGTCAAGGGTTCGAGTCCCTTATCTAGCTCCATTGCCACAATTTATTAGATTGTGTGGATTGAAACCATCTCATCTCCTTCCTGATCCAGTTTCTGGTCTGGATAAACAAAACCAGGCAATTATCCTGCCTTAGCATAACGGTAGTGCAACCGGCCTATACCCGGCATAAGGCTCTAGATTGGGGCAAGATCTCGGTTCGAATCCGAGGGGCAGGACCATTAGCGCCCATACAAGCTTAAAAGTATGGTGAGGAATCAAGTTATTTAAGTTAGGTCAGCTTGATGTCCAATATTGAAGGACCTACGACAGGTGAGAATGACGGCTTAGTCCTTTCTTGAATAAACAGAACCTGACCAATCGGCGCCAAGGGTGAACGCTGCTTGAAGGTAAAGAAAGGCAATAAAACTTTACATGGGAGCATAGCTCAGTTGGTTAGAGCGCATGACTGTTAATCATGATGTCGAAGGTTCAAGTCCTTCTGTTCCCGCCAGCGCCTATATCAGTCTAGGTCTTGAAATGATATAGAGACCAATGCATTATCTTTTTAGAAAGGTAGTGTATCTGATGAAAAAGAGATCATCAACTCTCGGCGAATTATAACTTGACGAATGTGTCTCTTGACACAAAGAAGTAGCAGGTTCGTCTCTGCGCTTAATCTACTGAACTGCAATGTTGATGTACGCGGTAATTAGGTTCCCAAACCAATTCAGGGAGATTAAGAAAAAGTTTGCTTATTTAGTAGAAAGAGGGTTGGAGGGGCACAGCAAGTAGAATAAAAGGACCTATCCAGAATGCCATGATTGACACCATAAAATGCTGTCAATGAGAGCGTCAGTATTAGACCACGGTGAAGCGATGTGATGATGATAGGAATTGGGACTATCTAATTTCATCTAATGCCGGTATACATCTGGTTGTGTAGGTAGGCAACAAATTTGAAAGCTATTATAGGATGTGCCAAGGAGTAGAAGTAATCACCTCTGTCTACTGTGTATTTCTTCTAAATAAGTTCAACTTTTTATTAAGGAGTTTGAAAAATGAAAACAATCACTTTTATCAGTTATGATAAATATCCAAAAACAACCAAAAGGTCTCACATTTTTAAGAAGCGATTTTCTTCGTTAGCAGATGTTGCTAAATTTCTGAAAGCTTCAAATAAAATCTATTTGAACAATCCGATGAACGAGTTGTCTAAAGACGAACTAAGAATTCTTTCAATGAAAGTTCGATCGTTAAATAAAATGAAGGTGTAGCTCAGTCGGTAGAGCACCTGCCTTTTAAGCAGGCTGTCAAGAGTTCGAATCTCTTCACCTTCACCAAAATATGCACCTGTGGTGGAACTGGCAGACACGCTTGACTTAGGATCAAGTGCCTTCAGGTTTAAGGGTTCGAGTCCCTTCAGGTGCACCACATATGGAGGATTAGCTCAGCCGGTTAGAGCGCTTGCTTTACATCTTTAGTGTAACCAATATAGTAATTACCTTATATAAATATGAGGTGATAGAGTTGAGCAAACTTAAAGATGTAATGTCAAGCATATCAGATATGACGAACGGGAGGTATTCAATAGCAGGAGAATTCAAAGGATATGATCAACCATTATCAATAAGATGCAATATTCATAAACAAGTATTTGATATAAAACACGCACAATATTTACTTGAAGTCTGTAAAAATCCTAACAAAATATTCTATGGATGCAAAGAATGCAGAAAAGAAAAGGACGGCACAATTGAATTAAATTGCGAAATTTGTGGAAAGAAAATTATCAGACCTAGAGGTTGGGCAAATGGAAACAAAAGCAAATTTGCTTTCTGTTGCAGAGAACATAAGAATATTGCCCAAAGGTTAAAATCAGGATTTGATGATATGATTCCATCGCATTATGGAACAAGAAAAGATTACCGATACATAGCTTTCAGAATATATCCGCATAAATGTGCAGTTTGCGGCTGGGACGAGGATGAAAGAATATTAGAAGTTCATCATAAAGATATGAACAGAGGAAACAATTCCGACGATAACTTAATTATCCTTTGCCCAAATTGTCATTCAAAAATATCAAAAGGGTTGTATATGCTACAAGGTAATTTACTTGTTGATCCCGATGATAACTACTTAAAGTTCTTTAGTTTTCATACTTATAGAACTAAATCCCCTGGTATGTCTTGTAAAGTAATTTGTATAGAAGATGGCTTAATTTTCAAGTCAATAACAGAATGCGCAAATCACTACAGAGTATCGGATACAACTATCAATTATGCTACTGTATCTGATAATAAATTATGCAAATCCTTAGATAAGCATTTTGAAAGGATATAAATGCACCGTGTCCTCGGTGGTCTGAGGGCTTGGCTTACATCCAAGTACATTGAGTTCGATTCTCAAACGGTGTACCACTGGTTCGAGTCCAGTTGTTCCCACCAAATTTCATGGCCAAGTAGTTCAGTTGGTTAGAACGCCAGCCTGTCACGCTGGAGGTCGAGGGTTCGAGCCCCTTCTTGGTCGCCATTGTTGGTTTTTCTATTTTACCAATGTCAGAACGGGGCGAGTCCGTTCAAGTCGCTCAAATCGGGTTGGCCAAGAGGAGAGTCAGATCAAAATGGGTTGAGGCGGAGAGTTGGAAAGCCTAGTAGCTACATTAGGTATACATAGTGTAGCTACCTCACAAAATAAGGGTCCGTATTTCAATGGGAGAAAGCTTCCTTTGCACGGAAGAGGTTGCGTGTTCGAGTCACGTTGGATCCACCATTTGAGACTTCAGCCAGGTTGGTTAGAATGTCTGATTAAATGACATACAATGAGACGATACCAAGACTTTAGTTCGTTACAGAGTGGTGACTGAATGCCAAATCCCTTATGTCATTTATCTGGGCCTTTAGCTCAGTTGGTTAGAGCATCCGGCTCATAACCGGATCGTCCCGGGTTCGAATCCCCGAAGGCCCACCATAATTGGTACAACACGACTGTAACGGCTCCCGCGGTTTAGAGTTGTATCCCGTTTCTTAGTTGAAGCGTGTAGTGTCAAGAGAGCCTGCCCGACGAGCCATATGGGCACCACCTAGCGGTGAAAAGATATGAGACGCTCGTCAATTATTATAAGCCTCAGTAGCTCAGTTGGATAGAGCGACTGCCTTCTAAGCAGTAGGCCACAGGTTCAAGTCCTGTTTGAGGTGCCAGTAAGCACATTAAATAACGTGGAATAAAAATAGAGGTTGTGCTGGGACGTTGAGCCTCTAGTAAAAAACAATAAGATGCTTTACGCCAGTTGGTAGACGACTCTTGTAAAGAGAAGGCGCTGGTTCGATTCCAGCAAGCATCAAAAGCTGCTCTGATTGGGTCCATGCTTAATCTTAAGTTGCAGGAACATAAAGGCCTGCACGCTAATCTTCATCACCCAGAGAAGAGAAAGGACAGCAGTAACAATCTGTCAAAGATCAGATAAGACAGAAACTGCACATCGAGCAAGTAGAGATAGCGCTGTCTTGAAAGCTCAAAAATATCCTATCTGCAGTAGGATATTAAATCTAGCCCTCCGTGACAAGCTTGCACGGAGGGCTTCGCTATGAATCGTTATAGTATGTATATCAATACTGGAGTGATATCAATATGGATCAAAAGGAATCAACTATTCAGAATAACATAAGGACACAATCAAAACTTATACAAGACTACATAGAAAAAGTAAGACAGCAAAAGAAAGAAATTGAAATACTTCAATCCGAAATAGACAGGCTTACCTTTATCATTCAAGATTATCAATGTATGATGATTGTTAATAAGAGGTGAAATAAATGAGTTTCAATGCACTTGAAAAGAAAATAAAGGAGAATGCGCAGAAATACTATACAGATGGGTCTCAGTCAATGACAGACTCAGAATTTGATTCTGCAGTAAGCGAACTTAAGAAGTCAAAACCCAATTCAGAATTATTTACAACAGGTTGGGGATATGATCCAAATGAAAACAATTCCGGAAAGAAGTTCAAACATAGATACGGACTGGTTGGATCATTAGATAAAGTTCATAATTGGGACGAACTCCAGAAAGATCTTAGAGACAGAGAAATAATTGCATCATTGAAGCTTGATGGCCTAAGCGTAGTTCTATATTATGTTGACGGCAAACTTGATCAAGCTCTTACTCGTGGAGACGGAAAAATTGGAATTGACATCACTGACAAGGTCTTGTTCATAAATTCTAGACTGAAGCAAATTGATGAGACATTTACAGGAGGCGTTAGAGGAGAAATCCTGATGTCCTTCCCCGCGTTTGAAAACTATGCTAAAGATCATGAAGACGCGAAGAATCCTAGAAACACTACTGCAGGACTTATAAACGCAAAAGAAGTTTCATCGGATTTAAGACTTCTTGACATTGTTTTCTACAAAGTAGTTGGATGTAAGGAAGACAGATTCGATAACTATTTTGATATGCTGAACTACATTGAATCTCAGTTCTATCCTTATGTTGTAGATTATGAGAATGTTTCTCTATTTGAGAAAGCAATCATGCAAAAGATGAATGATCTAAGATCCGTGTGGTATGGTCATTATCCTGCGGATGGAATTGTGCTTGCAAGAAACGATTTAGGTAGGCTGACTCAAAATGAAACTGGAAATATGAATAGCGATGAAACAAACGAAACAATTTATACATTTGTTTCTCAAGCATTCAAATTTCCTGCTGAAACAAAACAAGCAAAGGTAGATTGTGTTGAATGGTCTTTGAGTAAGACTAAATATCTTATTCCAAAAGTGAAGATTGAACCTACACAGCTTTCAGGAACAACTGTTCAGTATACAGCAGGATTCAATGCTGATTACATTATGAATAGCAAGATAGGTCCAGGAGCTGTAGTTGAAATATGCAAGTCAGGAGAAATAATCCCTGATATTCAAAGTGTTGTCAAAACTTCCGATGAAGTTAAACTACCTACAATCTGTCCTTTCTGCGGAGAATATCTTGAATGGAAAGGTGTACACCTATTCTGCCCTAACAATGATTGCAGACATTCTAAGATGACTGATTTGCTTATTTGGTGTTCAAAACTTGTTCCAATTGATGGACTTGGAGATAAAATAAGAGAAAAATTCTTCACAGAAATTTATGGAGAAGAATACTGCACTGTCGATCAAATAATGAAATATCCTGTATTGACCCGTGCAAAGGTACCTGACATTGACAAAGGAAAGCAATATCAACTATTTAGAGATTCTCTACTAGCGCTTTTCAGAAATAAATTTAACATCGTTACTGTTCTTGAAGCTCTTAATATTCCAAGACTTGGACATGAAACAGCAAAGAAATTGTCTAAGTATCCAGATGTTATCAAGAAACTTGCAAACAATGATGAAAATACCTTCATAAATCTTCATTCATTCATTGGAAATGCAAACGCAGATTCTATCAATGAGCATAGAGAAAAGTTCATGCGTATCAATTTCCTGTTAGATAGAGATGGAATTGATTGGAATGTGACAGAATCTTCTAATATAAGAGTTGCAATAACAGGTAAACTATCCTGTAAGCGAGCAGATTTTGAGAAAGAGCTTGAATCAATTGGAATAACAGTTAGTTCAATAAACAATGATACAAAATACTTGATTACAGATGATCCTAACAGCTCTTCTGAAAAGAATAAGAAAGCTGACAAATTAGGAATCAGAAAGATAACAGAAGCTGATTTTAGAAAACTTTTCAATATTTAAGGAGGAATAATCATATGGAACTAATTAACCCAAGCGTAGAGATGATTACAGAAAAAGACATTTACAAACGAATTGAGCTTGCAGGCAGAACTTGCTACAAGTCAGAAGAAAAAATCAAAGAAGACTCTGCAAAGAAATTTGTACGAGCAATGATAAAGAGCAATCATACTGCTATGCTGGAGCACGCGTCGATTGTATTTCAAGTAGATTCATATTTTGTTTGGGAAACAATCAAGAGATGTAATAGAAGATATCTGAATCTAACTGAATGCTACGTTCCTACAGGATACAACAACCAAGAAAGGCGGCTTCTTGTTTCCGGTAACATTCGAGCTATCAACGAATCTGAAAATCCTTTTCTGCTTAAAGCTATGGTGAATGCAGGATACGGTGACGCAGTATATGGTGACCCTACAGTAGCAACAGATAAGGAATACGATGTAGAGGTTCGAGTTGTCAATCTCATTGATCTTGAAAATATTCAGAGAGAAGAAATCTTGAATCACTACTATCCATCATTTAGATGTATTACAGACAGAGCAGTAACTCATGAAATGGTTCGTCATCGTCCAGCAAGTTTTGCTCAAGAATCTCAGAGATATGTAAACTATGAAAAGAAGGGTGGAGTAGAATTCATCAAGCCGTATTGGTATGATTCTGCTTCCGCTAACGAAAAGATTTCGTTCAAATTCTCTTTACAGAATTCTGAAGGAATCTACAAAGAACTGATTGAGGCTGGTTTGAAGCCTCAAGAAGCAAGAGGAGTTCTACCTAATGCTACAAAGACAGAAATTGTAATGACAGCTCCTATGTATGAGTGGCAGCATTTTCTGAATCTTAGATATTTTGGAACAACTGGAGCACCTCATCCTGATATCAAGAACATTGCAAAATACATTCATGACTACTTGAAAGACGATATGATTGTAAGTAAATACGGTGCAATTGTTCTATAATCACAACTAAATTGTAAACAGAAAATCACCTTCTGAACCTTGTATACATCCGAACCAGGTCAGGAGGTGATTTCTATGTGTAACAATTGTTTTCTTGAAATTCCATATACATGTATGAAAATTTTTGAAGGATCAAAAGTTCGATTAGGTAGATTTGAAACTCAAGTTTGGGTTTTGCATCATGGATGGTATGCATGTAATGGAAATAGACCACACTGTGGGTGGTATTTTGTTAACTTAGATAATCCTTCAATGATAAAACCTGTATCATTGCCTGATTTATACGATATATATTTAGTAGAAAACTAAACCTTGAAAGGGGTGAACGAATTGAACTACATTTCCGTTCCTGGTACCGGAACAAAACTTTTTGATGGTACAGTAGTTGCTTTAGCAAAATATCCAGGAACAAAATGGATTGTTCGACAAGGATGGTTCTCTTATCAAGGACAACAACGAAATGGATGGTATTTCTGTTCAATTTCTACTCAGACGACGATACCTGTTAGCAACGAAGACCTTTTGACGGTGACGGTTATTTCATCTGACGGATGCGGATGTTGTCCACCTACTCCATGCCCTCCGACACCATTTCCTCCTGGTCCTCCAGGTCCGCCACCAATGGGAAATCAATTCAGCGATAAGGATAAGTTCCAAGTAGATAGATCATTTATATCTGTTGACACAATCGCTGAACGTGATTATCTTCTTCAAAATCAGCTTATTCCAGATGGTAAAATTGTCAAAGTTAATCAGACCAAGCAAGGCAAAATGTATTTCACCTGGAATCAGGTTCTTTCTCAATGGAAGGAAGAAACCTTTGGTATTAACACAGATAAATTCGTAACCAATGAAGGGCTTGAAACAAAGATTACTGAAACAATTAAGTCAAGCGACGAAGTTAAGACAGTAATAAAGGAAGTATCTCAAGCAGATATTCAATGGAATCAATTAAATTAAGGAGTGAAGAATAAATGGCCAAAGTTCTATTTAGTTATGGCGTAAAAGCTAACTATCTAGCTCTATCTGCCAAGGATGAAAATACACTGTATTTCATCACAGACAGCCAGGAAATCTTCAAAGGTAATCAGCTAATAGCAGATAAAACAAAGCTGAATGTTTCCTTTGTGGACGCTATTCCTACTGCTGAAACGTCTGTTCCTAACGTCCTTTATGTAGCTACCGTTGGCGGTAAGACTACAATGTGGATCAAGGACGGCGATTCAATTGTTCAGACAGGCGGTGGAGAAGCTACTGAAATTGCCGACGGCGTAATCACTATTAGTAAGTTCGCTGACGGAACAGTTGCTAAGACTCTTGATGCTGCATCTGATACTACTATTCCTACTTCTAAAGCAGTTGCAGATGCTATTGCAAATGCTGTCAAGGGGCTTGACGGTGCTTTTGTTGATGTATCGGCTGAAGCCGCTCCAGAAGGGAGCACAGGAACAGTTATTAAGTTTACCGCTAAAGACGGATCTACTAAACAAGTAACTGTTGCAGATATCTTCCTTGCAAGCGCAAATTATGACAATGCTACTCATAAGCTGAAGCTTACTCTAAATGACGCAGCTTCGTCTATTGTAGAAGTAGATCTTTCAGATCTAATTGGAAATTCTCTTTCTGATGTAGTTGTAGGACAGGATGAAGCATTCACAGTAGAACTAGGACCAGGAGGAACTCTTGGTGGATTCAAGACAGGCGACAAAGTATCAACGGATATGACAGCTGAAAATATTGTCAAGAAGCTTCTTATGAAGCAAGTACCTCCTACTTATACACAGCCTTCTGTTTCTATTTCAAACAACGGCGGTTCTTCTGCTGGTGCATATGAGATTGGTTCTACTGTAACTCCTAAGCTTAGAGCTACATTTACAAAGAATGATGCAGGCGATCTTACTTCTATTCAGTTTAAGAAAGCCGGAACAGATGTTGGTGATGCAGCAACCGCTTCTCCTGCTGATTACACAGAAGCTGCATTTAATCTTAGCTCTGCTATTTCTTATTCTGCAACTGCTTCTTATGGAGAAGGCTCAATTAAGAAAGATAACCTAGGAGACGATTATCCAACAGGTCACATCGAAGCAGGCTCTAAGAATACAAGTAACTTTACATTTACTCCTTACCGTCAAGGTTACTTCTGCGGTTATACAGTTGACACCGCTACGCTTACTTCTGACGGCATCAGAAACCTTCAGCAGAATAAGGGCGGAGCTTATTCAGCAGGTACTGTAAAAGTAACTGTAAAGGCAGGAGCAAAGCGAGTTGTAATTGCTTCTCCTCTTGCAAATAAGGGAATGACAAAGGTTGTTAACGAATCTGCGCTAAATGCTGATGTTACTTCTACCTTTGTTAAATCTACTGTTGATGTTGAAGGCGCAAACAACTACGAAGCTGCTACTTACAATGTTTGGACATTCATCCCAGATGTAGCTTATGGCCAGGATGCTATCCTTGCTGTAACATTCGGTTAATCTAAGAAAGGAGTGAAATTGAATTATGGCAGTTATCAAAAAAGATAATTCCTACATGGAGTTTCCTCTTCAGATAAGCCGGCAGTACGGTGGTCCTATTGATAGATACTCAGTATTTTATTCAATGGAAGACGCTACTAACTATGCTACTACCAGCCCTCTGTCTTATGTAGGTCAGATCATCTCTGTTGTAGACGAAGCTGCTCAAACTTCTACAGCTTATCAGATTTCAAATACAGCAGGTGCCCTTGTCGAAGTAGGTAAGGGAGCTAATAAGCCGATGCTCTTCGTTGCTGATGAATCTGCTATGCTCGCCTTACAAGACATTGAAGTTGGTCAGCAGGTTTATCGTGAGGATAAGAAAACCATTTGGATCTTCAAAGGTGGCGACGCTTCTCAGCTTTCTAATTGGGTCGAATCTGCTGCACAGAATGATACAGTTTGGAACGGAACAACCAACAAAGTTGTATTTTACTCACTGACTCAGCAACAGTATGATGAAATTGGATCAAAGGACGCAAATACACTATACTTTGTCTCTGATTCCGGTAAGGTTTACAAAGGCACAGCAGATATGACAAAATCAGTAATTGTTACTGATTCTGTTCCTGCTGTCGCTGATGCCATTCTAGATAAGCTTTACATCGACTCTGCTTCCTTTGAAGCTAAGATTACAGTTGATGGAAGCAATTGGATCATCCTTTCTCCAGGCTACCTTACAGACGGAGCTAACTGGGCAAATGCTGATTCTAAGAAATTTGCAACAATAGGCCTTATCAAGAAAGGTATCAGCTCAGCTATTGAAGCTATTTCACTTAATACTACGTTTGATGGCACTTCTGGTACTGTCAAAGTTGGTGAAGGGCAAGGGGCGACTCTTACAGGAATTGCTCATGGTATAGCTTATGACTCCTCTCTTTTGAAGATCACAATTCCCCAGTACGGCAGCGAAGATCTTGTTATCAATATTCCCAAAGATAAGTTCGTCACTACTGGTAAGTATTACGAAAACTATCCCGAAACAGATCCTACTCATCACAAGGTGATTGTCCTTACAATTGACAATCAAGACGAGCCAGTTATCATTCCTGCTGAAGCGCTTGTAAACATTTACACTGCTGACAATACTGCAAAGAACCTTGTTGTTACTATCTCAGATGATAACAAGATTTCTGCTCAGCTAATCATTGATCCAGCAAGCGGAAATGCTTTAAGATACAGCGATGCAGGATTCATGGTTGACATTTCTGGTAAGCTCGACAAGCTGTCAGGAGCTCTTGGCCAGAAACTGCTTATTAGTAATACCGATGGTACAATCACTGAGAGTGGATATGGAATCCAGACGGAAGGAGCTCTAACAGACTCTACTTCTGATCTAGCTGTAAACAAAGTTATCTATGACGCACTTGCTAAGAAACTTGATGCTGTTGCAGGAACTGAAAACAACATTGTTTTATTTGGTGCAGGTAAAACAATCAAAGATTCAGCAAAGGCTGTTGGTGGAGACAAGCTTAAGGCGACAGTTGATGCTAACACAGTTGCTACCGAAGCTGCTGTTAAAGCTGCAATTGATGAAGCTCTTGAGTGGTCAACTATCGGATAATATTTTCATTGTCAACCCTCCGCTTCGGCGGAGGGTAGATATACAATTAACTTAAATTTTTAGGAGTGATTTTATGCCCGAAATTAAAGGTGTTGTAGATTTTAAGTATGGTCTGCAATCAGCTTACTCTGGCCTGGCAGCCAAAGATGTAAATACTCTTTATTTTACTACTGATACTCAGAGACTGTTCGTTGGTGAAACTGAGTACACCCGTCCTGTAGGTCACGGTACTTCTCTTCCCGGAGATTTCATGCCGCCAGACTCTATATTCGTTGTAGAGAATGGTACTGCTCGTTCCCTTTACTACAGTAAGGATGGTGAATCTTGGGACCTTATTTCTCGTCTGCCTGCGTCTATTACTGCCGGTGTAGTAGGTGCTAACGCTGGTGGTCAGCTTGACTTTGGAGCAACAATCAAGATTCCCAAGGTAACTTATGATGATAGAGGCAATGTAACTGATGCCGAAGATGTCACTGTTAAGCTGCCTGCTAAGCCTTCAGATATTAAGAACACAGTTACTGTTAGTGGCACCGGAAACGCTGTAACGGCTGCTGAATTTGATACAGCTGGTCATGCCCTGACACTTACAAAGGGTGAGACTTTTGCTACAAAGAAAGAGCTGACAGATGCCATCGGTTCAATCACATCTTTTGAGATTGATTCTAATGGTGGTAATGGCTATGCCTCACTTGCAGCTCTGAAACAGGCTCATGCAACTGGTACTGCTGGAGTGTTTTATCTAGTTGTCAATCCAGATGCAACTGATAGTAACGCATTTGTCGAGTACTTCTGGACTGGTAAAGCTTATGAAATGGCTGGCAAGTTCGGAGAAGTTGATCACAGCTCACTTGCTACAAAGAAAGAGCTGACTGACGGCCTTGCTGAGAAAGTTGACAAGACAACTACTGTCAATGGTCAAGCACTTAGCGGTAATGTTAAAATTGATGACATTACTGGCAATGCCGGAACAGCTACTAAGCTGAAGACCGCTAGAAAAATAAACGGCGTAAGCTTCGACGGTAGTGAGGATATCGCAATTGATGTTGGTCCTAACACTCTTGCCGGTCAGACTGATGTCAATATCGCTACTCCTTCTGATGGTCAGTCTCTTGTATATGATGCTACTTCAAAGAAGTGGATCAACAAGAAGCTTGCTAAGGCAGATGTTGGTCTTGGCAACGTCAATAACACAGCAGATAGCGAAAAGGTAGTTAAGTCTGCTGGTACGCTGACAAATGCTCGTACTATTGCCCTTGCCGGTGATGCTACTGGTTCAGTAAGTTTCGATGGTTCCAAGGATGTTACAATCAAAGTTACTGGCGTTAAGGCTGCTGCTGATGGCGATGGTAACAACATTGTTTCTACTTATGCTACTAAGGAAGAAGCAGCTGCTGCTGTCCTGACTTGGCAGTCAATCTAACCAACTAAGACAGGCGGAGTCAATTGAAATAAGTAAATTGGCTCCGCCTTATTTCTAGAATCCTTATATAACAATGAGAGGTGATTGTAGTGGCCAATAAAACGGAAGATGTAATTTTTAGAAGAGGTCCGGCGGCTACAATGCCCCAAGAAAAACACTCCGGAACTCTTCTAGTTGAGTCAGACACAGGTAATGTATTTGTAGACGATTCTGATGAAGTCAGAGTTCAGCTAACTGATACATCAAAAATATCGAGACACGGTGACAAGTTCGACAATGATGTTGAGCTTGACTTCCCTTCAGAAACTGAAGGGAAATCTTCTAAGTTATCAAGTGATAACATAAATTTCAAAAATGGTGAAAATTTTGCTAAATTCGACAGTAACGGACTTGATGGTAGCGAACAAGTCATTGATAATATACGAAAAAAGTTAGATGTTCCTAATCATTTCGTTTGGGAATCTATCTAATCAAAATATGAAAGGATTGATTCTTAAATGGATCATGTTATTGATTTAGACATAGTGATTTATATTTGCACTTTGATAGCTTCTATTTCTGGAGCATCTATAGTAATTGGAAAAGCGATAAAGAAATCAGTATCATCTGCAGCAAAAGAAATAATAGATGAAAGACTGAAGAAGTCAGATGAGGAACACAAAAAGTCTATAGACGAAATGGAAGATAGAGTGAACAAGAAAATCAGTGGTCTTCAGGATTCTGTAGACAAACAAATATCCGAAATTCGTACACAGCTTGATCAGCTAACAAAGTCACAAAATGATGTTAACAATAAAATGAAATCAGCGCTACTTGCTAGTACACGAGATAGAATAAATCAAGCTCATGACTATTATATGCGAAAAGATTTCATTGGAACTCACTCGTTATACATAATTGAACAGCTATACGAATCTTACAAAGAGCTTGGAGGAAATAGCTTTATTTCTGACCAGATGAAGGACATCCACGGCTTAGAAGTAAGAAGTGCTGAAATGAACATTAAAGAGTAAGTCTTTGAGAGGAGATATTTCATATGCCCACTGCAAAGAATGAAGTTAAACTTAAATTTGGTACTAAGGCGAAATATACATCAGCTACAAAAAATGCCGATACCGTATATTTCATTACTGACACTAATCAAATTTTTGTAGGATCATCTTTAGTTTCTTCTAAATGCTATTATGTAACAGCTTCTCCCGTAGCTTCAAACTATGGGGTTGGAGATGTTGTAGTTTGGAAAGTTTCAGAAAACGCTGCAAACATATGCGTAGTTAATTCATCTGGAACATTTGACACTTTCGCTATCTCAATTCCAAATGATGAAATAAAAGCAAACACAAATGCAAGACATTCGCATACAAATAAAGAAATACTTGATGCTATATCTGGAACTCCAATACAGGTAGTATCTCAGACGCTTACAGACGCCCAGAAAACGCAAGCAAGAACAAATATTGGAGCACTTGGAACAGTTGTACCTAATCCTACCAATGACAACGATGCTGCAAACAAAGCATATGTCGATTCAAAAGTAGCTTCAGGAGGAGTTACTGTTGATTCATCAATGAGCGATACCTCTGTAAACCCTGTTCAAAATAAAGTTATTAAAAAGTACATTGATGATAGTTATGATGTCAAAGTGACTATTACTAGAACAGGAGACTCAGAACCTTATTCATATCAAGCAGATAAAGATTACAACTATGTTTTATCACAGATAAACAAAGGATATAATGTATACTCGTATTGCACATGGAATAAAGGCATTGTGCCGTTTTACCAAATTTCAGATTCAACATCGTCTCTAGTATTTCGTCAATATTTATCTAAACATACTATACTAATTTTTTTAAATAACTTAAATCAAGTTGAATTTAATCAAAATGATAATATGGTATTAACTTATAAAGAGCAAAATCTTTCTGATGACGATAAGTTACAAGCAAGAACTAACATAGATGTAATGTCTTCTCAGGAAGTAGCTCAGGCCTTAAACAACAAATCTTCAGTAACAATAAAATCCTGGACGGCTGATGATGTAGGTGGGATAGATGTAACCCTTGCTTCTGGAACTACTTATATCATTGACAACCAAAGTTTATTAGCAATTGCACAAAATATAGAAGCACCAGACGGAAAAATTATAATTGAACTTCCGTCAGCAATACTGGCTGACAACAATGGTAAAAGCATTATACAAGAACCTACAAAGCTATATTTAGGATATGGTTATAATGCTCTCGGAGATAGAATTATATATGTGTCTAAATTTAATCCAACTAATTTACTAGGATCAGAAATACTATCAGTTGAATTTACTTATCCATATATAGAATATGCAGCAGGAGATGTTTCTGGAACTGGTGAAAGAATGGAAGTTCAAAATAAAATTAACTCAAATTCAACTATAAATTACGCACAAGTCCAAATACTTTCAAATGTAACAGTATCAAGTAAGCAAAAACAGATGCTTTTCGAAGCATAAATAAAGTAAAAGCTCGGTGCAGAAGTGCACCGGGCTTTTTATTTCATAATATCATTTCTAACTACTTGTTGAATGAATATTAACTATGAAAGTATAGTTAAAGTTAATTTTGGTATTATTATCACAATTTTCCTATATTCCAGGAACTATATTTCCATCCATTGTTATAAATGAATGGAAATCCATATAGAAACTTGCTTCCATTATAAATTCTAACAGGTTCAATTTGCTTGGTTGAAACTTGTACTTGACTAGCCGAAGTTCCTACTCGAAATTGACACTTATTAGTTGTTGCAGTTCCGCCTGTTGAGTCATTAACAACACAATAGACGTAAGTATTATCATAAGAACTATTGTAAAGTGTTCCTGTCAAACTCTTAGAGGTTCCAATAGTAGTAGTTCCTCTATACCACTTATAAGTATATCCTGTTCCTCCTGATGGATTACAAGTTAGCGTAAAATTATCTCCATCATAGCCAGCTATGAATTCTGGAATAGGCTGAACGGATATGATATTTACGCTTGGAGGAGGCGGGGCAATTTGAGGAAATGTTATCGTGCCTGACACTGAAAGAGAATATGGAGTATACGTTGTCTCATTTTCAGAACACCACATAGCAGATACATAAAGAGAAGTAGCAGAAGTATCGTATACTTTTACAGTTCTACTTCCAATAGTGTACCAACCAGCGGAGCTAAAGTTATATGTCTGATAAGCTTTTTCTCCTTGAATGATATAGTAAGCGCTATTCGTATCTCCATTGTAAGAGTATCCTGTAGCATCATATACTTTTAGGGTCAAAGTAATTGTGGTGGCTGAAGCTGACTGACTATATGAATATTCAAGCCTTGCATACCAATTTTTTGAGGATTTTGGGCCATCAAAATAACTCATTTACTCACCCCTTACGCAGTTCTCTTCCAGATATATATACTTAGATAAGGAGGCATATTGTTGTGAGAACTTCCTCCACCAGTAGTACCGGTCAAAGAGTTACGGCTGATGTCAAAGGCCAATGGGGCATAGGGATAATATCTCCCAGTACCGCTCTGAACGCCCATATCACCTACTTCAAACGCTTTACTGCTATTAGTGATGAAGCCATAATATCCTGACTGATTAGCCGGGTTGTGCCCGTGGCTGGGCATCTCCTCTGTCGTCAAGGTGTGGCTGGCTTCACCACCTTGACTACCTGCAGGATAACTACTACTCCTTCCAAGTAAGAACTTGCCTTGAATCTGCTCCCAAGTCCCTCCAAAAAGTGTTCTGGGATTAGTACTATTTACATTCATATAAATAGAACCGACAGGATAAACATTATCCAAAACAAAATTAGTCCCAACTGTCTGGAAAAACAACTGATTATTAGCTGGGCTACTAGGTAAAGTAGTACCATAATCTGTACCCGAAGTTAGCTTTATACCTTTGGTAGTAAGTGCACCTGTCATAGTTCCACCGGAAAGCTGTAAGTAATTAGCTGAATCATCCTCTTCAACTAAATATATCTCGTCATCGTTTATCAATCCTTGTGTTTTCATCTTTTCAAAAATTGATTTAGTAGGAACTTTATTTATGACAAAATTGATAACATGTTTTTCTGTAGGCATGAAAATACCTCCAATTTTCATTAAGATTATCAATCATATGTAAGGTCGACCTTGTATTTATTTGTAATCAGTAATTGACGCTATCTTAGCGATATTTTGATAAATTGGAGGTAACAAAATGCCGACTTCAAAGAAAATTACAGACTTTGTTATCAATAAAGTCCCAACAAAAGCAATTTTCAATAAAATGAAAGAACAGGGTCTAATTAACAATGACGAGATTTATTTGGTTGAGGAAGATGATTCCGATAACAAATATGTTTCGTATGAATCTCAGTCACTGACTGCTACACAGATGAAACAAGCAAGAAATAATATTGGCGCTTTAGGTTCTACTGATATTGTGTCTATTAACCATGGCGGTACTGGTGCATCAAATGCTGCCAATGCTAGAGCTAATATAGGAATTCAATATGGAACCAATTACCCAACTTCGACTCCTGTTACAGGTACAGGATCTCTTTATTTTGTACAGAAGGAGAATGTAGTAACTCCTATTTCAGAAGGAGGTACAGGAGGCACAACACAAGACTCAGCTAGAACAAATCTTGGATTACCTACGCAGGATAAAAGGATAGTAACTGTATGTAGTGGCACAAGACTTGTAACAGGTTCTAATATAACAATAACATTAGATCCTACTGAAGCTAAGAAATATAGTTCAATTCTTATTCTTATCGGCACTCCTCTCGGAGGAAATTATGGCAACATGTATGATTCATTTGTTTTTCCGCTTAATCCAGATACTTGGTCATTTAGATTCTTCAAATATACTCTAGAAGGACAAGAATGGCAGTGTGCAAAAGCAAATCTAAGTAGTGATTGGAAAACTTTTACTATTACTTCAGCTTCAGGAAACACAAATCATCCATGCTGGTGTTACTTAATGTAAGGAAGTGATAATATGGCTTATACAACTGTGTTATCAAGCAAACAATCTACAGTAGGCTCACCATATGTAATATACACTGTTCAATTTCAATCATCGTCTAGAACTTCTTCAACTGTAAACATTGATTGTATAGTCACTTTGCACCTTTCAAGTAGTTCTTCTCATCTTGGAACAGGACATGTGTTAACAGGATACATAAAAATAAATGATCAAACATTTAGTATTGACCTAAAAGGTTGGAATGGATCTTGGGATGGTACAACAAATCATACTGCAACAACATCTTTTCAAGTAACCGGATTATCTTCTAGTACAACATCTTTGTCTTCTACATTTTCAGTTTCAAATTCTGGGGGCAGCGCAGGAACTTTGAACGAAACAGCAATGTCATCAATTTCAATTGGTTCCGGTAATTCAGCAAGCTTATTCAAAATACAATCTGATATATATGTAGGAGATAAAATAACAGCTCACATTACATCATTATCAAGCACAAATTATCATCGTATTTCCATATCATATGAATCTAAATCAAACACCTTCACAACTAACGCATCATCAGATTTTGTATGTAATTTTTCATCATCATTATTTAATTCTTGGTTCAGCTCTACAGTAAAAATGATTGAAGCAACTATGACATGCACAACATATTCATCAACTGGTAGCAACTTAGGATCAGTTTCTCAAAAAGTTTATTTACATCTACATGAATATCAATATAAACCGTATGGAGGATCTGGAAAGGTTTCATCTGAAACTAATACATCTTGCAGAATAGTTTTAACAACTCCAACATTTCAAAATTCTTCATCATTTAGCAAATGGGAGATTTCGTGCTCATTAGGAAGCTGCTCTTCATTTAATAACACAATTAGTATAACAGGATTATCTGCATCTAATAATCAGACTGGAGTTTTAGTAGCAGTATGCGTTGATTCAAGAGGGTTTAGAAGTGATCCAATTTATGTTCAGTACCACATAAGAAAAGCCGGTATTTGTGTATACAATGGAAATGTATATGTTCCAGCTACAAGTTACTTATATTTAAGTAAATGGGTCAAAGCAGATGGATACGCTTGGAATGGTTCTAAATATTTGAAATAAAAAATTGGCACACCAAAATAGGTGTGCCAATTTTTTTTTTGATTACAGAAGATATATTTGAAAAGAGAAATAACCTTCATCTGTATAGACATTTATCAGATAGAAAACTTACTGATTGTTCTATCATAATAGAAATGATTTTTGCTTTTATAATAGATCGCCTCCTCATTTCATTCTTGAGGAGGTGATATTTTAGTTAATTTATAAATTAGCTATTTTGCACAAGCCAATAGACAGATCCATTTTTGATCTTATCTGTTTTCATAACGTATGCTCCTACAGTATATTTACAAAGTTAATTGATACCATATGAAAAATTAAAAATAAAGTTAAGCTATGACATGAAAATACAAGAGATTTAGTTTAGGACCTTGTATACATTCAACATGATGAAATTTACCTTATTTAGGAGGTTGAAATACATGCCTAGACAAATATGGAATGAAGGTCGTGTACAAGGCTATTCTGCATATGAAATATATCTAAAACAAGCGCTTTCTGATAATCCTGATTTACAACCTGCTACTGAAAGAGAATGGTTAGCTTCAAGCATAGCTTGCGGATCTTCTATGGTTATGAGACTTCCTGTTTTGATCCCAAATAACTTAGAAGGAACAAATTACTTAGATATTCCACTTCCTCAAAATTCTAAATTGTGCGCAGCAAATGTAATATTTGCTAATCTTTTCATCGGTGAATGCGAATACGATGAAGAATCATATTTCGCGAAAAGAGTAATTAACTATGGATTTTGTATAAGTAATACACTCAATTCTCATCCAAACGAAGATAGTTCACGTATCCCTACTACAGACGATGGTATCACTTTAGAAACAGTAATTGCAAACGCAAACACTTATAACAAGATAATCGACGGTGTAGTTATTCAGCCTGGAAAATGGGCTGAGACAGGTGATGATGACGGACAATACATGGATCTTCATCCGGATATGTCTAAATCTCCAGTCATCCGAATTTTCTACTCAGGCTATCTTAGATCGAGCATTCAAATTATGCTTACAGGATTCACAATTCGATCTGTAATTTCAGGAATTTGCGGATTAGACGGGAGCTACAATGCTACATCTCCTGAAGATGGAACATTTTTAGGACCTGCACAATTTCCTTGGGCAGCTAAGATAATTTTCAGTCAAAGCACAGCTACGTCTATTGCTCTGAATATTTCAAATTACAGCAGACAAATAGACGGTGAAAAATCACCATCTAATCTTGAAGGAAAGTCATTAGTAGATATGCAAACATGCGATCCTAATGATTTCTATTCATCTAAACAACCTGACGCAAGAATTGATTTTCATCTATTCAAGCTTGATTCACCTGATGGTAAAGGAAACATTTTAACTATTCATTCAAAATCTGAAAAATATTCTCCAGTTATGTATGCTACTAGATATGAAGAAGATAGTCTTCCGTATCTTTCTCCGTTCAATGTTGTTGGTAGAGGTTCTGTTCAGATGTTTGATAATTTTACATCTGACGCTGATATGAAAGGATATGAGAAGACGTATCCAGGTACATTCGCACTAAGACGAAAGGATGACGGATCTGTTGAAACTCTAAATGAAAACAATGATGTGATACCTGTTGCGAGAATAGATCACAAGGAGCTTTCATATACAAATCTAGTTACAGATGACAAAAAAGCAAAGGGAGTAGTTACATCAGTCGGAAACAAAAAATCATTATCTGTTTCTTTATCAGGTGATGACACTGATAGTCAACTAACTATAGGTGATGACGGGACAAGCAACGTAAGCATTGGATCTACATCATTTAATAAGGGAGCAATGAATAAACTTTCTCCAAGTTCTTCAAATATCACACCGGCATATATCCTAGAAGCTATTGCAAATAACAAGTCAATTGATATACTAGGAGATAGAATGAAAGCTCTCAAGGCTGGATTAGCAAAAGAAACATCTGCAGGTAATGTAGGATACATTCAGTTACCTAATGGATTAAGATTATACATTTCAGCTACTAAACCAACTGCAACTGATGTTCCTATTGGATCTATTGGAATAGGCTGGACAGAGGAGTGATACAATGCCTCAGCTAAGTTATTCGTGGCATCAAGATGAGTGGTCTTACAGTGCAGAAGGTGTGCTAAAGAAAATAGGCACATTCACAAACAATACAAGCAAGAAGATAAAGATTTCTTCGGTTGAATTGTATCTTGGAACGCTTAGAGGCTATGTAAACTCTGGAACAGTATTTACAGGTAACGGAGGTTCAATAGATACTTATATCCAACTCGGTGGCAATGAATCAGATACTAAAAATGTTTCAAAAGTGTGCGGAACTGGAGGTAGTGGAGATAACATATGGGCAGATACAAACAGCTGTCAAAAATACACTTTTACTATTTCCCCAATAACATTATCAGTTGGGTCATCTGCTGACCTATATATAATGACTCCTTCTCTTTCTGAAGGGAGTACCGGAAAAGTTCTTGTTATGCAGAAGTCTACCGGTAGAGCAAATTACGAAGAAGTACAAGATACATTTACTATAACATACAATGCTAATGGATACGGAACAGCGCCTTCGTCACAAACAGGGCAGCTACCTTTGACAATAAAGTCAGGTCCATCGGGTTATGACCAAGATTTGTATCTATTTAATTATTGGAACACAAAGTCAGATGGTACAGGTACAACATATAATGTTGGATCATCATACAACGCTCAATCAAATATTACACTGTATGCAATATGGAGTTATGGGTCTTGTTATTTAGCGAACGGAGGAATAATTTATCAGTCCCCGGGGCTCCAGTACCCTGAAGGAGCTTCGTTTGAAAAAGACATAACATGGTCAACCGCCTACACTAGAAAAGTCTTCATACCTTCAAATGATGTTTGGCAAGTAGATTTCAATCAAGAAGAAACAGGTGAAATTTTTCAGTACTGGGCAGATATGTCAGACGGATCTGGTAATAAGTACTATCCTGGATATCAATATACTATAAGTGGTGGTCATAAGTTTTACGCTATATCAAATTTACCAAGTTACACTGTCAAATGGTTTGATGGATATACAGATAAAGTATTGAAAACTATGACAGTGAAGCAAGGAACTACAATACCAAAATCTGAATATCCTTCAGAACCTGTTAGACAGGGTTACAAATTTGCTGGATGGTACGGAGATACAACAAATATTAGAGGAAATTTGAATGTTATAGCTATGTGGGGAGATTCACCTGTTTGGATAATGACAACAGATGGATGGAAGAAATACATCCCAAAGGAGAAGAAGTGATTTTATGGGCTGGGAATACTACAACGGAAAACCACAATTCTATTCATATCCTAACTATGTATTCAACTCTGGAGCAACTAAAAAGTATGAAAAGAACGGAGTTGATCCTGGATCTGGCTCACTTCATTATTGGTCATGGCAGACAGGTTCAATTTTCAAAGGTCATGATATCGTTATAAAATATACAAACGATACAGAAGGCGCTATAAGATTAAAAAGTTACAGCATAAAGACAACAGCTTGTGATTCAGGTGGATTAAGCTACTGGGCTTGGGGAGGATTAGTTGAAACACCGTGTGTAGGATATGGAGGAACTTACTACACATATGTTAATGTAACAAATGACAACGGAAAGACATATCAAAGTTCATCTGTTGCGAATGTGAATGTTCCAAATCTTTCAAAAACAAATATGAACTACAGAGGAAGCGATGCCACGCACAGTGCATCATTTGGAAACCCTCCTCAATATCCTGAAGGTCAACCTGGTGGTATGACAGGAAGAGTATTTGAATTAACTGATTGCCCTGCAATTCAACCAGGCGGATACGCCTATGTTCACCTTGGAGTTGGGCATTTCAACGACCCTGCAACTGATCCAATATCTACGGTTATACGATTCAAGATGGATCCAGGTGAAATGGAAGTAATTGCAGAGCCTGCGGAAAATCCTGTTATCTGGAGATTTAGCGAAGACAAAGATTGGCACCTAGTTAAAACACTATTTAAGATGACTTCGTCAGGTTGGGAGCAGATAGATAATTGAGGTGATCAAATGAAAATAGAGTGTAAATCTAATCAACCATTATCAGCAAATCAACAAGTAAATAGATTAGGAAACTTTCTATACAAACATATTGACGGATCGTTTAACTACAAAAAATCATCTAACATGTATGATGTATACATGACAATTTTGTACCAGCTTCCTGTTGATAAACAAGATGAGGCAAAAGGAAAAGAATTCAACGACCTTCATGAAATGACATTAGATATTAACATAACAACCTATATGAACAAGGTTCGTGTAAATGTAATTGAAATGACTCCCGAAGAAAAAACAATTGGATATGATTTATATGAACCTGAAAAACTTGAAGATTTAGTGAAAGCAAGCGAAACCATATTGAAAAAGATTCACAGAAGAATATCTAGAGAATTCAGAGAATATGATTTCTTATTTTAATTGAACCGTTATTGTAATTGAAAGGATGATGAGCATTGAAGAAATTGATAAGACATGACGATTCAATTCTATGCATGGCCAACGTTAGAGGAAAAGACATAGCGAACCCAGGACCATTGAACTTTTCTTTCTATTTCTCATCCGGAGCTGGATACCTTCATGAAATTAGAGTAAAACCCGTGTTTAACCCTGAAAAGCCTCTAAAGAGCAAAGTAGGTAACCTAAAATTATGTGACGATTGGGAGTATCTGCATGGCGTTGATGATGATCATGTAGATAACAAAGATATAAGAAAGATGATAGCATTCTTCAAAAAGTACATTGTTCTTTTTTGCATGGTTTGGGATGAGCAGATGCAAGAAGTAACTTTGCAACATTACTTTGAAGGGCAAACTGATTTCAACGAATTGCTTGAAGATATTGATTTTTATCCTAAATACAAAAATAAGATGAATAATATTCATGACGTAGAGGAACTTGAGGCCTTCTGCAGAAAAAACACTCTGGTTAATTTCTACTGAAACTAAAACAACATGGCCAACACCATGATGATATATAATACATGTGTTTTGTAAATTTCCTGAAACCCACATGTAAAACAAAAATAAAGGAGAAATATACATATGAATAAACTAAAACAAATCATTGTGACAGAAGCAAAGGACTACAAAATCCTTCTAAGAAACGCTCCAACTGTTACAATGATTTTCTTTACACTTAGCGTAGTTCTGATGAACATTTTTGCGTCAAAAGAGCTTCTAAATATTGAATACCTTGCGCTTGATTGCGGATTTCTTCTATCTTGGATGAGTTTCCTTTGCATGGATATGCTAACCAAGAGGTTTGGAGCAAGAGCAGCAATCAAGCTATCTCTTTTCGCTGTATTCATGAATCTTATTTGCTCTGGAATCTTCTTTTTTGTTTCTAGAATTGGAAACAACTGGAGTGTGTTCTATAACTTCAATGATAGCATCGCTAATGATGCAGTGAATGGAGTATTCGGTGGAACATGGTATGTACTAGTAGGATCTATGACTGCATTCATCGTTTCCGCTATTGTAAATGCTATCATAAACGATGGAATCGGAAAGCTTATAAAGAAGAAAAATTTCTTTGAATATGCAATGAGATCATATGTTTCTACAGCTATCGGTCAATTTGTAGACAACTTTGTTTTTGCTACAATTGTTTCCAAAGTTTTCTTTGGATGGACATGGACTCAAGTTGTGTTTTGCTCGATTGCAGGCGCAGCAGCTGAGCTTCTTTCCGAGGTTGTATTCAGCCCTGTAGGATTCAAAGTTTGCAAGCGATGGGAAAAGGAAGAAGTAGGAAAAGAATATATTGATTTTACTAAGGAGGCTGCTAAGACTTGATTGTAATTGTTACAGGTTCTTCTAACGGTATTGGTCGAGAAACAGCTAAGAAATTTCTTGACAGTGGAGACATTGTGCACGGAATTGACATTAATCCTGAATATGATAAGGAGTATCTACAAACTAAAGTAGGAAGATATTTCCATCATGTAGCAGATGTAGGAAAGTTTGAACAGCTTCCTACCCTCTATGATCCAGCTATTCTCGTCAATAACGCAGGTAGGCAAAATGGTCCGAATGATATTGAAACAAATTTGATTGGTGTTATGAACTGCACTAAGAAATATGCACTTTCAAACAGAAAGATTAAATCAGTTGTAAATCTTGCATCTGTATCAGCTCACAATGGATGCGAATTTCCTGAATACACTGCATCAAAGGGCGGAGTGATTTCTTACACAGTTTGGACAGCAAAACAGATCGCAAAGTATCAAGCAACTTGCAACAGCATCTCTTTTGGTGGTGTAGAAACTGAATTGAACGCACAAGTCATGAATGATAAAGAAAAATGGAAAGATATCATGAGCATGACTCCACTAAAGAAATGGGCGAGTGCAAAAGAAGCAGCAGAGTGGATCTACTTTGTTGCAAAAGTAAACAAGTCTATGTCAGGTCAAGATATCATTGTAGACAATCTTGAAATGCTTAATCATAGATTTGTATGGTGATGTATTCATAGAGAGTTTTGTATTCCTTTGAAACCCTCTCTGAAAATAAAAATAACAAGGAGTAATAAATCATGCCCGAATCAAAAAAGTCAAGAACAGTTGAAGAGATGTCAGGAGTAACTCTACTTGGTAATAATAATACTAAGTATAGCTGCGACTACAGTCCAGAAGTTTTAGAAACATTTGTAAACAAGCATCCTGACAACGATTATGTTGTTACATTTGATGCTTATGAGTTCACGAGCAAGTGCCCAAAGACAGGTCAGCCAGATTTCGCAAAAGTTGTAATCAGCTACATCCCTAACGAAAGAATGGTTGAAAGCAAATCTCTTAAGCTCTATCTTTTCTCTTTCCGAGAGCATGGTGATTTTCATGAAGACTGCATGAACATTATCATGAAAGACTTGATAAAGCTTATGGATCCAAAGTACATTGAAGTGAAGGGTATTTTCTCTCCCAGGGGTGGTATATCTATCTTTCCTTTCGTAAACTATGCAAATCCAAAATTCAATTATCAGGATTTTGCAAAATCTAGAATGCTTGATGCACTTAGAGATGCAAGCAACAGAAAAGTAAGATACGACATGTAATCATAGGAGGAGAATTTTATGAAGAAAGCACTTGTTTTGTCGTCCGGAGGTGTAGATTCTACCACTTGCGTAGGTATCGCTGTAAAAGATGTAGGTTCGGAAAATGTGAGTACTGTTTCTGTCTTCTATGGTCAGAAACATAATAAGGAACTTGAATGTGCTGACAAAGTTGCAGAATTCTACAATGTAAAGCATTATGTTCTTGACCTGTCCAATGTTCTTCAGTACAGCAATTGTTCTTTGATGAAGAACAGCACGGAAGACATTCCTATGATGAGTTATGCAGAACAGATTGAGAAGAACGGTGAAGGTAAAGTTTCTACCTATGTTCCCTTTAGAAACGGCTTGATGCTATCTGCAGTGGCTGCTCTGGCTCAGTCTATCTATCCTGATGATGATGTAGATATTTACCTAGGTGCTCATGCAGACGATGCAGCAGGTAGAGCTTATGCAGATTGCAGTGAAGAATTTACTTCTGCAATGAATACAGCTATTGTCATTGGTACTTATGGTAAAGTTAGAGTAGTTGCGCCGCTTGTTAATCTAAATAAAGCAGGAGTAGTTAAGCTTGGCTTATCTATTGATGTTCCCTACAAATATACTTGGAGTTGTTACGCAGGCGGAGATAAACCTTGCGGCCATTGCGGTACTTGTATTGATAGGGCTAAAGCGTTTGAAGCAAACGGAATTTCCGATCCGGCTTTGGAGGACTAAAATATGTATGCAGTTAAGACAAAAGTTTCATTCGAAGCTGCTCATCGTTTATACAATGTAGACACTTATTCATCCGAATGTAGAGATAATCTTCACGGTCATTCGTACAAAGTTGAAGTTCTTGTTGGTGTAAATGATTTGAATAACGCTGGAATGGTCATTGATTTCAAACTTCTGAAGAAGATAATCAAAGATGTAATTGAAGACAAATACGATCATTCTTGCATTCTTCGAAATAGCGACCCTATTGCAAAGGTTGTTAAAGAAAACTGTAAGAAGGTTATCATTGTTGACAACAGTCCTACAGCTGAATGGATGGCTAAAGAGTTCTATGAAATGATTCAATCTAGAATTAACACGTTTTCTTCTGATTTACATGTTATTTCAGTAGGAGTACAAGAAACAGAAAATAACATTGGATATTATCTTCCGGAGGAATAAATATGAAAGTTGTTGAAATATTCAAAAGCATTGATGGTGAAGGTAAGCGGGCTGGTATGCCCGCAACCTTCATTCGACTTGCTTTCTGTAATCTTAGATGCAGTTACTGCGATACTTCATATGCATTTGACGATAAATGTGCTGAAGACATGACAGTTGATGAAATTGTCCATAAGTGTATTGAGATGGATTGTCCGTCTATTACACTTACAGGTGGAGAACCTCTCATTCACAAAGATGTCGAAATTCTGCTTGCTGAACTTGACAGAAACAACTTTGATGTAAATGTAGAAACAAATGGAACAATTGACCCATCTTATTACCATAATCTAAAGAATGTTTGGTTCACTATTGACTACAAGTCTCCGTCTAGTGGATGCGAAAATGCTATGAATCCTGAAGCATTCAAAACACTTCGTCATCAAGATGTATTGAAATTTGTAGTAGGAAGTGATACAGATCTTGAAGCAGCACTGAAAGCTATTCAAGAATACAGACCTTCTGCTCAGATTTACTTTAGCCCTGTATTTGGATATGATGCAAAGAATATTGTAAACTTTCTTCTTTTCAATAAGTTGAATAGCTGCAAAATTCAGCTTCAGATACACAAATACATCTGGCCTGTAGATATGAGAGGTGTATGATGAAAAATATTGACAAAAATAAAATTGAAAAGCTAACAAGGGAGTTCTTAATAGCTTTAGGCGATGATCCTGATAGAGAAGGGTTGAAGAAGACTCCAAACCGAGTTGCAAGAATGTGTGATGAATTATTTGAAGGGATGACATATACAAATGAGGAAATTGCGCATAAGTTTGATACATGCTTCGAGGATCTAGAAACTGGAGATCTTGTAGTTGAAAGCAACATCCCTATTCATAGTTTTTGCGAGCATCATTTAATGTTAATGTATGACATGACTGTTGCAATTGGATACATTCCAAACGGAAGAGTAATTGGATTAAGCAAGCTTGCAAGAATTGCAGATATGGTTAGTAAAAGACTTCAGCTTCAAGAAAAAATTGGAACCGACATAGCAGAAATTCTATCAACCATTTTAAGAACTGAAGATATAATTGTAGTTATTCAAGGGAAGCACGGATGCATGACAGCACGTGGCATTAAATCAAGGGAAGCAATAACTCGAACAGCTACACTTAGAGGAAGATTTGAATCAGATTCAGATCTAAGGTCTGAATTCTATTCGCTCATCAAATAAATATCTTGAATCGTTATTGTAGACGTACTAAAACATAGTGCGTCTACAATTTTTATAGGTGAAATATTATGAAAACAGTAAGAATTTATACAGATGGGTCGTGTTTAGGTAATCCAGGTCCCGGAGGATGGGCAGCTTGCTTGAAATCAGATAAACAGTACAAAGAAATATCAGGTGGAACAAAACATACAACTAATAATGCAATGGAGCTTACAGCTATTTTAGAAGCGCTAAAATGCTTAAAGAAAGCTCCGCTAATAGTTGAAATCTATTCGGATTCTAAATATGCAGTCGATGCATTCAGAAAAGATTGGATTTCAAATTGGAAAGCAAACGGATTTCTAAGGAATCCTATGAACCCTCACCCTGAATATATACCAAATGCTAAGCTATGGATAGGAATTTTAGAAGAAGTAGCTAAGCATGATGTCTATTTCAACTGGGTGAAAGGGCATTCGGAAGATGTAATGAATGAACGATGCGATCAGCTGGCTAAAGCTGCTGCACGGTGGTATCGTGATAACGGATAAGGAGCGAATCCTATGAAAATATTTGCATTTGCAGATGCAAAAGATAACATAAAGAATAAATTGAAAGACAAATCAGATGAGCTAGTTTATCATTTAGTTAAAATATTTATCTTTCCTAATTGCGGAATAACATCTCATTGGTGTAAAGAAGTATATGGATTTATTCATTCTGTGCCTAAAATGAAAAACAAAAATAAATTTCCAAAGAAGGAATTTATTTTTGACAACACTTTTGGAGTATGGGGTGACACAGTTGAATCCTGTATCATAACTGCCATAAAAGATTATCCTAATCTAGTTCCAATGTTTAACAAAGAAAATGGATTAGGTGTTTGTGAAGCAGCAGTTAGAAAGTATTTTAATTGGCTTTCAGAAGAACTTTCTAACATTGGAAGAGTTGCATCGTCCGATGTATACAAGAAAATTGATTCACTGATTGAGGAGGTCATTCAAGAACTAGACAACAATACGCCTACTCTATGAAAAATAAAGAAAATGGAGGAAATAAATATGTATGTTAAGGATTTTATGATTGGTTCTTCTGCTGAAGCGATTCAGACAATGAATAAGAAGTATGGTGGTCCGTTCGGAGCTGCTGTAGTAAAAAATGGAAAGGTCATTGCTATCTGTTCCAATACTGTACTGAAGGATCATGACCCAACTGCTCATGCTGAAGTCAACGCTATCCGAAAAGCATGTCAGATTCTAAATACACATGACCTAACTGGATGCGAGTTATATGCTACTGGAGCGCCTTGCCCTATGTGTCTTAGCGCAATCATCTGGGCAAATATTAAGACAGTTTACTATTCGGGAAAATACGAAGATTGTAAGCAAATCGGATTCCGTGATGATCACATTTTCAAATTCATTCAAGATGGCGCGAAAGATGAAAATTTAGTCAAACTTGAACTTCATGATAATGATATTGCAAAAAGTATGTACAATATGTATCATGCAATGTCTGGAACAATATACTAATTGAATCGAAATTAAGTTATAAATTTAGATAGCTGTGATAATTGAATTTATCACAGCTAATTTTTGATTTGTTATCGTTATTGATATTAAATTTAATGGAGGATATCAGCATGTATGATTTAATGACTTCAAAATTTGATGTAGATGAACATATCAAAAACTATCCTTTTTACACAGAGATTGTTATCTTTCCTGACGGACATGTTGAATATGCAATTCCTTCACATCAAGAAAAGCTCTGTCAAGTTTTAAGCAAAATGAAGAACTGGACAAGACAAGAAGTTATCGACAATACTCCAAAAGAATATTACTTTGACTGGATGACATGGCTGTTAAACGAAACTAGATGTATTTCTGTTTGGTATGATTTTATACTGACACCAGAAGAAGTTACTGATGCGCAGATAAAAACAATAGCAATGCTTATTCAGAAAAAGGCAATCAAAATCTCAAAAACATTTCAATGAACCTCATATAATTGTAAATAAAAAATGTAATGAGGTGAAATAATTTGAAAATCCTCATAAGATACCCTGAAATACTATGCTGTCAAATATTTGATTCAAATCATAGGAAAGAAACAATAAGATGTGCAATTTCCACTAGAGATATCACTAAAGGTATGACAAGATGCAGATCATCTAACATGTGGGGATATACTTTGAATGTAAGAAACAAAGGTGATAGAGAAGGAGATCTATTCATACAATTCAAAGGCAGAAATGGTGGACCTGATGATATCTATATATACTATGATGTCCCAATACGGCTGTATAGAAAATTAGTAACTGTACCATCTAAAGGACATTTTTTCTGGCAATACATTAGAAATAATTATAAGTACTCGAAGTTGACTGGCAACAAACGTGGTGTTTTACCTAATGCAATAAATTGAGGAAAATGAAATGAAAATGAAAAGATATAAATCAACAAATCTACAATCAGTAACAGCTGCTTCTAATGTAGGAACAACATATTACAGAGCTACATTAGGCACTGTTGTTCAAACACTTGCAAGAAATGATGCAAACCTTTTTCTCCTTTATCTGATTGAAGAATATGGATTTGACGCTCTAGACTTCAAGAAGCACATGTTTGGAAGTGCTGTTGTTGAAGAAAACAACGAAGATGTAATATACATTTGTGTTACAGACGGATATGAAATTGAAGTAGATGGAGAAATGGTTGATCCGGAAGAAGCACTCGAGAATTATGCTCCTATCTATCTTGAAAATCATATTCAAGATGCAAATGATGATGTTATAATGAAAAACATAACTCCTTACGAACTATCAGATTTTGACGAGTCTTCCGTTGCAAGGGGCATACTTATAACCTATGATGTTAGCTTCAAGAAAGTAGTTTCTGATTTTGAGGAAATTGAAAATATGAATAGATAAGAATCGTTATTATATTTGAACATATCAAGACTATTCAAATTGAGGAGATTCAAATATGAACAATGAAATGTTTTCTATCAAGTTCAAAGGCATTGTTTATGATGACGCCTGGAGAGATAACGCAGGGCACATTTGGTTTGGCAGTAACAAATATGAATATGTTCCTGTCAATAGTATTTTCAATAGACCTGAACATGTAATTATTCACAATTTCGTTCAGACTGAATTCGGTTTTTCTTTGAAGCCAAAAACATCATACGCAAAGATCAAAATTTTAGATTAAAATAAGAATCGTTAAATACATTGCAAGCAAAATAGTTTGCAATGTATTTTTATTTTGAGGTGATGCTACTAGAAATTTGAAAAGATATGATAGCCAATACAGGATTACACATCAACACATTAACTAATGATCTGCGCCAATCTCGCAATGATCGCAACCTATCAAGAAAGGAATATTTATCAATGGATGTAGTAAAGAATATGCGAGGAAGTATCTGGTGGTTGAAAGATGAATTTGATAAATACAAAGGAGAAAGAGGAATCCTTAGAGGTTCTCGTCCTGTTATCATTATCAACAATCCTGCCAATGAAAATGATAATTGCACCATCACATATCTTCCTATTTCTAAATGCGAATATCATGCAGGTGATGATAGCCTTATTCAGATGTTCTATCAGGTACCTATTCAGATTCCCGGTAACAAGTCAAGTTATGTTTGCTGTAACAGCATCATGACTACAACTACTCTTCATCTTGGAGAGTATATTGGTCAAATTTCTGGAAGTAAACTGAACGAAGTAGAAGCTGAATTGATGAGATATCTTTCTCTTTCTGAAAAAGTTATCAAAAAGGAAGTAATTAAGGAAGTAAAAAAATCAGAAGATGCTGCCAAAACAACTTCTTTTTCAATTACAGACGCAGTTGCTTGCCCGGAACTCAAGAAAGTATTTTCTAACTGCACTGAAATGGCTAAGGAGCTTGATTGCTCTCCTGCTTCTATTAGCAAAGCAAGCAGATGGGGAAGCAAACTGATGCACAAATACACTGTGTTTAAGGTAGCAAACGCTACTGGAAATTATATTGGCGAAACTAAGGAGGAAACTAAATGAGCGAACTACTCAATATTCCTGGAATTCTTTGGCAAGACCTAGGAACACGAACTGATCCAGAATGCACAACTATTGACAGCTTGATCAAGAAATCTGGTGCTAACTACACTGTATCCGCATACAAGATGTATACAGAAGTTACAAACAACGTAGAAGGGTATCATGCTGTTTACAGAGATGACGATAAGCGTCTGATGTGTGTAGTAAATAATTACTATCCTCAAATCATCCAAAATGGTTTTACATTTTCTATTATGAAACCGTTGATGACTGCTGGGCTTATATCGCTTGAGTTTGTCTCTGTAGCAGCAGGTGGGTTATATCACTATGGTGTTTTCAAATCTACTAAAATATACAAAATTCTAGATGAAGACATTGAACACTACTTCCTTGTAGTGAACGATCACAGCAAACCGGACGGAAAAGTTTCTGTTTTCAATCTTCCTGTAAGAAAGAAAAATAAGACAATCCTTCTTTGCTCTATGACTAATAGTGCATATAAACTCCGTATGCCAGTATCAGAAGATGAAAAGGCTAATGAAGCTATTTCAAGTCAAATCATGTCTTCAGTTGATGATGCATTTCTTTGGTGCGAAATCAAGCTGAAGAAGCTACATGAAAAAGCTATTGAGCTTGAAGAAGTTACTAAAGTAATGGACGAGCTGTTTCCATATGTTTCTACTTCTGATGGAGAAATTCTTGATACGAAAGCAAACGAAAAAGTAGACGAACTTAGAAGTACTTTCCAAGAATGTATTGATTCGGATGATAATGATCAGTACAGACAGACTGCACTGTATCTTTACTTTGGTATGTTGGATTACACACAGCACTATTGGAACGATGCAGGAAAGGGATATGACATCAACAAGAAAATGACTATTGTACCAGGATTTTTCGCTTCTATCGATACAGAAGGTGCAAAGGTAGGAAAACTCATGAAAATGATATATCCTAAGAAGTAAAATTCTAAAAAATAAAAAGAGATGGGCTAAAAGTCCATCTCTTTTATTTATGTAAATCAGAAAGCTTCTCTAAGATCTTGACTCGACCTTAATCTAGAATAAAGTATTGTTTCTGCTGTTTTTAGTTTACCACGAATAGTCCTATCATCTATTCCATAGATATCACAAATTTCAAAAATATCATTGTTTGTAAGTTTTCTTTCTCTGTCTATCATCTCTCTTATCAATAATTCTTCTACTGTATCATATTTATCAGTAAGTTCTTCATCAAATTTGCTGAAAGATCCTTCTTCTGAAGATAAAAATGGTTCATGAGTGTCTAAATCTGCTATATAAAGTGTTCCAAATATGGCCTTCAAAGAATTCATCTTTTCGGTAGGTAAATTTAATCTTGGATCCATAAGATCATCGTACTTTACTTGCCCCCAGTGTTTGCCAAGTTGTTTTCCAACCTCCATACATAGAGAACGACGTATGGAATATTTAACTTCATTCAACTCTCTTTCTATCATCTCACCTACACGGAGTTTGAAAAACACTGTAAAAGAAAGATCGCATCGGTATCCTTTATGAGTTTCATCTCCCTGCCATAGATACCACCACCAGCATTCGCAAAAGTGCAGCAAGGCTGATTGAAGCTTATCTTCATATGTAACAGAAGTATTGTTTATGAATGTATGCGATGCTATGTACCCGAAAAAAGAATAGTTAAGCTCAATTACTCTGTCACGGACATCTGTACGTTTCATGCGAAGTTCTTTTTCTTGAGGAAGAGATTGATAAAGTCGTATAGTTTCTTCTTTGATTTCTTTCATATTCATAAACAACAACTCACTTTATTTTTCAATTTTGTATTCGCACCTAAAACACAACCTTTGATAATCTTGAATGCACAATTATTTTCTTCAATATTATTATATTTAATAGAAATAAGAAAGTCAATAGAATTTTGAAGATTTATTTGATTTTATTTATTTTGTGTATTTGAAAACACTAGAATAAACTTAAACTATTAACGAATCGTAAATTTTTTATAAATTTTAGTTCTTCATGATTTGATTAGAATCATATAATAAGTAAAATGTAATGATGAATATTTTCATCACAATCAAATCAACAACATATTGATAGTCTTCATTTCTTTAACCGAATGTAGATAAGTGTCAAAACAATGTAAATTTACCATAATAGTCAAAATTGAAGATAAATGAATATTCATAGATAAAATCAATTTAACATACAATTTGAAATAAAATGTAAATTTAACTGGATTTGAATTTTCAATATTATTTCAAATTGATATTTCAATATTTAATATTCTTTCAAATTCAGTAAAATTGGTACATTTTGAATATCACATAATCTTTCAATTTCAATCTAAATATCTCATATTATTTCAAATTGAAGGAAACAGGTCAATTTCCTAAAATCTCTAAATCTTTCAATTTCATTCAAATTTTCAAAATATTTCATTTTGTAAATATCTCATAATCTTTCATATTCATTCAATTTGAAATAAAATGTAAAATTCAGTGCTTCATTCAAATTTTCATATTTTAGAGTATTCAGTAAAATTGAAAGAAAATGAAAATTTCAAATTCGAATAAAATTCAAATTTGATTTCAATTTGAAAGATTTTTCCATTTTCATCTCGCATATATAATATCTTTGAGATAATAGAGTGAATGAAATGAACGATATAAAAGAGAAAAAGAAATAATTGAGATAAGGATATAATAGCGCCTCGCCACTCTAGAAATAAAAAATAAGCTCGCAAAGCTCGCATAGAACGCTTTACGATTTGAACATAAATTTGCTATTTATAGCCGGAACCGAACCGCATTGACTTTTATGTTAGCGAGCAAAAAAAAATTCAAAAATTTCCAAGAAAGGTATTGACTTTTCGACAAATAGGCATTATACTATGCGTGTAGGTTAAGTTAACTGGTGAACAACTCTTGATCAGTTAGCTAAAGTAGCTGTAGCGAAGAGCTCACCTATTTGATATAGATAGACCATTGAAGAAGAATCGTTATTCTACTTGCACCTGGTCATAAAATTTCAAATAAAATACAGAGTCAAAGTTGGTCCACATGGAGTGCCAATTTTGTACTCACTATCAACTAATTCACATTACTATTGAGAGAGTTGACTGCTTGATATCCGTCAGGGTATCTGGCAGGTCAGTAGGAATATGGATTAGCAGGAAAACAGCAGTTTAGTAAGATAGGGCGGATACGCGTAAGCGTTACTTCGTCGTCAGGTGTTCGCTGCACATGACAGCTATTCTGAACTCTGCTGGTAGTGAGTGCAAAATTGACACTCTATTTGCTTTATACGGAGGAAATTTGAATGGATATTTATACAGCGTTGAAATCAGCTTCAAAGCTTGAAAATTTCATACTTAGCGAGTTTGATTTCAAAAAAGGAATGTACAGCACAACATTCGCAAAGCTGAATTCTATTTCTGAGAAGTGTGATATGATCCATTCAAAGATCAAGTCTTGCGTGAAAGTTGATAAAGATATTTATGAAGAAGATCCTATGAAGAAAGCTATTGAATTAGCAAACCAGCTTAATGAAATTCTTGATAGAATATCTTCAAATGGTTCGACCATATCGTCTTCATATGATGATATGGTCAATTTGCATGATACTGTTAAATGCTGCGCAGATAAGCTCGGGATAGATACAAGTGAACATGATCCACCTAAATCAGGGTTAGATGAAAAATTAGATATGATACTCTGTATGCTGAAGGGTTGCCAAGAACATGTAGTTTCATGTAATAAAGACATTATTTTAACAGATGGTACACATGAACTTGAGTCAGAAGAAAATGATAATTCTAAAGAAATCCAACCAGCTGCATCAGAGAGAGCACAGATGCCTAAGAAAGATATTTTGAAACTCTATTCTAGTACAATTAAATCAGCAAAAATTGTCTCTACTGGATACAAAGAATCCGATATGTTGAAGGACATCATCTGCAGATGGTTTGAAACAAGATTTTCAATGGCTAAGAAAAACAAGTTTACATATAACTTGGCAGATATGTCTAAGTGGGTTCAAAGTATTACAATTGCATTTTCGGAGGCTTATTTGTCAGGCAATATGGATGAATTCAATAGAAATTTTGATTCCTGGATAGAAGATGTCAATTCCGGTGAAAACAAATACCCTATTCCATACTTTGTGAAAGATGCTTATGATAACCCATCCGAAGAAGCATTCAAAGAGTTTACATTCTCTGTTTGGGAGCTCGTCTTAACTAGAGCTTTTAATAATCTAATAATGTTCAAGTCAATCCCCATAAAGTACATTTATCAGGAATCTTGTTTCTTGGGAATAAATGATGTAGTAAACTATCTTGACAGACTTTACATGGATAATCAAACCAAATATCGAACTTCTGAGTATTCAAAACCTTATCATGAAGATAACTTTTTCAGAAGCAAACCATATCTCACTTGTTTAGAGGAGGTGAATGCAGATGTCTAAAATAAAGTTTGAGAACATTACAGATAGTTTATCATATCCTCCTGCAAATGAATCTGCTATTTCTGTTACGCACAATGCTATAATTTCGTCTGCTATCTCACTATTCAAGAACACTTACGAATTCAAGAAAAATGTAATACGGTCAATGAATATAATTTCATACTGTATGATAAAAAATATAACAATAAATAGCAGATGGGAGTCCAGTAACTTCTGTGAAGGTCTTGAGAACATTTCAGAGGATACATTGAAATCTGTTTTAGGCAAGACATATATCAATATGAAAGACATAGACTGGAGTAGTTGCTACTCGGAATTTGAATCCGATGAGAGGCTTTCAGCAAATATTGATGATAAGGCAGAAGAAAATAAAGAATACAAAATTGATGAAATACTAGCTAATACAAATCCAGAAGACATATATGACGAGCATCCAAAATCATCCCCAGAAGACCTTTATTTGAACGGACCTCGTATTCCAAGAATTGATACTTCAAAAGTATGGAGGAGCGGGGATGTAGATGGAACCAAGCTTTGCATATATTATTCCCTTCCTCGTGTACCAACTGTTCAGTCAGAAATTTCAGTCACAACTAATCCAGATGAACTAACTGACTCAGAACTTCTTCACCTTTATCCTGATTGTATGTTTTACACAAGACCAATGGAAGTTTATTCTGTTGCTTGCGGAATGGATATTCATCCTACTTATGGTGGAGTTCCTAAAATAAAAGGATTTACAAAGAAGCAAGTAATTGATAACATTATCAAGTATCCTTGTATTGATGGCCTTACTCGTGTAGGAAAAAAGAAAGGTCAACTCGTGTTTGTTGAATTTGAAAAGTTCATTGAAGTTGACGGTGAGCTCTATAAAACAACGGACATGATGGATAAGATTCCTGAAATGAAGAGTCTCAAGAAAACATGGCCTGTAATAAGAGAGTACGTTGTCCGTCGTTATTTGTTAGAGAGAGACATAAAGGGAATTGAGCATAAATATCCTATGTTTGGAACTCTAGATCCTTTTGTTACGCTTTTCATGCCATCTAAAATTTATAGAGAAGAAGGATATAAAGACTCTGTAGATATTGCAAGACAATGTGTCAAGTCAAGAGTATCTTATCTTCAAAGCAGAAATCCCGTAATAAGGAGGCTTGAGGAAAATGAATAACTGCATATACACTCCGTATTGTACATACAAGCAGTGCGATCTTGCTTGCCCTGCAAATACAGAGATCAGTTATTGGATGAAGAGATGCGGAATCTCAATGAAGAATCCTTGTTTATCTGCAAGTAAGAATAAGATTGATAAAGCAAGGGAGCTTCTTGATGAGCATTCGGGAGAAACTTGCTATTATAAGTCCTCAAATCCTATGGAAGCTGCAGATATCTTCTGTTATACAGCTATTTGTCTTCATGGTAGAGGAACTGCATTAGGAAACGGAATTTACCATCTTGACTATGCTTCATACATTGATAAGATAAAAGACAGTTGGAATGACCACATTGAATCCTATGACCTTCAAATGATTAAGGTTTGGATAAATGCAGCGAAGTATCTCTTTATCTCAAATCTTGACTATGTTAAGTTTGGAGACTTTGAAAGCCAGACTATGCTGAAGCTTTTCAACGATAGAAGAGATTCAGACAAAACAACATTCCTTATTTCAGGTAAAGAGGACTTGATAGGGGTTGGAAATTTCTTTCCTCGTCTTCAGTCAGTTTTGAAGGGAGTGCTTGTTGAATGACAAACTCGGTAGAACTTCAGGTCATTTGTAGACTTCTAACTACACAAGATGCTAGTGAAGTTGACCGACTTTGCTCATTTGATGATTCTTACTATTCTGTATTCAAGGATCAAATAAATTTCATACTTGAGCATAGGGAGAAGTATGGCGATGTACCAGATCTTTTTACTTTTCAAGCTCAATTTGAAGATGTTGTAATTGTAGAAGTAAATGAACCTGTAACTTACTTAGAGGACCAGCTCCGTAAGAACAAACAGCATATTCTTTTTCTTCAAACATTCAATAAGCTAACAGACTTAGGTTCTGCAGATGTATCTGAAGCATGGGCTTATCTACAATCTCAATGCGAAAAAGCTGCTTCGCTTGATTCATCAAATCCTGTTAATATTGTAACAGAAGCGTTCAAACGAAGTGATGAGATCATTTCTTTCAACAAGCAGAAAAGAATCCCAACAGGATTCAAAGAGTTGGATAAGGTCATGTACGGAGGCTTATCTACAGTTGAAGAATTGTGCTTGATAGTAGCAAGAACTAACTCCGGTAAGAGCTGGGTTTGTACAAAGATGATGGAGTGCGCTCAATTGAACGGATTTCCAGTCCTTTATTACAGCCCGGAGATGCAATCTTCTTTCATTGGTACTCGATTTGATACTTGGAGAGGTCATTTTAAGAACAGTGATCTTCAAAGAGGTATGTACAATGAAGAGTACTTCAATTACTTGAAGAAGCTTGTTACAGAAGAAACTGGAGCTCTAGTTGTTGAAGATAAAGATATGTCAGAAGGTAAAACAACTGTTAGAGCAATGGAGAATCTGGTCAAGAAGCATCATATTAAGCTTTTGATAATTGATGGTCTATCTTATATGTCGGACACAGAAAGAGCTGACAGCGATGTTCTACGATACAAAAACATTTGTAATGGCTTATTCAGACTCAGCAAAACATATGGCTGCGCAGTTGTTGTTGCAGTTCAAGCCAATCGTGAAACTAAAGGAAACACTGATGAAAAAGGTATTCCATTTCCGGATCTAACAAACATTGAAGGATCTGATCATCCAGGTAGAATTGCTACACAAGTATTTGCTCTCAGACAACTTTTTGAGGAACACACTCTTGAAATAAAGTTGCTTAAATCTAGAAATGCAAAGAATACAAATCAAACTTTCGCATATGTTTGGGACCCGAATACAGGATCTACTGAATACATATCAGATAGTTCTGATTCTGATTCGCCTCCACCTCCTCCTTCAGCACCTGGTCAGCTTCCTAAGTTATCAACACCAACAGTTTCAGCAAAGATTGTTCATAATGAACCAGATGAAAGCTTAATTTCAGATGACGACGATGACCTAGACGATGTCGAATTCTAATGATTAAGACCCGCTGATCGTTATATGATCAGCGGGTTCGCTTTGTTGTATCGTTAAAGAAAGTACAAAGAAGGTGAATATATGGATATAAATATTGTAATTGATAAATTGGCTGAGCAAGGTATGCTCAGGCCTAATAGAAAAATAGGTGATTATTATAGTTGCTACTGTCCGTTTCACAATGATGGTAATGAAAGAAAACCTTCTTCAGGTATTCTTCTTCACGACCAATATAGAAACGGACAGATGTATCCTGCTGGTTGGTTCAACTGTTTCACCTGTCATCATTCTTATCAGCTTCCTGATTTTATTTCAGAGCTTCTGAAAATTCATTCAATTCATCAAACAGGCAAGGCTTGGCTTGAAGAAAATATTGAAGGATACAATCATGAAGTAGAGTTTGAGCCGCTTATTCCCGAAGATATGATGAAGGGAGTAAACAACGCATTTGCAATAATGTCTATTAAAGACAAGATGAAAACTGAGAAACCTTCATATATCTCTGAACAAGAGCTTGCTAAATATAGATTTACAGTCGATTACATGTATTCACGAAAATTGACTGACGAAGTTATTGAAAAATTTGATGTAGGGTTTGATGCAAATTTCCTTCCTACAGGTAGAAAGAAAAAGATTCCTTGCGTAACTTTTCCAGTTAGAGATGTTAATGGAAACACGCTATTCATATGTAGAAGGTCTGTTGAAGGAAAAGCTTTCTATCTTCCTTCAAAAGTTGAAAAATCAGTATATGGATTGTATGAACTTCCAAGAGGATGCGAGTCAGTAATAATAGCAGAAAGTTGTTTCAATGTTCTAACATGCTATGTTTATGGTTATCCTGCTGTAGGCCTTCTTGGTACCGGTACGCCGAGGCAAATTGCTCAACTAAAAAGACTCGGTGTTAAGGAATTTGTACTTGGAATGGATCCAGACGAAGCAGGGGATTTAGCTTGTAGACGACTGAAAAATGCCCTGAAGGATGTAGCTCTTGTAAGACGAATGGTAGGTATTCCTATTGGAAAGGACATAAACGATCTTTCTAAAGAAGAATTCGTTAATATATACAACAACAGAATTTAAGGAGGACACACCTTGTATATTTCCAGTCATAACGACAATTTTATGAACAAGAAAATTGATAAGCCTTATGAAGATAGATTTGATTATACAGTATATGAGATGATCATTTCTGAAATGAATGCTGAAATTTCTAGACAAAACAAAAGGATTGAAGCGTTTAAGCTTGTAGAAGAGATGAATAATCGGATGATTGATGCTTTGATTGAAGCTAATCGTCGTCTTCAAGCTGAACTTGAGAAGGGAATTGATCCGAATGATAGATATTACAGATCTAAGCCTGGACGGGTACCAGTTAGAAAGAATTCTAGACATAAGGAGTAAATGCAGACGAATCATTGATTGGATGCTGAATGAGAAGTGCTCAATTCGTGATTGTGCAAAAGATGTCGGAATGCCTAAATCAACTGTTCATCAATATATTCACACATATATCAGAGACGGTTGGGATGAAGAGTATCAAGAGATCAAAGTTATACTTCGATGGAATAAACGAGAGCGGTTCAAGCCTAAGAAATACTGGCATGGTAGGCCGTGGTAAGGAGAAGTCATGAATTACGCTTGGATGATTAGACAAGATGGAAAAGAATTTGAATGTAATCATCATTTCTATTGTATGAATGATGATGATCTTTCTTCAGAAGCTGAATGTTCTGCATTCATTATAAAAACTAAATCTAAGGATATTGATTTAGCTAACCAAGTTATTGATGCTTGGCTCGCTCTTGGTATTGAACAAGAAGTCAATTATGATGCAGATGTTCATGACGTCAATGAAGCTATTTTGAATTTCGTGAACAATCTTCCTTACAGATTTCAATATCCTATTTCAGCCAGAGAAATTCTTGACATTCATATAAAAGCTAATAACTATTCAGATGTTGATAGCTTGTATGAATATTGCGACGAAGTAAGAGAAAATCTTTTTTCTATTCAAGAAGAAATCAAGCATTCAATCAATCAGCAGTTTTGCAGAGCAAGATACGGTGGGCAATATAATTCTACTTATAGAAATAACACAATGTGGTTCCGAATTTCTAGTGTAGGTTTCAATTGGGCAGATATTGTTTATATCTTTACTTCAAAGAATAGGAATAAGCTGCAAATTGACAAGGTAACTATCTGCAGAGATCATGAATCAGATAACGGATATGATTCAAATGAACCTGAATATTTCTATAAGGCTAAGGATGGCTCAGTATATTATGATATGCCGGTTGATGAATTTCTAAATGAGGAGCATGAACATTCGCTTGTTTTCTCTGCTTCTATGCTTCCTTCAACTGTATTGATCTATGCAGTAAGTTTCGCTGGAGGTGCAACTGAAAGGCAGATAGTTTATTCAGCTAAACATAGAAGAAATCAATATAATTATGATACATGGGATAAGCTGAAGACGATTGAGAAGAAAATCAATTGTATTTCTGCATCTGAATTTCTTGACAAAGCGCCTACTCGTACTAGAAATAGAGTTCAAAAAATTCAAGACGACATTTTGAACACATATCCCGAAATTAAATCTGTTGATGTAGATTTTAAGCATAGGGAAAACACAAGAGGAAAAAATGTTGGCGTAGAATATATTTTCATTCTATCTTCTGACGATCTTAGAATTGATGGAATTAAAGTAGGAGTGGCTTTCAACAAACCAGAAACTTCTCCAGATTTGATTTTCAGAAGATTCAGAATGGAATATGAGGAATTCAAAGGGTTCAAAAATATTGAATAAAATTCAAGTAAATTATTAACGAATGATTAAGTAGCCAAAAAAGGTATTGACTTTTTCATTAAAACATATTATAATATGTTTGTAGTTAATCAGTCAACATCAAAGCCAGACACATCAAAATTTATCAATATTGGAGGAACCAAAGATGGCGAGAAGACCTTTGTACAAGCAAGTTTCCGCTTTTGAGAGCACTAATAGACATAGAGTTGCTCGTGGTGTTGAGCCTATTCCGACAGTCAATCCGTTTAAGGCTACTTTCAACATGTTCCGCGAGTATCTCGGCTACGTCAGACCGCTGACTTATTCCGAGTGGATGGAAGTTGATCCCGAAGATAAGGCAGCGGTTCTTTATGTGCAGTTCTACGATCAGATTACACTTGCATGGTACAAGTCTCGTAGTTTCTATGCACAGGAGGAAGACGGAGTATCTACCATGATGCAGTATCTTATCAAGAACGTTCCCGTCCTTGAGAAAGATCCTAAGCGGTTCTCTGAGCGGTACATCTATCGTGTTGCTTACAACTGTCTTTATTGTATCTGTCACGATATCAAGGTCGACAAAGACCGTTACGAACTTGAAACTAGCAACATTCAGGCTACTGATGGTGATGATGAGGTTGATCTTTTCAATCTTGTTCAGTCTAATTTCTCTATTCAGACAACTATCAATAAAGAGAAGTTCTGGGCAGTTGTCATGTCTATGGATGACGATGTATTGACCTTCGTAGATTGTCTTATCAATAAGACTCGTTTTCCTGCAGGAATGAAAGCTAAGAGTGCTTCTTACATTGAGAAGCTTCGTGTAGCTCTTAAGGATTTCCAGGACATGGAGTATTGATTGATAGGAGGGTTGATCAATATGAAATTCAAATATACTATTCAAATTCAGTCTGGTTCAGACGGTAGCTGGCAAGAGATATCTGGATTCTTTCTTTCGGAACATTCTGCTAAGGCTTACATTGAAAAGAACTTTGGCAGACTTATCAATGCAGGTATTCCTGTATCTGTATGCAAGGAACCTCTATCTTGATGAATCGTTATTACATATGTAGAGGAGGTGATAGATGTTGAGCACAACAATTTCTACTACAGTTGATTTTGAGTTCGCTTATCTTATGAAGCTTAAAGGTAAACCTATTCTTAATTCGCACAGATATACAATGGTAGCTACAGTAGGTTCTTCTGATATCAAAGATGGAATCATCATTGATTATGATGAACTTAAGGATGTTCTTCTTTCTTCGGTTCCAGATAAAACATTTGTAGCTTCCATGGTAAATTCTGATAAGGAATTGAATGTAGCTAAGGCGCTACAGGATTATGGAGTGCCTATCAAAATTGTTTCATTTGAGCTATGCACAGAAAGACTTGCAGAGCTATTCGCAAATACAATTCAGTCAAAGCTTGATGAATATCACCTCGGATATGTTCTACTTTCATTGATTCTACAGGAGAACAGCTCTTCTTCTGTTAATTGGCAGAATCAGAAATCAAATCTGTAATCATATCAAAACAAACTGGAGGAATTTAATATGGCATTCAAGACAGTCGAAAGCTACAATGAGGCTCGCTTTGGTGGGTTCTTCCTTCTTCGAAATGATGGCGACTTCGCAGATGTCGTTTTCATGTATCGAAATAAGGATGATGTCCTTGTAGCTGACACACATTATGTGAAGGGTTCGGATTATTCCGGTTATGTTCACTGCTGCGGAAGAGGGTGTCCTGCTTGTTCTAAGGGTATCCGTGTGCAGACAAAGCTATTCATTCCTGTTTACAACATCAATGAGAAGAAGATTCAGTTCTGGGATAGAACAATGCGTTTTGAGCCTCAGCTAATGAACGATGTATTCAAGAATTTCCCTGATCCTTCTAATTATGTATTCCGAATCACTCGTCACGGTCAGGCAGGTAGTGTCGATACTACCTATGAAATTCAGGCCATCGGTAGAAACAAAATTATGAGCTACAGTGATATCCTTGCAGCAAATAATGCTTCTTCTCCTGATTACTATAGTGAAGTTTGCCGCGAGTATACTGCTTCCGATCTAAGCGAACTTCTCAACCAGCATGAAGACAGTAACAGCAATGTTTCTCCTAGCAGCTTGCCTAGCTATCAGGTGAAGCCTCGTTCGACATCTAATGCTCCTGAGTATGTTCCACCTGCAGTAGAACTTCCCGATGAAAATGAACCCGTTGGTACACCTGAAGAGCTTGATGATGACGTAGTATTCTGATAGCAAATTCAAGACCCTACGTGACATCAAAATCACGTAGGGTTTATTTTATAGGAGGTATAAATTTGAGCTTATTTAATTCGTCTCAGATGGCTAGAATCAATGAAGTAGCCGAACGGACAAAGCAGCTCAATAAAGAGAAGCCGAAAGCTGTAAGAGTTTCTACAGTTAATGCTGAACTAAATGAGATGTCAAAGGCTGTTCAGGAATACTTCAAAGATTCTAAAGCTATTCTGATTAGGACAAAGGATCAACTCCACGATTATGTAACAAGCTGTATTGAAGCTGGTTATGCCGGAATAGATACAGAAACAACAGGACTTGATAGACAAAATGACTGGATCGTTGGTGCCTCTCTTTACTATCCAGGAGGAGTAGAGTGTTATATTCCTATGAAGCACCTTGTTCCTATATTTGAAAGTCCTTACAAAGGGCAGCTAAGTTACGAAGAAGTTTCTGAAGAGTTCAAGCGGATGGAAAATAGCAACATTCGCCTCATCTTTGCAAATGCAGACTACGACTTGGCTATGATTTACAAGGATCTAAAAGTTGATTTCTGCGACAGATTCTATTATGATGTAATCCTTGCATGGAGATGCTTGAAAGAAAACGAACTTCACAACGACTTGAAATTCCTATATAACAAGTATGTACTTAAAGGTAAAGGAGATCCAAAGCGATTTAGCGATTTCTTTTCTGTAAAGTTGTTTCCATTCTCTGATCCTGAGATTGCAAAGTTGTATGCTGCAAATGACGCAAAGATTACATATGATTTGTTCAAGTGGCAGCTTCCTTATGTTACTGAATCTCATCCTAAATGCAAGAAGGCTCATCTTGAAGCTATCTCTCGTCTTATATGGGACCTTGAGATGCCTATGGTTAAAGTTTGCCAGAACATGCATCGGACAGGCATGTATATTGACAAGAATGTTGCAAATGCTCTAAAGAAAAGATATAGAGAAGATTACAACAAGGAGATGAAGAAACTTCAAGACATGGTACAGGAAATAATCGATAATTCTACTGTATCATATTCAGGCAAGCGTCCGTTCACAAGGGGATCGGATTTCAATCCAGGTTCACCTCCTCAGGTAAAGTATCTTGTTTATGACCTTCTTCAAGTTCCAAAAGGTAATTCTTCTGGTACAGGTAAAGAAGTATTGAACGAAATTAACCTTCCTGTTACAAATCAAATTTTGAAAGTTAGAAGCCTTTCAGTTCTTATCAATACATTCGTAGATAAGCTTCCCAATTCTGTTGCAAGAGACGGAAGAATTCATGGTCAGTTCAAGCAAATTGGCGCTGATACAGGGAGAATGTCTTCTGCAGAACCTAATCTTCAAAATATCCCTTCTCATGCTGTTGATATTCGTCATATGTTTAGAGCTACTCCTGGTTACGTTATGTTAGGAAGCGACTTCAGTTTACAACTTGTTGGCTGAAGTAAAACCTTGTTAAGTCGATGAATACTTGATTGATAATTCTATAACCTAAATAAGAGAATTGGTTCGACGATCAAGTTAATATCGAGCAAAATAGAACCTTTTATCTTGTTGAGTATATTCTCTTAAAATTGGAGGTATTCAACATGATAATATACAAAATATACAATGATGTTAATTCTAAACTTTACATCGGTCAAACAACAAAATCGCTTGAAGAAAGAATAAATGGGCACCACGCTTCTATGGTAGAAGGGCAAGATACTCATCTTTATCGAGCAATGCGGAAATATGGTTGGGACAAATTTCATTTTGAGATAGTATCTAGAGCTAATAGTCAAGATGAGTTAAATTATCTTGAAGAGTATTATATTCGTGAATTAGATACAATAAGAAATGGATATAACATGGCTCCTGGAGGATCAAAAAATGTTATGTACTCACCTATAGTAGCAGCTAAACACGATGCTAAGATGAGAACAGATTCTGTAAGAAAGAAAATATCAGAATCAATGAAAAAGTCTTATGCTTCACGCGGCGGTCCTTCAGACGAACACAGGAAGCATCTTTCACAAGCCAAGAAGGAATATTATCAAACTCCTGAAAGCGAATTGACACGAGAAAAGTTCAGAAAGTCATTTAAGTTATCTCTTGAACATTACAAGGCATTGAATGACTCGAAAAACAAAAGTGTATATTGTATAAATGAATCTAATGAAGTAGTTGCAAAATTTGATAGGGTCAAAGATGCAGCTATTTGGTGGATGTCTACTGGATACAAAGTTAAACACTATGATCAGCTTTGCGACAAAATAAAAGAGTCCAGCAAACAAAATAGATTCATAAAGGGGCTAAAATGGTTCTATTGTGTGTAGAGACTATCGAAAGCTAGAAATTGACATTCAGAGAAATCTGTAAATGATTTTAGGTAAATCAGGTCAGTTGAGATAACCAAGTGAGTAGAGTACAGCTCAAGTGAGTTAGCATCTGCATGATATTAGTGTAGAGTAAGCCTATTAAATGGAAATTCAAGGGTTCATTTGAATTGGTGATAGATTCAAATGTTCAAGAGATAGTCCGACACTCTTGGTGACAAGAGAAATGTTTAACGAACATTCAACTAATTAAGCAGCAAGAACCAAAATTGACGGCGTTTGTCGGAGACATCAAAGAGATGTGTGAAGGTTTTGCACATGGAAAGGACGCTTATGCACTTATTGCAAGCGTATCTTTCAATATGCCTTATGAAAAATGTCTTGAATTTCATCCAGATACACATGAGTATCAGCCAGATGGTAAGGCGAGACGGAGCGAAGCTAAAAGTATACTACTAGGAGTGTTATATGGACGATCAATTCCGTCTATTGCAGATCAATTGTACGGTAAACGAGACGACATGACAGACGAGCAGAAGCAAAAAGCTGCGCAAAAAGTTTTTGATGCTGTTATGAATGCTTTCCCAGGTCTACGAAATCTTATGATTAACACTCAAAATCATGCTTCTCAATACGGATATACAGAGACAATTCTTGGAAGAAGAAGACACCTACCAGATATGCAGCTTCCAGAGTTTGAGTTCAAAGCAATGAAAGGATATGTAAATCCTGATGTTGATCCATTAGATGTAACTACTCTTGAAAATAGAGACGAGATTCCAAAGCATGTTGTTGATGATTTGAAAAAAGAATTCGGCAAATACAAGTACTATGGTCAGATCGCTAAACGGACTAAACAGCTATACGAGGAAGAACACATACGAGTAATCAATAATCGACCAAAAATTAACGACGCAACACGCCAATGCGTAAATTCGGTCGTCCAGGGTAGCGCTGCTGATTTGACTAAGATGGCTATCTTAAACCTTTGTAACAATAAAAGATGGCAAGAAATTGGAGGAAGGTTGCTTGTACCGGTTCACGACGAGTTAATCACAGAGGTGCCGGAACAATATGCAGAAGAAGGAGCTAAAATTCTTTCAGATTGCATGTGCGGTGCTGCATCATTCATGCCATTTCCTATCACATGTGATGTTGAAACTTCCTACAGATGGTATGGAATGGAATATCCTTGTCCGTATCCTAAACCTAAATCATTAAAAGATTATAAATCAGACGAGATAAAGTGGATCCAGTATCATCTTGTTGAAATGGAGTATAAACTCCCTGTATATAAAGATGAAAACGGAGAAAAACCTCGTGGAGATGCTGCAAAGGGTGTAAATGGAGTAGAAAGCACTGAAATGAAAGCCGATATTGATGATTACATCAAGAGTCGCCATATTTCGTCTGAGGAGTTCATTGATTACATAGAAAAAGAAGTTTCAGGTAGACTTTGAATCGTTAATGTAATCAACACAAAATGTGTAAACTAAAACTCAACATAAGGAGATATCAAAATGCGATTTACAGTAAGCACAAAACCGTTTTCTGATGGCTTGAATCTTGCAATTGTTAACTCAAATGTATCAAAGTTCAGCCAGAAGAGTAATATCGCCCAGGTTAGCGTAAGTAACAAACAGCTTGTTGTCAACTTGGAGTGCGATAATGTTAAGACTGAAATTCGATTCCAAGGCGGAATGGATGGTTATCTTTCTGATAAGATTGCAACTGTCAGTTGCCTTGTCCTTAAGCAGCTTGTTTCTACTTTCGATTCTGCAGTTACTACTGTTGAATTTGATGAGAATGGGCTTATCCTCTATTCTGGCAAGTCTAAGTTTGTTGTCCCTGACATCATCAAGAATACGGACATGGAGTTAAACAAGCCTCGTTACAATGTTGGAGGTTCAGATATTCGTCAAATTGATAAAGCTTCTTGGAAGTTCATTGACGACCATCAGATGTTTGCTATCAGCATGTCTTTTGTCAATCCTATCTACACTCGTTGCTGGATTGGAGATACAACCGATGTCCTTGTAGGCGATATGGATAACAGCATCTTTGCACACTCTAACAAAGGTACACTTGGCGAAACTTGCCTCCTTCGTAGTGACATTATCAACATGTTTGTTTCTCTGCCTGAAGATGCAACTCTGTCTAATATCGGAGATGCTTATCTTGTGCATACAAAGAACGACTGCTACGAAATGTATTCAGAAGTTACTCCTGAGCACGAAGATGATCCTAATCTTGGAAGTTATAACGCTGATATCATCATGGATATGATGAAGACAGATATGAGCAAAGCTGTAAAAATCAACACTTCTTCTATTCTGAAGACATTGAATCAGTCAGATTTGCTGTCTACCGAAGATAAGTCTGCTAAGGCTGTATTTATCAATGTTGATAGTAATGTACTTACCGTATCTGATGACAACGTAGATTGTAAAGTCGATGTCGAAGGTAGTTCGGGGATTTCTTACAACATTAAAATGAAGGCGAGTAACTTCAAGTCTGCAATTTCTAACATTGACAGTGAATCTGTTTTCATTGCTCCTGTAACTAATGGAGAGACAGACGAAATTGTAGGTTTGATTCTTTGGACAGATAATATGTCTATTCTTGTTGCTGGAGCTGACCAGTAATGGCATTCAGATCAGTTTCGTCTATCAATCTATCTCGATTCAATTCAAGCGTAAGCTGTAATTTCCTCGAAGATTATGAATCATATCTAGATAAGAAGTCAATAGAAAAAGCGTCTAAACTGTCAAGCAAAACCTTTGCTCCATCTTCGTTTAGATGCATGAGAAAGAGCTGGTTTCGTCTTAGAGGAGTAAAGCCTGACAAAGACAAGAAACCTGATAGAGGGCTTGACTTTACAGCTGACATCGGGACTGCTTGTCACAAGATTATTCAAACTGATCTGAAGGACATGCTTAAAGAGAATTGGGTCTCAGTCGAGGATTTCTTGGCTGAGCACCCTATTCCTCATGAATACACTTTATCTAAGTCTGAAGATGGGCTTGAAACAAGAGTAGAATTTCATGATATTCCTATCAGATTTGCAGTAGATGGTATTGTTAGAATTGACGGTGAATATTATTTACTTGAAATTAAAACAAGCGAATTTGCTGCATTCAATAATCTTACGCAATGGAAAGATGAACATGAAGATCAAGTTAAATGCTACATGACATTGCTTGGGCTTAAAAAGTGCTTGTTCCTCTATCAAGATAGACAGTACGGCGCATTGAAGTGTTACCAGTTGAATATCAATGAAGTAGATGTTAACAAGGTAGCAAATGTTTTCAAAATCGTTATGGATTGTGAAAAGAATATGATTGCTCCCGATAGATTACCAAGAGGTGACAAATGGTGTTCTATGTGTGAGTACAAAAAGTCCTGTGAAACTTGGGGGTGAAATAATGCCTTCTCTTGCTGTAAAATACAGACCAAAGACATTTGAAGATCTTGTTGAACAGTCAGTTGTTCGAGATATACTGGTCAAGATCTGCGATACAGATCCAATCGTTGTAAGAAACTTTCTTCTTATTGGGCCCGCTGGCTGTGGTAAGACGACTCTAAGCCGAATTATTGCAAATAAGCTGAATGGAAATTCTTCAAATATCATTGAAATTGACGCTGCCTCTAATAATGGTGTAGATAGTGTTAGAGCTATTGTAGATCAAGCTAGAACATTTCCTGTTGGTAGTAAGTACAAGGTGTTCATTTGCGATGAATGTCATGCATTCACATCAAACTCGTGGCAGATATTTTTGAAGACTCTTGAAGAAAGTCCTGCAAAGACAATTTTCTGTTTCTGTACAACAAACCCAGAAAAAATACCAGCTACAATTCTATCTAGAGTTCAGACATTTCAGCTTTCTAAGATCAGTCTTCAAGGAATTACTTCTAGATTGAAATATGTACTTGACAGCGAAATTTCAGAAGGTCGAAATATCAAGTATGACATGAAAGCAATAAGCTATATAGCTAAACTTGCTAGAGGTGGAATGAGAGATGCTCTAACACTTCTTGATAAAGCGTTGTCATATAGTGAAGATGTTTCATTAGAAAACATTTCTAAATCCTTAAATCTTCCTAACTATGATGATTATTTCAATCTTCTGAATGCTTGCGCAAAGAAGGATAATTCAGCTATTGCTAAGATTGTCAATGATGTGTACAACTCAGGTGTAAACTTTGTAACATGGTTCACAGGGTTTCATTCATTTGTAATGAACATTGTGAAGTATATCTTTCTTCAAGATATCAATGAGACAATGATTCCTTCATACTACGAAGATAAGATTTCGTCTTACAATTCTAAACATTCAATGATCTGTCTTAAGCTTGCAAATAAGCTTCTTAAGATGAACAACGAATTGAAGACCACATCTTATCTTCAAGAGCTTGCTCTTACATACCTTTGTAGCTGAGGTGGAATCATGAGCAATCTAAAGGAAATTGAAACTCTATATGATTCAGACTTAAAAGATATGATAGACTGGTGTGATGATATGTATCAGTCTATATTCTCTAAGTATTTTGATATTCAGCGTGATATGTTTGTTAGAATGAAGTCTGAAGAAAGACCTATTACAGATGATGAGCTTGAGTGGATTCTTACACAAGTCCCAATGAATCTGTTTGATGCAGCAGAGCACCTTGCTACAATTACTACTAAGCAAGAAATCATTAAGTTAGGGTGCAAGAAAAGAGAGAATGAATTCTACAAGAATTCTTCTGAATCTACTGATACTAAGAAGAAGGAAGAAGCATCTATCAAAGTAACAGAAGATAAGATTCTCATTCTTGCATATGATAACTTGATAACTAGAGTAGAGAAAGAGATGTCCTACTCACGAGAGTTGATCATGTCAGCTAAAAAGATATATGATTCTAGGAGGAGCACAGAACAATCTAATCCTGTATCAGAAGTAAATAGCAGACATGATGATCTTCCAAACTACTATTCAAATAGTTCTGGAAAACAGCCTATTGGTTAAGAGGTGAAAATATGTCTCTATACGATGATATAATCAACAAAAAGAAGAAAGAATGGTCTGCTGAAAATCTTATGGATGGCGCTAAGCAGTCAAGAGGGAAGAAGATTCCATTTTCATCTCCTCTTATGAACTGGTCTACTTATGGAGGTATCCCTCGTGATAAAATTACTGAGTTCTTTGGAGAGCCTGGCGGAGGAAAAAGTACTAGCGCAGTAGATATCTGTAAAAATGCTTATCCGATTTTCAAACAGGAACACGAAGACAGAATAAACTATCTTAGAGGTGTTGCTAAGACAGGAAACAAGGGTGCAGCTGCTGAGATGGAAGAGTTAATGGAAAATGGACCAAAGAAAATCCTTTACATTGATCTAGAGCATTCTTTCGATAGTCAGTGGGCTTCTACTATCGGAATAAAGCCAGAAGAAATAGAAATTATGCAGCCGCCTGATGTAGTTGCAGAAGATATTCTTCAGACTGTTCAGGAACTAATCTGTACAGGTCAGGTAGGTCTTGTTATTCTAGATTCTATACCTTCTCTTGTTCCTAAGGCAGAATTAGAGAAGAAATATGGTGAAAGAACAGTTGCATCGCTAGCAGGACTCCTTACTATTTTCTTCCGTAAGATTGTTCCTATACTTACTCGGTATGGATGCACATTGATCTTTATCAACCAGATCCGTCAGAACATGGACAATCCTTATGTTGTAAAAACACCAGGCGGTGAAGCTCCTAAGTTCTATGCTTCTATGCGAATCCTTTTCCAGATTGGCAATCCTGTTGATTTCTTAGGTAATGAACTTCCTAAGAGTTCTGAAAACCCTGCCGGCTACATTGTAAACGCTAAGCTTGTTAAACAAAAGAGCGCTCCAAACGACCGGAAGAATGCATCTTATTTCTTGATGTGCCAGTCTGGTATCCGCGAAGATATGGATTTCGCAAATCTTGCAATGAAGAAGTACGGAATCATTCATAAGGCTGCTGCTTGGTTCAGTTTTGCGGATCCATATACAGGAGAAGTCATTGAAGAAGATGGTAAGCTTGTCAAAGTAAACGGAATGGCTAAAGTATATGAATACTTGAAGTCAAACAAAGAATATTACGCTAAGCTTAAAAAGTATATCATGGATGACATATATGGCAAATCTGAAGATGAAATAAACGAAACTTCACAAGAATCATCTGAAGAGTTATAACCTGATTCAGACGGTCAATCATTTGGCCGTCTGTTTCTTTGAATCGTTATAGTAATCATAGGAGAGTGTACAAATATGTCTACAAAAGATTTTTCAAGTGTTCAAGAGAATAGAGTTGCAAACTATTTAGGATTTAGTGTAGTATCTGGTAGCGGAGCAAGAGATTGCCATCCAGGCGATATAATTGGAAAAGATTGGCTTGGTGAATGCAAAACTCATACTTCATCAATATCTAGAATATATTTCAAATTAGATGTATGGAAGAAAATATGCGATGAAGCTACTGCAAAACACAGGTATCCTGTATTGATTGTTGATGATGGATCGCAGGAAATAAAGAATACTTGGGTCATGATAAAGATATCATCTATTTCTACAGGCATCAAAAAGGTAGAGTTAGACTCAAGTATAGCTCAAATTTCCAAAAACACAATATCTTTCATAAACAGAGATACAAAGAAATTATATGACAGATGCTGCATGTATTTTAACTTTGGCATAGTTGTTATGTCAATGATTGCATATGATGAAGAAGTAGGGTTCATGCCATTGTCAGTTTTCAAGGAGGTTGTTAGTTGATATGAAATCTATTCAGGATGCTGGAAAAGAAATACTAACTAATAATCCTTGTAAGCTATATGTGTTTACAGGAGAAGAATATGGAGTAAAGAAACGATATATATCTATCCTTAATTCATACTATGGGCAATTAAAAGAGTATGAACGAGTGGATGATGTATTATCTATATTCCGTTCAAAGCGGTTGATAAAGCTCCAGCCGAGTCTCTATATTGTAAGATATGATGAGGAATTCATTAAGTCACTGAATGATAGGTCTGAAAATGATATTCGTAAATTGAATGTTTGCGGAACAATTGTTTTAATCTACGAGAACTCTAAGCATGCTGCAAAATTAGAAAAATATCTTCCGTCATATACAACATCTGTTGATTCAGTCAATATCAATTTCATGATCAAATATATCCTTTCCGAATTCAAAAATATGCCAGAAAAGACTGCAAGAGATATATGCGAAATATCTTCTAACTATGGGCAAGCAAAAAATATTTCATCTTGTTTGTCTCTACTTTCTTCTCAAGAGGTTGGAAACATTTCAAAGTTGTCTATGATGTCATTGTTTGGAAAAGAATCAACTTCAAATGATTCTATGATAAAGACAGGTATAGCTTCTAAAAATTTCAAGTATCTGATTTCTGTTCTTGAAAGATACAATGATGATAAAGATAAGATATTTTATTCTATCTTGTCTACTATGCTTGACCTTGATAAGCTGAAATCGAATCCTTATTTTGATTGCGAAGCTAAGGCGTACGCAAAGTACTGGTCGGGACCAGACATTTATTACATGTTCGTCAATACTTACAGCATGCTTAAGCTATCACGGTCATATAGTAGTTTCGACTTTGACAACGCATTTATCTATCTTTTCAGCCTTCTTCAATTTGATCATGTACCAAGTGAGGTGGAATTAGCATGAATTTTGTTTCTCAAAATACACCTACATTACAGCTAATGGACTTAGCTAATTCTAGACATCATAGTATTCTCATTGAAGGGCCTCAAGGATGCGGCAAAACATATCTTGCAAAACAATATGCAGCTATGCTGAATGTATCCGATTTTGAAGTAGTGAAGTGCTCAGTCGATACAATCCGAGATGCAATTGATGAAACCTGTAAGATAAAAAACGACGTAGTGATATGTTTAGAGAATTTAGATGACGGTGTATTGTCTGCTTCTTACACAATACTTAAGTTTTTAGAGGAACCATTACCTAATGTTTACATTGTAGTAACTTGTAGAAACTTAAAGAAAGTACCTGATACAATCATAAGCAGAAGTGCAGTTGTAAGTTGTGGACCTCCCATTGATAAAGACATTGAAGAATTCGCGTCAAGCAGAAATAAACAGAAATTTCAAAGTTTGTCTGATAGCAGTATTTGGAAGTCAGTTAGATCATTCAAGGATGCAGAATATGTTTTATCTATGAATGACGAACAGATAAAATACTTCAGTCAACTAGATAAAATGATGTCATTCTCTGACACTGTTTCAAACATAATTTGGAAATTAGGGCACTATGAAGATAACACAGAAATTCCTGTCGGATTGGTTATGCAATATATCATTTCAAAGACAATTTCTAAAACAATCAGACGCGCAGCTATAAGATGTATGTCAGACATTTCACTAGGAAGGCTTGCCCAGCATGCTTGCTTAGCTCGATTTGTGTTTGAAGCAAAATATGTTGAGTAAAATTGACCTTGAATATAATCGTTATCAAAGATAAGTAAAATATATGATTTGAAAGGTGATTACATATATGGAAAGATATGTGTTTTCTGGCTCATTGACGGACGAGATGCATGACATACTTGCAGGTATGCCAGATTTCAAACCCTTTGATATTCTTGTATCTCAGCTTGATAGAAGCGCAATTAAGAAGACGGTCAAATGGAAGCATGAAGGATTTTGCAGATGGCTATTTATTGATAGCGGAGCTTATTCCGTGCATACCGGAAATGCAAAAATAACTGCAGACGAATACATAGATTACATCAACTCTATTGACGAAGATATTGATGTATGTGCACAGCTTGATACAATCCCAGGTCATTTTGGTCAACCTAAGTCTCAGAGAGACTATGAAGAATCTGCAACAAAAAGCTGGGAAAATTATCTATATATGCGTAGCAAATTGAAGTCACCTGAAAAGGTAATGCCAGTATTTCATTTCGGTGAAAGCTTTGACGCATTAGGTAATATGCTGTCATGGAGAGATGAAAAAGGAAATAAACTTGATTACGTAGGGATAAGCCCAGCAAACGATGCTCCACAAGCTCAAAAGAATATCTATTTGAGAGAGGTTGCAGATTACATAGCGAAGTCTGAGAATCCTATGGTTAAGACCCACTTATATGGAATGACAAGCATTGATGCACTCAGTAAATATCCTTGTTACTCTGCAGATAGCATCAGTCATCGACTTATCTCTGGTTATGCGAAGATTTTGATCCCTGAATTCGGAGTAATTTCAGTGTCAAAGAAATCACGAAGCGTTAAGACCAAATCAAACATGAGCTTCATTGATAATGCGGATGAATACAATCTGAAGAAATTGAATGATTACATAAACAAACTCGGATTCACTCTTGAGCAAGTTCAGGAATCTTCTTCAATTCGTGTTTGCATTACAATGCATGCAATTAGAGAGATGGTTGAAGGAGATTTTAAGTATAACGGTAACAATGTTTTGAAGTCTAAGAAGCTGTTTAGTTTCCAGTAAGAAATTCTATTGAGAAAAGGAGTTTACTTGAAATGTCTGATATTAAAGATAGTGGAACCAGGACAGATTTTGAAAATGGCGCTGTGAGAGAAATTAGAACAGATAATGGCAGATGTGATCTTCTTCCTCTAAAGCAAGTTGCAATGCTTTTTGACAATGATTACATCGTTAAAACAGCTCTTGAAGGAATTGATGATTATATTTACAGTGGTAATAAAGACGGAATTATTTCCGCTCTTAAGACTTTCTGTAAGATGGAGTGTAGAGATTCAATGCCTGAGATGATTCTTATGGTTTCTCATCATTATAAAGATGCTCTTTCTAAGTATCCAGAAAGAAACTGGGAGAAGGGACTTCCTACTCATTCATTTGTTGATTCTGGAGTAAGACATCTTCTTAAGCTTGCAAGAGGAGATCAAGACGAACCGCATAACAATGCTTTTATTTGGAATATGCTCGGAATCCTTTGGAATGATGAGCATCATCCAGAATTAGTCGATATGCCATTTGTAGATAAGCTTGTTAGACCTAACAAATATAGACCTAAATGCGACTTGTCTGATGCTTCAGATACAATTTCTGATAAGTCGACTGTTAACTATAATGTAAATCCGCCTAAAGATAGACGGTGGTCATATGTAAACATATCATCAACTACAAATTTTTGATTTCACAAGGGTTGTGAGTGAAAATACCACTCACAACCTTGTATACTTTCAGAATCGACATGAAATTGGAGGAATTCACAATGTCTCTAATTCCTAGAGAAGAGTTAACAACTCTTAAACCGGCTATTGATGTCCGAATTGTTGCGGATGGTGCATATGAAATTCATGAAGAAATGTCAGTAGCACATGATATAAATACAGCAGCTAACTCAGGTGAAAAGTCTGTTGCAATTGTTAGAAAGCTGTCAGAGAATTTAGCAAAAAAGCTGAAAGCAAATGGATATACAATTACGGATGCATCTGAAAACTATCCTGAACCTTACTGTTACGTAATTTCTTGGATGTGATACAATGAGATACGAAAATGTATTCTGCTTGAAGGCATCATCATATCCTGAGTTGATATCTAATCGTCGTGTATTCAATTTAGGGGAAGTGAATGACATTCTTGAAGTTTGCTTTCCATATGGAATAAAGTCAATATATGAAATAACGCATATATCAAATCCCGAATACGAAGTAGATATATCTATTTATCTGAAGCCTACATGCAGCTGTTGGAAACAGATAATGAAAGAGGGTCTATGCCTAACTCCAGGTCAGCATGATTATAGAGTCAAGTATTATGACTCAGTTATTCGTACAACTCGTTACATGTACTTCGGATACATTATTCAAGATAACAATCCAGATAAACCATATGTTTATATGAGCAGGTGAATACATGAAGATATTGGCTAAACTATACAAGTATAATGCAAACACTAGTAACAAAAATACAGGTGACTGCGTAGCTAGGTCAATATCATTAGCTCTAGGTATGGACTATGACGAAGTAAAACGTGGCCTCAAAAAAGTAGGTCACGAAATGAATCTTCCTGGATGGAATTATTTTAGAGGATTCACAAGGTATATTCGTGAACAAGTTGGATATGATATATCATGGAGAAAACCTGTTGAAGTTTTCAACCGGACATTGACTGTAGAAGAATTTTCTCAAGAGCTTGATATCGGAACATATCTTTTACTCTGTGGTAAAGTAGAAGGTTCTACAAGTCATATGGTTGCTTGCATAGACGGTAACTATTATGATTCGTGGGACAGCTCAAAAAGAATTGTTTCGTATTTCATGGTGATAGATGATGAAGGTCAATCTATTTCAGACGGTGTAGATGTAAATGACATCTCAATGAGAATATTGGATTAGGTAGATAAGTACATTGAAAAGTTAAATAGCAAGTGTGAATATTTTCATCTTGATTGCGGAGGGTTGAAATCATCCACAGATGATTACACAAGGTCTTTTACTGTAGTAAACTACATTCACAAAGAAAGTTTACCTGAAGAAGTTAAACCTTATTCAAACAGATACAGGGATAGAGTAAGTAAGACATTCTATATCAAGATGAATCCTCATATGTCATATGATGTGAATTTTCAAAAGAATGTTGAAAGACTTCGGTACCAGATAAGAGAATGGAATTATGCAAACCGGAAAACAATAGAAGATAAATTAAAGGAAGTTCAAACTTCTAGGACAATGAACAAGGAGTTTAGAGGAGATCTTCAACTTCTTTCTAAGATTCCTAAGGAATATCAGAAATATATACTAAGAGCAACAGATAACGGAACATCTTATTATACAGATAGATATAGTGTTTCGTTTTATGCTCTGCCAAATGATCCTAATTACAATGACAGAGATAAGTGGGTTACATGCTACGGTGACAGCATTAGAGAGCTCATATCTAATTTGAAATATTATTTCATTGACTTTCAAAGGTTCGGATACGACTACTAAGGAGGGAGATCCTTTTGAATTACATATATGGTTGTAAGATGTTTAGATCAAGCTCAAGAAAAGATCACATAAGGGCAAATATCGCCAATCCTATCAATGTTGAGATTGTTCAGCAAATTCAAGATCTTACTGATGATAATGATGAGGATAGAGCAACTACTCCACCATTCGAAGTAAATACTGATAAAAGTAAAGAAAGAAAGATATTGAAAGGTCCTTCATCTTCTCCCTCTGGTGGATCTTATTCTCCTTCATTTAATGATAAATCAGAACCTTCTGGAGAAGATATCTTCATTCCAGATGATGAAAGCAGTGACGATTCAGTTGATTCGATTGATTCAGAGCAGCTAGATGATCAGTCTAAATCTGATGATACTATTGATGATAAATCTTCTGATGATGAAGTAGAATCTTCTGAAGCAATTACTGCAGTAGTAGAAGATGAATTAGACATAAATCAGCTGAAAAGTATATTGAACGATAGATCTTCTTTAACTTACGGAGTTTCAAGAATATCTGAAAGAAAAAATGAAGTTTGGGTTTACTACAATGATGATATAAACTTGAACCCAATGTTATCTGACATAATATATGCAGTTGAATCTTCAAAATTCAAGAATCTTGAATTCAACAGAATAGCAAGATCAGATAATGCTGTAGTTTTTGAGAAGGTAGATAACGATGGTTAAGCGAAAGCTTCCATTAACTGAAGAATTAGATTTTCATTATCTTCTTACTTTACTTCCTCCACTAAAAGATGAGCCTGAATTTTCTTGGCTTCCTGAATTGTTTAGCATAATAGGGCATGAAAAGTTATTGCTATTATGTAAGTATGCAGGTGGAGAGAAAATAAGAATTCCTACTCTTGAAGAATTAAATTTCAGCATAAATTCATTACAATGGTTCTATGATGTTGAAATAAAGCATTCAAAGCAATACTCGGATATACCTTCTATATATTTAGAAGAAGTTAAAAAGATTGGTGACAAATACTTTGCTTGAAACTGTTAAACAAAGAATATCGTCGCTTCCTGCTAAGAGCTTCAAAGCTTTCTACAATGACTACTTGTATGAAATGCAGGATAGAGCAATAGATCAAGAAATGAATTATCTTGTTAGTTATAATCAACTTGATATATTGAGTCTTGATAGATTGATACAGGACTACATAAGTAAGATGGTGATTGAGATATGATTACAACAAATGATCTTCAAAGATTATATGTTGATATGTATAAACAGATAAGAGAATATCTTTGGCCGTTCAGAATTGTTGAAGCACTTGCAGATCTTGAGATATCTTGTTACAAAGCATTTCCAGATTTAGATGAAGTGAAAAAAAATTTCAAAAGGCTTTCATCTGAAATACGGTTTCAAGCAGATAAAGAAGATGATGAAGATCTTCTTGAATCACTTGAAAAATTTCAGACATTTTTAGACGATGAAGATAAAATTGATGGAGTTTACTCAAAACTAAATAGCGTCAGAGAGGTGAAGGACAATGAGGATAAATAAGAACACTAAGCAAGCTGAAATTATTGATAACAAAGATCCAGTTCTTTGCAAAAATTCTAATTGTAAAGAAGACGCTATTCTTAAGATACGAGAAGCTATCTCTTGTTTATCACCTATCGCTAAAGAAGATGAAATTGCAAGAGAGTCAATAGCTAATTTAAGCGTAATTCTTTTTGACCTTCAGTAATAGGAGGTAGCATATGAAAGACCTCAAAACCGTTGAGGATCTGAATGATATTAAAATTCAAGATCCGCTATCAAATTTTCAAAGGGAGGGCGTTTCTCGTATGCGCACCTCCCTACTGTCATGTACGATGGATTCTACAGGCAGCACTGCTAAGCAGGCGCTTCAACAGATAACTGTGATGAGAATCTATCATCAAATAAGTAGAGTGATAAAATATCTAGATTTAATGGATAAACTAGAAGACAAATTGTATTCATCAATTGAACAATCAATAGATAACATGGCTGAAGCAAATCCATCTACATGGGCTATGTTACTTAGAATTCAATCACAGCTGCAAGACAATATGCTTCAATCTCAGAAATTGCTTGCTCCGTACATGAATATAGATTCATTTTCAATACCTGAAATAGTTGAAAACAGTAAGCAAGCTGATTCTACAGCCTATCTAATTCCACAAGAATCAAGAGAGAAGCTTAGAACAAGTGCTCAAGCTATATTAGTAGAATTAGAAGCAGGTGATGAAATTGACGAAGATGCAGAGTCTTGACAACCTCCCTGAAAGAATAAAATCAATTTATTCATCTGTTTCAAGAGAAGAAAAGAAGTATCTGAAACAAATCTTAATTGAACTATCAACAACTGGTTCATCCCCAACTTATGAAAATATATGGCTTGCGGATTTCAAAGAAGTTCCAGTAAGTATTGATACTTTCATATGCGATCCATATTATTTAGGTTCAGCCAATAGACAAGGAAAAGCAGTTTATCCATTCTGGCGTAAAACATTACGTGAAATATTCAATTCTGGAAATAGATACAACGAAATAATATTAAGCGGAGCAACTCGTATAGGCAAGACATCAACCGCTATAATAATTGGAAGCTACATGCTTTACAGATTGATGTGTTACAGAAATCCTCATGAATATTTTCAGAAGAAGGAGATTTCAAAATTTTCGTTTGTTTTTGCAAATCTTACAAAAGAACTAGCCTTAGGTGTAGCTTACAGAGAATTTAATGATACGTTAAGGTCAAGCCCTTACTTTCAAGAACATGGCAAATTTTCTAAAAGTGATAGAAATTTCTATTATGTCCCAGAGGGAGATAAAATAGAGATAATTGGTGTATCTGACTCGGCGCAAGCGCTTGGGCGACAGGTATTTTTCGCATTCATCGACGAGTGTAACTTCGCTAAGTCCGGTGTAAAAGATATAAACAAAGCTAAATCTTCGATGAAAGCACTTTACGATACAATCAATGCTCGTATTTCTGGTACATTTAGAATTGGTGGAGAAGTATATGGAAAACTTGTAACCGGTTCATCAAAGAACACTGATTCAGACTTTTTATCTGGTCATATAGAAAATCAGCTTAATTCTGGAAATACACATTTATACTTAGTAGACGAACCTCAATGGAAAATACTTCCAAAATCAATGTTTTCAGATGATAGATTTTATTTCACAGTTGGCGACAGATACAAAAGAGGATTCGTAGTCCCAAAGGAGAACGAAGACGAAGCTCATCTTCAAGAATATCGTGAACAAGGATACCAAGTAATCGAAGCTCCTGCAGAATTAAGGAAGAATTTTCTTGCGGATTATGACATATCTTTAAGAGACATAGCAGGCATATCTGTTGTAGGATCAATGGGCTTCATAACTCAGGAAGCAATAACTCCTGTAGTGTCTCAAGATAGGAAAAATCCATTCTTTACAGACACTATTCAGATTGGCTCTAAGGATAATGCTACAATAGAGCAATATTTTCATATTGAAGTTGTTCCGAATAACTTAAAGAGCTGTTACATAGCCATACATCTTGACTTAGCCGAAGTAAGCGATAGGCAAGGAATTGTAGGGAGCTGTGTAGACGGATCAAAGATAGTAGAAGATATCAACGGAAGAAAGATTTCTCTGCCGTTTTTCAGAGAATTATTTGCTGTAGGAATAGAAGCTCCTAGAGGAGACAGAATGTCTTTTCAAAAGGTGATAAATTTCTTAGTTTGGTTAAGACGATCTGGCTTCAATATAGGCGTAGTTTCAACTGACCAATTTCAGTCAAGCTACGTCAGGGAGACACTTTCTCAACAAGGATTCAACACTAAGAAGATATCTGTTGATAGATCAGAGGAACCATATATCGGTTTGAAGAACATAATATATGATCAAAGAATTGAGTTAGTTAAGAATCAGCTTCAAGAAGATGAATTAGTTAATCTTCAAAGAATAAATAACCGCATCGACCATCCGTCTGATGGATCAAAAGATATTTCAGATGGATTGTGTGGGTCTATTTGGGATCTTGTTGAAGATCAAATTTTACCGCAGCCTAAACCTAAATCAGTCGCTTCTGTAATTGCTTCTGTAAATTCAGGAAAGCGACAGTACAATAGAAATAATATGCCAGGATTTAATTTTCCTACAAGACGATAATCAACTGCATTGCAGATGATATATTAAAAATTAAGGAGTCGATAAAATATGTTCGTAAGAAACTGTCTACGTTCAGGGGACTACCTTGTTCCTGTTCCTGTTGGAGTTCCTGTTACTCTTGAATACAACGATGGATGGCTTTCAAAGGTTTATCTTAATTATGATAATCATAAAACTATCTTAGAGAGCCCGTTTTTTGAGATTGTAAAATCAGAAACAGACGTTCCCTCTAAGGTTCCTATCAAGATTGGTATGACATGGGTAAAAGGTGTTCTTTATTCCGGAACTCATATTTCATGTGATGGATTTGTTTTCACTGAAGTTGTAGATAAGATGATAACTGACTTTTTGCATAATCCTAGAACATACAGATTCTTTGCAGTTGATGTAGAAAGTAATGCAACAATGTTCCATGGGGCAGGTCCTGTAAGACAGTGGCTCAAGATGAATGGGTTCAAAATTATTATGGGACAACTTGTTCCTGCTACAATAAATGAAAAAACATTCAATACAATGTGGAGCGGTAAATATCAATTTGAATATCCTCTAATGATGTACTATTTCATTTGGAGAGGTTCAGAAAATATAGTAAGAAATACACTTATGATTCAGCATACTTGCAAACGAGTATCTAAAAATCTTCTTGATAACGGATCTGTTCAAGCTATAATTTTAACAGAGTCAGATGAGAAAGTAGAAGTTGATTACTACGATGTAACAGCTAATGAATTAAGATCTGGTAGTCTATTTTACATGGATGATAATAACCATATTATCTATTCTTGGAATGATAATGCAAAATCAAAATTCAACGCAGAAATAACTTGTCCTGTATGCGGTAAAACATATGTTCCTAAGAAGTACACACATTGTGATGATGACAACTGTCTTTCATTGAAATATTTTACTGCTAACAACATTCTAAGAGCATTTGGAATGCATGAAATAAATTTCAAAAATTACATCAACAAGGTGAAGAACAATGAAATTATCTCAGTTGGGGATATTCTTAATTGTGACGAATATCTAGATTACACTTTGAATGCATCGTTGTATTCAGTTCTTAGGGCGCTTATCCCCCTTTCGGCTGCTAGAAGCGATGACACGATTTCATCATTTGTTAACAGATGCAATAACAATGTAGATAGCTTGAAGTACTATATCTCAAATCCTTCTAGAGCAAAAGTAGATTTTGAAATTACAGATCCGAAGTTCGATGATATGCTTGACTGGTTAAGTAAGAACGAAAATGTAGCAGATATTATCAACATTCTTGATAATCCTAGGTACAATCCATCTTACAAAGATAAGCTGTTTGACGGACCTCCTATTTTCCGTGATAAAAAGATTTATCTAACTGGAAGATTCAAGCACGGTGATATGAATTCTATCATAAGTATCCTTCAAAGTTACTGTGCAGAGGTTACCGATAAATTTGGATCTGACATTGATTGCGTTGTAATTGGTGATATATTAGAGAACATAAACGCAAGAAACGTAAAAGCTGCTCAAAATATGCGCATTCCTGTTATGGACGAATCAACATTTTTTGATACTTATGATATTGATTCTGACATACAGCAGAACCTTCAATAAGTTTGATGGGGGTGAAATAGATGCCTAACAGATGGATAGATAAACTGTTACCTAAGCCTAAGAAACAACTTTCGTATCTCCGGAACATGGTTGCAGGTTCGTTATACAGGATTTCTGACATTCGAGGAAATTCTTCTTTTTCAGACATAAAAACTCAGATTGATGCTATGAGAGCCCTTGCAAGAGATTCTCAAGTAGCTACTGCTCTTTCCTATTATGCTACAGATGCTACTGTAACAAACAGTGACGGGCAGATAATTTGGGCTGTTCCTGTTGATAAGAATAAGAAAGAAGTAGCAGAGGTAATAAATGCTCTTTTCAAGCGATGGGAAATAAATAGCTATGCTAGAGATCATATTTTAGAGCTTGCTACTATTGGTAATCTATATATTCCTACGACCGATCTATACAAAGAGCCTATAGGAAATTACAATAGGGCAAACATAGCTCTTGATAACAATACAATCCCAAATGCAGAGTTTGATATTGTCCCTTCATATAAGATTCCTCCTGAGGACATTGTCCATTTATTCAAGGAAGGTAGAGATGAAGGATACATTCTTCAGCCAGATGAACAAACAACTACTTATGTAAGATATCCTTCATCATCTGTTATACATTTTTCTCTTGGTGGATTGCTTGGAGATTATACAATTGATGCTCAAGGCAAGAACAACGATGTAGACACTTATGACATCAAGTTTGCAAAGCCGCTTATAGAACAAGCTGTTCAACCAACACAGACATTAGGTCTTCTAGAAGATGCATTACTTCTTTCTTCTTTGTCAAGAGTTGTAAGATTCATAAATGTCGAGTGCGGAAATGCTGAAGAGGATGAACAAAGGGATACTCTTCAGATGATAAAAGATGCTATTGAGCAGCAGCTCTCTATAAACACTCTAAACGGAGACGCTCAAAGCTTTGTTAACCCACAGTCTCCTAACAATTTAATTTATCTTCCTAGGATAAATGGTCAAGACCCAATTTCAATAACAGATTTGAATATGTCAGATGCAACAGAGTCTGATTCAAAACTTCTTGATCATTATCAGGATAAGAAGCTTTCAGTTCTAGGTGTCCCTAAGGAAGCAATGAACTTCTCGTCAAATGAAGGTCTAGGCGGTGCTGGTTCCGTTCTTTCTCAAAGATCAGCATTGTATGCTAACTCTTTGCAAAGACTAGAAACAGCTTATATTTCAGGCTGGACAGATGCAATAAACAAGTATTTTGAAGCAAGAAACATGAATGGATTTGTAGATCAATTCAAGCTTCAGATGCAGCCTATTGTTACAAATATGTCAACAGTTGTTTCTGAAAAGCGTGATGCTTCTGTAAGTCAAGCGCAAAGCTTGATAGACCTGCTCAAAAATCTTGGAGTAACAGACAAAGAGCCTTACATGAAAGCTGTACAAGAAGCACTAAAGGAGACATTCCCTCAGTTAGGATCAGAAACAATGACATGGAATATTGATGTAACAGAAAGCGAGGGTGGAGACAGTGGCTTCTAATTCAGAACTAATTTCTCTATTCTTTAGCGATCTAAAGAATTATAATTCTAATAATTTCAGAATAATTGAAAAGGCTGATCTTAGCAAAGAAGACGCAAGAGTTTTCAAGTCTTGCAGCAGTGTAGTTACAAGGTATTTCATATTTAGGGAGAGGCATCCCGAAGTTTCTGATCAAGATATGAAGATACTTTACTACAGACTTGGAATTGATCAAATTGCTAGATATTTTTCAGAGTATCCATCAGCTTGTGTTGAAGACCTAAAACCTTTTCAGCAGCAACTAATATGCCATGTTGAAAGAGAAAAACGAAATAAGCTTGAAGCTATTGGTTAAGAGGTGATAGTATGTCTGCACCATTAAGATACAGAATATCAGATTGGCACCAAGCTAATAAATGTTTATCAAATAACAGCAGAGATTTATGGATATCTGTTACTGATATTATAAATAATGATGTGCTAACTGGGTTAAGAATTGCTATATGCCATAGGCAGTTCGGAACGCTATTTTCTACTGTTCTAAAGAGCAAAGGAAACTTGGTTTCTAAATTTGATGAAAAATTAGATCCAGATATGGATAAAGAAGCAGTTCTTAAAGAGATGGCCAAATACGGATTCTTGATTGACTACAAGCCTGAATCAAATCTTCCTGGTTCTCAGATATCTTATCTAATGTCTGTCGCAGGATTGAATTTTGATAAGATAAGAATAATGAGTGTGTATGAATATAACGCAAACGGAAGAAAACATTCTGATAATTACGTAGTTGCATTCATGTCTGCATATAATCCATACTGGTTGAACGCAAACTATTCTTGCTCTATGAAAGAATTCAAAGAAAGACTTGCAAGCGGTTCTGTAACTAATCTTTCTAAAGTTAGCGAACAAAGAGGTTTCGATTGGTCATGGTTATACAACAACATATCAAATATTGACGATATATTGAAAAGTTGTTCGAGGTGTTGCCAATGAGCACTAACCTTATAGGTAGAGATATAATCATAATGCGAAAGCGTTATGACGAAGCATTGCAGATGCAAGGTGTACCTTGTAGGTATCAGTTTCCTAATCTAGCTTCGACAAACACTCACGGTGAACCTGTTGTAGACAGTTATTCTGATATGATAGATACTCATGTATTTTTTGAAGGCTCACCTAAAGTGAAAACATTCAAACGAATGGGCTGGGTTGTTGAAAATGATAAAGAGCTACCATTTTTGATTCACTGCAGTTTCAATCTACCTAATCTTCAGAAAGATAGCGTATTTAGAATATCAGGTCAATACGCGGATGTAGATGAAAGAGTATTCAGAGTAACTGAGATATCATATGATTTGCAAGCTGCTGATCATCTGGTTTGTCAAGTAGTACCTGTGTACGAAAAACAGATAGTAGGTAGAACAGACAAAGAAATTGAGCGAACCTTCAATAAGTCAAATCATTTCATGAAGTCGCCTACCGATTACAGAGGACAGTACATTTCAGAACAATCAGGAGAGAGGTGAAAAATTTGATTTATCTTTATGACAAGTCAATAGCCGATGACCTAAGAAAATCTTTCAATCCTGAAAACATGCCTGATCCTTATGTTAAAGTAGTTGGTGTTGACAGCTTTATGAGCATTGGTGCTCAAGTAAAAGACGACCAGCTTACATTTCCTATAGTAGGATTGAACAGGCCTGATAACTATTCTATCGACACGGATAGAACAAACTTCACGCTTATTCACAAAGGTGTTCCTGTAGCTGTAGATGACAAAGAGAATGAATTCTACAACGAAAAAGTAATTCCTATAAAGCAGTCATACGATATTCATGTTCTTACTACAAATCAAGCCGACATGGATGAGATGATAAGAGAAATCATATTTAAGTATACTAGTATGTATTTCCTTACTATAACTTTACCTTATGAAGTAAAAAGAAAAATCAGGTTTGGAATATGCATAGATGGTGAAATAGAAAGAACATCTGGTTATTCGCAATATGCCGAATCTGGAACACTATATGAATCAATAATTCCTGTTAGAACAGAGGGAATGGTAATAGTAAGTTACACTCCTGTAAGGATAAGACGAACAGAATTCGTCACAGAGATAGAAAATCCTAAATGCTGAACCTTGTATACTTTTAGAAAGAGGTGAGGAAATAGTGATATATTATAAAAATACATCATCTAGGAAGCTCACATTTCATGGTGTAGAATTTGGTCCAGGAGAAATAAAGCCTGTTCCAGATTTTATAAATACATTGTGCATGGTTCGTTGCGATAAGCCATCTGAGCCTGTCAGACGAATTGATCATGTTAAGCAGGAAAAGAAAGCACAATCTACACCTGCTATTAAAGTAAATAATGAGCAAGGAGGAATTACTGATGGCTCAGATTAACATCAATGAGATAAGCCAAAGCTACAGCTATAATATCGGTACTAACGCTTATTGCACAGTTGCAATGCCTATTACTTCCTGCTGGGGTCCTGGATACTTTGACAAAGAAAAACAAGGTCTTACAGAGGATGATATTCTAGAGAATCTTCGTTGGGAGCATTTCGCTGCTACTCAAGAAGGCCTAGAGAGTTTTGTATCTACTTATAGAGGTCCTGCTTCTAATTATCGTTCAGCAAAAGATTTCTCATATCAGATGGCCATGACTCTTCTTACTGCAGGTTACGATGTTCTTGCATGCAGAGTTTGCCCTGGTACTCCTTCCGGAGGTACACTTAAGATTGACGATAGCAACAATCTTATCATCAAAGCAAAATACCCAGGAACTTTTGGAAACAATCTTCGTTGTGCATTTAAGAAAGCTCGTTCAGTTTTCCTAGTTGACGGAAAGACCAAGCAAGTCGATTACTGGAACCTGATTGTTTATGTCCTGGATGCGTCTGGAGTAAAGACAGCCGTAGAGAATTTGAACTTTGTTTTCGAAGTAGCAAATTCAAATGATTCACTTTACCATATTTCCGAGATTGAGTCTAATTTCGTACAATTTTCTGGTTATGATTCACTTAAGGATACGCTTTCATTGTCTGGTACAGTGAACGTAGATCTTGCTGGAGGACACGACGCATCTGCAAACGGTGAAAGCGCTGCTATGCTGAAAGAAGCAGCAGATCTCGCTACTCTTCGTTATAAAACAGCTCTTGGGTCTTCCGACGGAGTAGCTTATGTAGCCCGACTATCTGATTTAACTACATCTGATGAAAACAAAGCAGCTATCATCCGTTATAAAGAATGGGTATACAACGCTGCATACTCTGCTATGGATAAGCTAAAAGATAAGTTGTCTTATAACTACAACAGAATTGTTATGCCGGGTTGGGACGATCAAGATTTCTCGTCTGTAATGGACAATTATTCATATGACGATGTAAATACAAAGTTTTCCATTTCTCCTCTGCACATTAGAATGATGGATGTAGCATATAACAGTCGTTGTGGTACTGCTTACATCGATATTCCTAAGAGCCTTCCTCGTTCTAAGGTATGGAACGAGAAGGATGGTCAGGAAGGATACTCTCAGATGCTTGCAAGATTCCAGCCTGATAACACAAGCTTTGATCTAAATGCAAGTCTTTATACATCACACTCCGCTCTGTTTGCTCCTTGGGGCAATTACATCTATGTTGGAACTTCTAAGCAGAATGAAGCTTCTCCCTCCTTCATGGCATTGATGATAGAAAGAGCGATGATTCTGAACCAGTCAAGTCAGTATGAATGGGCTCTGCCTACTACTCGTAGACATAACCTTAAGATCGGAAAGCTTGCTTACAGTGTAAATAAGCATCTTCTAGATGACTGGCAAGGTACAGAAGGCGTAGGAGTTAATGTTATTACAGATATTCCTGACATGGGTATGAGCTTATGGGGCAATAGTACTCTATTTGAGGTGCCTGTAGCAACATATCAAGCTCTTGCTAATCTTTCTACTAGAAAGCTTGTCAATGCTGTCGAGGATCAAGCATACAGATGTGGAATTAACATCACCTTCCAGTACAACAACGAGGATGCTTATAGTAGCTTCTACGCTGGTATGACTCCGTTACTTGATACAATGAAGTATCAAGGAGCTATCGAGGACTACTATATAAAGATGGCAGCCGATGTAAACGGTCTTGATAGGGTGAATATCAACTCTGTCATCGGAAAAATCTATTTAACTGTCAACGGAGTTATAAATGACATAAACATCGATCTTATTGCTCTTCCTAGTTCTGTTGATCTCGATGAGTACAAAGCAGAATAAATAAACAAAAATCGTTATAATCAGTGTAGATATCAATTTAGATATCTACACTGATTTTGTTTTTAGGATGATGTTTATATGACAGCTAAGGTTGATTTTAGTCACGACGGTGTCGGCTGGTACGCATTTGTCAGTGATGATGACCTTGTTATTGGTTATAACTATGAAGAACATACTTCTGAGGTGTATAGAGGTAACTTCAAGGGTGTCGATACTCCGCACATTTTTGATATCATGCGTGATGATATCGAGATGTTTTCAAGAATCATTAAGTATTATGATTGGAATGCTATTCCTTTCCTTCGTCATGTTACTTTTGAAGGATATACTAGAGCAATGAGCGATGTCGTTAAGCTGCTGCCTATGGATATCTATGCAGATGCTGTTTGTGACGCAATTAAACACAACGATACTGATTTGAACAAAGTTGTTCTAAAAATCGTTGAAAACATTTCTAACTACTATTCTTTGATGCATAAGGAGTGATAATATGTCTGTATATGAGTTACTCATCCATAGCAAGAATGTTTATGATGTAGAATTTCGAGATCATAAGGGCGTCATTCTTAACAAGATGGACATTGCAAAAGCGATTACAAGTCAATATCAAAATATGAATGTAATGCAATTCATGCCATTCTTAATGTGTAACGGATGTATCAAACTAATCATATATGTTTAAAGGAGGAGGAGGGAATTGTACGAAAATAACATACGTAGGACGCGTCTTAGTGCTTTTATAGAGCAGTGGCCTAATGCACAAGTTGATAACCAAGGGATACTTTTTATTTACCCGTGTGAGGTAGATAAGACAATGCGTAGGAAAGATGGGCCTTGTTATAAAGGCTGCGAAGAATGCCGCGCCGAATTTTGGACACAGGAAGTAGATTGACTTAAATCCCGGTGAGTGCAAGTTTTTGGTTGAATCGGAGTATTAGTAAAAATGAAAATTCCTAAGTATGTTGCTGAATTGATACGAAGAAGGATGAATTATGCAGCAAAGGCCATGGATGCATCTGTGGATCTTCAAACTTGGTTAGATGCTCACAATATCGAAATTGAAGAATACGACAGTGTTGGAGGTTCTGAAACATTTTGTAACCCTTATCAGTCTGCAAATAGAGTAATGAAAGCTATTATTGACAAGGAGTAAATATGGGACAATATCACAAGTGGCCTTCAGGTTATCTTTCATATAACGGAGATTTCTACGAAGCGCCATACTATTCTCATATGGCAACAGCTACTAAGATAGTTAATATGTATGAATTACCTAGACCTAGAAATGCAAATTTAGACGAAGATACACTTCTTCTAAATGGATTCATTTGTATTCGTACTTCGGATGTTTACAAAAGAGCACGGGACTGGGAAGGTAAAATTCTTTTGATTTCCGATAAACAGCAGAAATACTTATCTGACAACTGGAATGAATTCAACGATAATCAAAAGAATTGCATTCTAGACTTGATTTCGGATTTCGGCCTTCTGAATCAATTTTACAAGGAGATAGGTGAATGTTCAAAATAACAATGACTGTGAATTTAATCCATTTGAAAGACGGTTACCAGCATCAATATAAGAGAACATACTACAGAAAAACGAGACCTACTGTAAAAGAAATGGACGCAAGATTAAATAAGTACGCCTATTCTATTATGTATCAGCTACAGAAAAAGGGAAGAACATGTGTATTTGCAGGTAGACGATGGATCAAGGAGGAAATAGTTGATGATTGAAGTTGGGCTGCTCATAGTAAATACATTCAAATGTTTTGGAGTAGAATTCAAGCAAACAAATTATAATTCATTTGAAGACGTAATTGAAATCAAAGTTACTGTTCCCAAAGATAGCGAAATTAAACATTCAAACGGAAAAATCATGGCTGGAAAATTTCTAGCTGAATTACTACGAGATAAAATTAGAGCAAGTGGAGTTAATTGCATAGTAGCATACAAAGAAAGAGACGAAACTTGGAATGAATTCAAATACGAGAAGATGAGTAAGGAGATTTACGGTGTTTGAATATAGATATTGTTTCTTTGAATCAGAAAGTTTTAAGATTGAGGAATTAGTTGATTCTGAAACAAATGAACCTGAATTTGCATTTTACGCTAATAACAAGCTACTTTTTACAACGGACAAATACGGGATCAAGGAGATTTGGAATCAGTTAGATAAATTTCTAAAGGAGATTGAATAATGGGATTATTTGACAAAAAAGAACAGTAGTATTTGATTTTGATGGAGTAATTCATTCGTATACATCAGGTTGGCAAGGTGAAGGTGTAGCAAATGATCCTATTGTTCCAGGAATTGCTGAGGAGCTAAAACGAATTTATACTTCTGGATACAAAGTAGTTGTCGTATCAACTAGATGCAATTCAAGAAAAGGGATGGATTGTGTAAACGATTACCTACTAAATAATGGTGTGCTCAAGTATGTAGACCTAATTACTGCAAAGAAGCCTCCTGCAATATGTTATATTGATGATAGAGCTATTTGTTTTGATGGTCATCCTGAAGGGCTTCTTGAGAAGATTCAAAATTTCAAACCATGGAACAAATAAAGGCGTCAGAAATATTTATTGCGCTTGCTATTAGCAACATTTAATAGTATCAAGCATTGTTAAAGAGCAGACATCAATTGTCTGCTCTTTTTATTTATTATTTGAATTCATATACAGCCGTACCTAGGTCATGATATGAAGAATATCCTAAATTTATCATGTCTGATTCTGTCCAATTACTTTGTCTTCTGGAATTATCTGATATGAAATCTGATCCGTTCCACCACCATTTCTTTCTTTGAATATCTCTGTTTGATCTCATTCCGATTTCTTCATAGTCTTCAAAATTATCAAAACAGAAATTAACATAAGCAACAATGTTGTACAATCCATAATCAGATGCAAACTTAGATAATATAGAGAATCCATTTTTAACATAGTATCCAGGAAGCATATACATTCTTGATAACTCAGCATTGTATTTTTTATCACGAGATCTTCTGAATGTCATAATACAGTATATTACACTATCTTTAACTAACCCTATAGCTAGAAGTGTCCCTTTTGCAGCCTTTAGAGGATAGTACTCATTCATCCAATTATCTGAAATAGCTTTATTTAATCTGTATATCTTCAAATCTTCTCCATCTACTACGGTATGAATTTCAGGTTTCTTATAGTAATATCCCAAGAAGTTTATTTTATTTTCATATGAAGATAATCTTTTTGCTTGAACCCATTTCAATTTTGATACATTATCTACACCATATCTAGTTAAATTAGTTTCTCTTCGTTTTGAAGTTGATGAATTCATAAATACATAACCTCCTTGTAGAAAAATATAAGGTAATATTCAAATAAGCTTATGAAATTTAATCTTGTATTAAATTGCGAAAGCAAATAAAATTTGATATAAGGAGGATGTGTAAATGTTTACACCACTCAAGCTGGGTACAAATCACATGTTAGGTGTGGATAACTTTATTCCTTTGACAGTGAATAATTTCGAAATCCGCATATATAACATGGATGGGAGTGCACCTACAGAGTTCTCAGACCTGCTAACACTTTCAACAGATGAAGTAGGCGAAGTGGTTGAAGAGCAGGATTCAATCGTTGTACATTACGGTAACGGTCTAATCAAATTCCCGAGTAAGGTTGATTATTCTGATGTTGAATGGACTCTAAATTGCTATTGCAGCCCGAATGTACTTGAAGCTCTTCGTGAATGGCGTCGGAAAGTTTATGATCCTGATACCGAAAAAATGGGATTACCGTCTGAGTACATGCGTCAGGTCTATTTCATCAAGTACGATGGCCAGGGAAATGTTAGAGATGTGATCCGTTGCCCCGGTACTTGGATCAAAGGTCTAAGCAATGGCGCCCAGAATCAAACAGGTGGAGAAGTAGTAAAGGTAAAAACCACGCTCGTTATTTCAAAAGCAATTTATCTGAAACCTTCGGATCTGCAGTGACCTTAAAAAGTAATGGAGGATGGATGTCCCATCCTCCATTTATTTTTTTTTATTTTGTTATCCATTCCCATACTGATTGACCACAGTCATATACTGATCTCCATCCATTTTCAATCATCAATTCTTCATTAGATGTCCCTTTTCCAAAATTGGTTCCAAATAGCTGATCATAACCTCGTTGACGCAGTAAGTTATCTGTTATCTTCTTGCCATCCTTTGACCAAACTTTAGCGGGAGATGTGTTTCTTACAAAACTCATCCCCATTTTTTCATATACATCACCTGTAAATTTAGCTAAGTCGCAATACGATATTATGGATTTTGGATCAAACTCTTTTATAAATAACTTGAATAATTTAGATGCCCCTCCAACAACTCTGCAATCTGATCTACTTGCAAATCTAAGCAGCTCCCATTCATAATTCTTATTATATCTAGATGGGCCAAAGGTCATTACAGAAACGAGCTGATCCGCTAAAAAGAGGCCAATACAAACTGTCTGAGACGATAGACCTCCTTGTATATGATTATCATCTAAAAATTGATTAGTTAGTTTCAATGATAGCATTGATACATTGCAGTCTCTTGCAAACACATTGTTTGATGGCTTGGATATCATCTGAGCTAACTTTATTCTATCATCCCAGTCAAAAACATGAATGCATCTATATCCATTGTCTAGTGCATTTTTAGATTTATCTCTATGATAGAATTTATCTAATATTTGATGATAAACATTGTCTTGTTGGCTGTGCGTATAAGACGGGTCAACTTCAACTAATATATTTGAACCTAATACTCGAATATCATATATTTTTCTATTCAATACGAATTCTTGTATTGTATCTAATCCAATATCATTTAGCATATCATTAAATTGCTGCTGAGTTTTTGATATTCTTTTTCCTCTTCTGTCTTCTGCAACTAGCTCCATAACATCTTCTCGTAGAAAAACCGGATATACTCCGTATCTCTCTAATGTTGTCTGCTTGACCTTTTCTGCTACTTCTTTGCTGTGCATGGGCGAAATTCCACCGTATTTATCTTTTATGATATCCTGTATCTTTTTTCTAGTACCTGGATAAGCTATAGCGTAGTCGCAACCATATTTTTCTCTGCATGTTTCTATTCTTTTCTTAATTATATCTGGGTTTGTCCAAAATTCTGCAGTTCCATATCTTGAAACTAAGGTCTCATTTATTTTTTCTCTTATTTCAGGGGACCACATAGCGCATTCATGACCGTATTTCCTCAAATTTGTCTGCTTCAATTTTTCAACATTTTCAGAAATCTTCAACGGATTGTCAGCACCGTATCTTTCCAAACAGGTGTGTCTGCGTTTTTCAGATATTTCTTCTAGTTCTTCATCTGATTTCTGTTCCCAAGTAGAACGCACTTTTTCTTTTGTCGATTCCATTTGTCCTGCGTTAATTACCCCATATCTATCCATGAATGATTTTTTTATTTTTTCCGAAATTTCTGGTAATTTTGATGGATTATCTACTCCATACCTGGCCAAGCAGGTCTCTTTTCTTCTTTCTATTGCCTCTTTGGAATTTCCCGGATCTTTGCATCCATACTTTGCTAAACATGACTCTTCTTTTCTTTTCATAGTGCATTCTAAAGAACAAGCCCTAACAGGTTCTCTTAAGTAGGCGTTATTTACTTTATATGTTTTTCCACAAACTGGGCATGATCTAAAATGCTCTCTGCTACAGTAAAGTTGTCTTGAATTCTTAGCAATAAAAGGCTGTCCGCATTCTCTGCAAATTTTTTCTATCATTTTTTACCTCCATCAGTAAGGTGGTGAATTCGTAAAGATAATAGGTTAAAATAAATAACGATTTCAAAAGCAATTTATCTGAAACCTTCGGATCTGCAGTGATTCTTCATCAAATTTAACGGCTGGTTCGCCAGCCGTTATTTTTATTTTACAACCTTCAATTATTTTGAAAATCGTTATTGAAATAGAATAAAATATGAGGTGTAGCTATGAAGAAAACATTCTATCATGTTTTATGTTCTAAAGATGACGGTGAGCCATCTGGATATGATTTTCACGGATATAGGATAACTAATTCAGGTAGCGGTTGGGTTGTTAGAGGTGGAGGACAGCGAATCTCCTCCTATTTTGCAACTTCGTATTAAGCTGAGGAATTTATTCTTGACATGGAGAATGACGATGATTGATGACATCATTGAAGTATTGCTTGGAGTACTATCTTTAATAATCACTTTAATTGGATACATAGTATTATTTGTTATCTTTTTGATAATGATTCTAGTAGGAGTACCTATTTTATTTGTAACTTCTCCTATTTGGATCATACTATTACTTATTGATAGGAAGGAGAATAAACTTTGAAAAAAGTAGTTAGATGCTCAATTGAAAATACTTTATCTGGTAAATACGTTAAAGATATTTTGAAGAGGATGTCTTTCAAAGATAAAGTTCGTGTTCAGATGGATAAAGATTCTGTAACGAAGTACGATTTACCTTATGGGGGATTTAGCGGTAAGGTTATTGAAGTTCCTTGGTTCTTCTCTGATCTTGCTGTATATTCTGTTAAAAATGATGGAAGCGAAGTAAGGATTCAGGTTAAGTAAATACAAATTTGAATGACGAGTCTTTCAGGCTCGTCATTTTTATGTTTATTTAAGAATCGTTATTATGATTGTAATCAAGATAGATAGACAAAGATCAATTTTAGGAGGTCACCCAAATGTCTTGGATCAATATCAATGAGCAGGGAGTTCCTGTAAATGATGAAAGATATCACAACAGATTCAGTTTGTCTTTAGAGTACAAGCCTACTTATGGGCACGCTCTTTGTGTAGATAAGGAGGACGTCATTGCAAGATATAATCGACCCGATGATACCTTCTACGAAGAGAAGACAGGAAAGCCGATCAATTACAGTGATATTCAGTCATGGTATTGTTCATTTGATGACGGTGAAATCGGAATGAAAATTATTAACCAGGCTGAATTCAAAGTCAAGGGTCTTATGAATGAAATTGTAGTTTGCTATTACATGTTTGGTTATTATCTAGTCGATGTTTGGTTTCAGACAGAAGAAACCGATGACAACGCTCCCAGTAGAATTAACTACATTCGAACTAAATATTTTCCAGTTGCAGAGAAAGAATATTATAAGAAGCTGTCTGATGTAAACAAGCGAATTGAGGAGAGAGAAAATGTTTGCTGAACTTAAGAGCAAGGAAGATATTCAGAAAGCTATTGTCGAATACTTAGGAGAGGATGAAAAAGATACTAGAAGAATCAAATTTTCTAAGATCTATGATAAAATTCCTGCTTCATTTTTTGACAATGGTGGTATTGTAGCTTATCATAAAGTTGAATACAACAATGATATTAAGATGCGTGTTTTTCATTGTGGTTGGTGTCTTGTACCTGAAATTTGCTTCGAATATGTTCAAGAAGATATGTTCGAACCTGGTCAATGGAGAAGACACTATCGGTCTGGGACAAAAGTAAGTTCCGGATTTGTTTCTAGCTGTTGTGATATGTGGTCGCAAAGATATTCAAGATTCTGTCCTGACTGCGGAAGAATGATGAAAAGCTACATTGAATATTGATAGGAGGAAATTATGACACTAATTGAACTTCAGAATAAACTTGGGGAGCAGATTGAAGCTCTAACTAATCCCGAAGCATCAAATGAAACTAAGAAGCAGGCAGCTGAAATTGCTGCTGTTATCTCTAGTTTAGCAAAGCAGATGATCAATAATGCAGACATTGTTCTTAGACGTGATAAGATGATTTCCGAAGGTAAGCTTAAGAACTCTGCAATCAATAGTATGATCGGTGATGAAAAGTAAAAGATATTTTACAAAAGAGCAAGAAGACTGGTTAGTAGAAAACTTCAACAGATTTTCCTGCTATAGAGATATGACTGACTGCTTTAACAAATCTTTTCGTGAAACACGGTCTTTCGAGTCTATACGAGAAAAATGTAATAAGAGACTTCATCTTAAAGGAAAGCCTAGCGTAACTAGATACGGATCAAAGCGAAAAGAGCAGCTTCCTATAGGTACAGTTAGAAAATCACAAACTAGTACTTTCATAAAAGTTAGAGATGTTCCAGAAAAAAGCGATATTAGTGGATACATGCGCCCATATTGGATTCCTCTTCAAGAAAAAATATATTCAGATAACTTTGGACCTGTGCCAGAGGGGAATATGATATGCTTCTTAGATAATGATAGAAATAATTTCAACATAGCGAACTTATTCATGATAGATAGGAAGATATCCGCTATCATGTCAAGTAATCAATGGTGGTCAACTAATCCAGAGTTTACAAAAACTGCTATTCTATGGTGTAAATTGTACTATGCTATTCGATAACTAAAAATTAAATAAGAATAGTTATATTGAATGTAGATAAATTTTGATGGAGGTAAAAAATATGCCTGCTAATGTTGAAACAATGTTTAGCGTACGTGAGGTTCCTTGGCACGGTCTTGGAACTATTGTCCAGGAAGCTCCTACTTCTAAAGATGCACTTCACCTTGCTGGTCTAGACTGGAATGTAATTTCTAATCCTATTTTCACTGCAGAGGGGAAGGAAATTGAAGGTTGGAAATCAAATGTTAGAGACTGTGACAACACTGTTCTAGGAATTGTCTCTAAAAAGTACAAGATTGTTCAGAATGCAGAAGCTTTCGAATTCACTGACGAGCTTATTTCTGACGATGTAAAGTATGAGACAGCAGGATCTCTTAGAAACGGAAAGCAGATTTGGCTTCTTGCTAAGATGCCTAAGGTGAAGGTAGTTGGAGACGATGTTGATCCGTATGTTTGTTTCACTAACAGCCATGATGGCCTAGGATCTATTAAAGTTTGCATGACGCCTGTTCGTGTTGTTTGCAATAACACACTTAACCTTGCTCTTAGCAATACACGGCGCTGCTGGACGACTCGTCATGTTGGAGATATCAATAGTAAGCTAGAAGAGGCAAGGCGTACGCTGGCGCTCGCTAACAGCTACATGGAAGATCTAAGCGTTGTGGGAGATAGACTTGCTAATCTTACTTTCAATCAGTCTGAGGTAGAGCAGTTTGTTGATCTTCTTTTCAAAGTTGACGACGATGCAAGTGATAGAGTCAAGAACAACGCTCAGGACATGAAAGACGGATTTATGTATTGTTACTTCGCTCCTGACATCTTGAAGTTCAAAGATACTGCATGGGGAGTTGTAAATGCTGCTGCTGATTTTGCAGGTCATGCTCGCCCTCGAAGAGTTACTGCTAAGACAAATGAAACTCGTTGGGCAAATACAATGAATGGTAACATCATTGTTGACACTACTTTCCTTCACATGATGAAGCTGCTTAATAAGGAGGTCTAATATGGATTTGAAGGCTACAATGGTTTATGATGAAGTAAATGATAAGTATACCTACTTCGACAGGAATGGAGTCATGCTTCAGGATGGTGATATTATCGTATATTCTGATGGTAGAGAAGAGAAGTTGTATGAAACTGATGACGGACGCCTAGGCACAGACGCAACTAACAGGCATTGGATTGAGACTGGTCGTGCAGCTCCTTGCGATTATGGAATTTATCCTCTTGAATATATTGATCTGAAGGAAGTAACCAAGAAGGGAGATAAGTGATATGAGTACTATCAACTGGGCTGAAAACGAAATTGATATTGTAAGAAACCGTCTCAAGTCTTCGCCTGAAGAAGAAGGAGGCGAAAATGATTACATTTTAGGATGCTATGAATCCGCATTTAAGGCATTCAAGTCCCTACTCGAGGATGGTCATTCAGGAATGTCTATTTCTATAACTAAATCAATTTTGATTCGTCTAATTGGTGGACGTCCTCTTAACGACATTCAGGATACAGAAGACGTATGGAATGAAGTTTCAGGATTGAGTAAGGATGTGAAAGAATATCAATGCTCTAGAATGTCTTCGCTGTTCAAGAAAGTGTATCCTGATGGGTCTGTTAAGTACAACGATATTAACCGAGCTGTCTGCGTCAATGTAGACGATCCGAGAAATGTGTTCCACGGATATGGATGCAGAATTCTAGACGAGATGCTTCCTATTGAGATGCCTTATTTTCCTTCGTCTAAGCAGTATAAAATTTACTGCAAAGAATTCCTTTATGACGAAGACGGAGGGGATTTCGACACGCTTGGAGTACTTTACGCAATTTCTCCTGAAGGTGAAAAAATCAATATCGAAAGATACTTCAAGGATGTTAAAGGTACTCCAGGTTGGGTAGAAATCAATTCAGATGAATATTTATACAGAATGTATCATCAATTTAGAAGGAAGCCCATTTCTGAAATGACTGATGAAAGTAAACATGATGAAGCTGATCGTGACGAATCAGATGAGGCTGTTTCTGACAACGTTATCGTCAAAGAGGTAGAAGATGCTGAAACTTATTGATATTCATGTTACGCCCCGCAATGATGTTTTCCTTCGTGTCCTTTTTGGAGACGTTCAATTTACCTTCGGCATCTTTGTTAAGAACGAAAGTGTTTCTTTATATAATCATAAATATAATATTATGCTTACATATAATGAAGATGGATTCAAATGGATTCCTATTGATTATTATGTTCATGACGATTTTTATAAGTGCCCTGAAGTTGTGAAGAAGATACTTAAGCTAAGGATGACAGATTTTCTGGACGAAAATAAGATGGAGTACACTAAGAACTTCATCAAGAATTTGATCAAACAATCTGAGCCGGATTTCGACGAAGATTGAATTGTAATAAGTAAATATTATATCTTCAAGGCAAGATCTTGTGTCTATAGGCTGGTCAAATAACCCTTGACCAGCCTTATATACATATACAACGATACTAACTAGGAGGTAGTTGATAAATGAGAATAATTAAACGAAGCGGAGTAGAGGAAGATTTCAACTCCGCTAAAATTATATCTGCGTTAAATAGAGCAAATGCAGAGGTTGAGGGTGACGACAAGCTATTTCAATATGACGTCGAAGGAATTGCAAGGGCAATAGAGCAAGAAGCAAAGACATGCGACAAACCTCTAAATGTAGAAGAAATTCAAGATATGGTAGAAGATAGTATAATGTCTTTAGGAAAGTACGCATTGGCTAGAAAGTACATTAAATATCGTCAAGTTCATTCAATGAGTAGAGACAAGTATGATGACTTGATGAAAGCAGTTGCAGACAAACTGCTTGGAAGAAAAATTGACAATCAGAATGCAAATGTAGACGAACATTCTTTTGGGGGAAGGATGGGAGAAGCTAACGATGTAGTTTGCAGACAATTTGCACTTGACTTTCTTGTTTCTGAAAAGGCAAAGAAGAATCATATTGACAATCGTGTATATATCCATGACCTCAACAGCTATGCTGTGGGAAATCATAATTGTCTTAGCGTACCATTTGACGATTTGCTTGCAAATGGATTCATTGTAAAGCAGACAGATGTTAGACCTGCAGGGTCATTGAATACAGCTTTTCAGCTTGTAGCAGTCATATTTCAGTTGCAATCTTTGCAGCAGTTTGGTGGAGTTAGCGCAACGCATCTTGACTGGACAATGGTTCCTTATGTAAGAAAGTCTTTCTATAAGCATTTCATTAAAGGTGTAAAATATATTGAAAATTTTAGGGGCAAAGGATTAGACATCTACAACAAAGAGATGTCAATTGACGACAAAGCTTACCACCATTTTCCAAAGGCGTATCAATATGCTATGGACATGATAAAAGAAGAATGCTATCAAGCAGTAGAGGGAATGTACCATAACTTAAATACACTTCAAAGTAGATCTGGAAACCAGTTGCCGTTTACCTCTATCAATTACGGTACTTGTACTTTGCCCGAAGGAAGAATGGTAACAAAAGCTGTTCTTGATCTTTCAATTGAAGGCCTAGGTAAATTAAATAGAACATCTATTTTTCCTTGCGGAATATTCCAGTGTATGAAGGGTGTAAATAGACATCCTGGAGATACAAATTATGACCTATTCAGGCTTGCATTGAAGTCTACATCATTAAGACTGTATCCAAATTATTGTAATGTAGACTGGTCTGGAAATGCTGGATACGATATAAACGATCCAAGAACTTATTTTTCTACAATGGGCTGCAGAACAGCTAACGGATACGACATAAACGGATTAGGACAGCTAAAAGACGGAAGAGGAAATATTTGCCCTACAACTATAATTCTTCCTACTTTGGCCATGGAAGCTAAACAAAAAATAGCAAGATTAGCTTATTTGTCAAATTCTTCAGAATCTGAATATGATTTGAAATCAGAGTTTCTTTCTATTTTAGACGAAGCAATATCGGATGCAAGAGATTCATTGATTGAGAGATACAAATGGATTTGCAGTCAATCTCCGGATTCAGCTAAGTTCATGTATGAAAACAATTTGATGGCAGGATATGTTCCCGAAGAAGGAATTGAATCGGCGCTTAAACATGGGACTTTAGCTATTGGACAAATTGGACTTGCTGAAGCTCTTCAGATACTTCTTGGATGCGACCATACAACTAGAGAAGGTATGGAGTTTGCACAAGAAATTGAGTATCTTTTCAACAAACGATGCAAGGAATTCAAAGAGGGTTATCACCTTAACTTTGGAGTTTATTATACACCTGCTGAAAATCTTTGTTATACCGCAATGAAGAAGTTCAAGGAAAAGTATGGCGTAATAAAAGATGTATCTGATAAGGAATTCTTTACTAATTCCATACATGTTCCTGTTTGGAAACATCTTGATCCATTTGAGAAAATAGACATCGAATCAAAGCTAACAGGATATTCAAATGCTGGATGTATAACTTATGTAGAGTTAGGAAGCAGCTGTAAACACAATCTAGATGCTCTTGAGACTCTTGTAAATTATGCAATGGATAAAGATATTCCCTACTTCGCAATAAATGTACCTAATGACCAATGTATGGAGTGTGGATATTGCGATGAAATGAATGATACTTGCCCTAAATGCGGTAGCAAGGATATTAAGAGGTTGAGAAGAGTAACTGGTTATCTCACAAACGATTACAAAACATCTTTCAATAAGGGTAAGCAACAAGAAGTAGAAATGCGAGTAAAGCACGATTCCTTCTAAGGTGGTACTGATATATGAATTATATTAAAATATCTAAGTGCGACATTGCAAATGGGCTAGGATTCAGAGTTGTCCTTTGGGTATCAGGATGTAATCATAATTGTAAAGGCTGTCATAATCCCCAGACTCATGACTATTCAGCTGGAAAAGTATTTGATAATGAAGCTTTAGATTATCTTATAAAATGCCTTTCAAAGCCTTATATCAGAGGTTTAACTATTTCTGGAGGCGACCCAATGTCTCCTAGAAATAGATCAAAAGTGATTGATATATGCAGAGCAGTGAAGCATGAATTTGGAAGTAAGAAAGATATCTGGATATACACAGGAAATGAGTTTGATTTGAGAGAATACTTTTTTCCTGTAGATGTAGTAGTTGATGGTCCATATTTAGAAAGCCTTCGTGACATTTCGCTTCCTTTTAGAGGCAGCTCAAACCAAAGGATAATTGATGTGAAGAAGACACATGAGGAAACGAATACACTTCTAGATCAAAAAATCGTTATATATAATGTAGACAATAATTAACATATCAATATGATTCAAATTCGAGGGAATAATTCATTATGAAGTATGATTATTTTTATATTCCTACACAGGTACGATTTTGGGACTACAAGGACGGACGCTATAAAGGCGGTATTGCTTACCGAGATGAAATTATCTGCGGATGTTGCGGAGGTGTCTTCAATATTAACCAAATCTATAAGATTGCACCGGATACGCTCTTAGAATATCCTATCATTGTCTATGATGATTGGGTAGGTATTAGTTCTTCGATTTGTGGAGATGATTGCTAAGACTGCTATGTATTGAAAATTTCAAATATTAAGGAGGTAGAATAATGGATGCTGCGAAATTTATTGAAGAACGAAACAGGATGTGCAAGATTATTAACCCTTCAGGATGCAAGGGATGCAAAGCTTTTGTTGAACCGGGTTGTTGTGCAGTTAGTTTAGGATCAAATGTGGACGCTAAAGCTCAGATCGCTATGGTCGAGGAGTGGTCTACTGCAAACCCACGCAAGACAAGGCAAAGCATGTTTTTAGATCAGTGGCCTGAGGCACAAGTCGGAGATGATGGAGTACTGTCGATATGTCCTTCAACTATTTCTTCTTCTCACAGGAACAAATATGGTGGATGCGCAAATTATGGTGTAACTTGCACTGTCTGTTGTCGTGAATTCTGGATGCATGAAATAACATGAGGCAAGTAGATATCACAGCTGAAAAAATGTCCGAACTTTGGTTGAATTATGGCAGTAAAAGTGTTTTACAGTTTCTCACGCTATTACAGAATTAGTCGTGATTGGCAACCGAAAAAAGATGCAAGAGATATTTTGATGGTTGTATAGATACCTGCACTTCATCGTGAAATGATTGCAGTACCTATTAGGACTTATATAACACCATTTGGGGCAAAGATGACGTATTCGTTCGAGGCGAATGGATTGGCGTATTAGTCAAAGATGAAGGAGGTGGAGTGATGCGATTAACTATCGTCTTTAAGGACGAATTTGAGGAACATATGAAAAGGCAGTTTGGCGTCTTTACGAATCCTCAGGTATATCATGTTAAATCTGTACACATAGAAGATAGTTATCTCTGTTCCACGGTTTGGGACACGAAACGGTGGAACTTGGCCAATATTTCCAGATTTTACTGTGAGGATAGTTAATGATTTCTGAATTGAGACAGTGACCAAAGTTTGGGAGTAGGCCGTTGATTAGATATGCTTGTAGAGAGTAGGAAGTTGAAGAATGGAACAGAAAAGCTATGCAGGTCATGCTTGTATCAATTTTGTAGTAACTCTCTATGGGATTACTGGGCATATGTTAGCGAAATTATTCAAGCTATTTCGGGTTTCAATTATTCTTTTTATAATAATATAGCAGTGCAGTATATTCCTTATTAGGAATTTAGAGTTCTATGTTGAGGTGCAAAATGTGGATCAAACGAAGAGATTATGAAGATCTGAAAAAGGTTAGTAGTAAATATTCTGATGTTATGGAAGCAATTCATAGCGCAGAAAATGGATCGGTAACATTTTTTAATTTTGGAGTGTTTATGTCTAATAGTGTTTATAATTCCTATTCAGATATTGTTGATAGTCTTAATAAAGAAGTTAGCGACCTAAAAAAGAAAACATTGGATTTACAAGCAATTTTGGATTACTATAAGCATAAGTGTGGTGAAATGATGGCTGATGAATGATATTAGAATTTTACACTTGAATATGGAGATTGAATATTTGAGAGATATATTGAATACATAATGTTTGTAATCAAAGAGGCCTAAAAGGTGAATTACTTTTTATGATTGTGAGGATTAGCTATAATGAGTTGTAATTGTAACAAAATTGAGAATGTAAGAATCAAGAAAATGCTTACTGAGGCAATTGAACCTAAAAGAGGGACAGATGGATCAGCAGGTTATGATCTATTTGCTTGTGATGCAACAATAATCCTTCCTGGTAAGTCTTGTATGATTACTACAGGAATTGCAATGGAAATTCCTAATGGATATGTAGGGCTTGTTTTTGCAAGATCTGGACTTGCAACAAAGCAAGGTCTTCGTCCTGCTAATTGTGTTGGCGTAATCGACAGTGATTATAGAGGAGAAATCAAGGTCTGCTTGTATAATGATTCATTTGATGTCAGAGAAGTTAACTTCGGAGATAGAATTGCACAAATTGTAATTGTACCATATATTTATCCAAATCTTGAAGTAGTAGAAAACTTATCTGATACTGAACGCGGTGATGGTGGATTTGGATCAACTGGTAAGTAAAATTGAAAGGGCAGAGAAACCTGCCCTTTTTCTATGTAAATTATTAAGAAACTATTAACGAAGGTCAAACCCATTGACTTTTCACAAGAATCGTTATATAACATACACAATAACAAAGGCCCTCAACACATCAAGAAGGTTCAAACCTGGAGGTAACAAAATGGCTCAGTACGCAATTTACGAAGAGAATTTCGATCGTCTTCAGAAGAAGATCACGACAATCGCAAACAAGTGCAAGAAGTTCGGATGCGATTTCAAGTTTGAGGTAGTCGGAAGTGAAATCCGAAAGGTAACAGATGACGAAGGAAATCAGAGAAACTGCAGATTCATTCTTGTAGAAGCCGAAGGGACTGCTAAGCTCAATGATTGGGAGTTTATCGCGTCTATCGAACATAAGGAAGGCGGAAACATCATTCGTACTTTCAACAAAGACGTAGAGATTCCTACTCGTTACTTCAATTCGGATCCAATCTGCGAACATTGCAACAGTAAGCGTCGTCGTAGCAAGACCTGCCTTGTTCGTAACACTGTCACAGGTGAGTGGAAGCAGGTAGGCCTTTCTTGTCTGAAGGATTTCACTTGTGGACTCAGTGCAGAAAATGTAACAAGATACATCAGCTTCTTTGATAACTTGATCGAAGGTGAAGCTCCTTATTCCGGAAGTTGGGGCAAGCCTTATTGGTACATTTCTCAGTATCTTCCTTACGTAGCAGAATGCGTCAAGCGTTTTGGATACTTCAACAGCTACAGCAACTATCCTACTTCTACAAGAGCTTTCACCTATTTCGAGGTTGACGCATTGGATAGAAAGTTCATGGGAAGCGAATCCATCAAGAAGGAGATGCTTGATTGCGATTTTGAAGTTACCGAAGAAAGCAAGCAGCTTGCAGAAGAAGCAATCAATTGGTGCAAGCACCTCTCCAACGAGACTGATCCTTATATGCACAACCTGGAGGTTATCTTTTTCAACGATTACTTCGCAAGAAGTGAGCTAGGATTCGTTACTTCCTCAATCAGGGCATACATGCGTCACAAAGATATCGAAGACAAGAAGCGCAAAGAAGCTGCTGAAAGAGCAAAAGCTGCTCAGCGGTCTTCTCATAAGTACAACGAAGGTGACAAAGTACAATTTGAAGTTGTCAACTTCAAGTATATAACTTCTTTTGATAATATGTACGGAACCTCTCACCTTTACAAGTTTGAAGATAAAGAAGGTAATGTATACTCCTGGTTCGCTTCTTCTGGGTGTGATGAAGAGAAAGTAAAGTCCATCAAGGGCACAGTTAAGTCCAATGGCGAATACAACGGAGTAAAGGAAACTTGCCTTACTCGATGCAGAGTTAGTTACTGAAAAGTGAGAAAGGCGGATAAAAAATGACACGTTATCATTACATCAAGAAGCTAATGTATCTTCAGTATAGATTGACAATGCTCTCTTTTTCTACAAATCGTCGGTATGACACCTCTTACGCCAATTGGAATTCCATGGTTCCTTATCCTCCCTTTGCAAATGACGCGGAGACCTATCAAGAGAGTTGGTACATAATTTGCAAAACACTAAGGAGCATTGAAGGGCTGGAAGATCTGAAGTAACTAACATATCAATAGAATTCAAATTCGGAGGTAATACCGTGAAATGGCTTATGGTTGGGATGAAAAAGGAGTTTGTCGAAAGCTTCGTCCAATGGATGAAAGAGAACAACGTCAGAGTCTCTGAGCCCTTTGAACTAAGCGGCATTTGGCGGGTCATGTATATGCCTGTCGGTCACGAGCAAAAGATAAAGTGCGAGGAGTATATCGAATATCGTTGCAACAACGATCTGATGTAAGGAGTGCTAAACATGGCAATAACAAAAAAAATATTGGTGGTATGACAAACCTGAAATCGGCTCCTACATGTTTTGCTACGACGAAAGTCGGAACTACAAATTCTACATTGAGGAAGTATCTGTCAAGTATGTTTACGGATGGACCGAGGAAGAGCGACAGCGACGATTCAAGGGCGCCAAATTCGTTTGGGGGTGGCTGTTGTGACGGAGTGAGTTACCACGATACTTTGAAATCCGACAACATTGAAAACGCCAAGCGAGAGTTTGAGGCTTGGTACAAACAGTACCTTATGTGTTGCGTTGAGCGATTGGAAGATGCTTTGGCGGCTGCAAAAGAAGAATACGAAAATTTTCTTCAGTATCACAAGGAGGTATGAGATCCGGTGTGTCATGAAATTGGAGAAAATGATATGGCATATGAATACCATGAGCTGTCTAAGGACCGAATGAGAACCCAGATGGACGGAGAAACTGTCAAGAAGATCGTGGAGGTGGATGCTGTTGAGGTAAGTTAGATACACTATAAATAGATTGAAAAACAAGATTGAAGCCAGGAGGTAAAATTCAATGATCATCAATGCTTCTACAGCAAAACAAATTTCTAATGACGCTAACAGCTACGAACCTTACTGTGAAATTGCTGATGCTATAAGAGATGCTGCTGAATCCGGCGAATACAGCTGCCAAGTTATATTATCTGAACAGTGCACAAAGGATGCAAAGAAGAAATATCGTGAAATTCTCGAAGAATTAGGTTACAAGGTAGAAGTAGAACGTCATCTTGAAACGGATGACTTTGGTCAGGGTTACTACGATATATCTATCAAGATTAGGTGGGATGAATGATATGGAGAATACTATCTATTCAGCTGAATTTGCTAAACAGCTTTGCGATGAATACAATTCATTACCAAATAAAATCATCAGGTCAATAAAAGAAGCTGTAAGCGAAGGAATGTACAAAACAAGTGTTGTTTTAACAAACGATTGTTCAGATTATGACAGAATTGTAGAATGCGTTAATCAATTTGAAAATCTTGGTTATTACATTTCTATCCGAAATGAGACACTTTTTAACAACAATGTTGTTAGGATTTCAATTTTGTGGGGATAATAATTATGAGCAGCTATAACTTAGCTGCTCATCATTTTGAACCTTGTATACAAATGAAGGTGAGTCATAAAAATTCACCAGAACCAAACAAAACTTTTGGAGGTTTTACTTTATGGCGTTATCTGAAAAGATACAGCTTCTAGGCGCAGGGCTGTATAAAAACATTCCAGATGAACTTACTCTCAAGAACATTCCGACAGCATCTGAATTGGATTATGTAGGAAGCGAAGATTTTGATCAAACAATGATTGACAAGATCCTTCCTTCAGCAATTGAAGAGAAGATAGACACAAAAGAACTTCTCGAAATTGATTACCAGTGGATTTGCAGATGCTTAAGACTTCTAAATTACGGACCATATTTCACAACAAATTCTATCTTCTGCAATAAATGCGGACAGATGTACGGAGAATACAGAGTAAACTTAACATCTGTAGAATGCAAACCACTGCCAGAAAACTTCAAGAATAAACTTAAGATCAAGGCCGATGAATTCCTTGATTTCAACGGTGATGTAGAGCTACATCTGCTAACTATGCAGCAAGCATTAAATTCTTATAAGGATAAGCAGTTTATAAGCCCTACTGGAAAACCTAACAGAGAGCTTTCAAGAATCTGCTACATGATTACATCAATGGGAGATGAAAAGAACATGACTCCTATTGATGTAAGAGTATCAATCAAGAATAAGCTATCATCTGCTGACTACATTGTTCTAAAGAACAGAGTAGCAGAGCTTACAGACTACGGTCTAAGAGCTGGAGGTAGCTGTACTTGTCCTAGATGCGGAAGCAATGATGCAGCATTTTTAGCTCTAGTTGATGAAAGATTTTTTCGCCCAACCTTGGACGATTTACGGCAATGGAAGCACGATAGAAGTAAACGGCCAGAATAAAACATACATGGAGATTCGTCAACAAATGTATGAAAACATTGTTGACGAAACACTGTTTATCTCAAGAGCTTCTGAAGGAGCTGTCTCAGCTGAATGGCTCATGGATCAACCAATATTCGTTAGAAAGAAATATGTAGAGTCATTTGAAAAAGAGCTTCGAGAAAGAGAAAAGAGACTAAATCAAGGTAAGAAACCGAAATAGATATTTTCCTCCAATAAGGGACGGGATGTAAAAGTCCCGTCTCTAATTTAATATCCAGAAATCTTATATAATACCATAAAACAGAAATTCTGAATATGATAACTAGAAAAGAAGATTGAGAGGTGAAGAAACAACATGGCTGATAACAACAATCAAAATAAAACATCAAGATTTGTTTCTGAATCTCAAGGATTACAGGATGAAAATCAGCAACAGCAAAATCAGAACAACCAAGGTAATCTGAACTCAGTAAAAGATTATCTTAAGTCTATAGATCAAACAACAAAGCAGATCCTTCAGAAAGCAAATGGTTTCTCTCAATCATCTGCTCGTGATCAATTTGGTCAGAAGAAGGGTTACTTCGGCGAACAATATTCTCAGAATTCAGGAAGTAGAAAGTTAGGAAAGAAATCATACGGTAGCTTCAGCGATGGATTTGAAGACGCATTCTGGGAAGGTATTCTAGGAAAAGACTTCAAAGATCAAATGTCGAGTGTCGTTCAAGGCTTCGCAAAAGACTTTGGAGTAAGCGTACAAGACCTACCAGGTGAGCTTGGAAACCAACTTGGAAAAGTTGGTATGAACGCATTTAAGAGCACAAAGCTTGGTCAGAAAGTAACTGGCAAGCTAAATGATGCAAAACAAAAGATATTTGAATCTGCTTCTAATGCTTTTCAACAAGGTGCAGATAAATACGGTGGTAAATCCGCAGCCGGTGATGCTCTAAAAAACTTAGCTGGTAAGTTCAAGGGGCAGTCAGCTGTACAAACAGCTTCTGGAACATCTTCTATATTAGGAAAAGCGGGAAATATAATAAACAGCGTCTTTGGATCGAGCCAAGGAGTTGCAGCTGCTTCTGGTGCTGGAGAGGCTGCTGCAACTGCTGCAGCTACAATGGCTGAAGGTGCAGCAACTGCTGGAACAGCTGCTCAAGCAGGTGCAACAGCAATGGCCACAATGACATCTTCTGCTGCTGCAGCAACAAGCGGAATTGCTTCAATGGCTGCCGCTGCAGAACCTGCAGGCATTGCTATTGTTGCAGGAATGGTAGCAGTCGAACTATTCTCAGAAGCACTTGGACCTGCAATTGAAGGTGCAAAGAAATTCGGTAAAGCACTGAAGGATAGTGCAAAAAGAGATCAAGCTTCTGAAGATAGAAGAGCTGAACTTGCAAAGGACCGTCTTAAGCAAGATGTAGAAACCATCATAACTCAGCCTTTCAAGATTCTAGAAGAAGCTGCTCAAAAGGTTTATGACGCTTGGGACGCAAACCTAAGGACAATAAACCAAACACAAGGTTACACAAAATCAGATCTTCAAGATCTAATGGCTTCGTATGCTGAAAGACTGAGACAAGAGGGTCTATCAAAATATGTAAGCGGTTCTGATATAACAACAAACCTAACAAAAGTTCTTGAATCTGGACTGAGCGGTAAAGTAGCAGAAGAGTTTGCATATCTAGCAACAAAGCTAAATGCTGCAATACCTACAGAAGATTTCTTCCAGTATTCATCAACATATGCTTCTCTTGCAGCTAATGCAATAAAGAATGGAAAGTCTGAAACAGAAGCAATATCTTATGCAACATCTGAGCTAGAAAACTTTGCAAGTAATCTACTTTACTCAAGCAGACAGCTTGCAGGAGGATTTAGTACTGGATTAAAGAATGCTTCGTCTCTATTTGAAGAAGCTGTAAAGATAACAACAGCAGCTAAACAAGGAGACGCAGGTCAGTTGTCATCCGTGCTAACTGCAGTATCTGCTGTAACAGGTGCAATTGCTCCTGACCTTGCATCTTCAATGACTGATGCAATAGTAAAAGCAGCGACAGGCGGTAATTCTTCTCAAATTGTTGCATTAAGATCGCTTGCAGGAATCAACGCAGGAAATACTGAGTTCCTAAAAGCTCTAGTAAATGACCCTCAACAAGTATTCTCAACACTCTTCACTAACTTAGCGAAGATGCAGAATATGTCCAATGACAACTTCATGGAAGTTGCAGAAGGACTTTCAGATGTATTCGGAGTATCTATGGATGCTTTCGCAAGAGTTGATTTCAACTATCTTGCAAAAGCAATCACAAACATGAATACATCAAATGCTTCTCTCAATGAGAACATTTCTAATCTACAATCTGGGCAGTCTACAACAAATGCTGATATTCTTAGAAACCAGCAAGTAAACCAATATATGATAGAGAACGGTCTATCACTTGTAATGGACAACGAAGCTGCAAGAGCTATTCAGCAGCATATGTGGGATGAACAGAGACTTCAACAGCTTCAAGAAACTACTTACGGAGTAGAGATCCAGGGTTCAGCATTAGAGTTCTTAGCTGGTATCAAAAATACTATCAAGAACATAATGAACATACTGAACCCAGTAAGGTGGTTAATTACTACTGTATCAAACGTAGCGCAATCTACTGCCGAAGGAAATGCTCTGAAAGATGATGTTGCAAAAGTTTTAGCGCTTGGCAAAGTAGGTCAAGGTAATGCTCAATCCTTCTATAATCTTACAACAAGAGGAAAAGAACTTAACTTAACTCCCAATCTTGTTCAACTTCTAGGCGGAGAGTCATCATACTACAATGCTCAGGCTATAGGTAGAACAGCTTATGCAATAGGTGATTTTACATCAGCATTTCTTTCTCCTGGTGCATACTTGAGTCAGCTTGCAACACAAGGCATAGCAAGCTTTCTGCTTTCTAGAACAGATAGCAAGAATCCGAAAAAATATGGAATAGGCGGTAAATCTTCTTCGTATGGTCCATCAAGCAATTATCAATGGGGCACAGTAGGAAAGAGTCAAGGCTACGGTCTTAAAGTAAAGAATACAGCAATGTCTGTATCCTCTGGAAGTTCTACTTCTTCTAATGAACAATCAGCAGAAGAGAGGAACAAGCAGATTCTTCAATCAAACTTCGATAGAATGATGAACACTATCGACAGTTTTGTTGACCAAGGTAAGACATATGATGAGTGGGCAGCAACTGCAAGAAACTTCGGAATATCTGACTATCAAAAAGCGCTTAATACTTTAGGATATTCAGAAGCAGACCTTCAGGGCTACTTTGAAGCAAAAGAAGGAGTTAAGGGCGGACAAGAACAAGCAAGAAAAGCAAAGAAAGAAGAAACCTTCTGGGATAAAGGTCTAGAATACTTCGATACATTCTCATTGAACTCAGACAGTCAAATGCAGAGTATGATAGACCTAACCGCAGCAGGAAACGATCTAATTTCTAAGATACTTGAAAAGAATACAGATTTCAAACAAGCCTTTGATGATTACTTCGTAAATCATATTCTATATAGTAAATCGTATGATCACGCAGCTGTAACAAAAATACAGAACGATGAGAAGTATAAATCTTCTGATGCTATTTATGCACTTGCAGATGCACTAACAGCTGCAACAGACCTGACTGATCCTACATTGCAAACAAATGCAATACTGAGCCAGATTCTAATCGTTGTTCAGAGCATAATGCAGCAGAATAACACATCTGGTAGGCTTACACTTCCCGATGCAATAGCAGCAATGGCAACAGGTACATTTAATTATGAATCCACTTGATAGGAGAGTGCGATAAATGAATTTCATAAGATTCTCAACAGGAACAACAAACATATTCCCATTAGCTAACTCTAAGACAGGCGGTCAGCTAATGACTGAATTCAACCTTCGTTCTAGAGAAAGTGTTGAAGTAGGCCCTATTCATAGTAATAAGCGAATCCATTATATGGTTGGTCAGTCTTTTGTTAATTCAGAAGATGATTTTAAGCTGGTTGGAACTACAACAAGCTCTGGACAGATAGCTTCCGGTGACAGCCAAGTTCTAATGATAACAGAAGGTAGAGCTGTCATCAACGGTCACTACTTTGAATCACTTGTACCTGTAAAGATTGATATAGGTGAAGCAAATCAGAAGCTAAGAAAGAATTCTATGCAACCGCTTCTAGGAGAGCTCTCTGTTGGTCTTCGTGCAATGTATAGCACAACAGAAACAATGGCCGGAGCCATGATTGCAGAAGAGAAAAACTACTTTGAAGGAGTTCAGGTAGTTATTCTGCCTAAATCAGAATTCAAACTTCCTATTGACTGCAAAGATGATCAAGGGCAAGTTACAGCTCACATTAAGCTAGGTGACATCATTTATCAGAATGGTAGAATAAAAAACATATCTCAGAATTATCCTGATAAGTGTAGATATCTAGATGCTGATAGAATTACAAATATCAGTAAGCTTATGTCTGATAACTATATCAATCGAGATGGATTGAATCCGGGATACATATACGGATTCTCTGGTAAGGGTTCATCAACAAAGGACACCTGGTGCAACATAACAGATAGCTTGATTGTATGGGATAAGAGTTACAACAAGGCTACAACCGAAAAGCCTTCTGTAACTAATGCAAACTTTGGAACTGACACAAGCGGAAATGTAGTTCTAGCTCTTCCTCATAAACAAATTGATGGAATGATGAATACAGACGGTAAACAGCTTTACTATCAGCCAAGAATAATGAAGTTGCCTAAAGCCGATTACTCATCTGGATCTTCAGGTACTGTTGATCATGATTACACTCAGAAGATAAAAGATGCTTTTGAAAAGATTCATACAAAGATTCTAGAGGGAAAACAAAGGGCATATATTGATACTATAACTGATGAAAAACGAAAAGAGCTTCCCCCTATAAGTTCTAGCTGGAGCATTGGTGATTATGTAGTAGTAGGAACAGATAACTCGGTTGTTGCTTCTTCAGATTCAACCAAATCTCCTTCTACATTGTACATAATCATTGATGGAATTGTTACACAATTTAAGTTCAAAACAAGTAACAAGAATGGAGATGTTCCTTCTGGGCTTGATCTGCAAATAACTAAGTTTGAATGGTCGTCTGATAAAAACGATCCAATTCCAGAAACAGGTTCTTCTGATGAATCTGTAGAGAAGTACAACAATCAACTTCAAGTAGCTACAAGCAACTACAGAGGAGCAATTGGCACATCTTACATCGTAATAAAATATGACCAGGTAGATAAGGATACACAAGCAGTAGATACAACATATTATTTCTACACCGTTTCAGCAAAGAATGCAGATAAGATGTATTCAGATCCTATTTGGTTAACTGGAGAAATCAATCTAGCAACAGAAGAATCAATTGGAGGGTTCTTAAATGTACCTGACACGAAACTAGATGGTGGATATGTTTACAGAGACGAGAATGGTAATCTTAGACTGCTAGATTATGCTCTACTTCGTACAGGCACGCTCGCCTATCAGCTTGGCGCAGATCAAGAGTTCGGAAATGGGCTTACAACAGAGTCCATTCAGGAACAACTTGATGAGTACGTGAACGATCGTGTCGCATTTCCTACTTCTGATACATTGAACGATAGTAAGTATAACGGTATGATAAATATCACCTTAGAGCTACCTAAAGAAGATGAAGCATCAATAGTTACTATTCGAAACATTGACAGCAGATTCGGAACTGGCGTAAATATAAATCTTTCAGGTGAAGCAGATTCAAATACAATTATCAATATCGTAAATTGCGAGAAGATAAAGATAAATTCTACATTAGCTCTTAGCAAGGATAAAGGTCCAGCTATAAATTTGTCTAATTGTAGTCTTTGGTACGATTCAGAAGTAATTGAGAATCTAAAATACATTGATGGATTGAAGCTATGGTACAGACAGTTTGATGAATCAGATAACAACTTAACTGTTTCAGGCATGACTGTTATGTCTCTTGATTCAATATCGCAAACAAATGACATAGACTACTGGAACGAAGCGGTAGATAACGACATACATTATCTGTACGCTCTTCAAAGTTTAACATTTAATACAGATGGAACTATTCTAGGAGCTGGAATTCTAGTAAAGAATAGAACTACTGGAAATGTGTCAAATGGTAAATCAATAATTGTTTCAAGTTTCAACTTACCAAACAACTCGCTACTTCAGTATCCTAAGAATAGATTGACAAAGCAAGTGAAGATAGATGGTCAATTCATTTCTGCCTATGCGTCAGATGAACCTGAAGGGTATGTAGTGATAGACACAAAATTCACAGCTTTATCACATAAATGGAATACAAATGATGAGGATGTTGAGCCTGGAACAATTTCATTCCTCGCAAATGTCGAGCACATTACAAATGTTGTTGGTGTAAGCTATGGTACAGAGATTGATGGTTGGGCAACTGAATCCTTCCATCCTTTTGAAGGGAAGATAATCGGATGAGTTTAGTTCACGACTACATCAAGATAAAGTATACTCGGGAAGGTTATCTTCCCGACTATCCTTATCATATGATATCAGACGATGAAATGATAGAAGCATTCATGAAATCTGATTCCGATGAGGGATTCTTCTTTGACAACTACTATGTTAAAGATGAATCACTTAAAGAGCAATATGCAACCCTTGTCCAGACAATACGATTTCATATTGACATCTTCAAGAAATCTAAAGAAGATAAGAGGGTTCTACCAGATTGGGTGTATTCATATATGCTCGGTGTAGTTGTTTCAGAACATTCTTCAGATATTGACAGACACGACCTTTTGGTCTTGTTAGATTTGGATAATGTGGATGATGATTTCACTGAACAAGCTAAGAAAAAATGCTTATCTATCAGCAAGCAATGGATAAAGAAAATAACAGAAGACAACAGATATGTTAAAATCCTTAATCCGAACGGAACATATTCTAGATATGACGGAAGACCTGCAACCATGTTTGGAGAACCTCATGTTATAAAGAGTTTGAGACTTGAATCAGCAGGTGTTTAAGAAGGTGAAATTGCATGAAGTATCTACAACTTACCAATGATACAAAACTAAAGGATGTTGCATCAATTGTTGGAGACTCGAATGTAGAAAGACTGCTAGTTGCAAACGATATTGAAAGAACTCCGAGTATAGGAAAGTCTTTTATCGCTAAATGCAACCGGACAATTTCTGATACCAATAAGTCAATAACCTGGCAAAGAAAATCAACAATACTCAATGGCATGACGAGTGATTCTGATGTATTTGAGAAAGCGTCTATTCAGAGTGATGATGATTGGAAAGTTCTAGACACTTTAGGAACATTCCCTGGAATGCTGAAAATTCCTGATTCAATGGAAGTTCCTACATCTTACAGCATATTAGGAAATAACGAAGGGGTAAAGAAAACAGTATACAACAAAGCAATGACGATGCTTTCTAATCCTCCACATTACATTGATCCTTCAATATTCAACGAAGTAAGTAACATACGGAATTCTAAAATAGTTAGCGGATATAGATATAACGGTAGCAACACACAGTTCTTCAATCTACCTTGGGGAGATATAACATTGTATTCTTCTCTTGAGCCTACTGGAATTGATATTCCAGCGTATCCTGAAGAATATAATGATAGCAGGAAAGCTAACTATACTCAGATGCCTGACATGCTTTATCAATATGAACCATGGCAGCTATATGAAAGTTCTGGCCCGAGAACAAATCAGTTTGAATTCCAACTTCATAGAGATATGTGGACAACAGACCATAGAGACGGTAAAGCAAATGATTTGATAAGATATTGTCAATCAAATTGCTATCCTGATTTCAATGGGTCTGCTGTAAACTGCCCAATAGTTTCCTTATATATTATGGGCAAATGCTTAATACGAGGAGTAATGACAGATTGCTCTGTTAGCTGGAATGGACCAATTGGATTAGATGGTTGGTATCTTGCTTTTAAGCTTTCCTTCAATATAACAGAAGTTTCTGAAATTGCTCTAAATCACAGCGTTATTAGAAACAAACCATTGATTGGATAATATCAAATCGTATATTTATAAGCTTGTTTCGTATAATTATTTGAGAAACTGTTTTTCTCGCATATGCGAAACACAAACAAATCCGGAAAATCAATAATATTTATACGAAATAGGTGATTTTATGTACATACAAAATACACTGATACCTTATCAGGTCATTGAAAAACGAGGAATAGAATACAGTGTATGTAAAGACTACAGTCATGTATCTAGATACAGAGGACTAAGACAAGTTATTCATCTTCCTACATCAAACGATAGAATAACAACTCTTGAAACTCCAAATGCTTTTGTAACTAATTTGAATGTAAAGTACTATGAAGTACCTAATAAGTATGAAAATAGATTAGACCTCATTGCAAGAGATACATTAGGGTCAGCTGAATATTCATGGGTCATTTCATACTTCAATAGGATAGAAGATGGGTTTACTGCCAAAGAAGGACAGAAATTGATGATACCTACATCATTCTACGACTTGTTCAAAACAGGTGAAATCCTTCAGTCTATTCCCGCAACTTCATTGAATCTAGGACAGGAGTAACTACACATGAAAAGATACATCAGAGCATCTTCTAATCTTCGTCAGTCAGAATACAACGAGTATCTTATGAAGCATATAAATGGAGTAAAGACAGCATGGCGTGATATTTTGTATCCTGCTATCCTTACCTATAGTGACGAAGATGTTGATCAGATTACAAAGGTAATTGATTTAATTGTTAATCATGATAAGTCAAAATATCAGAAAGATGAATATGATGCGTATTTGAATTACTTTTATCCTGATAGAAAAAACAAAAAAGATTCAAACGCATTTGATGCAGCTTGGTTACTACATCAAAAGAGAAACCCTCATCATTGGCAGTATTGGTGCCTTATTAGAGATGAAGGCGAAGTCAAAGCAATGGATATGCCGTTTGAGTATATTTGCGAAATGCTGTGTGACTGGAGTTCGTTTCAATTTGTATTTGATCCAAAGTCAACTGCAAACAAGTGGTATAAAGATAATAAGAATAATATGATTCTATCTGATAATACTAGAAAGGAAGTTGAAAGACTTCTTTCAATAGCACCTGAACTATAATTTAGTAACCTTACATAGTGGTGTAAGGAGGACTGATTATGGTTAATGAAACATATAAAGATATCAAAGGATACGAAGGTTATTATCAAGTATCAAATTTTGGTAATGTAAGAAGCTTAGACAGAGAAGTAATTCGTTCTGATGGAAACTTTCAGTTTCATCATGGAAAGATATTGAAACTGTCTGACAATGGATCTGGGTATTTAGTTGCACAGCTTTGTAAAGATTCTGTTGTTAAAGGGTACTTAGTTCATAGGTTAGTTGCTTCCGAATTCATTCCTAATCGAGAAAATTTACCTGTAGTTAACCACAAGGATGGAAACACAAAAAATAACAAAACGAATAATCTAGAATGGTGTACTCAAAGCTACAATATTATTCATGGATTTTCTTTACATCCAAGGACCACTGATAGAACAAATCTGATGAAAGCTATTTCAAAGGAAGTTTACTGCCCTGAAACGGATACTACATATAAGAGTATAACAGAAGCTTCTCGTATTTTGAAAGTGTCTTCAGACTATATTCGTTCAGCTATTCTTTGGCGAGGAAAAAAAGCAAGAACTGCTACAAATGGAAGTAAATACAGATTCTTTTTGTCTAAGAAAGAATATGAACAATTATTTTTGGAAGAAACAGAAGAATTCATGCAGTTTGAAAATGGTAGAAATTGTATAGAAGTTAGAACGGGAAAAGTTTATCAGTCATTGCATGATTTTTGCTCAGCAACAGATTCAAGCGAGTCTACTGTTAGAGACAGCATAATTAACCTAATAGGTTATATACCGAAACTTGATATGATGCTAATTGACATAGGGTATGAAAAAACCTTTTACATTTCCGAAGAAGATAAAAAATGCATATTGAATAAGGGAAGAATAAATGCAATTCGAAAAAGAGCCAATAGATTTGTAGTTTGCGAAACAACAGGAGAGATATATCCTAATCCTTCTGCAGCTTCTTTGATGTTAGGACTGCCTATATCGTGTGTTTCTGAAGTACTGTCAAATGGAGGTCACTATAAAAAATTAGATCTTAAATTTAGCTTCATTGATAGCTCAAAAATAGCAGATTCTGAAATACTCAATATGTTTCCTCATTTTAAGAAAGTCTTCATGTCTTCAAGTGGAGGAAGAAAATGAAAAAAGTTCTTGTTAATTTTTTCTTAGCAGGCGTTGCGCTCACAGACTTCGGGCTTGTAATACCTTCTCCATTTACATCGTTATCATTGAGCAACAGCGAGATATCATCAATGACTCAATGGACTCTTGAGTGCATTGTTGGAGGAGATGACAAAAGAAGAATAAACATATCAGCTTTTGAAGCTCTTTTATACACATCAGCACAGAATGCAAGCAACTATTCAAATTCATCTGGAATACCTGTTTCATTCCTGTTCGGATGGTTAGATGAAAATGGAAGTGTACTAGAATCTCTTTCCTATCAAGGCTTTACATTAACATTCAAAGTTTCTACATCTGGTAGATACATGAAATATTCAATTACAGGTTATGCTTCGCTTGCAATACAAACAAGTTTACCTGTACTTAGAGTTCCAGAGCTTTCTGGGATAGTACAACCATCGGCAGTTGTTGAAGGGCTAGCAGTAGCAGTGAAGGCAACTAACTACTATGATCTAGATATTGATCATTGCGATCAACCTACACTCGTTAATCACGGAGCAATGACAACATCATTCAATAGTTATGTTAGGGGAACCTATTCAGGAAAAGACGATTATGAAACTTTTCCAGGGTTACTTAAACTGTCAAAATCTTACAATGCTTCTAGAGATTCTGCAGGTCTTGATAGCTACAAAGTTAGAAAACTAAGTCAAGCTATCAACAACAGAAAAGTAAGTCCGCTTTCAAATTTCTTGAAAACAAGTTTTACAGATACAAAGCCACAAAGTTCGTCTTTCTCTTATTGGGTAGACGAACCAACTATGACAAGTAGAGGGTGCATCCATTACAAGAGCAACGCAGGTCTATTAGGAACACATACTAAAGATACTCTTGAGTATGGTACAGCTAACACAAATGTTCTTACATTGTCAGGTTCATACAATGGTGTTGCTTATAACATGACTGACATGAACTACACACAAGTTGGATTCAATGTTGATGGTAGTGGTAACACTATTGCTCAAGATTATCAAGTTGTCAATAGCTGGAATAGTACACTTGCAGATGTATTTCAATCTGCTAACATCATAAATGATGTGAATGCAATTGCTTCTCAATTCAGTGGAGACTTTACAGTAACTATTCCTGGTAGCACAAAGAAGTACAATATTGCTCAGCCTATATCCTTACTTGTAATGTCAGGGAACACAATATCTCCTATAACCGGAGTATACAACATAATTTCTGTATCACATGATATCAGTTCTACATTCGTTACAACATTGAAGCTCCAAAGACTTGTTATGAGCTCAGCTAATCAGGTTGCAGCTCAGCAAGGAATATTGATAAGAGGAAGTTCATCATATCCTAAACTTTCGTACTCAAAAACAAAAAACATAGTATCTACTTCAAAAGTTGATTTCGGAACAATTTATCCTGACTTCACATATATGTCAGGGACATATATTTAATGGTGGCAACAATGAAAATACTAAACTGCATTCTCACAAACACTGATATAGAATATCCTGAAGTAGGAACAAAGTATGGATTTGGAAAAACTGCAGACGATGTTCATACAGGAGTAAACATAAAGTGTAAAAATGTTTATTCTATATGTGACGGTGTTGTTATTGATTCAGCAAAGTACATAGATGGAAATATGGTCCTGATTCAATATGATAAGACAATTTGTTTTTTGTATAGCATGATTCGAGAGTCGTTTGTTGTTCCTGGGCAACTTGTCCGAAAGGGCACAATCTTAGGAACAACAGACGATTTTTTACATTTTGAATATTTGAGAACAGATAACAATCCACTTAGTGTAACATTTATATACAAGTCAGTAGCTTTGCATCCAAATGACCCTATACAAGTTCTTGACGGCTCTTATAATTTCTACTCATCAACAGAGTCAAAATACAGCAACTATGCCTTAGAAGGAGATTACTCCACTGAAATAATTACAGATTTTAGCAAGCTTCCTCCTTCATTTTTAGCAGAAACTGCAAGTATGGGAGAAGGTGAATAAAGTTGCCTAATTATTCAAATAGTAGCTTAGCTACAGTTAGGATACTAACAAAAAATTATGGAAGCAGAACAGATAGTAGATTTAATAATCCATCTGGAATAATTGATCATATTGTTATTCATCACATGGCAGGTGTGATGTCTGCAGAAAGTTGCGGTAACTGGTTCAAATCTGGTACAGATGGAGCATCTTCAAACTACGGAATAGGAAGAGATGGGGACATTGGCCTTTATGTAGAAGAAAAGAATAGGTCATTGGCAACATCAAGCGGAAAGATTGATTGCAGAGCAGTAACAATAGAAGTTTCAAACAGTGTTGCAGGCGGCGAATGGCCTGTAAGCGATGCTTCATATAAATCGCTGATAAAACTTGTTGCAGATATTTGCAAGAGAAACGGAATAAAACGATTGAACTATACAGGTGACAAATCTGGAAACTTACATATGCACAAATGGTATGCTTCTACAGCATGCCCTGGACCATATTTAGAAGCAAGATTTCCTGATATAGCTAATCAAGTAAATAATATTTTATCAAATCCTTCATATGATCCTACTAGGTCACCGTCGTCGGTAAACATAAGTATAGATTCAAGTATACCTGCTGATACAACAACTGCTTATGCTTTAGCCGTAAACGGAGGAATTCTCCCATCACCTGAACAAATAGATCCATATGTAATAACAATAAATAGAAAAGTAAAATCATTAGACTTCAAGAAGATAAAAGAACTTGGAGTAATAGGAGTAGTTGTTGAATTAGGTTTTCTATTTGATTCAACACATTCAAAAGTTGAATTCAGAAATCCTAATTTAGTAAATCAGATAAAGATGATTCAGGATGAAAGTCTTCTATATGGTATGTACTTCAACGGAAGGGCAAGAACAATAAAAGAAGCTAAAGAAGAAATGTATGAAGTATATCTTGCCGTAAAATCGTTTCATCCAAATTTAGGTTTTTGGTTAGTTCCGTCGTTTACAGGCAACAAAACAAAGAACGATGAAATACTAAATTTCTACAAAGAAACATTAGAAGAACTTGGACTTAAGGGTCAGATAGGTATATACACTAAACGTGAAGAATTAAATAAAATAGACTGGGAGAAGGATTCAGATGATTGGTTACTATGGATTGACGATCATATTGATGCGTTCAACAACATAACTGAACTTCTTACACCTATGTTCTTTGCATACAATAATCAATGAGGTGATTATTTATGGCCTTCAAGCCTAGAACGACTGCACCAAATAAGGGAGACTACTATTGGTACGGAGGTAGTCCATTCTATCCTTCATATGGTATGCCAAACTGTACAACATATGCTTGGGGAAGGTTCTGGGAGATATTAGGAGAAAGACCTAAACTTTGTACAGGTAATGCCGGAACATGGTACAGCTATACTCAGGATGGATACAAAAGGGGAAGCAAACCTGCATTAGGTGCTGTAGCTTGTTGGGCAAAGCCAGGAGCAGCCGGCCATGTAGCAATAGTTGAGAAAATAAACTCAGATGGTTCTATTATTACTTCTGAAAGTGGTTGGAAATCGTCTACCTTTTGGTGGACATCTACAAGGTCACCAAATAATTATGCAAATAACGCATACATATTTCAAGGATTTATATACAATCCGGCTGTAAGCTCATCATCTAATTCAGAAGATAATGTACTAGCAAAATTCTTACAAGTTGCTAGATCAAAGATAGGTCAAGATGGAACATGGGCATGGGCTACATCTGGATTATCAAAACCTCAACCCTGGTGTGCAGCATTTGTTGTAGCTTGCGCAAAAGCTGTAGGAGTACTAGGAAAAATAATCCCTGCTGACTATGGTGCTGGAAGTTTATGCAGAACAGGCGTAGCAAATGGTTGGGGTAAGTTCTACAAAGGTCCTTGGCATGGGACAAATTTCAAACCTCAGCCTGGGGACATGATTGTTTATAGATGGGACAGTAGGTCATCCTATTCAGGACATGACAAATACTATTCAGATCATATAGGTATTGTAGAGTCATTTGACGGATCTATTGTTCATACAATAGAAGGAAACTCGGGTCCTGGAGGAAGCAATGAAAAGAGAAAAGTTGTTACGCACAATTATGATTATACATATAGTTGTATAAACGGATACTACAGACCTGATTGGGAGAAAGTAGGAGGATTTGTTGGTGGGCTTGGTAGTGGATCATCAGGGTACATTGGTCCTCTATATGATTACGAAAACACAAAGCAAGATTCAATAATACGAGAGATAGGATACTTGAATTCCTCATCAGAACCTTCTATAAAAACATCTGATATTAAATTATCCGTTGTTAACTATACATCGTTATTCACAGCAATGTATAATGCTGCTGCTCCTAATGTTTTAGGTTCGTCTAGCTACATTGTTTCTTCAGATTTAGATCTAAGCAATGTTGAATCTGTTGCAAGAGAGATAGTCAAGTTCTGTATGACGAAGGGTCTCCCATCTTCATCTGGCGTAGGAATTGTAGCTAACATATACGCAGAATGCTCATTGAACATATCTTCAGGTCCAATAATAGATAGTAACGGTCAGTATTCCGGTGGTATGTGTATGTGGAACGGAGATAACTGGAGAGCTTTCTTAAAATTTGTTGGAAGCGATTGGAAGACAGATTTATCAGGACAATGTGAATTTTTATTTCATTACATTGATCAAAACTACTCTTGGTACAAGAGTCTTGTAAAGCGGTACTACGGATCAAATCTTGGATTAGTTGAATATCTTTCTCAGCTTCCAAATACAGAAGAAGGCGCTAAGAAAGCTGCAGATGTCTTTGTAAGATGCTATGAAAGACCTGCAAAAATGGATTATCAATCTTCTAAGCGTCAAGGCTTTGCATCAGACTTCTGGAAGAAACTGACACCAATATTGAGGTAGATGAGTTATGATAGTATACGGATACGCAATGAACTATCAATATACAAACGAGGGAACCATGCTCATTCAAGTAAGGATTCCTGCTATACATGGTCCTATGAATAAGAAGGAATACAAGGGTGCTAACATACGAAATTACGTTAATGAGGAAAACCTCCCTTGGTATCAATCATTGTTATTGCCTAACACTCCATTAAGAGGTCAAGTAGTTGCATTATCATCACTAAATGATACTCCAAATGATTTTCTTGTTCTAGGATTAACTGGTGGGCAGTATTCACCTGCAGGATTGAATACTATTGATTGAGGTGAATTAAAATGTATACAAATTCATTAGCTTGGCCGTCAATGTTTGATGTTGCTAGAAATAAAGTTTCTGTTATAGAAGATAATCAATCAGTTGTAAATAGGTCAAAGCTTTTAATATTAACTGATCCAACTGAGTTATATATGAATCCAAATTTTGGAGTAGGGTTGAAAAAGTACTTATGGCAGTATAACACAGCTAATCAGAAAGAAAGAATAAAAGACGATGTAGTTTCTCAGCTTAGACTGCATGAACCTTGTTCAATTCCTGACGAAACTCAGATTTCAGATGGCTTATTATTTACAGGGACATCTGATGTAGAAACAACAAAAGATACTCAGCAGTCACTGAAGATGACTTTAGCAATAAAAACAACATACGGATCTACACTAAATATTGATACAGCTGATTTGCAATCAATAGTAGATTATTTCAATTCGTTGACCTAACGAAGGAGGATACATCAAATGGCAGAAAACGGACTCATAAGTTACACATCAAGAGATTATAATTCTCTTGTAAATGAATTTTGGTCTTTGGTTCCAAAACTAACAGAACTTTGGAAACCCGAAGCTGATGCGGATCCAGGTGTTGTGCTTGGAAAGTATCTCGCTTCTGTTGCTGATATGCTTGGTGTAAATTTAGACTTCATGGCGAATGAAGTATTTGCTACTTCAGTTTCTCAACGAAAAAACGCTGAGAAACTTTTCAGTTTGATTGGATATGAATTAGGATTCTATACAGCTGCAAGAACAGAAGTAACTTTCACAAATACTTCTAATGAAACAATGACAATTGATTTTGGATTCAACGGAAGTAACTTCTGCACTCTTAACGCTTATACAGATATTACAAATCAATCTAGAGTAATAACATACAATATTCTTCCTCTTACAAATAAGTATGGTACAAAGGAAACAAGAAGTCAGAGAACTGTACTTACTGAAAACATAAATGTGTTTGTTGATTCAGATATTGTTCATATTGATCCGGGCGAAAGCTGTACAAGAGTAGCTATAGAAGGAGAACTTCGTAGTTACAGTGTTTCGGTAGAAAAAATAAAGTCAAGTAACTACATAATAAAGCTTCCGTCACAGCATATTGATACAACAGCTATTTGGGTAAAAGCAAAGACAAGCCAAACTGCAGACGACTTTTTGTCTACTCAGTGGATTCAATGCAACAGCCCTGCAGAATTTATTCAGCCTGAACCTAGATTCTCAGTAACATATGATAACTATTCAAACGCACAGATTCAGTTCTCAAATTATCTTAACCAGCTTGAGAACTATGATAAGAATTGGATAACTATTTATTGGATTGACTGCTCCGGTGTAATTGGATGCGTAGGTGAAAATGTTCTACAGGATTTCATGCCTGCAAAATCTGGTCAATCTATTGATAGCGACTCAGGCGAATTCTCTATATCAAACTTATCAAATACTGTTGAGCTGCCTCATAGCTATACAGTAACAGGTAAGAGCCCTGAGACAGCTCGTGAAGCGTATTTTAACAGCAGAAACTACATTAACACTTTTGACAGCTTAGTAACACTTCCCGACTTCAACAGATTTCTTAATAGAGAGCCTGGAGTAGACTGCGGAGTTGTCATTGACTGTCAGAAAGCGCTTGAAATAAATCTTGCTATATACAACGATAAGAATCTAACAGATTCACAAAAGTCTAAGATGTATCTAACAAAGTATGATTTCCCTGAAGGAGATCCAACACTTGATTGGAGTTCAGTCCTAGGGCTTGGATTTGACCCATCTGATCCAAACAAGTTTGTTTTTTCTACAAATTTCAAAAGATATACAGCAATGTGCTTTGCAATACATAATGATTTCTTATCAAGCAATTATGGTTCAGGTCAGATGAATAGCTCTCAAATAAAGAGAAAGACAAACTTTATTCAGTATAAACCGCCTATTCAGTTCATTGATAATGTTGTAAGAGATTACAAACCACTGCAAGCAATGACAGTTGATCTTCAGTTTGGCTGGTTAAGAATATTTAACTTCTATATTGTTGGAACAATAACACCTAAGAAGTCTCTTGACAAGGATACAGCAGCTGTTATCATCAACAAGGTCAAAGAGAACCTTGCAATTTACTTCTCCCCAGCAAATAGAAATATCGGAGTCAAACCTACACTAATGGAAATTATAGATGTAGTCGAAAATAGTGATTCTAGAATAAGGCATTTTGATCCAGGAAGCGCAAAGACATTAGGCGTTGTGTGGTCTGATTGCGACATTGAATATTTTAACTACATCAGCTTTGCTAGATATATACCGGATGTAGCATCTGCAATGGCAATAAGGATAAATCCTGAGTATCTGAGTAATTAAGGAGGAATTGATTTATGGACATGAAAAATGTTTCTGTCCCCGAAGTTTATAAGTCCAGTCAGGACTTCAGATTCTTCCTAGATTGGTTTGAAAAAGCACTAGGTCAGATAAAGTATGATACAGAAAATCTAATTGACTGCTTTGACCCACTAAGATGCAAAGAAGATCTCTTGTGGCTACTTGGTGACACAATGGGATTCAAATATGATGATAGACTATCAGCAGCATATAATCGTCTTGTTATGCTTTATTTCATGTCTATGATAAAGAATAAAGGATCTAAAGATGGGGTAACGTTAGCTGCTGAAGTAAATCTTGCACAATTTAGTGTAATAAATTACGGGAAAGAAAAGGACATTCTTCAAAACAGACTGGAAGATACTTCTATTCCGGTAAATGCTGTTTATGTATCTAGCGATGTAGAAAATGGGTTCATTGATATAGTTTATTTTACATCAAACGATGTTCCAATTGACGCTTGTATAGAGTATGTAAGGCCATTAGGTATGTACTGCTTCCAGCATTCAGGTGTTAGGTTTGACGGAAGAACAAAGATATCAATTGATGCAAGACTTACAAATGAGAATGAGAAAAGTAAACTTCCTAACTTTGTTACTCATGTAGGACATTACAGTAGAAATGATTATGCAAGAATGCAGAAGATGAAAAACGAATATTTTCACGAAGTTAACAAAGACGATGAAAGAAGATACGCATGGTACCGAAATTCTGATGTTGAAGATAGACCAGATGAAGAAATTGATCCAGGGTACAGATCGCTTTATTCGCTTCAGATGGCTAACAACGAACACATAGTTAAGTCACTGATTGAACCCATATTTGGTCTAGGTAAGGAACCGCTCAAGGTAGAAACTACTTTACCTGATAATTATGTTATAAGTAATGAGGAGCCTCCTTACAATCTAAGATATGATAAAGATAAGGAAGAATCAGTTTCAAAGGATATTTATACAATTGATCAAGACCGATCTGAAAATATTCTCAATCCTCGTCCTGCTGTCAGTCCTATAATGTCCGAGCTTGGTTCAGCAGTTTTCTTAGACGATGGAAAGACATATCTTGTTAGAGATGAAAATGGAAACATAGTTAAGAAAACACTTCCAGAAGAATGATGAGAACCTTGTATCTTTATGAATCTTAAAGGATGTGATTTCATTGGCTGAAGATATCAAACGGATGGGAAATGGTCCGTGGAAGGAAGCTTCGGATGAAGATGTAGCTAAAGACGAAAAAGGATTTACAATGCCAAATCTTCACAGAAGATTAGATCCTCAACAGCCTAAATCTTCATATGAAGTAGCCCCTAGAGAATATCAAATAGGTGTATACGAAAAAGATTCATACAGAACAACAACAATAAATACTCATGATGAAGAATCTGAGTATGATGAGATTCCATAAGGAGATGATTACTTGGATCAGCTTAAGAAAGTTGCAAAACAAATACCCATAAGACACAATGTATCTATCCGAGTAATTGATCCTACTTCAGGAAATGTTGTATCTGAGCATACAGGTCACAATGCTGCAACTAATTCATTAGTTACCGGAATTGCTCACTACTTAAAGGGTGACGGTGTCCTTAACCAAGGGTATCATATGCTAAGTTCGTATGTCCCGATGTACATATCATTAGGTACAATGGGATTGATAAATCAAGAATCGGATTCTGAAGGGCTTCCGTCAGGTCTAGGAGTTATAAGCTATAAAGATAAGTATCCAAATGATCCAGATCTAGAGGAAGCAAACAGATTTGTTGATTATCTAACACAGACTCCTGGATACGGTGCAGACGGATACGATCCTAATGAAAATAATGGTAGAGAATATCTAGGTCTAGGCCCTGTATTCGAAAAAAGGGTTCACAAAGAAATAAAACAAGAAATCTTGCAGATTGGTGATATAAACTTTGATGGTAAAGTAGACTATCAAGATGTTATGCTACTTGTTGATTACAATTGCGGTGTTAAGCAGCTTTCTGAGAAGCAACTTTTCGTTGCTCAAGCAGATGAAAACGGATCAATATCTTGTGAAACTGTTCAGAAAGTAAAAGATTGTGCAGAAGGAAAGATACTTCCATCCGAACTAGGTACAGCTATTTATCAGCCTAAGAGTGCTCCAACAGTAAATTGCGAACTGATATCTGAATCATTTCCAAGAGCTAAAATTGCATTTAGAGATATTGTACCTGAAACGGAAGCAGAATTTCCTCAAACAGTTGATGTTGTGTATAGTGCAATGATATCTACAGGAGCACTTTCGCAATTTAGAGAAACGGATAAGGATTATATCTACATTACAGAGGCAGGTCTTTGGTCTAAGCCCGATTGGTCAGACGGAGGCGACAACGGATTGCTTGCTGGATATAGAATATCTCCTCCTAACTCTAACAATTGGAAAATGGCTGAATGGGATACACAGAGACATGTTTATTTTGATTCACCAGAATGCAAAGAAAACAGACGAATTCTAAAACAAAATATAATCAAAGTTAGACGAAATCAAATAGTACAAGTTGTGTGGAAGATACAGATAGGCGGAATGGATCAGCTTGGAGGAATAATGAGCTTGTACCCGCACTACTCACCGACTCTTAAATGGATAAATTGGTAATAAGGAGTGATAGATTTGAAGAAGGTAATACATGCTGCTGAAGAAGAATACAGTCAGATTCTATTTACTCCTTCATCTCTAGTTGATTTCTTAACTCAAGTAGACGAGCTTAAAGATGTCAACATAGGAGTAAATGATGACGGAGAAAATGTTTCAATCTCTATTGGAGATTCAACATATCAAATAAATCCTAAGTCAGTTACAAACATTGATGTATCTGATGATGATCTAGATCAAGCTTGTCAAGCAAACGAAAGCAACTATGACGAACTTGAAGAGTCAGGTTCAATTGAAGTGAATGATTCAGTTGAGTCTGGGATAATAAAACAGCTGTTAAAGACTTTAGCAATAGGCGGAATAGTACGTTTAGCTGCTAAGGAATTGAAAAAGTGAGGTATTGAAATATGAAAGATACCAGAAAGAAGATTGTATCTGATATAGAATCTGAAAAGCCTAAGAACTCAGTTATTGGAATATTTGAAGGTGAGTGTGCTGATTCAAACATTACAAATGAGAATGGACTAGATATAACTAGACCTGTATGGGAAAACATATTTAGTTCTGAATCGTATCAGCAGGCGATTGAACTTGGATGGTACATCGGTTTCCTAGGACATCCTGATGATCCTGGATGTATGGACTTCCGAAATGCTTGTATTGTAATGACAGAAGGACACATAGATGACAACGGAAAAGTATATGGTAAATTTAATCTGATTGATACTCCTGTTGGTAGGACAGTTAAAACATTCATAGACGCAGGCGTAACATTCGGAATTTCAGTAAGGGGTGCAGGAGACATTGTAAACAATTCTGTTGATCCTGATACATTTGTATTTAGAGGATTTGACCTTGTATCGTTTCCTGCATTTCCTGAAAGCATCCCTACTTTTACATCGATTGCAGCTTCTAGCGATGTAGAGTCCCAGAAGAAGTATAAAGCAATTTGTGCAGCGGTTAAAGAGAATCTACCTAACATTGATAGCTGCGAAGCTATTGATATTCTACAGTGTCAGTTTGCTGAACAGTCTGATGAATATAAAGCTTTAGAAGACAGAAAGAAAGAAATAAAAGGATGTAATTTAACTGACGATGATGTAAGTGAATGCGATGATGTAGACATTACAAAAGATAAAGTAGAGTCAATGACAAAACTTTATCTTGAACAGGTAGAAGCAAACAACCATCTGAAGAAGGAAAATGAAATTCTTTCAAGTAAACTGGCTTCAAACGAAATTGAATCAAGACGTAAGATTTCTTCTATTAGTAGAATAACAGCAGATCAGATAAGATCAGCAACAGATGCTAAGGATGCTGCAGAGAAAAGATGCAAGCAATTAGTTGCCGCATCAATCAGAATGAAAGAGACGATTTCGCAAGAAAGATCAAACAACCTTAAATATCTACAGAAGATAAGCGAAAGCAAGAATATTGTTGATTCTAAGGATTCTTTAATTTCTTCGCTAAAAACCAGACTCAATGAAACCGTCACTGCTTCTGCTAATGTAGAGAGAAGAACTTCAAACCTTGACGAACAGTTAAAGAGGTCCAAAGCTGAAATAATAGCTTGCAAGAAGATGCTTAAAGATTATCAGGATGCTTATGCAGAATTGTATTCACAAGCAATCGGAGCTGATCTTCAGAAGGTTAAAGTAACTGCATCAACAAGTGTATCATCACTTCGTTCTGCTATTACAAGCTCAATAAGTAGAAAACCATCCTCTATTAAAGAGCCTGAAGAGATTGATGTAGATGATTGTTACTTTGACGATGACATTGTAACCATTTAATTAAAAATTTTATATAGGAGAGTGTTTCAATATGATCACTAAGCGTTCCACTGCTCCTGCCAGCAGACCTGTCACTGCCGGTCAGAGCATTACTTCCGGCGTTCGTAATCGTAAAGCTTCCGCTATTAAGTCCTCAGTGAATCTGACTCCGTCACAGAGAATGTTCGCTAATCAGCTCGCTCGTAACTGCAGAAAGCCTGGCGCTATCATGGCAGCTACAAATACATCAAACATCATGGCCCGTCCCGACTTCCTGGATCTGCTGCCTGTGTTTGTTCAGAAGCTGATTGTAACTGACATCTTCGGTTCAGTTGCGATGCGTTCTCGTCAGCAGCTGGTTCCTTATTTCAAGTTCATTGCTGAAAACACCAAGGGTGAGACCAAGGCTGGTACCGTGATGTCTTCTCCGTTCGCTAACCGCCAGGGCGTTGATCCTAACTTTACTGGTCGTGTAGTGAAGAATGAAGAGGTTGACGGTCAGCTGATGTATACTCCTGTTCTGCCTGGCACTGTTACCATTAAGAATGCTCAGGGAGTGTTCGTTGATAAGGGTGACGGCAAGCTGTACAAAGCCGATACTCAGGCCGAGTCTGGAACCATTGATTACGCTACCGGCGAAATTGGCACCCTGACAGGTGACATGACTGCTACTTATCAGTACGACAATGAGACTGTTGGTCCTGACACCAATGGCCAGTACGGTGCTAAGATGGGTAAGGGCTACCTGCATCTAGATGAGTTCAATCTGGTCGCCGAGGCCAAAGAGCTTGCTTGCTACTGGAGTGTCTATTCCGCATTTGCTGCTCAGCAGGAATATGGTTCCAACATTGCTGACATGGCTAAGGAGGCCGCTGTTGGTGAGATCACTGCTGAGATCAACACCTCTTGCCTAGATATGCTGATGCAGGCAGCTTCTTACAAGCCTGCTTTCAACTGGGATGCTTCTCCTGTTCTGTCCGGTGCAGTTGTTCCTTCTGATTACCTGAACATGTTCAAGCTGAAGCTGGGTCAGGCTGCTGCTTCTATCTATCAGCAGACTCGCATGACTCGCCCGAACCGTCTAGTGGTAGGTACTACCGCAGCTGAGTACATCGGCATGATCAACGGCTTCAAGGGTGACAACATCGATGACACCGTTGGTCCTTACAAGCTCGGTACTCTTGACCAGTTCGAGATCTACGTCAATCCTTCTTACGATCCTGATTCCTGGGTCATGTGCTGCAAGAGTAACGACATTAGAAAGAACTCAGCACTCTTCGGCGAGTATATGCCTATCACCAACACTGATGTGGTTGGTCTGGCTAACATGTCCGCTCAGCAGGGCTACGCAACGATGTATGCGAGCAAGGTTGTCAATCCTGCTACTGTTGTTAAAGGCAAGATCCTCGGCACATTCTAATCCTTCAAAGGATAGTAACTTCATCATTTATCACAGACCGGCTCCGAAAGGAGTCGGTCTTTTTGTGTTAAAAATTTAGCGAATCGTTATTGTATACATAAGGATGTGATAACTGATGTTGGTTAAAAGAATATGCCCTATATGTAAGACATGGTTTCAACCAAAATATCCTATGCAGAAGTATTGTAAAAAAGAAATAACTTTGAAATGTAAAGTATGCGGAAAAGAATACATTGGATACTGCCAGCCGGATAACAAAACTGTATGTGATAGTGAATCGTGCAAAAAAGCAGCAGGACCAGCAGGATGCAAAAATACAGATAAATCAACTAAAATTTGCAGAACATGCGGAAGAGAGTTTATTCCAGATTATGTAAAACAGTTAGATTGTAACATGTATGTAAATCGTGTATGTAAAGTATGCGGAAAACCATTTCAAACTCGATGCAATAAATACAATAATATTTCTACTTGCAGTGAAGAATGCAAGCAAGCTGCTCAGATAAAAGGAAAGTTGGATTTTTACAAGAACCAAAAAAGGGTATGCGAACTTTGCGGGAATGAGTTTGTACCAAAAAATAATACTCAAAAATATTGTTATGCTCAACATTATAGAAAATGCGAAGTTTGCGGTAAATTATTTCCGTTTGATAGCAGACAGCAAAAAGACAACTGGAGGCGGACATGCTCCGCTATATGCGCATCTAAGCTTCATGGTATGAATAATGGTATGAAGGATCTAAGTGTTCAGAACAAAATGCGAGAAGGAAGATATAGCGGTTCACCTGAACAGCTTGCCGAATATAAAAAGTTTTTATCTGATCCTGAAGAATATCTTAATTCATTGATTGAGAAGAAAACGATTTTTCAATTGTCTAAGATATTTGGAATACATACAACTACTATTGGACATTACATAAATAAACTTAATCTTCAGCCATTTATTTCTTATGAGATGTCTAATATGGAGAATGATGTTGTTGACTTCTTAAAGACATTAGATGTCGAAATAGTAAGACATGATAGAAATGAGATAAAGCCTAAAGAAATTGATATATGGATTCCGAGGGATAAATTGGCTATTGAATGTAACCCTACGTCAAGTCATAATTCATCTAAACCAATGTATGATAGAGGTGAACCTATGAAGTACAACTATCATCAGACTAAATCAAATATTTGTGAAGAAAAGGGAATTCGTCTTATTCATATATTCGGTTATGAATGGAATCATAAGCGAAGCATAATTGAGTCTATAATCAGAAATGCTTTAGGTAAAAATAAACGAAAAATATTTGCAAGAAAATGCAATCTAAAAGAAGTTTCATATTCTGATGCAAAGGCTTTCTTAGTTGATAATCATAGACAAGGATTTGCCAATTCTTCCGTTAGATTCGGGCTATATTTTGAGGACGAACTAGTATCTTTGATGACATTTGGAAAAGCTAGAAGAACTATAGGAACAAAAAAGACTACAGAATGCTGGGAACTTGTTCGGTTCTGCAATAAACTGAATACCTCTGTAGTAGGCGGAGCTTCTAAGCTATTCAAGCATTTCATAAATGTATTTCATCCTTCAAGTATCATATCTTTTTCTGATAGAGCGCATACAACAGGAAATCTTTACAAGACATTAGGATTTTCGGAAAAGAGTAGATCAGCTCCTGGATACGTTTGGGTAAATGTTAATACAGACATAGCATACAATAGATTAAATGCGCAGAAAGCAAACTTGAAGAAATTTCTATCCGATGAATCTATAGATTTATCTAAGACCGAATCTGAGATAATGGAAGCACATGGATTCGTGAAAGTTTATGACAGCGGTGTTATAACCTGGCAATGGAATATACAACAATCGTTAAAATAAGTGTAAACAAAACATATCAAAATCGCATTATCATATCGAAAGGAAAATATCATTATGACAAGAGAAGAACAACTTTCTACTATTAAGCAGCTTCGTGATCTTACAGCAGATCTTGAATGGCAGCAGGATACACTTGATGAACTTGAATGGAGCAGCTACGATCCTCCTGTAAAGCCTGTTTTGAAAACATATACCAAGCCTGAATATCCTGAGCCAGAGTCTTCCATGAGGTTCAACTGGAGGGTGTTCAACTACTTTTGGGCTATTACAGCTCTTATTTTTCTTGGCATCTGCAAGCTTTTTGATACACCTATTTTTCTTCTTCTTCACGTAGCCATTACTATTGGATACGTCATGAAGTATCGTGAAATGAAAAAGGCTGATGTTGAAAGGGTTAGAAATTCTGATGAATTCAAAACCAAGTTGAAGCTAATTGATGATGATTATAATTGTATTGTTTCCGTAGCTAAGCAGCAATATGAAAAGGACTTGGCTGAATGGAAGAATGACTTGATGCCTAGATATGAGATTAACAAGGCCAAGTACGAAGAAAAGAAAAGTAAGGATATCGCTAACTGTAAAGCTGCTATCACTCATGACAAGCGAGAAATTTCTCGTATCTATGGTGAGACTAAAATCCTTCCTACCGCTTACAGGACTCTTCCTATTCTGGAATACATTGAAGAATTCATGACTTCTTCTAATTTCGATGTAGACAGGGCAATTGAGAACTACGACAGGGAACAGCAGAGATGCATTGATGAGAAGAGGTTCCAGCAGGAAGTTTACTATAATCAGCTTCAGGAGCAGATGGTAGATGCTCAGGAAAGAGCAAATGACATTGCAGATAGAGCTAGACGAGATGCTAACAGAGCTGAATTTGTTGCAGCTGTTCAGCGTCATAACACTAATAAGCATTTGAAGAAGATGTCGGAGAAGTAAAATGAAGAAAGAAAAGCGTGTGGTTCATCATTGGGAGATTACTCTTGGCACAGAGACATTTCAAGAAAAATACAAAGGTAGAATTTTATGGTACTTGAAAAACGATTTTAGAGTACCTCCTCTGCATCCTACACTTCATAAATTATCTTTGGAATCATGGCTGAATGACATCAAAGATGGAAATACAGAAAATGTACCAGATTGGCTTAGAGAGAATGTCAAATTCTTAGAAAGCAAATCGTTCAAATGCGATGATTGTGGAAAGATTGTGTATTAACTAAATCAAGCAATCATTATTCCTGTGTACACATTGCGTTTCTGTTCGTACAAGTGTGCTTGTGATTACGGATTAGGTTGTTACAAAATTTCTGTAAAAGATGCACTAGAACTTTGATAAGAATCGTTATATTAAGTACACAACATATCAAAGCTTGAAAACAAGAGGTTGCTAATATGACTACTGCATACTTTGAAGGAAAGAAATACACCACTTGTAAAGATATTAGAAAAGCTGTATTTGAATGGTGTATTGAAAAAGACATTATTCTACCTAGCGGTTCTTCTATTGTGAACCTTTGGAAGCATTGGAAAGTAACAAACAAATATATAGATGTTCTATCTAGAATCGATATTGTAGACGATAGAGGCGAATTTAGACCTGATAGAATTAGATATGTCATTGATGACAAATTCTTTGACAATACAAGCTCGCTGTATCGATATATTGATTTCTATCACAGAAGAGACATTGAGCGTGTTCGAGAAGAGAACATCAATATGTATCTTTTCAATTCTAGATTTGATACAAGCAAAATGAAGTTGAAGAACAAGGTTAAAGTAGTATTTCTCCCTAAAATGTATTGCCCTAAATGCCATAGAAAGATTTTCCTTGGTGAAAATGTATTTCATACAGATAAAATGTCTAACTATTGTTCGTATGACTGTTTACCTGAAGGTTCAAGATATATTCAGAGAACATTAAGAATGGAGGATATGCTCTATGTCCCAGCGGTCGTATGAATACAAAGGAGTAACAATCTATCTTTATTACTATGGGTGTTTTCTTTTCTACGCTGAAAAGAATAAATATGGGCTAAAGCACGGATCGTTGAAATGGATTAGTTTTTGCAATACAGATGAAGCGGAACAATTCATAGACAAGCATATAGATACTTTCTGTTGGTGAACCTTATATTTTTATGTGATAGGCGGGAGATACTATATCTTTCGTTGTATGATGAAGTTAATAAAAAACAAAGATCACATAAATCATTTTGGAGGTTATCTAAATGAGTTACAAGATTACTATTAAGTTCACCAAGCCTGTTAAGGTTGAGGCATCTATTCCTACTTATCCCATTGCCCCTGAATTTGTTCTGGGTAAGTCTTATGTGGATGAGAAGGCTTTCCGTGACCAGGCAGGCGATACCGCTTATTCCAAGAACATTTGGGAGAAGGGTGAGTTCCTGATGGCTCAGGACCTGGCTGAGTTCCTGGGTGAAGTTTCTGTCCATCCAGGTGTTCTTCTCGCTTGCAAGTCCGCTATTCTAGCTGCTAAGGCTGCCGAAGCTTCTTCTGGTGAGAATGCTGGTTATGAGTTCATCACTGATGACTACAAAGACAAGATGCTATATGAAGAGATCGGTCGTGCTCTTGCCGGTCAGGGCTTCGAGGTAACTGTCGACCCTACGTAAAGGGTCAGGTTGATATTTCAGCTTCTGACGGAGAGGATGCTATTCAGAAAGCCATTTCAGCTAATCCGTCAGGAGCTTATATCAAGCTGGCCCAGAATGTCTACCAAGGTGGCATTCAGGCAGAAGCTGGATCAAATATCACTATTGATCTAAATGGACATGAGCTAAAATGCGTGCCTCCATTTGTCGGATCTGATAGTAGCTATTCAAACGGATTGAGATTCATGAAGGGTTCAAAAGTTCTAATTAAGAACGGAACTGTCAGGACGTCTTCTCCAGAATTAGCTATCCTTATTCAGAACTTTTCAGATGAGTTGATTCTAGACAATGTAACATTGTCTGGAAAGCTTTCTACTCAGTACATTCTATCAAATAACTTCGGAAATGTTATTATGAAGAATGGAACTACTGTAAAAGCATCTAGTGGTCATGTAGCATTTGATGCTCATTACGGATTATCTCCTGAATATGACGATGGTGTTACAGTAAATATTGCTGATGACACTGTCAAGATAATTGGGCTTGTAGAGTACACTAAGCAGGAAGGGAAGTCAGACGAAGACTTCTTATCTAAGACACATATCTACATACCTGTTGGGTATGACCTTACTGCTCCAGAGGGATACAAGTTCCAGTTAACAGAAGATAAAGGAAAACAAGAACTAGTTAGAGCGTGATAGAGAGGAGGCCTAGTAAGATATGACGATGGATGAAGTAACTGCTCAAGTTGGATTCTTACTAGGCTTTCCTACTAACGAGAATGTAGAAGAGGTTGATCTAAGGCAATCAGTATTGATTGCATTTAGAGAACTAAAAAGATACATCCGTCAGTCAGTGGAAAAGACTGTCCCGTTTCAAACTAGAATAGATTTGCTTAAGCAAGATATTCATACAAACAAAGTTCTCAATGTTCAATCTGCCTATCCTAGAATAGGTCTTACAATGAGTAACATAGACAGTGGTAATGTTTTCCAGGTTGCTGCCGCTGTAAATGCCTATAGTACGATAGGCAACACAAGTTCAATCAACATAGATCCTATAATGTCTGAACTTGCAATGGCTCAAGTCCGTAACACAATTTCTACTGATTTTCAATGGAAATATGATCCGTATAATCAAGTAGTTTATGTTACGCACAGAGATCCATTACCTGCAATGGTAACTATACGATATGTTCCAGATTTGCAGGATGTATCAGAGATTCAAGGAACAACCTGGATTGACTACTTAGTCCGGATGAGCCTAGCATTCGCAAAAATATCGTTAGGCAGATCTCGGTCAAAATATACAATTGAGGGCTCTAATGTAACACTTGACGGTGATACACTTCTTCAAGAAGCTAACGCAGAGTTAGAAGCTATAAGAGGTGAACTTGAGCCTAAGAAAAGTAGACTTGTTGTTTTGAACTAAAATTTATGAAAAGGAGTTTCTTACATGTTTGTTTCTAAGAAAAACACTAAGAAGGTAACTGCTGGCGACGAACTGGATACCGAAATGATGGAGCCTGAAATGGATGAGGATGTTGTCGATGACACTCCTGATGCTGATGAAGATGTAAATGTTGCCCCTGAGGCAACTGATCTTCTGTTTGAAGCAGAGGATGTAGCGCAGCTGGTTGCAGAAGTGACTGGTCAGCCTGTCGATGTTGACACAGCTGAAGACGGTAACTCTGTTGAGTTCACTGTCGGTGAGGATGTTTTCACTGTTACTGCTGAAGGCGACGAGGAAGTTCTCGAAGCTGTTCGTAAGCCCCTTAAGAAAAAGAAGCCCGTGTCTGCTTCTACTAATAGAAAGCCTGCTGGTAAGACCGTTCGCAAGCTGCCTAGCAAGAAGTAAGATAAATACTATGAACAAAGAGCTGGTCGTGTCTTATCAACATTGATCAGCTCTTTGATTTGTACGAAAGGATTGTTTGTATGGAAAATGTAGAAGCTGGAATCATTGCCAAGCTACTTAAAGCACTTCCAAAGTATTTAGGCAATGGAATCAATGAGGTAGTTAAGCGAGGAATCAAAGTAGAAGAGTCTAAGCCAGTTGATGGCAAGAATTATGACAGCGGTATCATCTTCGTAGCTACAAGTGGAAAAGGAACTGTAATTAAGTGTAAGGTTGTACCCGTCCCTGAGAGAAAAGGTAGATTCAACATGTACATCAAGTCTAAAGATGGAAAGAAAGCATCGTATCCTTCTATAAGTCAACACCAGATGGATGATAAGATCACTGAATTCTTTGATAAGTTTTATGGTGAAGCTTTTGAAGATGCGGATAACAATGAAGATGATTTCAACATGGAAGAGTTCAATGAGGATGAAGACGCAAAGAATCAGTCAGCTGATAATGATGATGCAAGTTCCGCTTCGAAGCTATTCATGAAGCTGTCTAAAGTTACATCGGGAACAGATTTTCATGTCAATCTAGAGTCTGTTATGGCGAACTATAACACAGTTTCAGCTCTTGCAGATATGACTGCAGTTGTGAACAACGATGACTTTGTTTCTCTTCTAAGCGAAACTCCTAAATGTTATGAAGTTACAACAGTTGATGGACAACTAGATGTAGCTGATAGTGAAGATATGCCACAATTCAATCCATTTGCTGAACTGCTGAAGGGGTATTATGTAGCTACGCTTAATCTAGATTATCTTTCAACTAACTATTCTGATAGCTCTATGAATAGATTAGATCCATATTACATGTCAAGCGACATTAGATACTGGATTCATAACATTGTAACTATAGCGAAGGTGTCTGGTTGTTGCACGCCTAATCCTATTGACCTACTTCAAGGCCAGATAGGCATCATTTGCGATCAAAATCAGCAGGGGTCGTGCTCAATTAAATCTGTCCTAGAAACATTGCTTGCAACAATTGAGCTATACTATGCAAATTTCTCACACGATATTCAGTCTATTCTGGATGATAATATAATACAGATTAAGACATATATCATGAATATAGGAGTTGCTCAATGTTAAGATAGTAATTAGTTTATTGAATAAAAGTATTTGAAAATTACCTCCTTGAATCGTTATTGTATTTGATATACAATACCTTCAAGGAGGTTAAAATATGAAAACAGTGAATAGAACATATGGAAAACAATTTAGAACATATCAAGATTCTTCATGCGAAATCACAGATACTTCTATTCTTCACGAATACATAAATAATGGTTGTGGAGTAGTTACTCTTGAAAATCCTGAAACTAAAAAGTACAGAACATATGCTTTTAATCTTCCTAGATATGATAAGTTCAATGAACCTACCATCTTTGTTTATGCAAGGATGCGAGACGATTGTTGGCTCTATGTAGGGATGATGAGAAAAGATGTATTCAGAGAAACTAGAAACTCTAACTTCGGTGTAGGCAATCCTGTATACGAAGGTGCATTATACATTGTTCAAGTAGCGAATAATCGAAGAAAAAATACAAGAATGAAAATTTATCATTGCGGTGTTTGCTCTGTATGCGGAAGAAAACTTATTCAGCCTAAATCAATCAAATACGGTATAGGCCCTAAATGCAGAAATAAGTTGAAGAATGAACAATGAGTTTCTATGAAGATAGTAAAAATTTCAAAGTATGGGTTGATAGATACAACGGAAATGTTTATAGAGCTGTATATGAATTAGGCCAAGCTGCTGCAAAACGAGTAAAAGACTGTAACAACAAAATATCTAATGCAGAAGGAATTTCATGGGTATTAAATGGTCATAAACCTGATTATGAACATAGACGATCATACTGGGATACAAAGAAAGCTATAATTGAAGAATATATTGCTACAAATTTGGAGCTTATTGATGACAAACAAATTTGTAAATGCGTAAGGTCATCAGTTTGGAACAGCTTGAACCATAGATACCTTTTATATGATTACAAAGGCGTTGATGACGAATCACGTAGGGCAAGAATAAGAATTCTTACCAAGTTAATTTGGTATGAAATAAAACCAAACTATAGAGAGGATGCTAATGATGCCTGAAATCGAAAATCAAGCTACTGAAGTTAAGGAAAGAAAGAAACCGGGACCTAAGCCGAAATCTAAAATCGAATCAATTGATCTATCTGAAACGAAGACAAATCCTTTAATCAATGAGAATGTAGAAGATAATGTTGAAGTAAATAACGAGATTGATTCAACTCCTGTTATTTCAGAACCTATCAAAGCTGAAGATGAATTGAAACCTATAGAAACTCCTCCTATCTACGAGAGACCTGTTGAACCGATTAGGTACGAAATCATGTCTACATCTGGCAAAACAGTGATGGTATATAGAAACCGGAATTTCAAAGGAGTTGCTATTAGGTACAAAGGTGTCCTAAAGGTAATGAATGAAGTAGAAGGCGGTTACAAAGTTAACTACATGAATTCAGGATTTGGTTATTGTATAGGTTATGTCAAAGAGTCAACCATCAACGCAATTAGATAATCTAATTGCGAATAATATATGGAGGTATTAAATATGGACGAAAAGATTATCGATCAAATCAATCCGGACACAACTGCTCCTGTGATTGAGAATGTTGATGACCTTCCCGAAAGTGCTGCTCAAGAGTTCACTGGAGGTAAGGGAGAAGAGGAGGCTGAGTAATATGCCTAATTACACAAATAGCTCATTAGTTAACTACACTAAAATCAGCCCTATGCATAGTGGAAGCAGAGTAAATTCCAGATACAATCCTTCTGGTAAGATTACTGTTATCACTATTCATCATATGGCCGGTAACCTTTCTGTAGAAACTTGTGGAAATGTATTTCAGACAAGAGAAGCATCCGCGAACTATGGTATTGGTTCTGATGGTCGTGTAGGAATGTATGTAGAAGAAAAGGATAGAGCTTGGACTTCGTCCAGTCCTTCAAACGATTACAAGGCAGTTACAATAGAGGTAGCTAACTGTGCATATGGTGATCCTTGGCCTGTTTCTTCTGCTGCATATGAGAAGCTGATCCTCCTTTGCGCAGATATTTGCAAACGTAATGGAATTGAGAAGCTGAACTACACTGGAGACACTACAGGTAATCTTACAATGCACTGCTGGTTTGCTGCTACTGCATGCCCCGGTCCTTATCTAAAGGCAAGATTCAGCGATATCGCAAATAGAGTAAATGCTATCTTAGACGCTTCAAAGCCTGATCCGACTCCTGTACCGTCAGGTAATCTAGCTGTTGGAGATGTAGTTACCTTCCTCGGAGGTTCCCATTATTACAGTTCAGATGCTTCTTCTCCTGCGTCCACAGATCTAAAGCCAGGTAAGGCTAAGGTTACAGCTATTTACAATAGTGGAAAGCACCCTTATCACCTTATTCACACAGATAGCTCAACTTCTGTATATGGTTGGGTAGATACATCAGCAATCAAAGAACTCGAGGAGAAGCCGTCTACTCCGTCAACAGGTTCTTATAGTGTTGGTGATGTTGTAAAGTTCAAGGGCGGTAATCACTATTCAAGCGCAAATGCTTCTTATCCTGCATCTACCGGCCTAAGGGAAGGTCCTGCAAAGATCACGTATAAGGCTAACGGAGCACATCCTTATCACCTTGTTCACACAGACAATCAAACAAGCGTATATGGTTGGGTTGATGCTTCTCAGATCGAAGGCGCTTCTTCAGCACCTTCTACCCCTTCTGTTGAAAAATTCAATAAGGGAGATAAAGTAAAGATCAAGTCGTCTACAACTAGATGGGTTGGCGGTGCGTCAATTCCTTCTTGGGTTAAGAATAGTCAGCTTTACATTTGTGGATTCAGAGATAGTGATCCTTGCGTCACAATCAATTCTGATCTATCAGGTGTAACAGGTGTTCTTAAGACTTCTGATCTTTATCACAACTAATTAGGAACATCTGATGATATAAAGGCAGGGCATCGAAAGATGCCCTGCTAATTTGTTATGAACCGTTATTATAAGTGTAGTAATTATTACTTACTGTATTTCAATAAATTAGGAGACAAATGATATGAAGAAAATGAGAATTTCAGCGTTTTTTGTATTTATCATTGGAATGATCGCTATTATTATTCATATGCTTACTTTGAACACATCTTCTAGTGTGGAACCTAAAGATGTAACAGCTCCAACAGCAGATACGTTATCTACTGAAATAACTACTACTCCTGATAATGATTATCCAGCTGTGCAGCTTGTAAATAATGAAAGTAATTTTAATTATTCAGGAAATGAACCGAAGTCTGAGTCAGAAATTGATGATATCATTGAACCATTTATTCTACTTAACGAAGAAGAAAAGCGAGACTTTTCTGCACTAGTTTATCTAGAAGCTGGAGGAGAGTCTTATGAATGTATGAAAATTGTTGCAAGCGTCATTGTTAACCGAATGATAAATAATGATCTTTCTCTTTACGATGTTATTTATGCTACTAATCAGTTTGAGCCTGCTGAAAATATTCCGTACACTGATCCTTCTGAAGAAGCAGTACAAGCAGTGAACGAAATTATTGAGAATGGCCCTTGCGTTCCTAAAAATGTAACTTTCTTCAGAGCAAGCTACTACCATAATTGGAGCGATCTTATTCAGCCTTACACCGTTATTGATAATACATATTTCTCTTATGATGTTAGAATTGAGGTGGATTGAGATTGTTGTTCACTGTAATTGGTCCGGATGGGAATCCTAAGATGGGAACAGAATATCGTGAATGTATATACGATATAGAACAGCTTGAGAGCATGGCTTCAGCAGGTTGTAAATTCAAGTTGAATGATAGGCTGATTTCTTTAAGTAATTTGAAGAAAGAGTTAGGATCTGCTTCTTATAGTATTGAACAGATTTCTACTAGTAGATCAATTATTCTTTGCTTAGAAACTGGAGATAAGTTCAATAAGCAATCAGAAGCTGCAAAAGCATTAGGAATTGATCCAGCAGCCGTATCAGATAGTTTGAAAACAGGGCGGAAAAGAGCAGGATACACATTCACTCGTGTTGAGGTGTAATATGATCAGCATTACTCAAGTAGGAAATCTTTACAACATTTCATTCAAATACGACCCAGAATTAGTAGATATGATCAAGAAGGTTCCTGGCAAGTCTTGGAATCCTGTTGAGAAATATTGGACAATTGAAAAAAGCAAACTTGGGTTCTTCATGAATCAGATTAAAGGTACTAGATTTGAAAATCAAGTGAACCTTCAAAGTAATGAAGACATTGGAAAGAATGACACTTTAGATAAAACTTCACATATTCCAAATATTGATATTTCAAATGTCCCATTCTATGTTAAGAATGGGTCAAAACCTTATCAGCATCAGCTTGACTTCATGAAATACGCTATTGATAGACAGCAGAGAGGATATAGAAGCGGATTTCTTTGTGCGGATGAGCCTGGATTAGGAAAAACAATAGAAAGCATTAACCTCGCTATGTTCAATAGAAATTACAATAATTTCAATCATTGCCTTATTATATGCAACATAAACACATCTAAATATAACTGGGAACAGGAAGTATCTGAGCACACAAACGGAAAAATGTTTGGATATCTTCTTGGATCTAGAATGAAGAAGAAAAGGGGCACAAAAAAGAAAAGAAGGGTTGTATGCGGTACAAAAGAGAAGTATGAAGACCTGATGACTTTGCACAGATATAGTGACGATAACGAACCTGAACTTCCGTATTTCATCATAATGAATGTAGAAACTCTTAGAATGAAAGATGGGAAAAGCTATCCGATTACAGAGAGACTGATTGAAATGATCAATTCAGGATTGATAAATATGATAGTTATTGACGAAATCCATAAGAACATGTCGCCTACTTCTATTCAAGGAAAGCAGATTCTCAAAATAAAAGATAAAACAGGTTCTAGATGTATTTGGTTGCCACTTACAGGTACACCTATTGTTAACAAGCCTACTGATGTCTTCTTACCAATGAAGCTTATAGACGCTCATAATTTTTCAAGCTACTACAAATGGTGTCAAGAGTTTTGCGTTTACGGTGGATATGGTGATGTTGAAATAGTAGCTTACAAGAATATTCCAAGAATGAAGATCATGCTTCAGCAAAATATGATCAGGCGCTTGAAGAAAGATGTACTAGACCTTCCGGATAAGATTCATTTTGATATATTTGTAGAGAATACAAAATATCAAGAGAAGCTTGCTGACGAAGTAACTGCTGAGCTATATGCACACGCAGGAGAAATTTCTAATTCAATGAACCCAATGGTGAAATTTCTAAAACTTCGCCAGGTGAACGGGTCACCAGAATTAGTTGACCAGTCTTTGAAGGTAAACAGTCAGTATATCAAATATAATGCTAAGCTTCAGAAGCTATTTGAATTGTTAGAAGAGATTCATGACCGCGGTGAAAAGGTAGTTATTTTTTCTAATTGGGTTGAGCCTTTAAGGACCTTGTATAGATTCGTATCAACTAAATATAAAGTTTGTTGCTTTACAGGTACTATGTCTGAAGTAGAGAGGCAGAAACATAAGAGGGTTTTCTTAACAAACCCAGAGTACACTGTAATGGTTGGAACTATCGGTGCATTAGGAACAACGCATACTTTAACTTCTGCAAACAACGTTATATTCTATGATGAGCCTTGGACTTACACAGACAAACTTCAAGCAGAAGATAGGTGTCATAGAGTAGGAACAAACTCATCTGTAAACATATATACGCTTCTTTCAAAAGATACAGTAGATGAAAGAGTTCATGATATTGTATATGGAAAGAAAGATGTTGCAGGATATATTGTTGACAACAAACTTGATTTTAGAAACAATCCGGATCTTGTTTACAGATTACTTGGAAAAGACAAGGAGTAGTGAAAAAATGAAAATTACATGTACAAAACGAGATGATATTCTTAAGCGTAAATCCGAATACGACGCAGATAGAGCCAGCAGGCAGGCTAAGTATGACAAGCAGTATGAATCTTTCAGAGACGAAGATCGCAGTCGTCAGTCTAAGATAATTGATGACATTCGTGGAGCTATTGGAGATACATCTCTAGATATTGATATTGATGTAAGAAGCATGTTTTCCGATACCTACGAAGTAGTTGTATCTGATGAAGGTGATAAGTTCAACCCGGATAAAGCACTTTCATGGGATTGGAAAGTTACTCTTGATAAAAATGGTGATGTAAAGAAAGAGTCTTCTTCCTGGTCAGGCCTAAAAGCAGTTACTGCCAAGAATCTGTCTAACCTAAAAGAGATTGTAAGGGTGCTTGAAATTCTGAATAAAATTGACTTCAAGATGCTTCTTGAAGAAGTCACCCCTCCGAATTATCAAGATTACGTAACTGAAAAAAATCCAAGGTACGAAACAGCTCCGGATTTTGACAGAGAGCTGATGGAAGCTGATGTTGAAGATACTATTGGAAATCGTAAAGGTATCTTAGGAACAGGAAGTAAATTCTACCGTGGCGATGTTTATCATTTCATTATGAAAGAAACACCGTCCAGCTACACAATATGGGACATTCCTGCATACTATGTAGAAAACAACGATGGATCCCTGTCCGACCTTTATGAAAAGTATTCTGGTAGAAGAAATGAATATAAGTACAGCATGAGAAAAGATAAATTCTTTGAAACAATTGAAAATCCCATTAAGATTGTAGACTTTAGTTGAGGTGAATTATGAAGAAGCTAATAAGAATTACAGCTGCTTCTGAAGATAAGATGTCAGAAGCATTAGACAATCAGATTGATTCACTAAAAGACGATTTCGATTATGCTATTGATGGCTTGAGCAAGCTAGGCAGAATGGGTGTCAATGCGTCAAACGATGCAATGGCAATTGCTGAAAATTTTCACAATGCTCTGCAAACTGTTATAAACGATATTGCTAATAAGGTGGTTGAGTAATATGGCTAAAAGAACACACGGCACTCCAGAGCAATTCTTAAACGCTCTTGAAAACAAGATAAACGAACTTGGTGGATACGATGTAGACAGCGCAACTAACATATCCAATGTTCCGTCAAAACCGGAAATGAAGAATGTAAAGTCATCTGAAATGAACATTGACAAAGAGAGATATCTTCATAATCTGATCGGCGATCTAGAACTAGATCTTGAAGATTTAGTACAAGGATTTACTGCTGACTACGAAGACGATAACCTGTATGTTACTGTTGAAACATTCGACGGAAATACTAGAGAGTACAAAGTCCCGTTTTCTGATCTTAACTGGGATTTCAAATCAATGGATACAGATGTTGCATATATTTCTGATCACATTGCAGAAGACTTAGACCTTGACCCTACTTCTGACTTAGATTATGACGAGGACGAAGATATAGAAGCTGAAGGGTCTACTTGGTATGAATTCATAAGAAATCTAGAAGAAAACAATGAAGTTAAAGTAGACGCAGCATATAAGTATAAGTACACCGGAGACAAAATCATTTTTTACAGAAATAACCAATCATTTGAAGGCGAAGTAACTAAATACTTCAACGGAGACTATGAACTTAATAAGTACAATGTTCACAAGATTAGATCTATAGAGAATTCTACTTCTGTAAACTCGTCAAAAAAAGCTAAATTTGAATATGAAGATAGAAGAGGGTATAAGTATACTGAGAAAGAACTTCGAAGAATTCTTGAAGATCAGCGTGACTTGTATCCAGGTGTTTCTTACGAAAACTGGATAAAGATTAACATAGATGAGGGACAGTTGTTCCCAATAAAAGAAGCTATTAGCTCTGAAGAAAATGATGATGAAGTTATGTCTTCTCAAGATTACTTCATCAAACGAAATAATGATTACGAAAGAATTGAAGACAAAGTAGAGGCAGAGGTAATAAAGAAGCTGGAATCTCAAGGAGTAGACACAGATTCAACTGAAGCAGGATTCTTCCTAGATCGTGCTATTGATCTTATAATGCAGCAGGATAATCCAGATGTTGATTATTGGTGGAAGAAATTGATGAAGGAGTATAAGGAAGACGTTGACGAACTTCCTCATAGAAACAATAAGAAGAATTCAACTAATTATGATGATGGAAAATATTTAGATCAAGATGGTGAAGAATATACACTGTCTGAGTTGAAAGAAATTTTCAAAAATGAGTATCATCCTGATATGTCATTTGATGAATGGCTTAGTGATTCACTCGAAAATGGATATCTTTTCAAGTCTTAACTGATGGGAAACGACGGCCTTGGAAAGAAAGCTGAACAAAAGCTTCGTGTTTGGTTAGATAAACCTGAAGATGGTTTCAGCTTTGAGAGACTTCCAGATCAGTTATCAGGGTTCTACGGAAGTAAAAATAAATGTGATTTCATAGTTTTCAAATCTCCATATATGATTTATCTAGAAAGCAAAAGTACTTGGGAAGATAGATTTGATTTTTCAATGATATCTGATTATCAGTATGAAAGCCTGTTAGATAGATCGAAAATAGAAAATGTTTTTGGATATGTAGCAATATTATTTGCTACATACAAGAGATGCTTTCTTATTGATGTTAATCAAATAGCTAAGCTAAAGAGCGAAGGAAAAAAGTCTATCAACATAAATAAGATAGATAAATGGGATTTCAAATATTCTGAGATTCCTACATTACCAAGCAAAAAGCAGCTACTTGATTATGGGGGAAACATAATAGATTTGATCAATTGAACCTTATATCGTATTACAAATAAGTATGTAAGGAGACGATTCAAATGGGTTTTGAATTTGCAACATTCGCAGCAATTACAGTTCTTGCTTATCTTGTTGGTATTGCCGTAAAGGCTTCTTCCCTCGACAGCAAGTGGATTCCTGTAATTGTAGGTGCTTTCGGTCTTATCGTTGGTGTAGCTGCTTTCTACATTGGAACTCCTGAGTTCCCTGCAAACGATCCGATTACTGCTGCTGCAGTTGGTGTCGCTTCTGGTCTTGCTGCAACTGGTATTAACCAGGCGGTTAAGCAGCTATCAAGCAAGGAATAAGCTGATACCATAGCGCCCAGTGGTGTCAGCCAGGCGTGTTCATGGTTTTCATAAAGTACCTCCTTTCTTTAGGGTAGGCAGGATCTCGGAGTCCTGCCTATTCCTATGTTTATCTAAGAATCGTTATTGTAATCATAAGAATAGGAGGTATTCACTATGCCAGCAGTTTATAGGCCTTTCTCTGAATTCAAATATTGGTTCATCAGAGATAATGAAGAAAATGTCAGTGTTTTTAGATCTTCTGATAAGAAGAAGATTGGATTCATGACAATTGATCCGTCCGAGGTAGATGTTTCAATGACAAAAGATAACAAATGGTTTCTTCCTTATCACGAAGCAGTAGTATCTGATGACATCTCAGAAAATGAAGTTGTTTGTTCCTACAATGACTGGATCAATCGTCCTGAGTACTGTGTGGGCTGTTATAATCAGCCTATTATTGACGGAATGAGCAACTATTCTAGACGAGAGGTGTATATCAATATTCTAACAGGGTGCTGTTACATTAGAGCTTACAACAATGGAAGAGATCCGGACACATGTCAGGATGCTGTAGATAGAATTGTAGCTTGGCTTGACGAAACAGATTTCTTTACAGCACCCGCATCTACTCGATTCCACGAATCGTTTGAAGGTGGTCTTCTTTATCACACTTTGAAAGTATACAATCAAATTGTTGATCTTATGAAAGTAACCAAGTTCAGCAAAGTTGGTATTGCAAGTGCTGCTCTTGTAGCTCTTGTTCACGACTGGTGTAAGATCAACCTTTACTCTCCATATAAGAAGAATGTAAAGAATCGAGAAACAGGTCAGTGGGAACAGGTAGATGCATATAATAGAGGAAGCTATGAATTTCCTCATGGGCAGCAGTCTCTTGAAGTAGCAAGATGCTTCTTCAAATTTACACAGGAAGAAAAGCTTGCAATTACTCATCACATGGGACATTGGTATTGTCATTCATCAGAAGAGAGTTGCTTGCAAACATCAAATGAAAGATATCCACTTGTTCATATGTTGCAGTTTGCTGATCAGCTAGCAATTACATCTTACTAAAGGATGATACAGATGACAGACGCCCAGGAGAAGCTAATAGTTGATAATTATCAACTTGTACATGGATTTGTTCATAAGTATGGTCAATCATTTGGTCATGAATATGATGAATCAGTACAGATAGCTTCTCTTGGGCTTTGTTATGCAGCTATAAAGTATGATGAAACAAAGTCAAAGTTTTCAACTTATGCTTATCAATGCATGATGACAGAATTCTTGAAACTAGAAAGATTGAAGAAAGCAAAGCGGAGAGACTTCTCAACTATTTCAATTCAAACTCCTATTCAAAATTTAAAAGGTGAAGAGTCTGGTTGTCTTGAGGACATTATTTCATATGATGAATTAGGATTTCAAGAAATAGAGCTGAAGGATCAAATAGAATACGCACTGTCTAGATTCAGTGGAAAACAATTAGAAATAGTTAAATATTTCATAGAAAATGGAAGATGTAATCAAAAGATTGTAGCTAAATTATTTGGAGTATCTCAATCATACATATCTCGAATACTTAGCAGGTTCAAAAAGCTAATAGAATCTTAATTAGAACCTTGTATACTCATGAGTTAGACTCTTGAAATAAGGAGGTATATTTATGACCCTTTCTGAGGACATGAAGAAAATAGCCCAAGACGATATAGAAGAAATTATTGGTTGGCTTGAGGATGACGGATACAAAGCTAATTTAATTTCAATGGAGCTTGATCCTGATGAAATTGAAATGGATCTGGTTCAAAATGTAAAAACTGTTTTCAATGTAAACGGCAAACAAGTTCCTCTCGATTTTTATTACTCAATCAAGACAGAGGCAAAAGATATCTATATAAACAAGCCAGATGATGAGCTTGCAAACGAGTTGAAGAAAGCATCTAGAAATGTATCGGAATCTACTAGAGTTAAATCAAAACCAGTTACTGCTGCTAAGATAACTGCTGCGGATGAAGATTTTGAAAGCGATGAATTTGATGAGTCTTTTGACGATGCTCCTGAAGACGAAGGTGAAGACAGCTTAGCTGATAGCATTGATAGCATTTCCGATAAAGTTGACGATATGCAAGATACTATTGACGATGCTGAAGTGGAAGACGACATTGACATAGACATAGAAAACAACATAGACAATCATTACATTGCTGAGTGCGAAAGATGCCATGGTATCTTTATTTCATCTGTTGTTGAATCCGATCAGCAGCTTGAAAAAATTCATGGAACTTGCCCTCTTTGCGATAGAGATACCGATCAGTATCTAAAATGGACTGTCAAGAAGGTAGAAAAATGAAGAGTAAAAAGAAAGGATTTTTAACTTGTGATATATGTGGAAAAGACTTCATAAAGGTTTATGATAGCATATATCAGTTTCCTTTCAAAGGTAAAATGTGTCACTTCTGCTCATATACATGTTATAGAGTTGGGCAAGAGACTAAGGAGAGATTGAAAAATGAAAAAGATGGTTAGATCATTCCGACGTGATGTCAAAGCTTCTTCAATGAATACAAAGATTACTCAAACTAATAAAATTAGAGTAGGTGGACATAATTTTAGAGTACATACAACAGAATACAATGATGCACCCGATGCAGATGTCATTCAGTTATACAATGATTTCTGCGCATCTATTTCCATGATTGCACCCTACGATGATGCAGATTACTTCTGGGCAACAATTACAAGAGGAACAATCAAGTATATTCGAGGCGGAAAAGTAAAAGAAATTGATTACTACATGAACGCTGATGATATGGACATTGAAAACAGTGAATGGGCAAACGAAATAATTGAACAGGTTTGTGTTAGACTGAATCAGTTAAATAAAAACATTGAACCTAGAATTATTCACAATTGAGGTGAAATGTATGAAGATAAGCAAAAAGAGAATATGCTGCTCGTTTACTGGTGAACCCGACCCTACAGGTATTTCTGAAGGGTCATTGCGAGATGCGCAGAAAGCAAAAACATGGCAGGAAGTTTACAAATTGTTTGATAAAATTGTAGACAAATATATGCCTGATGCTGAAAAGATTGAAAAAGAAGTTTACAATCTCTACTCAAAGAATAAAGGCTTAAAACAGTATCAAGAAGCATACGACCATTGGATGGATGAAGCTGATTTATCTATCGAAAATAATGAAGAAGACGAAATAGAGAGCTCTGTTGATATTGACGAAGAAACAGAAGATCCTAAATGGATATGTCTTGATATTAAGCATGTAAGAGACAGCGACGGAATGCTAACAGATTACGCTCTTTACACTACCAAAGACGAAGATAAATACATCTGTATGTTCGGAGATGCGGATGTATACGCTCCAGATGAGATGTATGCAGATGCTGAGTTTGATACAGAAGATGAAGCTCTTGAATGGTTCGAAAACTATGTTGGGCCTGGAGATGAAGAAGATGATATCTACTCTTCAGAAGAAACCGATTCTGAAGAAGATAATGACAATTTTAGAATTGTGTATCACGCTTCTCTCACACCGGTGTCATTTCCTCTTAACTTTAATTTATCTAAAGAAGTCGGACTTCACTGCGGTACATTAGAGCAAGCAACTACTAAAAATGGAACTGACTATGTGTATAAAGTAACTCTGAATCCGCCATTTGAGTGCGCCCATCTTAAATCAGATACCGAATCAAGTTATGGTAGCATGGAGTTTCTGTATAATCTTTTTCACAGCGGTATAATAGACGACCTAGATTTCAATAATCTGCTCATGCTTTTACGCGACAAAGCGGGAGATAAAGATAAACAAAAAGCATATTCAAAAATATATCGTGATTTTTTACTTGAAAAGGAATTTAAGGCTTTTGACTACCCTAATACTGTAGAAAGTACCTCCAAGGATAAATCTATTTGTATTATTGATAACAGTATAATTACTGATTTTAAGCAAATTGATATGAAGACTAAAAACGAGGATTATGGCTTATCACACCTAGATCAAGAATTCGATTCTACTGATAAATATATTAACTCAAGCAAGCTTCTGGATGTTAGCAATCAAATTATATTTATTTGAGTGAGAAAATATGCAAATACTTTCATACAGATGAAGGAGAAGATAAGATTAAATATGGTTGGAAAGTAGGAAGATTAAATGAAACTATTGAAAATAACTGCTAATATTGATGAAAATGATTTCGAATTAAATAACCCTGAACAGGAATTTACATCAGAGAACACATCAATAAACAAGAACAAGCTTCCTGCAGTTTATCGTTTGATAAATATACCTGAAGGATCTGTAGGAATTGATTTTGGTGGCGGAAAATGGGATACCGCTGTCGAATACATCCGAGACCTAGGAGCCACACTTTGTGTTTACGACCCGTATAACAGAACTGCTCAGCACAACAGAGAAATGCTTAAAACACTAAAAGCAAATGGCGGAGCTGATTGGGCTGTAAACTCAAATGTTCTGAACGTTATCAAGGAACCAGAAGCAAGACAAAGTGTTCTAAAGAACATTTCTAAGATAACTAAATCTGGCGCCCCTATTTATATTACAGTCTACGAAGGTAGAGGAGACGCAAAGGAAGGTCCGACAAAATCTGGTTACCAGCTTAACAGAAAGACTCAAGATTATCTAGAAGAAATTCAAGAAGTCTTTCCAGATGCAAAAAGAAAAGGAAAGCTGATTATTGCACATAATGTTCAGTCAGCAAGTTCTTCAACAAATGTTACTTCGTCTGAAAAAATTCGCCCTATCGATGAATTAAATGATGTAAAAGATCAACTTAGAGACGACCTGATTCAGAAACTTGTTGATGTGATGTCCAGTACAACTTTTGGATTTACAAGAAATGAAGCTATTGAGTATTCAAGAGTAGATATTGGATTTGACGACAATGAAAAAAGGATTGAAGTTGAAGTTGGCGCAGAGGTTAGCTACGACGGTTTAATGCACATTGCTCAAGAGCTTGATCCTATCATTCAATCGTATGATCCAGATGCTTATTTTGATGCAGAAGATGCAGGATTGCTTATAGCAGTTATTCCTTATGAGTCATTAAGAAAGCATACAGATGTTAATTCAGCTGTTGACGTTCCCGAACCTTCGTTGGATCCTCCTGAATATGATGATCCAGATGAAGGAGAAGAAAAAGTTGAAGTTGAATGCGAAATCAATCAACTTGAAATAACAGTTGACGAAGACGGATCATGGGAATATCAAAGAGATGATTTCCTTGACGAAATGCTTACTGCTGAGGATGAGCTTACTTCTGAAGAGTATGATGTATACATTCAGGACAGAAACGGTTTGATTGAAGACTTTGATTCAATTGTGGAACCTAACATACCTGGAGTACCTGGAACTTATTTAATTTCCTGTTATGTGAAGATGGTTTATGATGTAACAGGAGTAGAAATTGTACGTGAATATCAAGGTAAAGACGAAGACGGTGACCCTATAATTGATGAGGATTACTACACCGGAAATGCTGATGTAGAGTTCAACAGAAATGAAAGCTACATCACAAACTTCTATTCAGAAGAGATCTAAATAGATAAGAATCGTTATAATCAGTGAAGGAGAAATTCTTCACTGATTATTTTTTACGGAGGACACATCAAAATGAAAAAATTCAGATCTGTACTTTCTGTAATCTTTGGAGTTATCTGTGCATTCAGTTTCTTTATCTGCATCAGTATCAATGCAGATCATCCTGATTGGTTCAAATATCTCATGATTGGGTTTATTACCTTTGTAGTGTCTTTCTTCCTTGCAAGTTTCTTCTATAATCCTTATAGATACATTCGTCATTTTTACGCTTCTTTCATGACAATTGCAACTAGGATTCAAATTCGTCGTAGACCTAATAGCAAACTTGCTGTAGGTGTTAGAGCAAAATTTTCCTCCAGGTATGGTGGTCGCTATAATAAGAAAATCAACTACAAGAAGTTCTATCGTTATGCTCTTAGCTACTATGATAGAGATCATTTTCAGGAGGTATAAATACATTGAATCTTAATGAAGAGCAGAAGCGAGCAGTTGAATGCGATGATGACCTAATTCTATGCATGGCTGGAGCGGGGTCTGGCAAAACAACTGTTCTCATTGAAAGAATAAGCAGACTTTGTGAAAAAGAAGATCCAAAGAGTATTCTTGCTCTTACATTTACAAATGCCGCAGCATTTGAAATGAAGGACAGATATATAAGACGAAATCCTGGAAAGCTTGTACCAGAATTTAGAACATTCCACAGTTTCTGCTATTCTGTTCTTTGCACAGATTATGAAATCCGAAATAAGCTTGGATATCATTCTGTTCCGAGCATATGCGACGAAGCAAAGATGAAGCGTATTCAGAATACTGTTTATCTTGAATTAGGTCTACATCTTTCTAAAGATGAATTAAATGGTAAGGTTAAACTAAGTCCAAAGCATAATCAAGAATTTATTTTATACAAAAAGCGAATTAAAAAAGTAATGAAAGATGAAAACATTATCACTTTCGATGAATTGTCTTCGTCTATCTGTGATTTGTTCTTCAACGAAGACCAATTGACCAATAAATACAAAGATCGATTCAAGTATCTTCTTATTGATGAATTTCAGGATACAAGTCCTGAACAGTGGAAGTTTGCAACTTCGTTCAAACATTCTAAAATTTTTCTTGTCGGCGATGAGAAACAGGCAATCTATTCCTTCAGAGGCGCTGACAGCTCTATCATAAATATGATTTCTGAACTTGATAATTGGACTCATATCTATCTTCCTAGAAATTATAGATCAACAACGCAAATATGCAGTTTCGCGAATAAAGTTGTTCGTCAGTCTGGTAGCAAACTGAAGATAGAACTGATTTCTGATAGGTCAGGACCTAGTGTTACTGTTCTTCCTTCTACATCAAACAGATATTCTGAACCTATTGGAATAGATGATTTTGCTACTTTCTACGAAATGAATAGAGAGCTTGAAGGAACAACAGCAATTCTATGTAGATCAAACTCAGAAGTAGCAGAAGTTTGCAGAATGCTGGATGGTGTAGGACTAAACTATCTTACAGGTAAGAAGAACACAGACTACAAGTATATTCTTAAATCTGTAAAGGATAACGAATATCTAGCAGACTGGCTTGCTTCTTACTTGAATGCAGATAAATACGCTGATTTTATTCGTATTCAGTCAATTGAAAATATGAGCAGAATTGATGTAATTGTAAATTACTTTTCAAATGTAAAGAAGATTCAAGATAGACTTAGAAAAGTGGTAACTATTAGAAAAGCGTTGAAAGACCCTTCTAGGTCAAGGATGTCTATGGCAGTCGATATATTGACTATCTGTGGATTCAATCATTTAGATAATCAAATTGAAGTAGACGAAAATTGTTCGTCTGACGAACTTTTTGAAGCAATTACAGCAGTGATTGAAGAGAAGATTGTATCAGATCTATATGTAGGAACAATTCACAGCTCTAAGGGGCTTGAATATGACAATGTATTTCTTTTCAATGTGAACGACTATTCATTCAAATTGAACAAAGAGGATCAGTGGAATCTTTATTATGTAGGTGTTACAAGGGCAAAGACTAATCTTGTTATATTCAAAGGAGACGCATACTAATGAATAACCCAACCGAAGATTTCTTGACAACAATATCAAAAAGATTATCATCTAGGTCAGATTGTAAGAATGTTATGTATGTTGTTAGAATCAAAAGTAACACAGTGACAATGTTTCCAGATATCTATGTATACAGAAGCAAGCACAACAGAAGGCCTGAAGATAAAATGAACATACTATGTTATGTTCAGAATGTAGTTAAGGGACTTCATGTAAATTTAGATGTAGACGGTGGAATCGTTATTGATGATGTAAATTTACAGGATGGAGAGTACATATATCAATCTTCTTTTGATAAAAAGAGAAGAAAATGGAGAAGACTTGTCTGACACCTTAGGAGGAAAATATGAAAATTAAATCAGTTGAAATCTGGGGAATGCACAATGTGTTGCACAAGAAGTATGACTTCAGTAATGTAAACTATTTCTTCGGAAAGAATGGTTCTGGAAAAACAACTGTGCTGCAGGCTGTGCAGCTGGCGCTTCTCGGGTACATTCCTGGAACCAATAAGAAGGCACAGGATATCTTTACACATAGCTGCGCGCCAGAGATGAAAGTTTCTCTGGTATTTGACAATGGATACAATATCACTCGAAGCTACAAGAAAAACAAGCAGTCAGTAAAATATGAAACAACTTGTATTCCCGATGGATTTGACCCTTCTGATATTCTAAAAGATATAGAATTGCCTGTTTTTAACTTTAGTTCATTCCTCACAATGTCTCCAAATGCTATGAAGGATTGGTTCATTAAATTCTTGCCGTCTTCTGAAAATGAAGTAAACTGGAAAGATATTCTAGATGGATCAGAAGTAAGCTATGTAAATGACTCTCTTTATAGAGATGTTCTAAATTATGCGTCCGAGCTGCCTCCTGATATTGAAGGTGTTATTAAACTAAATGAATATATGAAAGCCTTACTTTCATTCAAACAAGCAGAGCAGAAGCGATATCAGTCTACTTTCTCTTCATTGGTTTACTATCAAGATTATGATGGACCAAACAATGAAAACGAAATTACTGATAAGATTGCGTCACTTCGTCTTACTAAGCAGAAGTATTTGAATGATGTCTCTGCTTATAATTCTCAGCATTATACTGAACGATGTCTTTCTGAATATTCAGACTTAAGCGATGAAATAAATAATGATGACGATTTTATTTCCTGCAAGTCTTCTGTACATGATCTTGAAAATAAACTCAGAGAAATCGATTCAAAAAAGTTTGAAATTGAAAGAGAAATCAATTCAAAGCGTCATGAATACGACGAAGTAAACAAAGTTGCATCAACCGGAGGAATTTGTTCTTACACAAATGAAGTTTGCTCTTCTATTCAGCCAATGATAAACGGAATGAAAGAGCGTTCAGTAAGGTTGAAAGAAAGCATTTCTAATCTAAAAATTCAGCTAGAATCTATTTCTTATTCTAGAGTGTCTGTATGTAAAACTTTGAATGAAACAAAACAGAAAGTTGCGGCTATTATCAAGCGTTATGATGAAAGAGATACTATTCTTAAAAGCTACAATCCTGTAAGTAAGCCCGAAGATTTGGATGTTTCTTTCATTGATAATGAAATTGCAAGACTTGAGGAATGTATTGTTCAGTTGCGAGCAAACCTTCAATATGATAGAATTTCCGAAAATGTTAGCAGAGAAAAGATGGTCATGGAGCAAGACATTGACACACTAAAGAATTGGATCAATGCTACCGGGCCTAATGGAATTCAGGCAAGCTTGTCTGAAAAGCCATTTCACGATATGGAGATAATTCTAAATGATTTCCTCCATACAATGTATGATCCAAACATCTCCTTCAAGTTTATTCTTGACAGCAAGAACAATAGTTTCGGATTTGGAATCATTCGTGATAAACGATTCATCAAATTTGATACTCTATCAAGTGGTGAGAAATGCATTGTATCTATTGTACTTGCTACTGGGTTGATTAGCTGCAACAAACCTCAAATTCATCTAATGCTTGTTGATGATGCGCTTGATCATCTAGATGACGAAAAAGCAGATATGTTCTTCAGCACACTCGCAAAACTTGAAGACACTCAGTTCATTCTTGCAGGTGTTAAAAAATGTAATGTTAGTACCAGTGATAACTTCAAAATCACTGAAATAATTTAACAAGGAGAATATAATAAATGGGTCTAGAAATTGGTAAATTTGTTGATGTAGAAGTAATTCGTATCATTGACAAGGGAGCAGTTGTTCGCCTAGAGGATGGACATACAGAGCTCATTCATCTATCTAAAGTTTCTAACAAATTCGTTAGAGACGTAAATGACTATCTTGCTGTAGGAGACAGACTGAAAGCAGAAGTAGTCAAAGGAACATACAAGGAAACTGAACTGTCAATCAAGTATCTAGATCTGTCTCCTAAAAAGAAAGAAGTTAATCAAAAGCCTATTGAAAATTCTAATCTGAAGAAATCTTACAATCAAACCAAGAAAGAGTCATTCCCTCAGATGAGTCTGGATGATATGATAAAGAACAGCAACAAGCAGTTTGATGATAAGTTTAGAGGTAAGAGAGAATTCACAAAAAAGAACAAAAATCATAGAAAGAACAAGAGACCTTACGAAGATGATTAACACTATATTTCTTCCTGACGGAAGCATAAGGTATACAAATAGCTGTTCAAATAAATTGTACATAAGTTATGCTGATGCTAAATTAAATGAGGAAGAAATGAAGCAAATAGATAATAGGCTGAGGAGAAAATCCTCAGCCAATATCTATATAAATAAAACGTTTGTAAAGAAAACAAGAGGTGTATGATGTTTAATAAGTATCCTGAATTGCGAATTGCATATGAAAAAGAATGCAGACGACAGGAACAAAACATAGAGCTCATTGCTTCAGAAAATTTTGTAAGTATTGATATATTATCAGCCATAGGAAGTGTATTTACAAACAAATATAGCGAAGGGTATCCAAAGTACAGAACTGAAGATAAGGGAAACAAAGGAAGATACTACGGAGGGTGTCAATACATTGACGAAGTAGAAGATTTCTGTATTGAGCAATGGAAGAAAGTATTTCATTTAGATCATAAGATACCTGGATTGAATAAAACAAGTTATCATGTCAATGTTCAGCCTCATTCCGGTTCGCAAGCTAATATGGCTTCTTACATGAGTGTACTCAATCCTGGTGACACTATTCTGTCAATGAACCTAAACAACGGAGGGCATCTTACACACGGATCCTCTGTTAATTTCTCTGGAAAACTTTATGATGTTGTTTTCTATGATGTAGATGAAAGAGGATACATTGATTATCTTGACATTGAAAAGAAGATAAAAGAGTTCAAACCTAAACTTGTTTTAGCAGGAGCAAGTGCCTATTCTAGAACAATTGATTTTGAAAGGATATATAACATAATAAATATCTGTTCGACTCATGATTACAGACCGTATTTCATGGTAGATATGAGCCATATAGCAGGATTAGTTGCTACAGGTAACCATCCTTCTCCCTTTGGTTATGCAGATATTATAACTACCACAACACACAAGACATTAAGAGGGCCTAGAGGCGGTATAATATTTTGTGTAAATGACCTTGCAAAGAAAGTAGATAGTTCAGTATTTCCTGGTTGTCAAGGTGGTCCGCTTCAGAATGTAATTCTTGCAAAGGCAGTATGTGCTTGTGAAGATTGTCAACCGGAATATTACAAATACATTGATAGAGTTGTTAGGAACGCAAATGCAATGGCAACTAGATTCAAACAACTTGGTTATGACATAGTAACAGGTGGAACCGATAATCACATGTTCTTGATTGACTTGTCTAAAACTCATCCTAATTTATCCGGTAGAGATGTTCAGGAATATTTAGACAAATTTAATATAACCGTTAATAAGAATTGTGTACCAAATGAAAAACGAGGTCCTCAGCAAGCTTCAGGAATACGGATTGGTACACCTGCAATGACAACTAAGGGCTGGTCAGAAACGGATTTCATAATTTGCGCTGAGAAGATTGACGAGCTTATTAAACAACTAAATAAGAATCGTTAATAAGTATGTAGGCAGACAAAATCTGCTTACAACCAGAAGAGAAGGGTCGCGACCTTCGGGAAGTGCTAATTTTGGGACGAGCACTCAGGCAAGTTGGTGGGTAGCCTTGCCAGTTAAGATTCATTCTTACCAAATCGGAAATGTAGTGTATTTTGACTTATCTAAAAGCTAAAGCTTTACGCACTAGAAAGAGGTCTAATGATATTGAAGTCTGAGTCAAATAAATACTACTATCATATTGATAAAGCTATCAAGTCGTATGAACAGTTTAGACCTTGTCATCCTATGGGTCCTGATAAAATATGTGACAAGATTGATTGGTGCTGGAAATGGAGAAAAATTTCTGAAAATCAAATGCACAACCTGGTCGATAGAATAGTTTATCTTATGGACAATAACTTAGTTTGAGCTTATTTTAATATTGGGGCGTAGCCAAGCGGAAAGGCAGTAGACTTTGACTCTATTATTCGCTGGTTCGAATCCAGCCGTCCCAGCCAGTGGTCAATTAGCTATTGACTGATGTCAGAGTAATCAGCTAACCTGACAAAGAATGAAAATGATCGCTGAAAACTGCTACTAAAGGATGCGTCCTCGTTATTTACCTTAAGATAGGGGCTAGTTATTTGCGGATTACTAGTTGATGATGAGTAGCGTGACAATCTAAGCGGTAAGCTGATGAATAGTTAGGAGGAATATAAATGAAAATTCTTCGTCATCAAAACATAGAAGGAATGGCGAGAGTTGGGTTTACTTCAGATAGCTACGAAGTATACGTCAATACAGACGATGGTGGAAAAATTCCTCACTTTCATTACAGACTGAAAAATGATTGGAATAAGTTTCACACATGTATAAAAATTGAAAGCCCTGGATATTTTCATCATACAGGTAAAGAAAGCGTGTTGAATTCTAAACAAATTAGATCGCTCATTCGATTTCTTAAGTCACCTGTATCTCTATCACAATATAGTGAAAAATTTTCTAACAACTTTGAATTGATTATTTTTCTATGGAACATAAACAATTCGGATGTTATAGTTGATCCTGAAGCAAAAATTCCTGATTACTATCAACTAAATTAAATCCAATCGTTATTAAGTATGTAGCAGCTAGTAAGCTGTAACATAAGGAGCTCACAATCCTGCCTAAGTAAATGTCTCATTAGATATCTAATGAGTGGATTGAAATCGCACAAAATAGAAAAGAGTGAGTGGCAAGGAATATGCCAGGGATGATTCTAAGCTTGACATGCAAGTACAACCGGGTGAGAAACTAGTCCCGGTAAATATTGTCAATTAGTTTATTAGGTAAAACATCATAGCTTAAGATATGATAAGTAGGTTCAAATCCTACATTGACAGCCATCGGTCATTGTTGACTGACGCCCTACCGAATATGCTATCTTGTATCATCAGTAGCATATGCAGTTTTTCAACTCTTTTTCTGCTCATCGAGTGTGTTGATAATAAAAGAGTCATATACATGGCGCGATACCGAAGTGGTCATAACGGAGCGGTCTTGAAAACCGTAGGCGGTGATGAGCCGTCCGTGGGTTCGAATCCCACTCGCGCCGCCATGCCTTTTCATATGCTGACATTAGATTGTCAAGTTGATGAAAGTGAAACCAACTATGCTGGCAGGTTGTCGACGGGTTGAAGAGCCGTAGAGTCTAAACTATTCTCCTCTATTCTAGAAAGAGTCGGAAAGCTAGGTCCCGTAGTAGCAGCCGAAAAGTATCCTAAAACGATAGGCGTTAAAACATGTTTTATAGGTGACAGCTCGGAAAGACGAGCATTCTCATCTGCTAGAACAATGGTAGTTCAGATAAGTTTATGCTTATTCCGTGTCTGTTGGTCAATCAGACATTATCTCGGTTCGAATCCGAGGCAGGTGGCAATTGTCTACTGGTCACCATCTACATACGACAATCAAAACTGCATAGGAGATGGGATGGGCAACGGCAGCCCTGATAAGTAAAGCGATGTTCGAGTCATCAACCTGATCCTGTTCGACTCAGGCAGGGCATGGTGCAAAACTTATCAAGAGGAACTAAGTACCTGCCTCGCTTCGGATAGCAAAGAAGGCGTTAGTAGTAATCGAAAAACTACTCGCGGTTACAGGGAGGGAGCGGCGTTATAGGTAAACCTCCTGGGTGTTCTGCTATCGTGCACCTTAGAAAGGCGAAGCTTTTCAGTTAGGACTAATCCGGCCAGATAGCAAAATATGCGGATATAGTGTAACGGTAACATGCGACTCTTCCAAAGTCGTGTTGCGGGTTCGAGTCCCGTTATCCGCTCCATAAAAGAAGGTGACAAATATGTCTGTTTATAAATGTCCAGTTTGCGGAGGAAGAGGATTTGTTCCTTGCGGATTCTATTCAAGTCAAACATATGATGGAAGCTCAGTGACTAATCCTACTTCAAACGAAGTTTGTAGAAGCTGTCATGGTAGAGGAATCGTATTTGATGAATTCTTAGGATCAACTTCAAATAGTATTCATAGATGTTGCAGTAATTGTGAAATGAACGATGGTGTAGTTTATACATCGAATCCTCCTAAGTACAGATGTACTTTATCTGGTTATTTCAATGAAGGAACACATGTATGCAATCTAGATGATATTTTGTCAAAT
>ERZ1034807.3-NODE-3-length-96106-cov-85.548584_pt1 | contig 96106 bp, 90 predicted proteins | sample MGYA00520648_ERZ1034807 | MGnify/ENA primary metagenome ERZ1034807 (study PRJEB33766, sample SAMN09781684) | gut metagenome | biome: gut microbiome | host: Homo sapiens | place: Madagascar | study: EMG produced TPA metagenomics assembly of the PRJNA485056 data set...
ATTTAATTGAAAAATAAAATAATTCATATATTTGAAGATATGAAAAAGAGTATTAAAGAAGTAGGTGCTGAACCTAAAATTAAAAGAAAATTTGATATAAACGAAGGATTTCATGTTGGAGTTCATCGTGACGAATGGGGATTATTTGATTCTAAACATAATCCTTATTGTTTTGTTAATGGTTATTTCTTTACTTATGGAAAATGGTTTGTTCGTAATCATACAACATTAGAAGATATTAAAAATTCTTGGTATGATTATGATTATACTGGTAATATATATAATGCTTGTTTTGGTATAATAGATAGAAAACGTAAAATAGCTGTTATTAAGAAGAATGTTCGATACTCTTATAATTTAGAAGTTGCTATTCCTGACGATTATGAAACTTTATATGTTAATGAAATAAGAGATTTTGATATAACAAAGAATCTTCATAAACTTTATACTGAACATTGTAAATATCTTATAGATGAGTTTATTAAATTTAATTCTGATTATTATAAGGTTTTAGATAATAATAAAGCTAAAGTTATAAATATATTCGATTATTATAAAAACGAATCTTATAAGATTAAATGTAGACTTGAAAAAATATCAGCTAAACATAATATATCTAGAACAAAAGATTTATTTGATGGTAAAGAACATTTTCTAGATATAAGTAGGTCTTGGACAGCTAAATATATAAAAGTAAAACATCCTACAATTAATCAAATAATTAACGATACTGTTTTTACTGATGAGCAAAAAGCTTATATTGAAAAATGTGAGCTATATAGTGAATATCGTAATAGTGGTATTGTTTGGAAAGATATTCTTACTAAAAGTGAGAAGGAGATTGTAGATAAAGTAGAAGAAAAAGAAAAAGAGTTTGATGAACGTTGGTCTAAAGCTATTGAAAGAGGTAAAGAAAATAGAGAAAAAGCTATAAAAGAAAGTAATTCTGCAAAAACTCTAGAAGATTTTAGGAATGTTTATGGGGTTGCTAATTATGTTACATATAAGTTCCCCCGTAGAGGACGTAACTTTAGTATACATTGGATGGATGAAACTACTAGAGTTAAATGTTTCAAAAATATTCAACTTAGATTGAATGTTAACAACAATATTGTTACTACAAGTAATAATGCTTCCGTTGATTTATCACAAGCTATTGCTTTATTTAATGTTTTGTATGATAAATATTTTAGTCATTATGATTATACTAATACTGATGATTACTTTATTGATTTTACAAAAAGAAATATAAAGATAAACTATTATAATCTAAGACATATTTGTTTTACTGAAAAGAAAACTGATGATGGTGAAAGATTAGGTTATATGGAGTGGAAAATACAAATAGGTTGTCATACTCTTTGGCTTGATGATATTAAAGAATTTTGTAGATATTATCATCTTGAAGATAGAGTGCATTTTGATTGTAGTGATAGAAATATTAATCAATTAACTAATAAATAAACAATTATGGCTAGAAATAGAAAACCTAAAAATTATGTAGTTCCTATTAAAGATAGAACATTAACAGATTGTGTTGATGAAAGTCTTGTAGATGAAAATGTAGTATCATTTAGAACTATTCAAGATAAACTTGTTAACATTTATGCTAAGAAGAATCATGATTATGGTGATAGTTTCAACGAAGGTTGTAATGAACTTGGTGTAGGTTATGCTTTTAGTAGAATCTTTGATAAAACTAAAAGATTTCAAACTCTTGCTAAAGGTATTATGAATAATAATCTTAGTATAGAAGTACAAGATGAAACTGTTGAAGACACTATTATGGATTTAGCTAACTATTGTGTAATGTATCTTGCATGGAGAGATAAACATGTTTCTATAGGAGAAGCAGAAGATAAAGATTTTTCTATAATAGAAGGAAGAGATAATCAAGTTGATATAAAACATCCTTCTACGGGGGAGCTAGAATCTAATAATAATATTAATACTTGCTATCATAAATTACATGATGAACTTTTTACTAATAAAGTTGTATTACTTCAAATAGATAGTAGGAAAGATTGTACTAATCGAGTAACAAGTAAATATGGTTTTGATTTATTTAGAGATGAAGATAATTATGTTTACATCAAAAGTGTTACTGGTGAATTTATAAGTGTAACTATTGATAATGAATATGTTATAAGTTATACAAAATAATAATAATGAGTTATGGCAAAATATAAAATTATAAAATCTCATATTGAAACTGAATATGCTTCTGTTATAGCTAATTCAGAAGATGAAGCTATAAAGAAAGCAATAGAAGAAGATATTTGGGAAAAGAATCCTAATGATGCGTATCTTACTTTTGAATATATTGCTGTTAAAGATGACAAATAATAATATAAAATTTAAATAGATTATGAAACTGATTAAATCTAATGTAGAAGAATGGCATTGTGGTTACACTTTGCCTGAAATTTGGGCACATATTGCAAAATGTGCTAGAGTTTGTTATCAGAGTGAACCTCGTAAGAATGGTGAAACTGATGAAGAGTTTGTTAAGAGAGTGATTCTTCGTAATCATTCTCTTGAAGAAATAGGTGAAAGTAGAGAACTTCAACTTAAACTTCATCTTAGTGTACTTGAACAAGGAACTGTATATCTTGATATTCCTTATTTAGCTAACAAAGAAAGACTTTGTGTGTTCTTTTCTAATACATATAGTAGATTCAAATGTTATAAAATAGAAGATAGTTCTGATACTTATAACATTGCTATAACAACTAATATGAGAGTTATTATTGAAAATGGACGTATTGATTTATTAAAATATATTTGTGCTCCAACCAAATATCATTGTCTTAGAACCTCATTTAGTATTATTACTGATATTGGTATAGCAAGAGAACTTGCAAGACATAGAACTCACAGTATTAGTGAAGAATCTACAAGGTATTGTAACTATAGTAAAGATAAGTTTGGTAACGAACTTACTTTTGTAAAACCTGAATGGTTAGATATGTATGATGAAGATGAAGGTAGAGAAGTTACAAGAGATTGGAATTTTGATGTTCTTGACGGTTGTGCTATTATTGCAGAAGAAAGTAAATTTGATGATGCAAGAGATGCTTATTTAACATCTATAAGTGTAGCCGAACATTGTTACAAAGAACTTCTTGAAAATGGTTGGACACCTCAACAAGCTCGTCAAATTCTTCCACTAAGTACTAAAGTTCAAACTATTCATACAGCATTTAATTCTGATTGGGATGAATTTATATCTCTTAGAGCTGATGGTTGTAGTGGAAGTGTTCATCCTAATATGAAAGTAATAGCTAATAAGATTAAAAGTTTAATGAGTAAAGAAAATGCCACAAACTGATAGTTTTTTATCCGCTACTATAGATATGGAATATCTTGGTAAAATGATAGATGATATTACATCTAATCAACAATTAGATGATGATATTCAAACACGTAGATATGAAATGATGGAGCACTATGAAACTCCTGTTATACCTATGAATAGGCATGAACGTAGAGCTGCTAAAGCAAAGTATAATAAACTTAATAAAAGAAAGAAATGATATGAAATTATGAAGAAATATGAATTAATATCTCAATTTATAGAACATAAAGGTCTTGTACTACATAGAATTAGAGCATTAAAAGATTTTAGTTATGTAAAAGCTGGTGAATTTGGAGGTTGGATAGAAAGCGAAGAAAACCTTTCACAAGATGGTACATCATGGGTTTTTAATAACGCTAAAGTTTATGGAAATGCAAGAGTTGAAGACAATGCAGAAATACATAATAGCGCACAAATGTATGACAATGCTAAAGTCTATGGAAACGCAATGGTTTTTAATAATGCGATAATATGTGACAATGCTACTGTTTACGGTAAAGCTTATATCGGTAATGATGCAAGAATTTACAATAATGCCAAAGTCTATGAAAATGCTAAAGTGTCAGGTAATGCACATATCTGTGGAGATGCTGCTGTTTACGGACATACAAAAGTTTTTGACTATGCGGAAATCTCTAATAAAGTAAAAGTTTATGGTATTATAAATGTTTATAATAATGCTCAAATATATGGTGAAGCAACTGTTCGTGGTTATGCTAATATTTATGGACATGCTGTTATTCACGGAAGTACAGAGATTGATGCGTCATCTATTAGTATTTGTGGAAATGCTAATATTGGTGGTGATGCAAAAGTTTATAATAAAGCAGATTACATTGTCTTCAAGAACTTTTGGAGTAGTGAACGATGGTTTACATGGACACGTTCAAACAACATGTGGAAAGTAGGATGTTTCTATGGTACTGGAGAAGAACTTATTAAAAAAGCTTATGCTGATAGTGAAAGGTCAGGTAAGGAATATGAGAGAGTTGTAAGATATGTTGAAAGCATACTTGCAGATGAACAAAAAGATAAACAATTAAACAAAAAGGAGAAATAATTATGAGTATGACTGAATGGGCAGAAAGAGAAATAGCTGCTGCTTGTAAAAGAGAAAACCCTAATTGGGATGGTAAAAGTTTTGACTATGGTTGTTCATGTTATCAATCAGCACTCAAAGCTTATAAATCTTTAATTGATGATGGTCATAGTGGATTTAGTTTTAGTATGACAAGAAATATACTAAAGAAACTACTTGATGAAATACCATTGTCGCCAATAACAGACAGTGATTTCTTTATTAATGAAGGTAAAAGTATTAGAAGACTTGAAACTGATGAAAGTCTTAGAAAACGTGGACTTAAATCACACATTCAATGTCCTCGTAGAAGTAGTCTTTTCCGTGAAGAAGATTTGGAAGGTAATGTTAGATATAAAGATATTGAAAGATATTATTGTATTAACGCTGAAAATCCTTCAGATACTTTCTCAAGTAGTATTGATAATTTCATTGATAAACTTTATCCAATTACAATGCCTTATGTACCATCTTCTGAACAATTTAAAGTATATGTAAAATATTGGCTTACTGACAAAAGTCATGGTGACTTTGATGTTCAAGAAATTATTGGTTATAAAGACCAACAAGGTCAATGGCATGATTATAGTGAAGTTATATATCATGATGGTAATAGTTTACGTATAATTACAGATGAAGATACAAAACAGAAACTTATAGCACATAGACTTACTTCTGTTGAAGATAATATAGCAGAAAATATATTTGATAACATTAAAGATATATTCTTACCTGACGAGTTATATAGAGATAATAGAATAAGATATAACAAAATCAAGGATGCTATTAATAAAATCATTAAAATTCGCTTTAGTATTGTAAGCGATAAATGTCGTTGTCTTACAAAACAAGATGAACATGGTATTTACTATCTAAATACTTACAATAATATTTATACTTTAGTTAAAGGTTCTGATGAATATAAAAAACCTTTGATTGAAGAATGTGATGAAGTAAGAGAGTTGATAGAAGTAATAAACATGTTGAAAGAAGAAATTGATACTCTTATTCCCAATGGTTCATGTCAAGAAACAATATAATGTTTATCATAAGAGAGGTACAACATACGATGATGTAAGAAAAGCTTATGAAGATACTTACGGTAAATCTAAATATATTAATATTTATCAACAAATAGATTCTCTAGCATTTGATGATATAGATATAGAAATAGACCGTTATCCTATTGTTAATGTAAATAGTTTTCATATTATTATAAAATCAAAAGAAGGATATGGTCTTCATAAATATATTACATCAAGTAACATAGTTACATGTTTTCCTATTCCTGATAAGGAACTTGATAAATATATTACTAATGCTAGATGTTTCTTTAATAAAACAAAACAATTAATTCAGAATTATGTTAGGAAGTCACAATAGTTTAACCTACTTACCATGTCGCAAGTGGTGGATGTATTTAATTAACTGGGCAGCTAAATGTCAAAGTAAAAATCTTTGTGAACAATATCATAGTGGAGTTAGATATTTTGATATTAGAGTCAGGTTTGATAAAAAAGGAAAACCTGTAATTGCTCATGGTCTTGTAGAATACAAAGGTATTGCAGAAAATTATATATGTATTCTTAATGAGATTGCTAAACATTATAAAGATAAAGTTTATGTAAGATTTGTTCTAGAGTTTAATAGAGAACCTAAAGATAGAATTAGTCAGGAAGTTCTTTTATCAAAATTTGTTCAAAATCTTATGAAAGAGTATTCTTATCTTATTTATGATTATATTATGTGTAAATGGAATGAAAAAGTTATTGTTAGATATAGTATTAAAATAATATATCTATTTCATAGATATAGTAGTACTCTTGGATGGAAGAGATTTCTTTGGATTCCATATTGGTATGCTAAACTACATAATAAAAATCTTATGCGTACTTGGGATATTGAACTTAAAGATAAAGATAATAGAGTTTTAATGTTAGATTTAGTATAATATGGCTTGGATTACAATGCTTAATTATGAAACAGGTACAATAGATTATCTTGAAACAGATGTTTGCTATGAAGATGATGAAGAAATAGAAGAATGTCTTATAGCTAATCATATTGACCCTGAGACAGTAGCTTATATGTCTACAGAAAGTAAACCTTTAGTATATAATATTAATTTACAAGAACATGAGGAGGTATTTGTATGAGTGATGATTTTAAATGTTTTGTAGGACTTCATAAAGATGAAATTTATAAAGAAGTTGAAGTCAGAGATAAGAACAATAATGCTGTTGGCATTAATGTTGTACTTAAATGTACTAATTGTGGACGTATTAAATCTATATTTATTCCTACAGATATAGATTATGTTCAGAATAGTAGTACTCGTGTTAATCAAAAATAAATTACAATTATGAATATATTTGAAATACAAGAAGATTTACAAGCTTTGATAGATACTATTGAAGCTAATGGTGGTGAAGTAGATGATGAATTGAGTAATCAATTTGCTGCTACAAATAACGATTTTAAAGAGAAATGTCTAGCTTATGCTGAAGTAATTCAAACTCTTAATAATGACCTAGTTCTTATTAAAGAAGAGAAAGATAGACTTGATAGAGTTAAGAAACAAAAAGAAAGGTCTATTACATTTCTTAATAATGTTCTAGTTTCAGCTATAGAAAGATTTGGTACTCCTGATAAGAAAGGCAAACGCTTTATTGATTATGGAACTAAGAAACTTTCTGTAAAAGAAACTAAAGTTGTTGAAACTAATGATAGTTTTATAGAATCATTAATTTATAATCTTAAATCTGATTTAGGTTATAACAAAATTAATAACACTCTACATATAGCTAATAGTATAGATAAAGAAGCATTTGTAGATGAATGTAGGAATGTATATTGGGAAGAACCTGATGAAACTCAAAACATTTATGAAAGTGATTTGGATAATCTGATGGTAACAACTGAAGTTACAATTCCTCTTTCATCTATATTTAATGAAAAAGGTTATAAGTTTGTAGCAGATTGTGTTTCTGTTTCTCCTATGTATAAATTTAAAGGAAGTATTTCCAAACCTGATATTAAAAGTATTATCGAGAATGGTGATAATACTAATCTTGGTAAAATAGTTATTAATAAGAAAGTAAATATTAAGTAATATGGCAAAGAATAGTTATATATTTGAAGTATCAGTAAAAGTTGCTGATGGTAGTTTTCATTCATTTTCAACTGTTGGTGCAAACATTAATGATGTATATTATAACTTTAATGATAAAGTCTTTAATGGTGAACCTATAGAAATAATTCAAGTTACTCGTACTGATAAAGTAGTTGAAGGATATTCAATGAACTTGGAGTTAAATCCTGACTATAAGCCGACAGAGAGTAGTAAAGCGATAGAGCCTGACATGTTAGCACCAGCTCCTACGCTTGCTCCTGAGGGATAATAATACCTTGAACGATAAATCCTCCACAAGTCAAATAATAATGGCTTGTAGAGGATTTTTAAAAAATAAGATAAATAATATGAGTAAATATAATGTTAATGGTTTACCTTGGAGAAGTGGTCTAGGTAAAGATGTAACTATGTGTGAAACTTCTGCTGAGGTTAATAAAGTAGCAGGTCTAGATTGGACTGTAGACAAATGTCCTCTAGTAGCTAAAATGCCTTTTGGTATAGGTCGTAATAATGAAATAGATGAAGATGCTTTTGCTCATAATGGTAAAATATATCGTGATTGTCCAAAAGCTTTTGCTACTTATAGAACTGATATTAACGAACCTCTTGGTATTGTTAAATCTCAATATGAAATAGTTCAAAATGCTGATGCTTTTAACTTCTTTGATGAAGCTATAGGTGAAGGTGGAGCTACTTGGGATAGAGCAGGATATTTTGGCTATGGTAATAAAGTATTTGTAACAGCTAAATTAAATATTAATACTGATGTTGAAGGTGACAAAATCAATAATTATTTGGTGTTTAGTAACAGTCATGATGGTAGTGGTTCTGTTAACATTCTTCTATCTCCTATTCGTGTTATATGTACGAATATGCTCAATGGTGCTTTGATGAAGAACGATTGTTATATTAGACTTAGACATACTAAGACTGTTAAAGAAAGACTTGAAATAGGAACACAAGTTCTTAAAGTTGCTTGCGAAAGAGCTAGAAGTGCTCAAGAGTTATATAGAGAAATGTCTAAAATCAAACTTGATGATGGTGCTGTAATAAAGTATCTAGCAGACATTAATCTTAATGACGAAGAACAAGAAAAGTTAATGTCTTATGATTCTAAACATGGATATGATAGATTAGTTAATAAAGAATATAGATGTCTTGAATCTACAGGAATAAGTACTCGTAAAGCTAATATAATATCTGGTATGTATGAATATTATAATGATGGTATTGGTCAAAAAGATATATATGGAAATGGTTGGGGAGCTTATAATGCAGTTACAGGTTTTTACTCTAATGTTGCTAATCTTGAAGGTGAAAAGCGTATGGAATCTCTTATTTGGGGTTCTGCTAATAACAATATGCTCAAAGCAGCAAACGAAGTAATAAAGTTAGCTATATGATGAATATAATTAAAACTCAATATAATCTTGGTGATGAAGTATATGTTATAGATTTCTCTAGAGGAGTAGTTGCTAAAGGTTATGTTTCTAGGAAATTAATACAAGTAATATCTGATGAAGAAACATATGTTTTTCTAGATATTGAAGATGTTAATTCAAATCCTATTGTTCAACAAGTTAATGAAAACTTTGTTTTTAAAACTAAAGATGAACTTAAAGAATGGGTTGAACATATAGTTGACTAGCAAACTATCTATACTAGTAATACTAACACCCCCGTAGAAGGTATATTGATGACTATAACTCCTACTACTATTTATATTAATGTTAATGTTATAATTGTTGTTCAAAGTGATACTAAAGCCAATAAAGGAGATATAACATCAAACATTCTTCTACGGGGGAACTAGTGTTACTAGTTATGATATTGATACTGGTGAAATAAATATTTAATTATATTTCGTCTATATAATGATAAATACTATATTTGTAATAGACAACTGGCTATATGATAAGTATATTATGGGAGCTAAGTGTTTGAGTATCAATATATTACAACAACAAAATGGGTGACTCTTCACCCTTTTTAGTTAAAGCAGGCTATATATAATACGTTTTTATTATATTTGTCTTATAACTAAATAATATATTTTGATATGAATGATTTAACTAATAAAGTTATTAAAGATAATATTGATTGCGGTTATAGTATCAATATTAAAAGATTGAAAATTAGAGATAAATCTGATGATGGTAAACAATATAGTAAAACTATATATTATATGGAAAATAAAAGTATAATAGATGATAAACTTCTAGAGATTATGGATAATGAAAATACTTATGTCCGTAAAGTTGTACGTTATATAGCTTTGAAAATACATTATAGTACCAATCATATATCTTTAAACTCTAATAAGATTGGTGATTATTTTGATTGTGATTCTTCTAATATTCGTAAAGGAATTAAAAGACTTGTAGAATTAGATGTTATAAGAAAACTTGATAATTATATCCCAAATAAAATACTTCCTAAAAACACTTATATTATAAATCACAATTATATTTATCATGGAAATATTAAAAAATTAAATAATGATATTATAGAACAAAGAACTAATATTCAAAATAATTAAACAATTAAACAAATGAGTAAATTAAGTAATTCTATAGCTAATGCTATAATTAATTATGTCAAAGGTCGTCATAGACTTCCTATTGATGGTGTACCTTCTAATGAGGACATGCTTCGTGAAGCACTTCATCAAGCTTTAGATTATGTCAATGTTAAGATTTATATTGACCCTGAAGCTAAAGCTAAAATTCCTGAGTATGCACATTATGAAAACGGACATGCTGTTGATGCTGCTTGCGATGTATGTTGTACATCTGTAGAAATCATGGAAGATGGTCGTATTAAATGTGGAACAGGTATTCATGTTGCACCTGAGGATAGAGATAAAGTTTCTCTTCATCCTAATTCTAGGATAACTAAAGCTGGTTTGGTTATAGCTAACTCTCCATGTACTGTTGATGAATCATATCGTGGTGAAATATTTGTAGTATTTAGAGCTATTGTTCCTTTCTCACAAGCTAAAAAGCCTGGAGTTGGTGATGTTATATGTCAACTTGAAACAATTCATGTTCGTGAAACAAGATTTATTCAAGTAGATAATCTTGAAGATTTAGGAACTACATCTAGAGGTGATGGCGGTTTTGGTTCTACAGCTAAATAAATTGTTAAACTAATAAATAAATTAATTATGAAAGATTTCGTTAAAAACCTTATTGAACAACATAAGTTTGCAACTGGTCAACTTAAAAAGATTCAAGAATGTATTGATAGCCACAATGCTTTGAGAGGAGTAGCTAATGGAGAAGTATCACTCGATGAATATGCTGCTATAAAGTATCAAAATAAAGTTCTGAGAGATTATGTTTCTGTTCTTGAACTTAGACTTGAACACAATGATGTAATTATTACCATAGATGGTAATTATTTTGAGAAAGTAGAAGATAAATCTGAAAAAGATGCTTAAACATGATGCTACACGTAATATAACAGTTCTAGTAATATCTGGTTGTATTGCTTGCGACATAGTTGTTCATAATATTAAAGAAGCAGTAATTTCTAATACTAAAATTCCTGTTAATATTAATATTAAGAACTATAAAGATTTAAGTCCTAGGACTCGTAAACAAATGAAACTTAAAGATTTTCCTACTGTTATATTTAGTAAAGATAAAACTGAAACATTTCGATTTAATGGTAGTACTGCTATTGCATGTATTAATCGTTATATTGATTTGTATCTGAAGTAAAGATTTGTTTGTTTTAATGGCACATCCTAATGGGCTTGATTGCTTGCGAAAGTAGTCAAGCCTTTATTATGAAAATCATTGTAGGCTTCACATGGCTTCGCCTGACAGCTTTAAATGCTTCAGATGAACAACATATCAAGAATGAGATTTGAAGCTCTTATACGAGATTTTCAACATGCAAAACAAAATTTTACATGCAGCTTCTGTTGGTTCGTGAGAATCTTCAGAAGCTTATTTTTTATAATCAACAAGACTACCAATAAGTGCAACAAAAAAGCTAGAGCAATCATCACGACTACTCTAGCTCACGACAATACCTAAAAACATTAATTATCCTAATCAATCTTTTTTACCTGTCACCATTTGAATAATTACTATTATGATAAAAGTCAAAAACATGAAAATGTATTTGTTGGAGTAAGAGGAATCGAACCTCTACTAAAAGAACCAAAATCTTTTGTACTACCGTTATACGATACTCCAATCCAATCAAAACAATTATAAAAGAACATTACGGTGTTCATTGGCACTGCAAATATACGAATTATAATTATATCTACAAGCATTATTAGATAATTATTTTGATAAATAGAAGAGTGTTAAGTAATAGCTAAAGGATTAGTATCATCAACACTCTTCTACGGGGGAGCTAGTTTATATTATTCACCTTTAAAAGCATCAGCAATACCTTTAACATTTATAATACTCAACATATTATCTCCAAGTTTATAATAACTATTTGATTGATTAAGTCCTACAAGATTACTATAAGAACGATAAATAGGAATTTGACGAGTAAGTTTAACTGCTAACTTGTTTTGTCCTCTATATCTACCTGTAGTATAATCCCATTCATAATCATCAGTCATTAAACCTTCTGCTATTATATTACAAGCATCAAGTATATCACTAGGCATTGTTAGAGAAGCAATAGGAGAACTCCAAAGTTTCTTAAACTCACCCGGAAGGAAAACAGGATTATACATCATAGATTGAGATGCTAGAGAATCAGCAGAATAAAGAGCTAGATTGGCAAACCAACTATCTTTAAGTTTATCATCATCCCAAGCCACACGTATAGCAATAGCAGTAAGAATTGCAGCTAGAGCACCACAAGCATCTTGCATACCACGTAATATAGCAGCTTGCTGATTATCATTCATAAGATTAAAGTTAAGTTTAGCGTTAAGAGCTAAATCAACATAATCTTTAATAAGATTTTGAGTAGCTTCTATAGTTTCACGTTGAGCTTCTGGCATTCTAGCAATAGCTTTATGTTTACGAATAGGAAGAGTAAGGAAATCATAAAGAGCTGGTCCACAACCAATAACATTAAAACCTCTTTCTTCATTATAATAACCTTTTCTACGCCAATGTTTAAGAATGCCTGGATATATATGTTTATGATATTGCATAACAAGACTTCCCCACCAATTCTTTTCTATTTGTGCAGCACTAAGTTTATCATAATTGCCATGAATCTCTTTGTTTACTGATATAACTTTACCTTTAAATTCAGCCATAAATCTAAGAGCATCAGAAACTTTTTTACCTTCAGCAATAGAATCTTTATCTAGTTGATTTAATATAGAACCTTCTTTAAAAGCAAGTTTGCCATTTTTAAGTTCAAGTTGCTCCATTATAGTTTTATGACTTTCAAATTCAGTTGTTGCTGTTTCTCTAAGCTTTTTACGTTCAGCAATAAACTTACGTTTCTCTGCATTATTAAGATAGATATTAGCAAACTCAGTAGTAAAGTCTCTTCTTCCCCAAATATAATCTTTAAGTTTATTATCGTCATGTTTTATATCATTAAGGAAAGAAGTAAATTTAGCTTCTAAGTCAGTACCTTGAATAATATTCTTTAAAGCTTCTTCATGACATTTATTTATATATTCCTGTAAAGTCATAGCTTTATACTTTAGTCTACCTTTATTTTCAGCATCAGGAACTTCTATTAGTCTATTAGAATACATCATGCTAAACATAGCACCATTTTGCATAAGGTCTTCACCCATACTATTAGGACTATACATAAAGTCTCTGAAATTTTTAAAAGCTTTAGCTTCAACACTTCCTTCAGGAGCATAATTCATAGCATCAAAATCAACAACATTCATAAACTTTCTTATAGCGTCAGCTAGAGTTGTAGATGTATCTTTACCTCTACCAGCAATAAAACTAGCTACACCTGCCATCCACATTTCTTTTCCTTTAATATAATCATTTTTGTTAAAGAACTCTCTAGCTATAGCTTCACCGATTATGGCTGTTTCACCAACAGTTATATTGCCAATACCACCAGTAATATTAAGCATCATAAATTTAGATGATGTAAGAGATTGAATAATGTTAGCAAATTTAGTATAGTTACCATTATTTTGTTTATATTGATTATAAAGAACTCTTCTCATCCAATTTTCAAACTGTTCAACTAGTTTATCATCTTTTGTTTGAGCATATCTAGGATTATCTTTATCTTTATTTATTTTAGTTAGATTATTAAATCCTAAAGTAGTCTTATAAACTTTAGTTCTAGCAAGCATATTTCTAGTATAATGAAGAATGTATTTATTGTCTTGAACAGCATTATAATGACAAGCTGCTTTAATAAATGACCTCATGACTTCATTAAAATCTCTATTAACAAGACTATTATGAATATCGTTTAATTCTTTTTCAGCAACTTCTTTTCTTTTATACCAAGCTTCTTTAGCTTTTTCATAAGCTTCTTCATCCCCTTCATAAGCAGCTTTTCTAGGTCTAGAATCTTCTAATTCTTTTTCTATTTCATAACTACGTTTGTTACGAAGTCTATCTATAAGCATAGGCATACCAGGAGTTACATCTTCGGTATAACTCATATCATCATACCATTCATCTCTAGAAGTTTTACCATAATCACTATAACCAACAGTTTCTTTTACTTGTTTTAACCACCATTGTTTATCATGTTCAGGTTCTTTTACTGATTGAACAAATTTACCTGTATTGAAATAATGTTTAGCTTGAGAAGTAGAAGCTAAATTTAAACACATATTTTTAAGATATGATTTTAATTCATCTTCATACTTATTTGTTTCAACAATATTATCATAAGTTGAATCATGTTCATAACCTAATTCATTGTCTTGTTCTTTAGTTCTATAATTATTTGCAGAATCAGTACCTGATACAAAATATTTATTTTTATATTCTTTTTTAGGTTCACTTTCTAATTGAGCAAATTTAGGTTGCCAACTACCATTATCAAGTTCATGTCTAACTCTAGTAGTTTGCCAAATACCAGTAGGTTGCATTTTATGAGTATAAGGATTATATACATGATTTCTTTTATACCACGCATTAAACTCTTCTTCACCTTTAGCTTTCATAGCTCTAAAAGTTTCATCATAATATGGAGTCTCTACAGTTTCAAGCCTATCATTAATAGTAGCTAAAGCTTTAGTTTTATCTTCCATTTCTTTAATAAGCTTTTCTTTTGCAGATTTACTTTTCTTTTTAAGATATTCTTCCATATCAACTTTAAGAGCACCATATAAATATCTATTAGGCTTCAAAGGAATAGATTCATCGTAAACAATATTACCAAGACTATCAGTTATAACTTCTCCTGATTTAGTAACTTTAGGAGTTTTCATAAGATTAACTCTTTGCCACTTACGATAATAGTTTTCTCCTTTAGATTCAGCTAAAGCTCTTTCAGCTTCAAAAGCAGTATGATTGTAATAATCAGTATCCACATACTTACGAATAAACCAAGCAACAGTTTTGCCATTTGTAGATTTAACAGTTTTCTTAACACCAAGGAATAATGGTTGATAAGCATTATAAAGAGCATCAAGTTCATCTTCAGTCATCTTAGAAGTTTCTACTCTTTTAGTAGAACTATTATAATGTTTGCGAAGTATATTATTAATATTTTCTACAATAGCAAGATATTCTTTATTTGGAATACCATTTGCTTGCAAGTATTTATATACAACAGTAGGATATATTTCATTAACTTCTGGACCATTACTTATAAGAACACGTTCAGAATAAGGTTCTTTTGTATTAATTTTAAGTTTACTCTCTAAATCTTTCTTTACTGCATCTTGTTCTTCTTCAGTAAACAGTCTACCATCAATTCTACCAAATTCGTCTCTAACATTTTCTCCTTTGTTTTCATGCTTTTTTATAACAACTTTAGTTCTATTGTTAGATGCTTTAAAACCTAAAATTTTATATGCTTCATTTAATTCTTCTTTTATTTCATCATCAACAACGAAAGAAGCGTTATTTCTAAGCCATTCTTTAGCTGCTTTATATTCATCATTATTTTCTAGTTGATAAGTTGAAGTAGTAATTCTACCATAATTATCACGCTTTTCAGCAGAATTTATAATAGCTAAACATTTATCAAGTTTATCTTCAAAACCAACTTTGGTTGTATGACTAATATATTTACTTCTTATTTCATTTCTACTAGTTAAGAATTTATCAAGAGCAACAGCATCAGCATAATTGTTTAATCTAGCTTTTCTATAAACTTCAGGATTAACCACCTTATAATCTGTCATACCAGCATCTATCCATTTAGTACCAGGAATACCATAATCATAAGTAGGTTTAGGTTCCATTGTAGAATAATCGAATGCGCTACGAAGATTGTCTATTTGATTTCTAACTTCAGTCAATTCTTCTTCAAATTCAGGAGTTAAAGCACCATTAGTTCTTCTAGCATTAATATCTCTAATTTTATCATTTAATTTAACCCATTCAGAATATATTTCAATATGATTTTCAACTATTGGAGTTTCAGCATCATAAAGTTCTTGATAATACTCTTTTACAAATGGTTGATTGATATGGTCTATTTTAAATTTATCATAAGCTCTTTTAGCTTTTATATAAGTTTCAGGGTCTTTTTGAATATTCTTTCTAGCTTCATTGTAATTCAAAAATAGTTCTTTAATTACAGGTTTAAGTTTATCATTATATGAATTTATAAAGTTACCATCTTTACCAAAGATTTTATCTTGGTCAATATTCAATCCTTCAGCTCTAGCTCTAGCATATATGTCAGCAATTCTATTATCATAATCAGATAATAATCTTTCAGCCTGCATATCTTTAGCTCTAATATCAGCCATTACATTTTTAGTAACTATTTGCACAAGCTTGTTTCCACTATCTTGCAAATCTCCAATCCAAGCATCAAACCATGAAGTAGAATGAAAACCATCAAATACAGAAACCGTATCATTTTGAAGCATAGGGTCATCACTGAGTTTAGCAAGAAAATCATTACCAAAACGATTCTCAGCTCTAGCTATAACACCATTTATTGAAAGATCTCTAATAATATTTTGAATACTCTTTATATTATCTCTAACATTCTTGTTTTCAATTTCATCAAGATTAAAGTCTAAAACATCAGAATATTTATCAGTTAAACCTCTAGCTTCAAGAATAACTTTAAGGAAATCATTTCTTGCTATATCATTATTGCGTATAATATCTACAACTTTAGAATCATCAATACTTAAATAATGTCCGTCTTCATCTTTAACAAATTGATTAATTCTATCATTTAGATATTGAGATTTTGCTTTAACATATTGATGAATAACATCGTATATTTCATCTTGATGCTTTTCGTAATCATCTATTGTTTCTTTAATACCTTTATTTTCAATTCTATTAACTTGTTTTCCAGCATCTCTATCACCTTGTTCTTTTTGTTTTCTTATGTTGGCTACAGCTTCTAATTCAAAATCTATGATTTTAGAAGCTTTATCTACATCATTAGCATCTACTTTTTTAGGTTTAACTACTCTTTTACAAACAACAGTGTTAGGCTTTGGTGTTATACCATCAGCTTTCATTCTATTAATTTCGTTAGTAGTTTGACGTCTAAATATAAATTCTTCGCTAACTTCGTTACCATCAGCATCAATATAAGTTATAGTTTGTTTATTACCAAACTTATAATTAACCTTATTATATAGATAAAGATTTTGAATATTAAAAGGTTTAGGAGTTCTATCTAAAGCAAGATAAGTTTTACCAATTTTATTTATAGCATCTTCTGTTCCACCTTCTTCATATTTACCTGGTTTATTAATATCAAAAATAAATCTATTAGCTACTTTTTTAATATGAATATCAGAACGATAGTCAGCAGCCATATCGTTGAGTTCTTCAGGAGTTAGGAATTTTATACTTTCAGATTCAATATCATTGATTCTATTAATATATGCTTCATAGAAATCTCTAGAAGCAAACTTGTTGTTATCTTTAGTTGTACTAAATTCAGCAGATTCGTTTTCTTCTAGTTTATTAATAGGATAAGCAAATATTCTATCTCCTTGACGAGTTATTTTATAAAGATTTTGTCTTGTTACTTTATTACCATCTTCATCCTTACTATTAAATGTGAGTTCAACATAAGCATTTTCAGTAAACAACCAACTATCATCTTTTGTAGAAGCGTCATTAATTAAACCATATTTAATAGCTAACTTCCTATCATTATTTGCTTTCTCAATAGATTTATCTAATTCTTTAATTTTATTTTTAATATTGTTACGTTTGTCTTGACTAAGTTCTTCATTAGCAAGAGCTTCTGTTAAAGTATATCTTTCATCTTCGTAAACTTCAGGATTTTGTAAATCCATATAAATAAGACCTCGACCTTTACGAGTTAATTCATCAACTAAAAGTTTTCCTTTTCTGACTTTGCTAACTGTTTTATGTTTGATAAAATTAGCACTAGAATGAGCACGAACATAATTTTCTGCAATATCAAAATTGCCAGCATAACTATTAAAACTATCTTTAATTTGATTTACAAGACTGTCAAAACTTCCATCAGCTTTAACAAAACTAGTACTATCTTTAAGTGCTCTATTTGTTATAATCTTATTAACAGCATTTCTTCTCATTTTAAATCCTTCAACAAGGAAAGAGTATTTTATAAGGTCAACTGCTGCCATTTTAATAAGAGGATTAGTACTATTAAAAACTTTATTATAAAGTATAAAGGCAGTTTCTATATCAGTAGCATCATCGTTAAACAAAATAGATTGTTTTGATTGTCCTTTTGTTCTAGCTTCATAAGCATTATAGAGATTGACTTTAAGACAACCAAATATACCACTATCAACAGAATTAAGTTGTAACCAAGCAACTTTTTGAGCAGGACTTAATTTACTAAATTTATCTACTTCTTCTTTAGTAGGTTCAGCTATATTTTCACATCTAAATGGAATATTTTGATTTCTATTATAACCAAATATTCTAATACGTTCATCTGCTTCAGTAGTATCACTATCTACAACTTGTCTCCACTTACCATCAATTAACTCCATTGTAGTAGGAAGTTTCATAAAGTCAGTATCATTATAAGTAGCATTAAGAATATATTGTTTAAAATCTTTATATTCTTTTTCAGTAATATGTCTATCAAAACTAAATTTACTTTCAAGACTAAATACTATGTTTTTAAACCAATCAGTTTCAGTTTCAAAAAGCATACTATTTATTTTAGTACTAGTAGCAGTAGAATACTTTAAAAAGGCAGCAAGAGACTTATAAGAAGATGTACTAATATCAGATTTAATAAAATTATCTACATCAACATAGGGAACTCCTGTTACTTGATTTATACTGACAATACCAGGATAAATACTTTCAAGCATACTTGCACTATCTTTCAAAAGTATTGGATGCTTACCTCTGTCAGTTTGAATCAATTCATTAATATCATCAAAAACTTTATTTGTTTGGAATAATGTTTGTTTAGCACCAAATCTATCAGGATTACATACTCTAGCAAGACTACCTATATGTTGAGCAAGTTTATTAATATGATTATAAGCTAAAAGAACTCTTATATCAAACAATCCTTCTACGGGGGAGCTATAGCCTTCAGTATTTATATTAATTCTATTATAAAGTTGACTATAATCTAACCATAAAGGGTTTTTATTAGCATCAAATTTAGTATCAAATTGAGTGTTAACTTTTTCCAATACAGACCCTAAACTATCTTCTTGTGTAACATCTAACCCCATATCTATAGCAACAGACTTGATTGCTTCTTCAATAGGTTTATTACTATCTTCTGAATAAATAGACTTATTAGCATTATAAGCATCAACTATTCTACGTATAGCAGGTTGCATGATAAATGCAATAGCAGTATCATAATCAATACCAATATCAGGAAGAGTTTTATATACAGCAAAAGTAAAATCGTTTACATTAGGTATAGCACCTTCTTTTACAGCATCAAGAATATGAGCAGTTGTTTGAGAACTATAAGCAGTAAGAATTTTACCTGTTATATTCTTATTATCATAAGTATAACCTATAGTTGTATGAGTTATTCTAACTCTATGATTTCCTAAATCTTCAACATTATCATCTCCAAAACGTTTTCTATATCTTTCTAAATCATTTTCATTATCATAATTATAAACAACATTAACAGCATACTCTTTACTGATAGTTGGTTTAACTTTATTACATACTGAGTTAAATGTATCACGAGTTACACTAAAAGCTTTAAGTTTAGCACCAGACATAACATCCTCTTGATAAGCAGCTTGGTCCATAAAATCATAAGGACTTCTGTTATCACGAACAGTCTTAATTGGAGAATTAGCAATAAGTTTATTTCTAGCCTCAATTATATCATCAAAGTTAGAACGAGAAAGATTCTCTTCTAGAGAAGAATTATCTTTGAGTATTTCTTTAAAATCATCAAGAATACGATTATTTCTAGCTCTACGAGAATTAATTTTAGAAGCATCAGAATTAATAAATTCTTTGAAAGACATTAGACCAAGTTTCTTAGCTCTAGCTTCAAAATCAGCAAGTCTTTTTTGTTGAACTTCTTTAATTGCATTAGATTTCATTTGACGCATATATTTTCCATAGTTTTCAATACTATCACTCATAGCGTCATGAACTTCTAAGAAGTTTTCATCAGCTTCATCTAAAGTTGATTTGTTTGTTCTAATATAATCAGCAACAAACTTTATTTGTTTAATATAATCTTCTCTAGTAAGTTTACCGTTTTCTTGTCTAGTAACTGTTTGATCAAAAGCAATATTAGCATCTTTAACTAATTGTTTGCTTTCATCAGATAGAGCTTCATAAGCTTCTTGTTCCTCTTTAGATAACTCTACTCTACTTTTATCATCAGCTTCTTTTATATAATTAAGAGCTTCCTCAAATTGTTTTTTAGCACCTTTAGGAAGACGTTCTGTTTTTTCAACTCCTCTGTTAACATAATCAAAATAATCAAATACATCAGGATTTTCAACATAATCAATCTTCTGAATATGTTTATTTCTATCAAGTCTACTTTCATATTGAATACCATAAACAGAGTCAATATCAAAGTCAGAACCTGTTTGAGAAACCCAATCATTAGGAACAACAATAGTAGAACCACATCCGTCATCTATAAATCCTACTACTTTCATAACACAAACAGATTGCTTACCTTCAGTAGGGATACGATAACCTATGATTTCATCAAGTTTAGCTTCTTGAAGTTGTTTAAGAAGTTCTTCGTCAGAATGAATATACTTTCCATCTTTATCTTTAGCAAAATTGAAATTAGCTTTAGGAAGCATAATTTCAATATAACGTTCTCCTTCAGGATGGTCTTTAGTTACAGGATGATAACGAAGTTCTTTAGAATAAGAAATACCGTTATTTTGATATATAGGAATTGTTATTTCTTTTCCATCTTTTTTACTTTTTACTTTTCTTTCTCCAACTTTTCTCCAACCTTTACAAAGTTTATTTATAGCATAAACGCCACCATCAGAAACACTACCCCAAGTAGAAACTTTTGCGCCATTAGGTATAGCCTTACGAAGTTCCTCATAAAGAATTTCTCTTTCTTCTTTAGTTGAAGGATTAATTTTTATTCCATCTATTTCAGAAGAACCTTCACCTTTTTCGTTTAATGTTTTAAAATGAACTGCATAATTATTATCTTCTTTATCTTTTACAAGTTCAAACCAACCTTTATTTTTACCTTTAATCCAAATTTTTAAAGCTTTACTTTTATAGCCAGGAGTTTTTTCTCTATCATAAATTTCTATATCTACTTTACTTCTATCAATAGAATCAAGTTCAAAAGGATTATCTTTTGTATATTTTTTATTATTAAAGCCCACATTAGTAATTTGAGCTGCATGAAAACCGGGAAGAGTTTGTCTAGTAATACCTCTATTAAATACTGATTGAGCAATACTTTCTAGTTTATTCATAGTATTAGAAAGTATAGCAGGCATTTCAGCATTAGGTCTTTTAGTAATATTATTTATAGCTTGATTTTTAACAAGAGTTACATAATCAATCATATTACTATCAAGACCCAATCTCATACATTCTTCTCTAAGTTTATTAAAGAATACTTGATAATTAAGACCTCTTATATTACCATCAGAATCAAGTTTAATATTACCGTTTTTATCAAGAGGAATATTTATTTCTCTACATATATCTTCAAAACTCTCATAAATATTAGCTTCATAATTATTAAAGAAATCATCACGAGTTTTAGCTAATAGAGTACCATCAACAATATTATCAATCATCTTTTTAAGAATCTGAATACCAGCTTTATTTTCAGCATCAAGATGTTGAGGAGTTTCTTGCTGAGTATAAAGATGATTATAATCATATTCTTCTATATAATCTTTAGCATGAGCATTGAAATCATCAATATTCTTTTGAGTAAGTTCACCTGTTTCTTCATCAAACAGACTAAGAACTCTTGCTTTACCTGCTTTAGAAGTTTCTTCAGTATTCAATTGGTCAATACCATTTTCTTTCATCATATTGTAAACTTGTTCAAGTTGAGTACCTTTTATAAATCGAGGAACAAGAACAAACTCAGCATTTTTAATTTGACGAGGAGCAAATGTATTTGTATTCTTATCAAAATACATATCATAATAGAAGTTCTTTTGAACTTGAACAAAGTTATCCAATTCTTTAGCAGAAAGTTTTTCTCCATTCATTATCTTTTTGATAAGAGGAAGATGGTCTCTAAGTTGACCTCTACCTGCAACACGTCTAATCCATTCTTCAAAAGTAATATATGATTGAGCGTCATTAATTGTAGTTCCACTAAATCCACTCATAAGTTTTCTTGCAAAACTAACATCAAGATGAGCGTTTTTAACAAGGTCATGAACAAGACTTCCATCTTTATCTGTTAACTTATTGGTTGTATCTTCTGTATCAATCTTACATTCTTCAGATGTTGCTACAGTATTCTTAATAGTAACACCATTAAATTTGGTCATTTGTTTAACATTAAGACCTAAATCAGTAAGATATTTTTGAACATCAGGATTGTTAAGATAAGCTCCTTCTACAACTTTACTATCTTCTCTATAATCTTGACTATAATCAGCAAAACCATAAGGAACACCTGAAGCTTGACTTTCTTTAGCACGTTTAAGGAAAGTCTGAGTATCTTTATAAAACTTAGCATCACCTTCAAAAATATCATTAAAATTATAATAAGCAAGTCTATAATTAAGAGCAAAGTCATATATATTTTCATCACTATTCATAAGACCTGCAATATCAAGATTTCTAAACTGTTCAAATCTTTCTACTTGTTGATTAAGATAATGATTTATAAATTCATTAAGTTTCTCATTAAGTTTAGCTTCTTGAGCGTCTGTAAGATTAACAGTTATGTGACCTAGATTGTCAGTAGTATAATGAATAAATGAATCATTAGCACCCCCGTAGAAGAAATCCATTGTTTCATCTATTATATCTTGACCATAATTATGAATAGTTCCATCAGGGTCTGTAATACTAAATTTATCGTCTGTAAACAATCTACCTGTAAAATGCCAAGCACCTGTAGAATCTTTCTCTATAAAATGTTTATATCCTTTACCAACATGATAAACAGCATAAGCTTTTCTTGCAGATTCTTCATCAAGACCCCAACCTTCTTTAAATTTAGGGTCTCCTGTTTTAACACCTTCAGGTTTAACTTCATTTTCAGTCCATAGTATTATCTTACCTTCATCATCTGTTTGAAACCAATTATTTATAGCATTAGCCATATCAGTAAGTTCTTGAATAAAAACGTTACGATATTGAGCATATAGAGGATGATTTGTATTAAGTTTACGTTTAATTTCTACGCCATTAATATTACCTTCTTTATAAGCTTTCCTTAATATAGCAGATTTAATAGAAGAGGTAATATTGATTGAATTTATATCTCCAACAATACTAGCGGTAGCATTATCGATATAACTTCTACCATAACTATCATATTTAAGTTTACCTCTTATTATATATCTAGTTTCGTTACCAGCTTCATCTTTATATAAATATCCTGCTGAAACTATATCTCCTTCTTTAACATTATAACCTTCTAGAATATTATTAGGATAAACACGTCTATTTCTAATTCTATTAGATTGTAAATCACTAATCATTCTATTATAATCTTTCTTAGAAGAAACATCAGTAAATTGACTAAGTTGTTCTTTACTATAATTGTTTTCAACTTTAGAAAGTTTATCTAATTCTTTGTTAACTTCATTAGAAACTTCAGAACTATTTTCTACAATAAGAAGTTTTCCGTATTTAGAATCATTATAATTATATCTAGCACTACGAACTATAAAGTTTTTAGGAGCATCAGAAGGAATACGCATAAAGTATTGAGCAAAAGGAAGTTTTTCTTCAGCTCCTGAATAATCTTTCTCACAATTAAAGTAATTAGCAAATGCAGTATAAACATAATCACCTTGAGACATACCTGAATAAAGTACATTTTCTTCAGTATTAGGATTACCTGCTCCATTAAACAAAGAAATAGATATTAGTTGACTAGCATAAGTAGTAGGAACATACTTACCATTTTCATTTCTGAAAAGACCATAATTAATTATATTGTTTTTGTTATCACGTTTTTCAACAAGAATATTGCTAAGATTATATTGATTACCTTGAAATTTATAATCACCCCAATTTTGAAGGTCTTTATTTATTTTTCCTTCATAATTACTACTATTAAGAACATTCATTAATTCAGTAATCAAAGAACTATTAATTATATCAGAACTTTGATTACCAACAGCATTTTTAGAATTAAATTCCAATCTTGTAGTAGAATAAGCAGCTAATGCATTAGCAAGATATATTGTTTGATTTATAGCTTTAGTAGATATAACATCATCAAAAGGTAAAGGATTATTAGTTTCATTTTTTTTATTATCTTCTTCTACTATATCATTTTGTTCTTTATTTTTCTGAGATTCAATAGCACCTTTAACAGTATCTTCAAGTATAAGTTTAATAACTCTCATGTTATCAACTACACTTGTTTGATTGTTAATCTTATTAACTCGAATATAATTTTCAATAGCTGTTTTATCCATAGAAGGATAATAATATTTTAATTGAGTTGTAAGTTTTTCAACTATATCATTATATGTAGCTTGAGCAACAAGACTATCTTTATTTTTTCTAGTTAATCTATTATATTTTTCAATAAGTGTATCTACTTTATTAAGAACACTTGATACTCCAGATGTTTCTACAGTAAATATAGTATGTTTAATATCATTTTGAAAATCAAATCTAATAGTTTGAATCCTGTTACTTTTCTTATTAGATTGAATTGGAGCAACGTTGCCTTCAACATCTATTCTAGTTTCAGTTTTAGGCATTATTGTTTTAACAAAGTCACGTCTAAACTTAATAGCAATATCTCTATTTTTATCAAGCATTTCAGCAAGAATCTGTAGTCCTCTAAGTTCAGAGTTTTTATTAGCAATATCTTTAATAGATTGTATAAAAGAATCTAGATTTGTTCTATCTATACCACTAATTAAAGATGTACTAACTAGTTTAGAATCTATAAAATCAATGCTTCCAAAAGGATTACTTCTATCATATTGAGGTTTACTTTTACTATCTTGTTCTATAGATATTACTTTGGGTATAGTTGCAAGTATAGATTTAACATCAAGGTCATAGGATTTCATAAAATTACTACTCATTCCACTATTATCATCCCATCTAGCAGTAGTTCCATCTATATCGTATTCTTTAGTTAAATCATCAGCATCTTCATCGCTAACTTCTCCATTTACTATCTCTTCAAGACCTGAATCATAATTAATATCTTCGTCTAAAGTAGATTTACTATCAAATCTAAGTTCTCCAAGTCTAGAATCAGTATTAATAACTTTATTAAAGAAATTAATTTTATCAGTACTCATTTCTCTATAGATAGCAAATGTATTTCTAATAGAATCATCAGATTCTGAAAGTTCTCTAGCTATTTTATTAAGATGTCTACCATCCATAGGTTTAAGTTCTTCAAATATAGCATCTTTATTAGCTTTTGTAACTTCTAAACCTCTAACTTCACAAATCATTCCAGCTAGAACTTTACGTGTCATATTGATACATCTATCTGCGTAATAGTTCAATCTATCTTCTTTATGTTCATCAAGTTTACCTTTGATTAAATCAGATTGATAAAATGAAAGAAATTTATTAGCAGCAAATCTAGTACTAAATATTTTAGCATCAGTATTAACATAACCATAAGCTGTTACTTGTTTATCAAATTCTTTATCTTCAGATTGATAGTTAACATCAAAACGTTTAGAATTGTAATAATCAAGCATAACTTTAGCTTCTTCTTTTGGTGTAAGATTTTTATAACGAGATAAGTAAGTTTCAAACTCATCAGTATATTTACTATCTTTAGTCCCATCATAAATAAGACTAGCTATAGCAACAAACTTACCATAATCATTAGATAGTTTCTTTTTGAGAGCCGTGCCACTCTCTGTTTCTGCAAACTTAGCAGCAATTAAATTACAATTGTTCATATTAGTTTATTATTAAATTAAACATTAGGTCTAAGACCATGATTTATTTTATTTCTTGTTTATTTGACTTAAAATAAAGCCATCTGAGCGATTCAAATGGCTTTAGTGATTAATCTATCGACATACTATTTCTAGTTCACCTGAAGCAATCCTAGAGGTTACTGTGGCTCTTTCCTGTAACGGAACATCCTCCAAAGCAGCAGTTAATGACGGATATTCTCTGATTATACTAAACATGTCTTCATCGTCATCTTCAGTAGATTCTTCATTATAAGTAGTATTTAAATTATTATCATTATCATCATTATTATCATTATCCTCTTCAGAAACTTGAACAGGTTCTTCTTCTGTTTTCGTAACTTCAGGTTCTGTTTCAGTTGTAGATTGTTCATTAGTTGAATCATCTTCTACGGGAGTTTTAGTTGTAGAAGTTGTACTATTAGAACTATTTGAAGTAGTATCAGTTTTAGCTTTCTTAAATACTTCTCCAAGTATATTAAATTCTTTAGCTCTAAGACTATTATCAGCAATGTCAAAGTTAAACAATTTAGATATAAATTGCATTATTCTTTGCCATAAAGTTTTAGCTTTTCCAACTTCTTCACCTTCAACTTTAACATGATTCATATAAGATGCTAAAGCTGAACTAGTTAGAGATTCAACTACAAATTCTTCAAGTTTAAATTCAGAATTAGATATATCAGAATATCTTAAATCAATAAGAAACCTTTTTAATTCATTGGCTGTTTTATCATCAAGATTATAATCTCTCCTCTCATTAACAGCAGCTATATTACCTGACTCTATATCAGCTAAATCAAGTTCACTTTCTCTAAGAAAATCATCATAAACAGATTGAAGATTTCTTTTTATCTTTTTACCTTGATTAGTAGAAAGTTTAGTATGAAGTCTTTCATGAATCAATATTCTAGCAGCTCTATTTCCACCACCTTTATTGGCATCGGTAGCAATATCTATAAATTCATCACCTATTATAATTTCATGACTTTTACCTTTATTTATAGCTACAGCTTCTTCATTTAATTCTTTAAGACCTTTATCGTCATAAGTTACTTTAGCAGGAAATACTTCATTAAGAAGAATATTGTTTTTATTCTTTTCAATAATATCAGAAACTTCTTTAGTTGCTAGAGATTTAACTATATCAAGACCTTGAGTTTCACTATCAGATTTAGTAATATCTTGAACAAGCTTCTTTGTAGCTTCAAATCTAGTAGATTTATTAAAAGGCTGATTATCCCCTTCTACGGGGGTGCTAGTTTCATCAGTATCAACTCTATTACTTAAAGCAGTTATACCAAAACCAGCATTAAATTGATTTCTAATACCTTTATCTCTATAATTACTACTATTTTCTTGGTCAAGATTAACTCTTACTAAATTATTACTTATAATAAAATCATTATAACTTTCAGCATTGGTATGAAAACCAGGAATATTTTTATAAGCAGGTATATCAATACTAAATTTACCTTTTTCTACATGAACAAAACTATTGTGAATAAGAATATTAGAATTATTATCACTTTCAATAAGAGTTCTATTTATATTAAATCTAATATTATCTTTAATTATTTGTCTAAGTTTATCACCTACTTCATTAAATTTATAATTAACTTCTTTACCACCTTGTTTTTCAACAAATGGAATTAAATCAGGAATTGGAGTTCCATTAGTTCCTTTTCTATAAAATGTAAATCCAACTTTGTACCCATAGTTAATATAATAAGTTCCACTATTATCTTGACCAAATGTAATACCATTAAACAAACCTTGATTACTTACATTAAAAGCGGTGTTTATAAAGTTTCTAAGTTCGTTCCAATCTTCAGGAGATTGAACATTTTCTATTCTAGCAACAAGTTGTTCAACAACAGTATTTACAAGTTTATCAAACATTTGACTTCTTGGAATAGAAACTTCTTTTCCTTTTCTAATATAACTTCCTTGACTATAATGTAATGGAAAAGCTTGAATATAATCAATAGTTCCATTTTGATTTTCTATAGTCATATAAGTTTGTCCATTTCTAGAACTATAACCACTTGTAGAACTACGACCACTTGATATAACATTTCCTCCACCAGTTCCAATACTTATTCTAGCAGAAACATTAGGTGATAAAGCTGATTGAATTGGAATAGCAACTTTTTCTGTAGAATAAACGTTTCCTTCAGAATCAGTTTCATTTCTATCAGTAGCTCTAATTATTTCTCCACTATTTATAGTATTTATTAGATAAGTAATATCAGGTTTGTTTACTAAATCAAGAACTTGATTACATTGGCTTCTAAGTTTATCATACCATTCATCAAAGCTACTAGAAACCACATCACCATCTTTAGCCAAATCTGCATTATATTTCCAAAGTTTACTAAGACCTTCTAAAGCTCGCTTATAAGTAATACGATTATTGTCTACTGACAAATAACCAACTCTAATAGCTTCTTTAATCAAAGGATGATTTTGAAAAGCTTTAATATCATCTTTAGTTATTTCTTCAAAAGCAACTTTATATATTATATTATTTAATGATTCAAATTCAGGAGTATCTTCATTAGCTATAGATTTAAGCCAATCTTTAAAATCTCCATCATTGTTTTCATTACTTTGAGAAATAACATAATTCCAACCATCACGATTAATTTTCCAACGACCATGAACATCCATATCAGGCATACCAATATATCCTACTGTTATACCATTATGTTTAGCTAATAAAACTTTAGTACTTTTGCCAGATTTTTGACTAAGTTCAAAAGTTATTTCATCATTGAGTTTAAGATTTTTCAGTTCATCTTCTGAATGTTTAAGGTCATTAGGGTCGGAAATTATTTCAACAAGATTTGCATCAATACTTCTAGTAATATCTTCTCCAGCAGTATTTATAGGTTTGATAAAAGATTTATTTGCTCTAGTAAGAAAATCTATTCTACCAAGTTCAGAATCATCTATAAGTACTATATTGTTTTTAGCACTATCTGAAGTCAAATATGCTTTTACAGCATCAAATATAAAATTATTATATTCTCCATTACTAGGTATAACTTTTTCTGCCCAACGAAGAACATCTTCAAGTTTAACATAATATTTATTATTAACAGGTTTAATTTGAGAATTATCAGCATATTCCCTAACGAGATTATTAACTGATTCTGCAAAGTTAGCACCTATTTGAAAAACACCATTTACTACAGTACTACTAGAACTAATAATAACATCAGCAACAGCAGAAGCTTTAGAATCATTACTTTTAAGTTTACGTTTAAACGGAACTAATACAAATTGAACAGCATTTTTGATAACATCTTCATCATAATTAGTTTTAGACATACTATCTTTAAGAACTTGTTCTAGTTCTTCTATAGTAATATTTCTATTAGCTTTAACTGCATTTATAGCAGTGTTAATTAATCCTTGTCTAATAGCAGCAATATCCTCAGCATCTTTTGGAATAGATAAATCTACTACAGGTTTTGCTTTTTGGTTAGTTGGAGAACTAGCAGGAGTAGAAGGAGTTGGAGCAACTTGAGGTTGTAGCCCCCCCGTAGAAGAGGTTTGTTTATTGTCTTCTTCTTGACCTTCATTTTGTTTAGTTTCTTCTTCTGCTTGTTGAACTTGATTGGTATCTTGGTTATCTTTACTGCCAGGAACTGTAACTTCTCCTTTAGAAAATACTTCAAACGTACCATCATCATTTATTTCTATAGTAGGTAGTTTTGTTACTTTAGAACCATCTTGTAATATGTTTTCAACACCATCATATAAATCATCAGTTATTACTTTAGGGGAATTATGTTGAAGAATATATCTGTTAGTTGTTGTAGCTATTTTCTCAGCTTTAAAACTAACATTACTATCAACATTGCTAACTTTACCTTTGACAAAGTCTATTGATATTGGTTTTGATGTATCAATTTTTGACTTATTCTGTGTAGGTTTTTGCTTCTGTTGATTGCTCTGTAGCTCTGTCTCAGGCTCTGTGCCAGCTTGTTTTGTTGCTTGTGATGAATTATTCGTCTTAACACTTTTAGGCGATTCTGTGGCTTTCTGTGGCTTTTTTTCTGTTGCTTGTTCACCTTTATTTTCATCAGAAGTTTCAGATTCTTCAGTATCTTCATCTTCAGATTTATCTTCAGCAGGTTGTTCACTATTAGGATTTTCTTTATTATCTTTAGATTTATTTCTAGCTTCTTCAATACGCTTGTTTATATCAAGCATTTCTTGAACTTGAACACCAAGACGATTATTAAGATTATTAGATAAATCTAATACATCTAAAGCTTCACGAAGACTATTTCTTTCAGCATCAGTTAATTCTGAAGTTACTTCATTAAATCCTTCTGTATCATCATTATAATAAGCACCTACTGCATTTCTAATAACTCTAGAATCAGTTCTATCGTATTTGCTAGCAAGTTCATTAATAGTTTTATAACTATTATCTATAGCTTCTTTTCTAGCATCATTTAGAGTATTATTTATAAAAGATACTTCCTGATTAAATGTTTTTGTATCTTTAACTATTTGCCCATTAAGATACCTATATTGAAGTTCAGCATTACTTCTACTTACAAGAAGCTTGGTAATACTTCCATTTTTACTTCCTATCTTATCTGCTTCTACAAGTCTTTTATTAAGAACTTTAGCATTTTCAACTCTAGTATTTATTTGACTTGCTATATTTTCAGTATCTTCAAAGTTAGCCAATCTTTCATCTAGATTGTTATCTTCAGCAAACTTTTTAAGACCTTTAATAATTTCATTATCATTGATAGCTTCACCTTTTTCGTTTTTACCACTTAAAAGATTATCAAATACTTCGCCTATAGGTGTACGTTCTCTATAAACTTCACGTTTATCGTTCATAGTATTATTAATCATAACAGCAGTAACTAAGCGAAGGTCATCTTCATTTAGCATTTCTTGATATTCTTTAAGCTGACGATTAATATTATCTATACCGACTTTAGCACTAATATTATTTTTAAATTTTGGGTCAGTAAGAAGACGTTTACGTTCAGCATATAGTTCTCCCATAATATTAGCAATAAGACTTTTACTAGCAGCAGCTCTATATTGGTCTGTAGTAAATTCACTACCTAGAATCTTTTGAACTTCTTCATCTTGCATAGATTCATCAATAAGATTATCAAGTCTAGACATATTATCCTTAATAATCTTTTGTTGATTCTTATATTTAGTGTTTGCATCAGCAATACTTTGAAGAAATTCTATAGGAACACGTTCATTACTTTTTTGAGTTAATTGTGCTTTATCATTTAAATCTATGAGTCTGGCAAGTTCTTCTTCATAAGTATTAACAGTAGACTTCATTCTATCAAGAAGTTCTTGTTGAACTTGTTTAGAATTAGCTTCATTGTCTACAACTCCATTATCTACCATTGCTTTACGAACTTCATCAGATTTTATAAATTCTTCTAGATAATCATAATTACCTTTATGTGCAGCATTTAAAACAATGTTATCTATAAAATCATGAGTAGCTTTTTGAGAAGCAGCAATTTGTTCATCAGGAGTTAAAGTTTTATCATTTTCTCCTGTAGCATAAGGATTTTCACCTTTAGCTATTTTATTCTTTCTATCAATAAATAATTTAGTTTGAGCAGACCAATTATTAATATCTTCTCTACGAGTTTTAATTTCACCTTTTTCACTTAAAGACCAAGGAGAAACTTTTTTACCTTCACCAGTTTTAGAATTAACTTTTTTGTTTTGTCTATCTTCAATAGTTTGTTGAACTCTTCCAAATCCACTACCTAAATGATGAAATACAACTCCTCCTAGAACACCCCAAAAAGCACTATCCCAAAGTTGTCCACTAGCTATATATTTAGACATTCTATTATCAAAAGAAGAAGCAGGTTCTTGATTCAAAAGATGTTTACCAACATACATACCTTCTTCTTGAGCTATATAGTTTACAGCTTCTTCAACACCTTCTGATAATTCACCAGCTATAATAACTTTTTCAGAAGTCAATCTTTTACCAATATTCTTAGCTCTTTGTTTCCATTTATTAACAGCAGCTTCAGCAGCTTTTATTTGTTCAGGAGTTTTACCCATATTAGCAACTTCTTGTTTAGCTTTATCTACAGCACTAGAAAGTTTATAAGAATTTTCTCCTGATTTAATTCCTTTCCAAAAGTTTCTAAGACCATACATTTGAATAACATCAAAAGTAAGGTTGGCAAAGTTTATTTTAAAATCTTCATCAGCAGCTCTTTTAGCAATCTTTTTAGCAACAGCATCTCTATCATTAGGATTATCTACTTCATTAGTCAAATCTTTATTTTTAGCTAAAAAAGCAGCATATTCTTTTTCATCCATGTTTTTTAGAGTATCATAAGCATTATTATAAGTATCTTTTTGAACACCTTGAGCTTCTTGATAATTCTCCATTGTTCTTTGTAAAAGAGCATTAGTAGTATTACTAAAAAATGTACCAAGTCTACCTGATTCACCAGCAGGTAAATCAACTAAAGCATCTACACCTTTTTGAAAAGCGTTTAGACCTTTTGACGCTTTACCTATTTCTTCAGCTTCTTGAGCAGCTTTTCTAACTTTATTTATTCCAGCTAAAGATTTAATTCCATTTCTAGTAGCAGTTCCTATTTTACTTAAAGCTGCTGCTTTAGCACCCATAGATAGAAGTTTAGTTATTCCTGTACTTGGAATAAGAAGAGTTAACGAAGACATAATACTAGGAGTATTACTCATCCACCAACCAAAGTTAGTTAAACCGCCATGTAAAATATCAACATTAGGGTCTGCATAAATAGGAGCAACTTCTTGGTCAAATTTGTCTTTCCATTCTTGAAGTTTATCACTAACAGGATTACTATATTCGTCACTACCTATATTGAAAACTCCACCTATTATATCAGTGAGAGCTTTAACAGTTCCTATACCTACTTCTGATACAAGAGTTTGAGCCATAGCATTACCAAACTTTGTAAGATTTGATTGTGCTTCAGCTCTTTGTGCATCTAAATCATGAATACGATTAGGAGTTATACCATATCTAGTATAAGCAAACATATCTCCATAAACTTCATTACCTATACCAGCAGCATTAAAAGCTGTTTGAACAGTTGGTAAATCTGAAGTAGAATTTAAAGGAGTTTTAAAGAAATTATCTGTTTGAATAGTCTTAGGTTCTTTCCTACTACCTTTTTTATATTTAGGATTATCTATAGTATAATTGTTACCTTGTTGAAAAACATCATTTACATTCATAACTATTCATTATTAAGTTTATTAATTATAGATTGAACTAGATACTCATAAGCATTGTTGAAATAATCAAAATCATATTTAGTTTGTTCATCTAATTTATCATAAACACTTTTATTTACAGTTCCATTATCGTTGTATATATTACCTATTTTAGCTATAGATGGAGCTACACGTTGATAAGCTTCAGGTTCTATTTCTTTCATAGCTTGCATAGCTACTATGCTAGCATCTTGCTTAAAATTAACATAATTTCTTTTAGAACCATCAGGATTATACATATTATTTCTTAATTGACTAACAGTATCATCGATTATAAATTGAGCATTAAGATATTTTTGAGCTTCAGTTCTATCTATAGTACCTTGGTCACGTCCATTAAAATTAATAGTATATTGATTACTTCCTTCTACGGGGGTGATAGTAGCTTTACCATTATTTGCGCTTTTATATGGTATTTCTCTACTATAACCATATTGTGACATTGTAGCAGCTTCTTTAATAGCTTTAACTTGTGTACTATTAGCCCAAGAATCCTCAAGAGAATCACCAATTCTAGGGTCAACAATAAACAACTCAGCATTTTCAGTATCAATACCAAACCAATGTTTAGTATTAGGAATATAAATATGCCAACCTATCTTATTACCACTTATAGCTTTTTTAATTCTAAGTTGAGCTTTTTCTTCAGTTGACATATTTCTAAGCATAGCTGTTAAATCATTTTGCTTATCAATATTATCAAGTTTTAATAAAGCAGCTTCTTTATCATCATTATCCCTATAATAAGTTTCGTAATCCTGAAGATTAATTGAAGTTAATTGTCTTAAAACTCCATCTACTTCATCTTTAGCACCTTTTTCATCACCTTGAGCTTCAGCTATTGCTTGTCTTTCTGTAATATAAGGAGCGTCGAGTATTTGAACATCTGTTCTTTTATTATCAGGCATTAATTCAGATTCAAAAGTTTTTATATCTTCTTTGAATTTATTAAATATATTATTATCGTTAGAAGCTGATATGTTATATGATGGATTATAATCATAATATTCAGAAGAACTTCTTATTCCATTTGTATACGCTTCAGGATTATCAGGTGTTTCGCCAGAAGAACCTGCTTTCATAAAAGACTTTGTTTTGCTATTATATGAACCTATTATATAACCTTCTCCATTCATATAATCATCATCAAATTTAACTTTAGTAGCAGCACTTAAAAGACTAAATTTATCAGAATCATTCATATCTTTTCGTGCATATAATGTAACAGTTCCATTATTATTCCTTTGAATATTAACACCTTTTTTTATTAAATCATCATCTGTTAGATTATTTATATTTTTGAATCTAGTAAATCCATCTTCTTTCCTACTAACATCCTTACTTAAAAAATCTATACCCATTGTAGAAGTTCTAATGTTTTTAGGAGTAAAATTAATAGCTATATATTGTGAATCAGTACCACCTAAATTATTGACATAATTTTTAAATTCTCTAACATATCTATTAATATATTGTCCATCTCTACCTTTTCTTAAATCAAGACTATTGTTTTGAAGACCATATAAAAAACTAATAGCTTGCTGTTGGTCAGGTGTAGCTTTATTAATTATTGCTTGATATTTACGACCTTCACTTTCAAGCATACCAACTCCTTTTTCAAGATTCTTTCTTTTAATAGGGTCATTACTTGTAAAACCTTTAGCATAAGTAGCTGCACCTAAATAATCATTTTTGGATATTAAATCATTATAATGTTTCATATCCATATATTTAATATCTTGTATCATAATCTTATTTTATATTATTATTGAGCAGCACTTTGTATATAACCATTTGCTGCTTGTATATTACCTGCACCATTTGTTAAACCTAAAACTCCACCAAGTGTCCAGCCACTAGATCTAGCTAAACTAGAAGGAACTCCTGAATTACCTCCATTTCCAATTCCTCCTAAGCCTCCAGTAGAATCATATCCATATCCAGCAACATCAACAGAATTACTTCTAGTGTCTACATTTTTAAATGCTGCATTTACAAGAACATTATCTATGTTTTTAATCATAGCTTTAAATTCATCAGTTATATTCCCTTTATCATCAGTTATATAATCTAGACCTTCTTGTCTATCTTTTTCTAATTGAGCACGTTCTTCTGCTGTTAGATTCAAAGATGGGTCTTTAAGTTTTCTATCAGCTTCATCATACAGCCATTTATAATCAGCATAATTTTGTTTAGTGTATTGTTTAGCTACTTCATCTTGATTATATAAAGACATAAAATTACTTCTAATTTTTTCAGCAGTAAGTTCAGTTACTCTAGTGCTACCTCCACGAGTATTATCGGTACTATTTAAAGTTCCAAATTTACCGCTTCCTACACCTGTACTTTCGGCATTAGATACAGCAGTTCTTCTTTCAGAAGCAGAAGATTGGTCACTAGGAGCTGCATCTCTTATAGCTCTTTCTGCTATTTGAGCAATATCTGCAATACGAACAGGATTATAAGATTGTTTCCATTCAGTTCCTCCAATTATATTACCATTTTCATCATAAGTATCTTGATAATTATATGGATTTTGAGCTTTCCATCTTCTAGCAGTTAATGCAGTTATTTCTCCACTAGCAACTCGTTTATCTATCTCATCTGATTTTTCTTTATAAGCTTTAGATGCTCTAATTCTACCTAAAAGTTCAGGAGAACTAACAGCTTTACCAGCAAGTTCTATAGCAGTATTTAAAGCTCCGCTATAATCACCAAACATAGCAGCTTGGTCTATTTGGTCTTTAATATTTTTAGCATACTTGTATTTCCAAGCATCTTCAGATGGATTAAGTTCAACTTGTGCAAGAGCTGCATCTATAGCAGATTTCTTTTCTCTAGCTTCTCTACTCTTTTGGTCTATTTTATCTATAGCTTTAGCATAAGCATCTAGATTCATACGAACTATAGGTCTAGGAGCAACATATCCTAAACCTATAGTATTATATTGATTTTGTTTTGTTTCTTCAGCCATATTATATTGCAATTATATAGTTAAACAAATATTCCTAGTAGCGATTAAACTACTAGGAACAAATGTACAAATAAATATTATTTTCTTCTAATCAAACGACCTTTAGCATCATAATGTGAAAGGAATTGATTACGCTGTTTCCAATACTCATAATTTTTCATTGCAGTTTCCCATTTACTTCTAGCAGCAGAATAATCTGCATCATTAGAATAATTAGTTCTTACAGGAGCAGCACCAGGGTCTTTCATACCTTCTATGTTGTTCATTGCTCTAATAGCATTTATAACTCTTGGACCAAATTGAGTACCAAATGCCATCATACGATAAGGAGTAGCAGCATCACCAGCAGCAATAGTAGCCATAAGAGCATTTTCATCTTCAAATCGTTGACGAGTACTATTAAGGAAGTTATTAGCTGCACCTTGTATACCTTGTAGACTTGTACTCCAAGCATTTGAACGAGCAAGTCTATTGGCATTTTCAGCATCAATACGTTTATTTTGAATCTCAGCAACATTCTGATAATACTGATTTCTAGCAGCAGCATTTCTAGCTCTAACTTGTTGTTCGTTTTGAGAAGCCATATTACGAAGTTCAACTTCTTTATTAGCTTTCTCATCCCAAAGCTTATTAGTTTCCATCATAGCATCTGCATTAGATTGTTGCATACGTTGAACAGCAGTATTTGCGCTAGATGTATTATTAGCTATTATTTTTTGAGCATTAAGACGATTGCGTTCTACAGTAGCTCTTTGAGCATCATTATGATAAGTAGTATCAAATGTTACAGGAGTTTCATCTACATAATTAGGAAGCTTATAATCATATTTTAGATTCTTATAAGCATTTGAATTAAAAGCACCTAAAGCAAGACTTCCTGCTAAATCAGTACCAAGACCAATCCAATCACTGCTATTAACACTCATACCATTACGATTCCACCAATTATTAATAGGAGTTGTATTAGATGAAGTTTTTCCTGTTGAACTCAAATCTACATTTTCCCAACCTTTAGGTGTACTAAAATCCATATTAGGATATAAAGATTCAGGAGTACCAAAATCGTTTGGATTAAAAGATAATTTATTAGCAACTCTTCTTTGTGCTCTAGTCATACCTCCACCATCAAATTTAACTCTACCTCCACATCTAAAATATCTTTTATATGCAAGTCTTTTATAATAATTTTTTACACTATCATTAGAAAGTATAAGATTATCATAATACTGTTTTTTAGCTGTATCTTTCAAACCTCTTTGATATTGTTTATTACCTTGTTCGTTCCAATACTTTTGAAAGTTTTTATCATTCCATTCTGCAATACCATCATTATAAACATCTTGTCTATGAGTTTTTTTATTAACATTATATAAACCTCTTCTAAAGTAATCTACCGCATGATAATAAGGCGAAACATTATTAGGTATATTATTATAATCATTTAGCAAAGCAGCAGAATCGAAAACACCATAATTTCTAAATGTATTAGCATTATGTTGAACTCGTTGTTCTTCTTTATTACCATCAATATAACCTATAGTTCTACCGTTTAATGTTTCATGTGCTGGAATACCAAAAGCATAAGGTAATTGAGATTCATTATATTTATTAAGTCCTGCATTATAAGCTATAGAATCTAACATATTAGCTGAAACAGGTCTACCATTTATAATAACTTCTTTATTTCCATAAGGTGTTGCAAGAGTTAAATTAATAGATTTATCGTTAATAAAACCACTATTATATCTACCTATACGATTCGCTACATCATTAACCCATACTTCATGTTCTTCACTAGCTGCTTTAGTTGGAGAAACATTACCACGTATTCTTTTTGGAGAATAATACAAATCATTTCCTTCTTTATGTTTATTTAATTGTATAGCTCTATTTCCAACATTATAAGATTGAGTTTTTCCTTTAAGTTTTGCCCATTGATTTATAGTAAACTTACTAATGCTACCATCGCTATTATATTGAACAAATTTATTTGCTGCTTGACTATAATATCCATGACCTTTTTTAAGTTTAGCACCATCAGCATTATGCCATGACTTAGTTTCAGGATTATAAGTTGGACCAGCTTTTTTAATACCACCATTTCTAAAAACATTATTGTTTTTATAATTACGTTTTAGAGCTTCTTGAATAGCAAATATTTTATTCTTGTTAGCTCCTGCCTCAACAGCTTGAGCTGGACTAATACCATTAATCATAGGTTGAGCAGAAAATATTCTAAGAGCATTACCTACTCTTTGAGCAACTTCTCCACCTTCAGCTTCTATTTCATTGTTACCAACTTTGATACCTATACCAGTTTGTCCACTTGGATTAACTTGTTCATGCGAACCCCCCCGTAGAAGAAATGTGTTGTTACCAATCCTCTGTGCAATTCCACCATCAGTTATCTTAATAGTAACTTTCTTTTTATCTTTAGATTTACCACCTCTAGCAAATTTATTTCTTTCAACTAATTGCTGAATATTAGGAACAAACATGTTTTCACTAGCACCATACCAATGACCACCACGAATACCATTAGGGTTATATTTAGGATGTTTTACACCTGAATATTTAGATTGGTCAGAGAATGTTTTCTCACCAACACCTTTAAATTCATCAGTCCAATGAGTATCAGCATTAGCACGACTATTTGGATATTTGTTATAATATCCTCTATAATCATAAGCGTTAGAATTGATAGCTCTATTAAATGCAGCAGCTGGACTAGCATCACCCCATTTACGCCAATTATCAGCAGCAACTTGTTTCATAATAGAGTAATACTGAGCATCAGTTAAACCACTTCTACGGGGGTGCTGTGTAGCTGTACCACCTTTACGATATTCATAATATTTGTCCTGATTATTATTATAATTCTCAGCTTGATACATATTATTAATACTATTTGCTATATTATTATCATTAGCTAATTTAGCTTGATTCATAGCAAGTTCTCTTTGTCTATTATACATTTGTTTTGCTGCTTTAGCTTGAGCGTTAGTTTGAACAAGTCCACTAGCAACATTAAATAAACTACCTATACCTGCTTGGAGCAATCCACCCCAAAAATATTCAGGTCTTGATTTTTTAATTACTTTACGAGACATATATTATTCATTATTAGTTATAAAATTAATACTTTCAAATTTATACTTAACTCTATTATCAAATATAAATCTAGCAACAAAATATTTACCATATACAACAGCAGATTCATCACTAGGTTTATCATAAGCTATAGAATTTCTTATATAATTAAAATTCCATTTACCTTTATCCCAATATGGATATTTATAAGCTCTAGAATTTAAAGAAATACTATTATATTTTTTAGTATCATGAGTCTCAATATTAAGAATACCTGTATTGTTTTCCTCATTATAAACTTTAAATCTATAACCACTATATCTCCTATTAAGATTTTCTTCTGCTTTATTGATTAAATCAAAGTTAGAATTAATAGTATTAACTACATAGCTTATTGATGTTAAAATTTTAGGTATTTCATAATTATCATTACTTATAACATCAAAGTAAGAATAAGGTTTACGATTAACTTTATTAACTCTATCTGAATTAAGTTTATCAACTATAACTCCTGTAGATGTAACATAGTCTTTACTATAAAAGTATGATACTATTTTACTATAATTGTTTTCATAATCTACAGTCATAGTTTCGATATAATCATTGCTTTTAAGCTTTATACTTTCTCCATTATATTCAACTCCTAAATTAGTAGGAATAATAAAATGAGAATTTATTATATATCTTATAGTATTAGTTGTAGATTGAAATATAGTAACATTACCATCTTCATCTACTTTTAATTCTGGAGGAACAACATAAGGTTTAATATATAAGGCATAAACAGTTTTACTTTCATAAATATTAGCACCATCCTTATAAATAATTCTACATTTAACAGTTCTAAAGTTTTCATTCTTTATACTATTTGTAGTTATCCATCCACCATTATCATTTATTTGTATTTGAGAATCACCTACAGTATTAGGATTATTAACTCTTATATAATTATCAACTGTAATAGTTGGAGAATAAAGTTTCTTAAATACATAAACTGTTACTTTAGTATATTCTTGTCTAGATTCATCATAACCTACAACTCTAATAACATTTCCAAATTTAGGTTTTAACGTATCTCCACTATTTACAAGAGTACTATTTATAGTAGGAGTACTGCCATTAGTAGTCATATACATTTTATAAGAACCATTAGATATTACTACAACCTCTTCTTTGTCTTCGTTGTAATCTACAGATGGAGCCGTATAAGTAATTATATCTAGAGATGTAATTGTAGTTTCTTTTTTAAAGTATTCATTATCTACATAATTATTGTTAGTGTAATTCCTTATACCAATACTTCTTATAATTTTTATTTTGCTCCAACGATTATCATTTAGTTTAGCAGGTAATGTTCTAATACCAAGCTGATAACCATTATTATCGTATAAATAAGCTTTATCTGTATAATAATTTAACCATTCAGGAAGTGCAGGAATATTATTCGCTTTAAGAGTATCATTGCCATCATCATACTCTAATATTGGAGATTCAAAATCTATATTACCGACTTCAAGTTTTTCTATACTAGAATAACTTACTTCATCAGTATTATAGTAACGTAGAATATCATTACTAACAAGCTTTATAGGAGAAACATAATCTTTATATTCAGAAGCATTAACAGAGTATTTTACTTTATAATTATGAACATCAAGCTTGTTATTAGGGTCTAGTTTAACATATATTTCATTAGGTTTATCAGAAGCTATAAAACTTATTACAGGTTTAATAGCACCTCGTTTATCAGAAATCTCTGTAGTCCAATAATACTTTTTAAAAGTTCCGTTATCAGTAGTAACACTATAAGCTATACGATATTTTTTAGCTTTAACTATTACAGCATTAACATCTTTGTTTATATTGGATTTAGTTTCTTGTTCATTTATACTTACATTATCTTCTGTAGTATAACTATAAACACCAACTTCATTGTTTTTAAACTTAAAATCTATATTTAAAGGAGATAGAGTTATAACAGGAAGTTCCATATTATAAATCCCATCACCTATTGTAAATTCACTTACACTAGATTTGTAATCACCATATATTACTACAGCTTTAGCAACACAGTTTTGCAATGTTATGAAACGACCATTACTTATATTATGAGTATATATACGATATTCATAATTATCTTTTGAAGGTTCAGTTCCATCAAAAGTCATATAAATAGAACCTTGTGTAATAATTCCATTATAATTAGGTTCGTTTACAACTAGATTTATAGTTTCATAAGTATCAGTACCTTTTTCTCCTACATTATTAACGTCAGACACACTTATATTATAATCTTTATTTTCAAAAGGAGTAAATATAAATGTTTCGTCATCTAGCTCAATAGATTTAGTATCAGAGTTATAAGCACCTGTTTTGAATTTAATAACAGGTTTTGTATAAAGTACTATATCTTTATTTATACCATTTAACGTATAAACAGTATTTGCTTTATCTGTAGCAAATATACAAGGAGATATTTCTGTAGGCTCAGTTCCATCTATAGTATAAAATAGTTTCCAAACATTTGAACTAGATTGAGTATAAGATGAAAGTAGCAATACTCTAACAACACCTTCGTTGTCACAAAATATATCATAATCAAATCTCTTAGTCATATATATCAAAATATTTATCGTTAGTATTAGCTAGATTGAAGTAATCACAACTAGCATTATCAAATTCATAAATACGCCTTCTATCTTTATTTCTATCAAAGAGATAACTATTATTGAAAGTTTTATAATTATCTGTGAAAGTATAATCATGAAGACTAATATAACTATTTGTATAGAAGCTATAACTTAATGTTATAGTTTGACCATCTTTAAGATATATACATATAATAAGTCTATTATATTTATAATCTTCAGCAAACCTAACTGTTTCTATATCTAGAACTTTTAAGAAGTTAATTATATCTTTAGATAGAATATCTATTTTACCATCAACAAACATAAATATATATTTGTTTACACTATCATACCATATATATCCATTCTTAGATATAATACTTTCTTTGTTATTTCTAAGACCACCAAAACCTTCATTAGAAGGAAGAAGTTCTTTATAATCAATATCAAATGTATCAGGAATACTAAGTTGACTTCTACTTGTTAATTGAGGAGTTCTATCAAATACAAACAGAGAATATTCTGTATGGACTAGTAGATACAAACCTATACCTATAACATTAGTTATCTCACCTTTATTTTCTTTAATTATCTTGTAATTATCAACTTCAAAGTTTCTAAAATTATTATCTAGAGATTCATCTGAAATAACATCACTTCTACGAATAGTTTTAGTAAATGTATCTTCATACTTATCATTATAATTTGTAAAAGTTTTATTAGGCTTAGCCTTATAAGCTTCTTTTATTTCTAAAAAGCTTTTAAGTTTATCAGGACTAATAATGCTATTATATTTAACTCCAAGAGACTTACCTTCAGATGTTGAAAAAGTTGTAGCACCTTTAGCAAAATCAGTAAGAATAGAAGCACAATTATAAGGAACTAAAGCATAATTAAAATCAGTATTAGAACCTAATACGTAATAAGTAATATTACCATCTTCTGAAGTAACATTGTTTACTGTAGGATTTATAATTATATCTTTATTATAATAAATAATTCTTTCTCTATTAAGAAAAGCAGGATGATACCTATAGTTATTTTTATTATAAACTTTAGTGTCATAAATATTTGGAGTTAGACGATATAGAGTTTTAACAGATTTATTATATAAAACTGTATTACTATTAGTCATATATTTTCTACCAATATCATGATTAACATCTCCAACATTCTCAATATGTTTTTCTATTGTAGCTTTATCAATCAACTCATAACTAATAGGAGTAGACTTACCACTAGTATCTAAAATTTGATTACCTGATAGATTAAGTTCATTATATAGACAATCGGTATTTGTAAAACAAGTATGTTTCTCAGTGTCAGTACCAAACTTCTTATAACACATTATAGGTATTGATTCAACTTCAACATCTTCATAACTTAAAAAATATCCAACATAATCATCAGGAATATTTTCTATTTTAGATGTTATATTTATCAAATCAAGACCATTATGTTTTCTATAAATATATCCAACTCTAAAACCATTTGTAGCACTACCGTCTTTTCTAAGATAATGAATAAATATATTATAATGCTGATATGGAATAAAAGTTCTATTATTGTTTGTCTTAATTATATTACTATAATAAGTTTTAGACTCATTATAAGTAACAGTAGAAGATATTGGTTCACCACCATAAAAAGCAGGATAAGATAAAGTAAATTCAGATAAACCAACATAACTATAGAAAACTTCTCCTGTAGGTTGTTTGTTTTTATAATAATAAACTGATTCAATACCTATAGCTAATGCGCAATCTTTTACTTCACCATTAAAAGGATATTCTGTACCATCGGCAGTTATCAAATAAAGACAATTATTATCTACTTTAACTTTATAAGGATAATTCTCTCCTTTAGCCCATATAAATTGACTTTTCTTTTTATTATAAGAACCTACTTGAATACTAAAAGTATTTATACAATAAGCAGCATGTTGATTATCGTTCTTATCGTATCCAAAATCAATCTTATCTTTATCAGTAACTTTTAATACAGCAGTAGTACCATCTGGTCTCACAACGCCTATTCTAAGTTTACTTATAAGATTATTATTAATAAAAGCAACAGGATTCTTCAAATAAACGACATTATTAATTGTTTCAACATCAACGTTAGTCAATCCTGAATCACAATTCATAGTCTCAAATTGAGCTTGATAAATAGACTTTGTAACAATACTTTGAGTATTTTCATAACTACGAGTATTACAATCTATCTTTACATTGTTGTTATTACCTATTTCTTCATTATTATATTCTTCATAATTAGCTATATATAGTCTATTATTATAATTAACTATATTTCTAACATTATAATATTGAGAAGGCGAACGAAGTAAATCATCAATAGAAATTTCTTCAGTATAAGTATTATTATTTACATCAACTTTATTAATATTAGCATCAAATTTGTTAAATATTCTACCTCTAACATCATTATCATGTTTAACAATATAGCCTATTCTAAATGGAACATTAACATTAGATATATTAAGTTCTATATTACAATTAGAATAAGAATTGCTATTAACATCAAAGTTTTTAAAATAACTGATATTCTTTTCTGCATCAGTATCTGGACCACCTATGTCATTATATTTATCACCAAAGTTAAGTTTATAAATCTTATCATTAATAAGAAAAGAATGAATAGGCTTATCTTTACTAGATTGAGTATATATTAATATATCATCAGTAATTTGAAACCACTTAGAATAATTATTATCATCAACTGCAAACTGAATAAAGAATGTATAACAACCACATAATAGACTTCCACTTGTTTCTATGTTATAATCGGCGTTATATAATGGAATATCAGGTTCTATATTATAATTAGAATAATTATTCTTACTATCTAGATTCCAACATTTAAGAGGAACTTTAGCTTTACTTTTAATATTATTCTTTAAACAATAAGCATCATATTCAGAAACAGCTATTATAAGTTCATTCTTATAGTTATATGTAAAAGTTCCTGTAATAGTTCCACCATTATATTTCCAATCTGTTTCTACATAAGAAATAGCTCCAGTATCTTTACGTCTATAAATTCTAGATATTCCTTCTTCATTTTCTACAGGTTGAAATGTAAATATAACAATTTCATTATTACAAGGAATAACACCAACCACAAACTCTCCATCGTTTTCACATTCAAATGCTACTGCAAATCCATCTTCTCTAGTTATATAAGAATTAGATGTATCTACTACTATATTCTTTGCAGCAACAAGACTTTTATCAGGAATAATATTAGGTGTTTTATTTAAATATAGTTTCTTATTTATATTCATATCTTAAATTCCTCTAGGATTAAAAGTGAAGTTATAAAAGAAGTTATTCCAATCACTTTGAGCATCTTTATTTAATTCATTACGAACAGATGCAGCAGCTTTTGGTCGAAGAGTATTCCATTGAATCCAAGGATTAGTTACAGGACTATTACTTTTCAAATCATATACTTGATGTTTGCTTCCACGACTAAGATATTTAAAAAGAATATACCATGATAGAGCTTCAAGAAGAAGTCCATTGTCATAAATATATGGAACTTCGCAATCATAGTATTCATTATAATATGTAGCAACTTCATAAGATACTACAGTAATATAATCAGTATCAAAGTTTAGTTCTATATTATTACCATCTAGAACATAATTACGATTATTATTTCCATTTACTATAGAAGCAACTTCCATATAATTAATTCCTGTTTTATTTGTAGTATCAATAACAGCAATCTCAGATTCTGTAGCATATTTATTACTATCAGAACCTGAGTTACAACCACAACTAGAAGAATCTAGTTCAGGAATTTCACAGCCATGTTTATCATAAACTCTAATTTCTTTTGCATTATTAATATCACAAGGAAATTGAGCTATCTTATCACTAACTTCCAACTGTCTTTTCTTCTTAACAGAAGGAAGAATCTTCATTTGACTTAGAGCATCAATAGTCCAAGCAGCTACTCTAGGAATCCAATCACTTTCACTTATATTAAAGTCATTGTCTACTTTTGCTACTAGGCGTTCTATGCTTAACTGATTCTTGATTTTCATTTCTAATAAATTTAGTATAAAGAAGTTTATCGGCTTCAAGACAAAGACTAAGTTTAGTCTTGAGGTCTATATTAAGTTTATAAATCTCATTAACATCACCTCCAGTTTGTTTAAGAAGTTGTTCATTAGTTATACCTGCATATTGAGCTGGTCTATAATTAACCTTTTTAAATTTCAATATATAAGCATTTGGAAGAGTACAATCTAACAAAGGAAGTTCATATATAGCTTCAGGTTTACGGAATATTCTATAATCGACACCATTATAAGGAAGTCCATTAGCTTTAGCCCAATCTTCTTCAGCTTTATTCCAAAGATGAACTCCTTGTTCAATAAGTCTCTTTTTATTAGCTTTAGTCTTAGCATAATCCAGAACATTGCTTTCTCTTTGTCTATAAAGATTACGATTAAAACATATCCAACCAATACGATTGTCATAAACATAACCATAACCTTGAAGAAGATATTCTTGAACTTTAGTATAAAAGGTTTTAATTATATGAAGATATTGCTTATGATTAAGCTTAAGACATTTTTGATAACTAACTTTACATCTATCAATTTCAGCAATTCTTTTCTTTGCTTTAAAGTAATTAATAATCTCTAATAATTTAGCTCTAGTTTCATTATCAATATTCTCATCTCTATATAGTATTCCGAGTGTTGCTAATATTCTACCATTAATATATCTATCTTCAACAAACTCAGAATAATCTATAAGATTAGTCTTAAACTGTGGAAGCCATTCAATGAATTTATCTCTCTTACCTTTACATTCAGCTTCAAGTTTATCCTTCTCAACAAACATTGTTTGAAGAGCCATTTTAAATGCAAACTGCATACTACTAAAATATTGCTTGGTACTTATAGGTTTTTCCATTGTTTAAAATTTAATATTGTTTGGAACTTCATCTGTTTGACGAACTTGATTTAAAAGGTCTCTCTTATATATAATCTCTTTAATTTGACCAACCATATCTTCAGATAAAAGCCATTCGTTATCATCAAGAGCTAGATTTAATTCATCAACTTCTCCATTCTCAAGAAGTATTTGATTAGGATATTCAAAAGCTGATTCAATAACTATAGCTCCTAAAGTTAAAGCTTTATTATTAGATGCTGGAAATAGATAAATATAATCATTGATATAATCATAACTAATAGCTCCACACATACCAGGAAGACTACCTCTAAATCTAGCAACAGTCTCTTTTATAAATGGAATTTCTCTATTAGTCTTATAACCAACTGTACTAACTCTATCAAATGGAAGATTATTTGTAAGCCTAACAGGTCTTTGAACTTTTTGTGCTGTACGTTTAATCTTATCAACACTTATTCCATCAGGAAGTTCAATATCTCCATCATTAACACTAATAAGACTAACTCTATATCTTTGAGTTAATCCTTTATCAATATAATTGTGATTCTCATAACTACGTCTAATAACTTCAGCTCTAGTATGAATAATTAAAGATTTTATATTATTACGTAAAGCTTGATTATTAGGTTGACCTAGACTATGAGCAAACTCACTAACAAGTTGTGCAATACTAGCCATTATATAATTAGTTTAAATATTATTACTATCAAAATTAGCTCCCCCGTAGAAGGAATGTATGACATGTTACTTACTATACCTTACTTGCGAACATCAACATTGTCTACATGAGGAGGATTAAATACATAACAATCATTATTATATCTAGCAACAGTAAATGCTTACCTAAATCAAACTTATCTACCTTTTTAAATTATACTTATATTATATCTACTAACCTGACTATAATTTTGATTACTGCCTTCAATTTAATCTTACAACAATAAATCCTATCACCAAAAGTTATCCAAAAAATATATTTATTTATTATCTCTACTATTATCATCATTGTTATCATAAACATCAGACATATTACATATTCAATCACTTGCAAATATAGACTTTTATGGCATCAAACCAAAATCCTAATACTCTGATACATACGTCTGTGTGCGCACACAAATCACTTAATTAGCCTGCTGCTATTAACTAATCGTCTAATATATAACAAGTTATCAGACAAGCCGATATGCAGTCGAAATTATTATAAACAAAAACTCCTAGCAATAGCAGAACTATCACTAGGAGAAACAATTTATATAAACCAATGAAAAGAAGCTTATTCAGCAGTATCAGCTTCCATATATCCTTTAGCTTTCAAATCAGCAAGCAAAGCATTAAACTTAGTTACAACTTCTTCTGCTGTAGCAGCTGTTGTAATATTAAGAAGCTTAGGTAGTTGCTCTGCTTTTAGTTTATCACCAACAAGGTCTGCTTTAGTACTAACATTAGGTATTTCAGTCTTCTTAGCATAATTATCCAGTGATTGGTGAGCTGTAAGATAACCTTTATTATCTATTTCAGTCTTAGTATAATAATTAGTCTTTTCTCTAGTCCAAACAGGGTCTGTTTCAGTATATGAAGTTATAAAATTAGCATCATTAGTAAGTTGCGATACCTTAGTTGGAATAGCAGAAGCATCAGCTTTTTCGTTAATTATTTGCTGAACACTTTTAATATCAGGATTAAGAGTTTCAATATCCCCACTCTTTACTACAAGATTAGTTCCATCATAACCACCAAAATCTTTAAGATAAAGACCATAATTATCTCTATCCATATCAATACCATTTACACCATTAAAACCAACACCAAATATTGATTTAGTATTTGATACATTTTTACCAAGAGCTATAGCATAATCTATACTAGTAGTTGAAAAAGCACCTAACGCTAAAGAATAATTAGATTTGGCTTTTGAATTACAACCAATAGCTATAGAATATTTACCATCTAATTCAATATTTTTATTACCTGTTTCTGCATAATCTCCAATGACTATGGAAGACATATTTCTTGCAGCATTGTGAGTTCCAATAGCTATAGAATTATTGTATGCTTCTGTAATATATCCTATTGCTATTGCTGAAGAAGAATTTATAGATATTGAACTTCCTAACGCTAATGAATTGCTTCCAATTACACTAGTATTAGCTCCAATAGCTATAGATTCACTTGCTTGTGTATCAGTTGACGCTTCTTTTCCTAGTGTTATTGAAGAATCTCCTTTTGCAGATGTATTGTTTCCTATTGCTATTGAACACTCTCCTTCTGAATTAGTACTATTTCCTATTGCTATTGAGCCAAGTGCATTTGCAGATGTATTATTTCCCAAAGATGTAGAATTATCACCATTTGCAGACGTCCCAACTCCCAAAGATGTAGAATTATCACCATTTGCAGATGAATTATCTCCTAAAGCTATAGCAAAATCTCCAACAGTTGTCCAATTTACCAAAGCAGAACTGTAAGAATAATATAATTCATGTGTTAAATCTAATGGTTTTTCTGTATTAAAAGCATAACAACCTTCTACATAATATGTATCAATAACTTCTATCCATTTATTATCAGTAGCATCATATATGTATTGTGGTACTATGTCATCATCAAGATTATCATTAACTTCTACATAAGGAAGATTTACAAAAATATTACTTTCTTCAATAGTAAGTTGATTAAGATTATCAACAATACCTGTCTTTTCATTATCAAGATAAAATGTATGAGTTAAATCAAGCGGTTCGATAGTTTTGAAGAAGTCTCCTTGTGGGTCACAATTAAAATATTCTATTTTAGTAGTTTTAATAAAACTATTAATAGTTTTATCATATATATAGTATTCAGTATCTTCTTCTAAAACTGAAGATATATCGCCATAGGTATATACTTCATCATTATTTAATAATTGAATTTTTTGACCAAATCTATGAATAAGACTAAATGGAGCTGATATTCCACCTGTATATCCTAACTTAAAACAATGGTTTGATAAATCATCAAAACGATTATTTACATCTGTTATATTAGCTTTAGTTTCAAGTTTTGCTTCTATATGACTTAAATCAACTTCAGGTTTAAACTCACCAACTTTCTCCCAAACACCTTCAACATAAAGATATTCGACATAAACATTATCACCTTTACCATTTTGATTAGGAACAAGATAAATCTTATTAGATTTAATATCATCAGTAGGAAGTTCTCTAACTATTAAGAACAACGTAATATCTATATTACCAAGTTGTTCAATAGGAACACTACCATTAGAATCAAGACTAGCAACACCATTAGCTTTACCAACAGTGTCCTTAGTCAACATACTCTCTACAACTTTAGAAATGTCAGATTTAACTAAATCAAACTCTTCTTTAGTAATAGAATCTAAATCACTGAAAGCTTTATAAATAGTATTACGTTTAGCATTACTTATAGCAATACTACTAATAGCTTTTCTAAGGTCAATTTTGTTAATCATACAAGTTTAATTTAATAGTTTATCAATTTGTTTATAATCCCAACCTAGCTTATTAGCAATAGGTTTAAATATCCAACTCCAACTAACAGGTGCTAATATAGCAGAGTTAACTAGAATTTTAATATCAGTTCCAAGAAAATAATAAATAGCAGCTATAACTATTATAGAAAATAGTAGAACTATTCTTTTAATAGGAACAACTACATTACCACCAGCAACTTTAATCATAAAGTTTATTATAATATAAGTCATAATGTTTACTATAACACAATAAGTAAAATCAAATTGACTTATTAAAGCATTAATTATATTATTTATAACATCCATAATTTTATTAAGTTTAAATTAATAATAGTTCCAATAGTAATAATAATACTATATTGAATAATATCTTCAATTTCAAATTTAGATAGTCTATAATGTTTCCATTGATAATATTCTCTACTAATCATTATAACTTCAGCTATAACTCCAATTACAATAGAAACTATAAGCCAACTTCCAATACCAATATAATCTCTAGTGTTAAGTTTAAATAAATTCATAACATTAATATTAAGTTTATTATAAATAAAAATAGTAGTACTACAAGTGTGATGTCATGTAATACTACTATTCTAATCAATTACTAACCACAAAACATTTTAAGCATTTCTGAGAGCATTTTATTTATTTACCTTTACTCTTTACTATACGGCAAATTTAAAGCTTTCAGAGCTAATCTGTGAACCTCACAGAGGTTAAATTTCCATGATTTCAGGCAATCATAATAAACTTACTACTCTTAGAAAATCACTTAAATTTATACCAGTTAATAGGAACTCCTTTACGACAAGTATCAGCATACCAACGATTAAATGCTATACCATCATAACCATCAACATCATCAAGAACATCTTTTATATATTGAGCAAGATAATTTTCATTAGGAACACTTTTACCTAGATAATCAGCTTTACACATATTAGCTACAAATACTTTATCATAAAGAACATCGTTATCTAGATGTATATTATATGCTCTAAGAATACTATCAACTTGCTCTTCTGTGTATGGAGTAATTTTACCATTATCATCTTCCATTTGATTAACAGCAAAATCACAAAGATGTTTATTGAAATGACGACCGTTATATTTAAGATATTCAATCATATCTTCAGGAAGTTCATCATAAATATCAAGACTATCTTTATACATAACACAATTAGTTTAAGTATTAATACTAGCACCCCGTAGAAGGCGTAGATGTAGATAAGCTACTAGTAGCATTAGCTTCATAACATCTTCTACGGGGGTGTTGGTTTATCTATAACGTCCCATTCTTCTAGGCTCTCTATCATCATCATAATCATCACGACGACCTCTATAGTCTCTATCGTCATAATCATAATCTCTCATTCTACCCTTGGAAGTATCTTCTCTAGCTTCTGTAGCGGCTATACAATCTTCAAGTTCTTCCATATCTTCTTTCATTCTCCTAAGTTTATCTCTCATTTGAGATATACTTTTATGTCCTGTCTGTACCATAATCATCATATTAGTTTAGTTTATTAGTGTTACTTACTATATCAAGTATCTTATCTAGTTTAGATTCAACACCTGACACCTTATCTTTAAGTGAAGCTATCTCTTCATCTCTAGCTTTATCTTTAGCATAATTAGTATCAATAGATTTAAGAATATTTTCAGCTTGTTCAGCTTCAATCTTAATATCTTCTATATGCTCTATAGTATAATTAGCTTTATGAAGTATAGATTCAACTTCCGCTTGAATTTGTTGTTTAGTCTCAGCAATTATAGTTTTACCACCATTATATGTAACTATAGAACTATTGCTAGGTATGTTATTAAAATCAGTTGTTACATCACCAATTTTAACTTTGATGTTCATAACCATTTGATTAGTTCCGTCTGTAGCAAACTGAGGAATTGTAGTACCAACAACTTCTCCAATATTATATTTTAGTTTATCTGTCTTATCTAAAATATAAATAAGACTACCTTGATTAAGAGCTGAAAACATTATACTACAAGTTGAAGTTTATTATTCTGTTTATCAAATACTACTATATGTAGTCCTTCAGTAAGAGATGTAAGAGCAGCTCCACTAGAATTAAGTAAAGGAAGACTTACATTATTAACCATAATCTCGAAACCTGTTGCAGTAGTTGTAGCAGCATTGAAATTAATTACCATTATACCTGCAACGCCCATAGCTCTGAAAGTATGATTAGGCATACTAAAAACAGCATTAGCAGTTGCACTGCCAGCAGTCGTTTGAGTAGCTGCTACAAGTGGTATACCTCCACGATTACCAATGTATTCATTATATATTGCCATAATATTACCTCCTATTTAATTCCAAAATCCATTTAAACCATTACCATAAGTTCCATAGCCATAGTAGCCCATTTGAGCAGCTACACAATTAGGAACAGCAACAAAAGGTTGATAAGGTGTAGTAACTGTGCTAGGTTGAGAGCATTTGATTTCATTAACTTCTTTCTGAATACCAGCCAAAGCTCCACTTAAAGGATTAACAGCAGCTGCTATTTGCTGACCAAATACAGCAGTCTGGTGTTCTGTAGTAAGTTGAGTTTGAAGAGCATTAATCTTATCCTGCATTGCAGACTTTTCAGCAGCATCAAGTTTAGCTATAACTCTATCTCCTACAACATCAACAGCTTTTTCTAGATTACAAGTCTGGTCTCTAAGAGCATAACCCATATCAGAGAATCCTCTTGTAACAGCACCACCAACACCGTTTACAGATTCTTTAATAGTATCTGTCTGTTGAATAGTCAATATTTGATTTTGATGATTACCATCACTTATAGCAGTTTTAAGATTGCAGCAACATGTAGCAAGCTGACTAGAAAGAGTCATTGTGTTCTGAGTACCTGCATTAAGAAGAGCACCTGTTGAAGAATCAATCTTACAACCAACTTGAGTAACAGCAGTATTAACTTGATTAATAGCAGTCTGAATCATACTAGTAGAAGTGTTGAACATAGAAGCAAGAGATTGAATTGCACTACCATTATTGTTAATTGCTTGCATAATTAAGTCTCTACCATCATTGTTATTAACAAGATTAGCGAGTGGACCTAAACCACTACATCCGTTACCATTTCCACCAAGATTACCAAACAGACCACCATTACGCATAAGAGGATAAAGGAAGAACAGAAAGATAACCCAAATCCAACTACCATTACCAAAGCCACCACCATTGTTCATAAGAGCCATAAGAGTAGCTAAATCACTAGTTGAAGAGTTTCCTTTAGAATTGCCATCAGGAAACATGAAAACTTTAGAATCGTCCATAAGTCTTAATTTAATTTAGTTTATAATGTTACTTGTACTTGCTAGCATTTGTACATTGCAAATATAAGAAGGTTGGTTAATAGCTACAAAAAATGGACAACTAAGTTATTGCTTAATTGTCCATTTATTATAAGGTTTATTATGAGTAAACTTACAAATATACTTGTTTCTTATTTATTAATTAGATACACATAGGTTCAACGTCTTTATTAAGTAAAGTAGCTTGTGCTGTAGCTAGTCTATAAACTCTAGATGTAGATATATAATCATAAGCTAGTTTTCTAAGATGTCTTATAGAACCAACATTTCTATTTAGAATTTGAGCTATAGTAGTAACACTGAAACCTGCATGTATCATTTGTTCAACAACCATAGCCCTAGACATTACTATGTTTTCTTCACGAGATTTACCAAGAATATCCTCTCTACTTATACTTAGAGTTCCATCGGGAAGTTCAATAGCACAACATTTAACAACATTGTCTATAACCCTATATATTTCTTTCTCTTTATCATTCATAATATCACTAGTTTAAATTAATTACCAATCTACTAATATAGACTTTTGAGTAAAGGAAATTGGAGTCCATATTTCCCAAGGTTTGGGATAAGCATTAGGAGTATAATTATAAGTACCATAACTATATTTACGGTTACTATTAGAAACAGCAGTATAAACTTGGTCTTCACTATCTTCGTAAGGAAGTAACAACCATTGCCTATGTTTACCTACAATATCACCTTTATATATATTCTGAATAACATCATTTGGTATAACAAAAGGAGTATGAGTATACCATTTACTTTGTGGTACTTCAACATATTTCTTTTGATAAAGTTTATCAATATGCTGTTTAAATAAATTAAGACCTTTAATATCCAAAAATCCACTCATAATATCAATTATTTTAAGTAAATAAGTTATCTATTTCACTCTTTGTTATATTTGTAATGTTATCAAGTTTCTTCTTATCTGAACCCTTCATAAGTCCATAACTAGCATCAGACATTCCCGATGTAGCAAACGGTATAACTACAGTGCCATTATTATCTCCTATTACACCATTCAAAATAAGTTGAAAACCTCCATCGTTTGATAAAGATAAACCACTTAATGAAAGCAGATGGATAGCTCTTCTTTCAGCACCTGTTATCAAACCATCTTTCTGACCGGTATCGTTGAGAATGTTATAAGTAGCTAAAGGAAGATTAACATACGCTTGATTACTAGTATTTAATGCTATAGGATAATTATGATTAGCATCATCTTGTGTAAATCCTATCTTAATACCACCTAATATATCTTTAGTAGCTGTTGGTAATGAATATTTAGTATCAGTGTTTATCCAAGGAACGTTTACATACGCTTTACCGTTAGAATCTAATTGTACACCATAATTTCTAGTATCACTAGTTGTATCTGAATATCCTATTTTAATACCACCAAGATTACTAGAAGCTTTTGGAAGAGTATATTTATTAGCACCTTCTGCAATTCCATCAAGTTTTTTCTTGTCAACAGTACTCATGATACCAGGCTTACTCTGAGTTGCAGCGTAAATCTCAACATTACCTTTATTATCATGTGTATCATTATCTCCAAAAGCAACACCTATAAACTGTTGACCATCTGTAGATGTAGAGAAAGGTGTATCAGGACTGAACGCCAAACTGTTATAAGTAGCAGTATTTAACTTACTACCAAAGGTTGCAGTTATAATCTTGTTCTGTACAGGATTTGTAGAAGTTAAATTTAAAGAACTATCAACTGTAGTTTTATTAGCTCCTTCTGCTATACCATCCAACTTTGTTTTATAGGCTGCTGTAAAGTCATTTGTACTCAATCCCTTACCGTTTACCTTATCAACTTTATTATTTAAAGCTGCTGTTGTAGCATAACCACTTAAATCAACATCACTACCGAGTTTAATCTTTCTCCATTTACCTGTAGTAGTATCTATACTATTGCTCTTTGTTAACTGATAAAGAGTTCCTGCTACATTAGTAATAAAATGGTCTGGAAAATCATTTTCACTAGCTGCTTTAAGACTAGCAACATCAGCAAAATAATCTCTTGCAAAGTTAAACTGCGGTGACTTTAAATCGAAATTTTGATTTATAATAAAACTCATATCTATCTATTTATTAAGTTAAACATGTTAAGCAAATGTATAGCTACCAGTAGCAGTAGCAGGAGTTTTTTGCATATAAACATTATAATTAGTTCCATTAACAGTAACTGCTGTAAGTTTTGAATAACCACTAAAACCTTGAAAACCATTACCATCCTTAATAGAAGTTAAATCTCCAAAATATGCTGGATAAGCATAAACAAGTTTTTGGTTAGATTGAGTAATAGATACTGTTCTATTTTTAGAATTAATTACTGCTTTGTTACCTAGCTTTACAATTTCAGCAGCAGTCAATGAAGCTTTATTAGCATCAACTACTCCACAATAACTAGCATGAACAAATGTAACAGTACATGTTTTTGTCTTAGTAGTTGAATCAGCTATTGCTGTAAGAGTGAAAGTAACAACTTTCCTATCAGTTCCTGGTGTTACATTTTCTTTAGGTATACTAAATGATTGTGTTTTAGTACCAACTGCTGGTGTAGCAGAACCTGTATAAGCTCCAGTTCCAGCAACTTTTTGACTTGTAACTCTATGAAAATCTTCATTATAGAAATTCCAACTAAGATTAACTACATTATCAGTACCAAGCTCAGCTACATCAGGTTTAGCGTTAATCCATGAAATATCGAATGGATAACGATTAGCAAGTTTTGTAAGAATAGCTTTATCGGCAGCACTCATAGCACCAGCAGCAGAAGTTGTAGCAGAAGGAATACTTATACTAGAAGTAGCACTATTTTTAGTAACATTAATTTTTATATAATTGGCATCATTACTTCCTGCTGCAACTCCATTAACAGTATCTGCCTTTTTGCTATAAGCAGTTAAATCAACTTCAGCTTGGAAATCACCAAGTTTTTCCCACTTACTAGCATCATAATTACTATTATGTGTTGTTCCATCTACAGTTATAGGAAGAGTACCTGTATAAACATATTCAGCATACTTATTTTGATTAACTCCTGAAGCAGCAGCTTCAGGTACAAGATAAATATGCTTCTTAATATTTGTTTTAGGAAGCTCAGTAACTACTTCTACAAAAGTATTATCAACTTCACCTTTTTTAATAAACTTATTGTTAATGTTAGTAACAAGAGTTTTTAAACCATCTAAATCAAGATATTGAGCCATAAATTTAATAATTAATTAATTAAACATATTATCTATTTCATCGTTATTTATACTAGCTGCTTCTACTTCAGTAGCACTAACTTCTACAAGAGCTGAACCATTCCAACGATAAATCTTATCTGTAGACTTATCTACAAACATTTTACCTGCAAGTGGAACAAAATCTTCATCTGAATAATTATCTCTACCATACCAATTATTATAATATTTTTCACTACCTTGAACAGTAGGCATAGGAGTTATAGCAAATTGGTTTATAGAAGATATATATACAACATCTCCTACTCCAGTATAAGATGATGGTGTAATCTCACCTGTAGGTATAATACGACTAAACTCAACAACATCATCTAGATAACTAGGTAATTGAGAAGACTTAACTTTACCATCATCACCAAGTGTTACAGTTGTACTTTTAAGCTTATTAATCTCTGTACTTAAAGCACCTATTAGACTAAGTATTGTAGCATCTACAAAAGGTTCCCATTTACTCCAAGTACCTGCTTCATTACTTAAATCCTGAGCTTTTATGTTATAAGTTCTATAACATTGATATATTTCCTTATGACTATGAGAACCACTAAAATTAAAATCTTTAGTAGAAGTACTATAAGCACAATGAGTTGTAAGTATTTGTGTAATAACATGTGATGCGTTATCACTAAATACTTGCATTATACCAATAATTACACTTGGAGTATCATCAGAAGCTACAGCATATATTACAGGTTTACCTTCATAACAATGCTTTTTAGTATTTATAGTATCTATTTGACTAACTCTTATAGACTGTATACCATTGCCTGAGAACTCAGTCTTTAGTTTAGTTATAAGATGTTGAAGACCATTACTATCCAAAAATTTATTTGCCATACTTATATCTATTATTTGTTAAACATGTTATCTATTTCTTCATTATTAATAGTATCTATGTTAATATCATCAGTATCAACATTAACTTTAAATGGAGACATTTTAGTTCCAATTCTTTCATATAATTCTGTTACTACTTTCATATCAACTACTTTTTAATATAAACTCTATGTTGCTTATACTTTTCAAGCCACTCTTTATATTTATCATAAGTAGACTTGTTAGCAGTAAATTCTACATTATTATTTATAATTGTACCATTTACTTTTATAGCACCATCAGGAGTTATAGTGTATTGAAAACTTGTATCATTTATATTCTTATCTATCAAGTCAATTTGCTTATCAACATATTCTTTAAACAATGTTGCTCTAGCAAAATCTTCTGAAGCATAAGCTGCACAAGCAGATTGAAAAACATTCCAACAATTAAAAACTATACTACCATTACCTTTACAAGAAAAAGAACAATCATCTAGAATGTGTTTACCAAAGTCAGCAACAAACACTAGAAGTTTGCGATAAGTTGGAATCCAACTAGCTGGAATAGTAAGATAACAAACATCAGAATCTACAACATAACTTTCTTCTTGTTCACCAATAGTATAAACTTCATTATAATTTCTATCTATATTATTCATATCATCAAATATTAAATGTTATATTACTGATATTGTTTATATGATTATCATTTAGCATTGCAACATTATCATAACAATGTTTAAGCATTTGTATAATACTAAGTTTGATAACTTTACTTCTATTCACAACATATCCTTTATCTTCAAGAGCATTTATAGTTTTAACTATATGTTCTTCTTTATCACATAAAGAGTCAATAGATTTCGTTATTTCAATGTTATTAATCATAAGAACGTCTTATTAATTAAACACTTTATTACCAACATAAACAGAATGTTCGTCAAATATTATACTTAGTTTATTACCTATTTGTCCAATACGAACAACAGGTTCTTGTCCATTATATATAATATCCAAACATTCTTTTGTTAAATCATCTATCCAATCTTCTTTTAATTTAGTAGAAACGTTAATTGAATCAATTTCATAGGCTGAAAGAATATTATAAAGTCTATAGTATTCAGTACTGATAAGTTTAAACAAATTCTCTTTAATAAGTTCTTTGTTCTTATCTATATTGTTATGTATTATAACATCAGTACAATGCCTTTCTATAGCAACTCTAAAACTATCAAATGCTATCTCTATAACATTTTTAAGTTTAGCTCTTTCTTTACTATCAGCATCTTGAAAAGTTTTATCTAAAACTTGATTAAGTTTGACTACATTCTCGCTAACTTGTTGAATAGCTTGAGCCATTTGAACAATAGGCTTATTTCTATCCTTAGCTTTAAAAAGGTCAACAATTCTAATTATCAAAGTATAAGCAATAAATACTCCACTAGAAATTAGAACTGTAACATAAGATGAATCTTTAACTGCTTGTCCAACTATTTGATTAACTGTTTGAAATTCATCCATATTATTATAATTAAAATACTAGCTCCCCCGTAAAAGAGGTTGCTAGTATTTGATTATATATTATTGAAGCCCGAAAGCAGTTTTAATAGCTTCAGCATTGGCAGTTAGAACAGCTATATGAACTAGCTGATTAACTGTTTCTGTGTTAAGTTGACGACCATACTTCCTATCATTTGAGAAACGTAGTGTTATAATCGTATACTTACCTTCAGGAACATTCATTGGATAGCCTGGATAAATACTAACACCATCAGCATAAGTATTATCAAATCCACGGTTCTGAGAACACATAGAAGCAAGTTGACGAACATAAGTTGCGTCACATGTAGGAGCTGCGGCACGTGTATTCTCTACAGTAGCAATACTATAAAGGTCATCACCTGCACTAACTTCCCACTCAGTATAATCACCAGCTTTAGCACTTATTGTCAGTACTCCAGAAGCGTATGCAACAGTAAGACCAAATTGAGCTTCATCAAGCTTTTGACTAAGTTGTTTCTTCAACTCATTGCCAAGCTTATCTTGTGTATCAATTTTATCACTACCTGTTGTAGTAACAGTCCATTGATTGCGCTCATGGAAGTGCATACCAAGTTTAGTAAGAACTACTGTGAAATCCAATCCATTAGATATTAGTTCATCAGCAGGAAGATTAACTTTTCCCACAAATGTTGCAGGAGCATACTTATTTGGATTCTCACCTGATTCTGCATCTTTTTGTTCAGCTGAAGACCTAACTTCAAGATGAGATACATCTACAGGAATTGTAATAGCATTTGAATCCTTACGACCAAGAGCTAGAACAAAATCCTTATCTCCAATGGTAGAAATATATTTACCATCATCTGGAGTATAAATACCAAGCTGACCATCAACAGGAGCTGAAGTAGCCAAAGCAGGATTTGTAACTATAAGTAATTGTTTCATATTAATAAAAGTTTAAATAAATTATTGTTATTGAGCTGCTTGAGAATCATCACCTTGACGATAATTATTTCTCATAGCTTCTTGTTGTTGAGCACGTTCTTTAGCTTGAGCAGATAATAGACTACCACTAATGCTAGCATGATATAAATCTACTGCACGCTTTACAATATCTCCATGAAGATATTCAGGTAAGTTGCAATTAACATTAGAACTTCCAACATCTTCAACATATTTAACCGTAACAGGTTTAGCTATATAAGATATTCTAAGATTAGACGGTATTACTCCATTAGGAATAGTACTTTGACCATTCTTTTTTCTATCTGTATATATCTTCATTTTAATATGTCCTTCATCCCTATTAACTAAATGAGCTATAGGACTCCTAAAAGATGGAGCTAGAATGAAATCATTCAAAGCATCTGCAACATATATATCATCAATAATTCTAACAGGAAACCAATCAGTTTTAAGTCTTGTATTTCCATCACTCCTACTTGTATAATAATTAATATTGAAATCACAAATATACATATAGTCAGAAGGAATTGCAGTTTTCTCAACTTGAGGTTCATGGTTACAAGTAATATCAAACTCAAATCCAGTAGTCATGACAGTTTGTATAGATTTTATTCCACCATTTAGTGTAAAACCTTTATCGCCATCATACTTAAATATTTGTACTTCAACATCTTTATATAAAGTACTAAGAGCGTTTATTTGTCCAATTTTAGAATTATCGGTAATAACTCTATCATTAGTACCAGCTATATTTCTCTTGATGATTTCGTTAACTACATCAATAATAGCTGTGTTCAACAACAAGTCTATTTGTTCAGGCAGAATAGCACGAACATTCTGCATGCCCATCTGTTGAGCTAATTGCCTAAACATTATGTGCATATCTGCTATATTCATAACTCAAACTATTTAGATTAACTTCAATTTATTCTCATACATAACTTTAACTGCATTGTTATTTGGATTGTTGAAATAAGCAACAGCTTCATTAAGGTTTGCTCCAATAAATCCGCCATCAGCAGTAGTTATTTGTTGATTGTAAGTAGAACGAATAAGTTCACCACGTACTATCAATGTTTCAATAAACGCTTTAAGAACTACATTCTTGTCGTTAACAAACTTATTAAACTTATCAGGATTAAGATTAGCATAATCCATAAGTTCTGTAGTCTGTCTAATCTTATCTTTGTTAAGAGCAGCAGCAATATTCTGATTAGAAGCTTTACATACTGCAAGATAAACAGCTTGGAATCTAGATGGTGAAGCATCAAGTTCAACTATATTACGTAAAGCAATCTTACGCTCTTCAACAAGCTTCTTTTTACGAGCTTCTTCTCTAGCCAAATCTTTAATATAAAATCTAAGATTTTGATTACCATTAATAAATATAGGGTCTTTAGCAACTTCACTATAAAGAATACAATGACGATACAAAATATACTCTTCAAGATTTACAGGATAACCATATTTATATTTAGTACTTTCAAGTATATCAAGTTCCTTATCACGTTTAACAGCTCCTTTATAAAGTTCATCTAGATTGTTTTTAGGAATCTGATTATAAGCTGCAAGTATCTTGTCTTCTTTCTCTTTAATATCAAGATAATCAGATTTGTGATAATAAACAAAACTTGTATCAAGTTTAGCATCGCCACCTGTAATAGTAAACTGAATATTACTTAGATAAGATTTTACTCTACTTACAAAATCATTATGAGTAGCACTGATGCCTAGAAGACTTGGAAAATATGCTTCAATTTCACCCTTATGACCCATAAGAGTTCTAGTAGAACGAACAGAACTTCCTATTGTAGCTTTAACTGGACCAAGACTAGCCATATTAACTCTACGATAGTTAGAATAATTACTAACAAGAGAAACAATAATAGTTCTATTATCAGTATATTCTTCATCTAAGTCCTCTTCAAAAAACTCTTCAGCTGGAGTTTCCTCAGGAGTTTCGATTGGACTTTCATCAGGAGTTTCTACAGAACCAGCAGGCTCATTAACTTCTTTCTTTTCTACTTCGCTTTCTCCTGAATTACTTTTGTCTTTAGGTTTACTTTGAGGTTTATTAAGACCTCCTCCATTAAATGTTGGATTAAATTCAGTCATATCTCTATTATTATCAGTTTAAATTAAAGTACACACTTGAGTTGGAACATCTTAGTAGTCTTATCTACTTGCAGACCGTATGAGTTCTTAACCTCATAACGTGAAGCATCAACATCAGTTGAAAGAACGTTAGTTGGGAATCCACCCCATGAAGCAGGAATTGGAGTAAGACCTTTATATACACCAGCGTTATAAATCTGACCCTTTTGACGAACCTTACGAACGTTACGACGACCGTCATAAGTAGACATATCAATAAGGAATGCTTGGTGAGATGTAATAGGAAGACCAGTACGAGGATGAATCATACCATTAGACTTAGCGTTCTCAGCAAATGTTCCCTTATCAAGAAGTGGGAGATGCTTCATAGTAATTACATGACCATCAACAGTTTTATATTGACGGAAGTATTTACCATAAGAAAGACCATCACCTGAAGTCTCAATCATCTTGTCACCAAGAGGAGTTACAAATCCTTCAGAACGAGCATCATTACGAATAGCACGGTCAAAGTCTTGCATAAATCCTTTACCAGCACAAAGAATAACTTCCATAGAACCAGTATCAGTATCCTTATCAAGAACATCACCTACAGTACGCTCAATCTTATTAAGAGTAAGTTCCTCACCATAAGTATCATAGTTACTCTCACGACAAATCTCTTCCATACCTGCTGTATGAGGAATAGGTTGTCCGTTATCAGGGTCAACAAGAGTAATTTCACCATTCACAGTCTTATTATATTGAGCAAACCAAAGACGCTCTTCATCCATAATACGACATTGAATGTCAAACTGACGCATTTCCTCATTAATCCAAAGGTTAGTAGTACCACCACCTTTAGTCTTAAACTCATAAGTAACTACAGTGTTACTAATATTACCAGCAATCTCTTTAGAATAACGGTGGAACTCAAGTTGAGAAGTCATCTTACCAGGTCCCATAACATTACTACGATTACCCTTAGAATAACTCTGAGGAATAGTAGGAGCAGTCAAAGACCAATAAGCACCAACTTTCAGATTGTCGGCAGAAACATAAGCGTTTGGATTAGGAGTTGTAAGACGAAGACGATAAAGATAACCACCATTTGGTCCTTCACCAAGGTCTTTCATAATACGAACTTGAGTAATACCATCAGGAGCAATCAAACCATATTGCTCAATAAACCAATGGGTCTTAAACTCAACATCAAACATCGCACCACCTTGTCCAACATTACCTGTTGCAGCACAAGCAAGAACTTGGTCATTAAACTTCATACGACCCATAGTCTTCCATGTCCAATCAACAGTATCAATATCTACTACACCAGCAGAACCTTGACCCTCAGTAAGGAATGTCAAAGGAAATCTATCATCATCCATACCATAAGTATAGGTGAGAGTAGAGTTAATTTCAGCAGGTTTAGTAAGCATTAGATGAGCAATAGTCTCCTCATTAGAGTAACCTCTATCATCATAATTACCACGTTGTACTTCTCTAAGTTTATACATAATAACTTTAATTTAATTAATAATTAGTTTACATTAATCAAATACTAAATCGTTAGCATTGAACTTATTATTAGTTGGCTTTGTTATACGTACAGTTTCATTAGTACCTTGTTGTTTGGATTTAAGTTTAAGGACTTTAACTTGATTCTCCTTAATTGCCATATCAACAATATCTTTATAAGTACCACCTGTAAACAGAAGCCAATTATTAATCATATTCATTTCCACTTGTTTTTCAAATGGAAGTTTGTTGAACAACATTTCAGCAGCAGAACTATAAGCGTTACCTTCTTCATCATTAATAGGTCTAGAAACAAAGTTATAAAAGTCATCTAGATTAACTGTTATCTTCTGACCATTAACTTCTTTGACAAAAGTCTCAGGAAGAGAATACTGACCAATAGTTCTACCTTTAATCAAATTATTTATATAGTTATAATATTGATTAGCTCTTTCAATTTCAGCTTCTTCTTGAGCTTTAGCTTGTTGAGCTATTTGCTCACGAACTTGCTTATCTTTCTCTTGAAGAGCTTCAAGACAAGACTTAGCTTCATCATAAAGAGCACCACTATCTTTAAGATATTTAATATAATTCTCATTAACAGACTTATTACCAAACTCTTGAGCAGCCATAAGAATTATATTCTGCTGTTGAACTTCATTATCTTTATCAAGCTCAACTCCACTTCTATCAGGAACTTCACCAAAACCTTTAGCATTACCATGAATAGTAATATAGTCAATAAATGACTTAATTAGAGGATTGTCATTATAAATTCTATTATAAGCAGCTTGCTCAGCCTCAGCATAAGAATTAGCAATTACATCACTAACATAAGCTTTTATTCCATTAACATCATCTGTATATTCAATAGGATTACCGTCTTCTCCTGTTATCTCAAGACCAATAGCTTTCTGAATATTAGCAAGGTTAAGTTCTGTATCATCACCTTCTTCAACTTCAAGAGATTTAATCCAATCTTGAACATCAGCGGCAGCTTTAAATACGTTGTTATTTGCATCAACCAAATCACCATTTTCAGCAACAGTATAAACTTGACCATCAAACTCAACTTGAGAACCAACTTCTAGCTCCCCCGTAGAAGAACCTTGATTACCATCAGCTCCTTGCTGCTGACCTTGCTGACCTTGATTACCATTATCACCACCATTGTTGTTATTATCTGGTTGATTAGCTGGAGGATTGGTTGGAGGAGGTGTAGGCTGATTGTTATTCTGAGCGTTAATATCAGCAGCTCCATTAGTACCTCCGTTAATATCGGGAGCATTCATAGGATTCTTATCATTTGGTGCAGCTTGACCACCATTATTAGCTGGTTGCTGATTTATACCATCAAAATCTATCTCCATAATTAATTAATTTTTTAGTTAAACAATAATTTGATTATTTATATCAAGTGCAAAGTTATACACATTATTTATATATGCAATAACTGTTTTATTTTTAGCAGCAATATTATAAGTTAAATAAGTACTTGTACTAGTATCAATATTACTTAATACTCTCAAACGATTATAAGCAGGTTCATCACTTAATCGTCAAATCCATTTGCTGACAGCAGGCTTCCTCATGAACAAACATTGCCGTAGACCAACTTCTTTTTAGCTCTATGTCACTCAATATATTTAGATGATAGATTAATCCACTTTGAAATTTGGCACGCTTAAATCGAATTTTCAAAAAATTAGTTTTCGTACTATAAGGACAAAAATAATCCCCAACCGTAGTTTCACAACTAAGTTGGGGAGATAACAAACACTTAATTTATTATTATAACAACTATGGTTTATTTATCATATCTATTCTTATTAGTCTTAGCTATCTTTAAATCATTCTTCATTTGTTCACGTTTAAGTTGTCTATCAGCAGCAGCATTATATGTATCAAGAGCTAAACGCTGACGTTCAAGACCAAGTTTAGATTGTTCAATCTGTTGTTTAATTTGGTCTCTACTTCTCTCAAGATTCATTCTAGCTTCATTATCGTTAGTTGGAGTATTATCTGTCAAAGCTGCCATATCAACATCGATATATTTAGATTGAAGTTCATACTGAGCTTTAAGCATTTCAGTCTTTCTATCTTCCTCACCTTTAGCTTGAATCTCACGAATCTTATTTTGAACTTCTTCTTCCTTAATTTGAAGCTCCATTTGTTTCATTTGTTCTTCATGCTGTTGTTTAATAGCAGTAAACTTATTAATAGCATCTTTTATCTTAGAAACATTATCACCTGTTATAGCAGCCATAGCCATATCAAGGTCACCATTTTGTGCAGCACTAAATGCCCATTGACGAAGTTGTTGAAGTTTATCTATTTCTTTACTATCATTACGAACAGTAGTTGCAAAATCAGAAGAAATAAAAGAATTGACGTCAACTGAAATAAATCTTTGTTTACCTGTTTCATCTAAATATGAAGTATTAAGTCCATCTATAAATGCAAGTTTTGCATAATCCAAATCTCTATTATAATCTATTCTACGATAATCATCAAATGTTTGAGTTATAATAACAGAACCCATTGCAGATTGAGAAATAGCTTGTTGAGTAGTATTAGCTCCAGCTGATTGAGTAATTTGACCATAACGTTGAGCATTCATGTCAACCATTTCCCTAGCTTCAAGTTTAATACTTTCCATAAGGTTAGTAAGCTCTGTAATATATTGACCCATGTTAGCATTAAGCAAACGAACTTGTTGCATCTTAACACCACTTACATCTTCTTCATCATCAACAGGTAGAGTTCCTGTAGCTTCTAGTCTATAAAGAGCATCTTCAGGATTAGTTAGAAGAGATTTAGGATACATAAGTACAAGCATCTTATTCTTAGCTATTACCATTTCACGATGATAACTAATTATATTACGAAGTACTTGGAAAGGAGTAATTGTTTCTATAATACTAAACTTACCCATAAATGGAAGTACTTCCATAATACCATTATAAGGAAGCTTTCCATTACGATTAAAAGCTATAGGTCTAGCTTTAATTGGATAAACAGCATTATATCTATTACCGATTCTATAACCTTCATAAACTTGAATCTCATATTCCCATTGAATATCTATATCTCCTGCTTCAGGATTAAGTTGATAATCTTCTTCAACAACTCTTTGTGTTTGGAAACCTATCTCATTAACATAAGTAAGAATACCTCTTCTAGCCCAACCTTTCCATACAACATGCCATACTTCATAAAGTTGAGTATTAGCATTATAAGGATTTAGATTATTGTTCTTAAAGAACTCTCTTTCTTCTTTACTAAACTTATCACACATATCAGCATAATAACCTTTATAATTATCATACTTTAGAAGCCTAGTAGATTGAGGAGTATCTATAGATTTATCATAATATTCTTCTAGAAAAGCTCTATCTTTATCACTTAAATCCTTATCAAACATTTCAAGTATTTGATTGTAAGACATCATAATCTTTCTAGCAAACATATCATAGTCTTCAACAAAGAACTTATTGTTTGGAATAGGATAAGCTTCAACTACAGGAACAGTTTCTTTAAAAACCTTATTGCCTCTAATTTCACTATAACTATAACATTCACCTAAAGCGCAGAAATTAAAGAAGTTTGTAAGATATATTTGATTATCTTCTGTAATAGCTCTTACATAATCAAGAACATCTTGACCTTGTTTAGATTGTTCGTCAATATAGTCTTGATTAAACTTCTCCATAAATTCCTTTTCATCAGGCATAGCATCTTGTGGATTAACTTGTTCAGGAGGAGTACCATTTTGAGCAGCTTGTTGTTGAAGCTGTTGAAGTCTTTTCTGAAACTCTTGTTGAAAAGCTATTTGAGCTTGTTGTCCAACAGCTTGTTTAAGTTTCATATCATGATTGATTACAACTTCAGGACTACAACTACCAACACTAAATTGATGAACACCTTTGAAATATTCACTAATATAACGTCTTACAATATCAGACATTATATCTAGATTCCTCATAACAGCAGGAAAACGTTTATACTTTTCCTTAGTAGCATTATAAGGATTAAGAGTTTTACGATAAAACTCATCAGGAATGTTACCATGGAGGATGTTAAGTTTTGTTTCAACATCCGTTCTATCATTCATACTCAAACCTAGACTAATAATATAATCAATAGAATTAGCATACCAATCAGCTTTAGCTTTAGTAGCAGCATCTACTTTCTGTCTAGGAAATTGAAAAGTAAATTTACTTCCGTACATAGTATATTTAATATTATAAAATCAAAATAAATCTCTATTATAAAAGTTATCACTAGTTTCAAGAACTTTCTTCCTAACACTAAGTTCTTTAGCAGCTTGCACATCACTTTGTTTCCATTGAAGTGCATGAATAATCATTTCTGAAACACGGTCAAAGTTACCAACACTATTCCATTTTTTCAACTCTAGAATAGTTTGATAATCATAAATAGTATGAAAAAATAGTTTAGGTTTACCATGTTCATCTTTGCCAACCTCACTATAAAGCATTTCTTTAAGCATACGAAGTCCTTCAAGAACTTTAGTAGAACCTGCTCCACTTCCACCACCCATGTTAACACCATAACTAGCACTAACATGAGCTTTAAGACTAGTATCCCATATTTCTACAGGGTCTTTCATCAAATATTTGAGAGCTTTCCATTTAGTAAAATTACTAACAGTTTCACCACGATTGACCTCAACACCAGTAGTACCAATACAATTATAATATCTAGCTAGAAGATAACATATCTTATCAGCTTCTTCAAGTTTATCAGGACGACCGTAATAAGCACAAACTAGAGCTGTTTTAAAATTATTATAAATAGAAGGATTCATCCAAACTTTAATACTATTATGAGAGTGTTTGTTAGTAATAGCTGCTTTCTCTTTGTTAACACCAACAGGGTCATAACTAATACTATAAAGTCCAGGAGGTGTACCAAAAGTAAGTTGACCTTTAGAATCTTTGTATTGTATCTTCATTGGATTAAACCATTTACGAATACAACCATGAGGATGTTCATTACCACGTCTAGGAACACCTTCAATCCAATCATAAAAATCTACATTATGTCTACCACCTTCTTTTTCTATTCTAGCATTAGTTTTAAATTCAACTCCACCTTTGTTGTCTTCATACAGCATTCCATCAACATAAAACTTATAAGCATTATCAACTCTAAGCTTTTCTTCCCACTCCATAAGTTCCTCGCTACTAAATAGATTCTCAGTAGCAGAACTAAATGATTCAGAAGGCATAAGAGCATACTGACCTAGATAGTTAATATAATCAGCAAAAGTCTTAGCTTTCTCTTTTTTAATTTTACGTTCACGAAGAGCAATACGAATACCTACTTCAATGTCTGAATTACCATCAGCATCCATAGCAATTTTATCGCCAATTCTACCTTGAAGACCCCAACAATAAGATTTAAAGTAACCACAAACTTCATTTCTCATATCTTTATCCCAAACATTTTCAAAAGGCATAAAGTTAAAAGATTGAGGACTATAAAAGTTTTGTTCAAAGATTTGCATATTACCACTAGTAGCAGTACCCCAAGCACATAAGTTACCTGTTGTATAACTACCAGTTCTCATAGCTGGCTCAGTAACATTCATAAATTCATCAAAGTTGTCCATTGTAGAAACCTCTTCAACTTTAACTTTGACAGCATCTTTACCAATAGCACAATCAGGATTATTCATCGCTGAAACACTAAACAGAGCACTATTCCAAGATTTAGGAGATACTACGCCATTAGGAAGTTTATAACCTAATACAAAGTTTTCATTATTAAGAGAAAGAATACCACGCTTAAAGAAAGTCTCATTCTCATAGAAACGAAGATTGGCAATAGTAAAATCAGTAAGACCACCTTTAGCAGTAAGAAACTTCTTATCAACAGCCACATGAATACAAACCTTATTAGGAGAAAGATTTATTTCATTAGCACTATCAGCAGCCATAATATAACTAAAACCTCCACGTCTAGTTTTATCTATAAGAAGATGAAATCCATTAAGTATGGCAAATTCCATACAAGCGAAAGTCCAAAATTGAGCATCAATAAATTTAGGAAAATCATAATGTTTTTTAGCAACACTAGCTTTATCACTATAACTAATACTAGATTCATCTAGCTGTTCCATATTAACATAATTAAGATAATTATACATAGAACCACTAATATGAAGATTTTCTAATTCACCATTACGAAGCAAACAAGGAGCATCAAAACCATGTTTTCTTCTATATTCTTCTCTTTTACGGAGTTGTCTATGAGGAATACTATCTTCTTTAAAGAAAGTGTATTTGTTATTAGCTCTATGGAAATCAGCCATTTCTGTAAGTTTGTGAGTATCTACAAACTTATCACCAATGTTAATATCCATAAGAAACCCTCCACTATCTCCAATCATAAACAAATTATTAGGGTCGTTATAGCCAACATCTCTAGCTCTTTTATAACGACTTTTATCTTCAAGAATATAATTAAGAAAAGGATATTCTCTAATAAATTTATCAACTATCTCAACTTCTTCCATACCTACAATATACTTATAATAAACAAAATGATAGATGCTGCACCAGCAACACCTATCACATTTCTTTGTTTAGTAACTTTATTAACCTTAGTTTTAAGTTGATTGATAGTTTTATTATTATCATCTATAATACAACTATCATTATAAACTATATTTCTAAGAATTTTATTAGCTTCTTTTTCATATTTAAGTTCCACTAGCTTACTATTTACTATACGTAAATCATTAATAGAAACATTAACTGAATCTTGATTAACTAGCTCCCCCGTAGAAGGGATGTATTGATTACTCCCTGATAAGCTTATAGAACAACTTAACAGTACTATCATTGTCAAGTGTTTTAACTTCAATAACTTTCGCATTTTTAATACTATCTAAATTATCAACTTTAATTTTTAAACTATCATTATACTTTTGTAGTTCAATCTTAGTTTCAATAATATGATTATTCTTTTTATAATAATAATCACCAACAATTATAGAAGCACAAAGAATAACTACAAGAGTTATAAATACTGTACAACCTTTATTTATTTCATCACTAAAAAAATCCATTACATGTCCTCCTCATTAATCAAAGTATAAGTGAATGACTTACAACCAGTATAAGCAATCTGTTTCTTAGCTACAGCTACAAGTATTACAAGATTACTAGCACTAGCTACAACTTGACAACCTGCACTCCAATTATTAATAACTGTAGATTCAACACCTGCTTTATGAATATTAATTCCAAATACACCTTCATCTATAGAAATTGGATTGTAATCATATATTTCATCGTGATTGTTGTCTCTATAAACTTTAACAGGTTTTCTCTGAACTAAAGCTTCATATTTACCTTTATGCTTACCTAGTTGATAACAACCTCTATATTGACCAGGAACAAGTATAGCACAACCTTTAATATTAGATGGATGTTTAAGTTCTGTTATACCAGGGTCTGTAGTAGCAGGAAAAACATATCTTATAGTTTTATCAAGTTCATCATTATAAATTAAAACTATAGCATCATCAAAGGTATTTGTACATTTATTACCTTTAGCTCTAACACCTATAATGTTAAGGTTATATTTACCTTTAGTAAAATAAGCATAACCTTTGCCTTCTAAAAGTGTTTTGAAATCATATTTCTTACATTTATTAATTAATTCTTTATTCATAACAATTTAAAATAAACTAAGTTGATTATTAACTTTATTACTATTACTATCTAAAAAAGTTTTTCTATCTCTTAATATAGCATCTACTTCATTACGAAGATAATTAATATGATACCAATTTACAGTTTCTTCACCGTTTTCATCAATAGGATATTGATTATTTTTATCTCTATATGGCATACCATATTGATTCTTCACAAAAGGACTTCCAATATGACATAGACCTAAACCTACACAAGGAATACCTAGAATAAGCTCAACCATTCTAGCATAAGTAGAAAGTTGCATAGTGTAGTGCATACCATTACAGTTATCCAAATGAGAAAGAGGAGGTAGCATTTTTTCATCTTTAACAATATATTGATTAGTTAGCTGAGCAGGAGTTGTAGATTTATCCTTTTTAAAATATCCAGCTTCAAATTGAAGACCATTTCTATTAGTTTTCCAATCTAGAATTACAAATCTATCCTCTTTAATACATAGTATATCTATAGTTCCACTAATAAGATAATCAATAAGAAAAGCACCGATTTCAGAATAAATAGTATAACCTTTATTTATATAAAATTCAAATACATCATAAATCTTTTGATACTTGTTGTTAGTAGCTTCTTTAAATTTATCCAAATCTAAAGGTCTAGGAATTAGATTAGGAATATCTGCAACTGTTATACAACGACCACTTTCAACTTGATTAAGATATTGTATAGCATTCTTAAACATACTGTTTTCTTTAATAGCATCTTCTATACCATTATGAGTTGCAGTTCCCCTAGAGCAAGCTTCATCTGTTATAGCTTGCCATTGTCTTTCAAGTTCTTTAGAACTAATACCCATCTCTCTAGACTTCTTTCTAAGCCAATACTTTTTATCAAACTTAGGTGTATAGTTCTCATGTATCATAGTAGTAACACTAATATAACTATTACCTAAACTGTCAGTATACTTATGAGTAGGTTCATCAAAATAAAGGTAATCACTATTATATCTAGAATCCATAACTTATTAATAATTACTAGCATCCATTGAACTTAATACAGCATTACCACCTCTAGCAACTTCAGTTTCTTTTTCATACATAAGATTCTGTTTAGCTTCTTCTAGTTTTTTAATTATACTAGGAAGTTCACTAGCTTTCTTATTAACGTTGTCAACCATTCCTAGAATGTTTGGTAAATCATCAAGAGTAAGACCTGATTGAAGTTTTTCATTAAGAATACTATTAATAGCATCAACTGATAGATTTATATTATGAATACCTTTTTGAATATTCTCAACAACTTTACCAGCTTCAGTTATATTTTGATAATAATATCTTTTAATTATCTTTTGAACAAGTTCATCAGGAATATAATCATCTTTAAGACCTGCTTGCTGAATAGCCATTTTCAGAGATTCAGCATCACTAAGTCCACTTTGTTTAGCAGGAGATTTAGGGTCTCCAAGATAATAAATAACTATACACTCTCTGATATAATTAGACTTATCTTTAGTCTTATCTCTAGTGTATAACTGCTTAATATCTTTATCCATTAATTGACGAATAGTTGGAGCAACAGGCATACCACTATCATCAATTACTAACATCTTATCTATTATTAAATCAGCACTAATCATACAGGTTCAATAGTTTCTTCAATACAAGTAAAAGTTCTAAAGAAATACATCATAAGACGTGCATAAGATTCACCATAGTTTTCAACATAATAATTATAAAGCTTTCTGTTATCTGTAATAGACATAGAAATCAAATAATTATAATGTCTAAGATACTTATTTTCAAGAAGATTATCAAGAACTATTTTCTTACGAAACATAACATAATCTTGTTTACTCATAGTACTTTTAGCTTCTCTTACAACATCAATGTTATCTATAATAGCTTTCTTATTCTCATTATATCTAATAGTACCAATAAAAGGTAGACTTGTCCATCTACCTTCTTTGATAAAATTAGAAGCATCTAGCTCTAGTTGTTTAATCAAATCTAAAGCTATTTCCTTATCTATAATGTTATCGTCAATAGTTTCTAGAACATCTTCTTTTCTAACTATTGTAACATCATAGCCTCTAGGAAATTTTCTAGTATTTTTATCACTTGACATATTATAACTATTAATATAATTACTTATCTAGCTCCCCCGTAGAAGTAGTATGGATAAATACAAGATTACTTCTATTACGTTCACTTTTTAGTCTATCATTAACTTTAAATCTATGTCCATGAATATAACTATTAGGAACTACTTTAAAACTAATAAAGCAAGCTTTATCTTGAATCAAAATACTATCTTTGTAAATAGTAGGATTCTCATTAACAATAGCAAGGAAATAATTAATATCCAAAACATTATCTTCTCCAGCTATAGTTTGACTAATAGCTATATCACTACCTGTCATAATAAGTTTATCTCCAAGATGAAGACTTGCTACAAACTCTTTAGCATCAGTACCTGCTGCTGTTTTAATAAACAAAGGAATACACATACTAGTTCCATTGTTCTTTTTCTTAGCATTTGAAATAATAACAGATGGAGTTTCTTTACAAACTAAAGCAATCAAAGAATAATTAGGAGCTACTCTAATAGAAGTAGTTTGGTCAACCAAATACTCAAGAGGAATCTCACTAAGTTTAGTAGGAAGATTGTATTCCAACTCTACATTCTTACCTGTAACATCTTTACTAAGCTTAAATTTAATCATAATGTATAAGTTATTTAATTTTTAAAATAAGACTACTATTGAAACTGAAGGTCAACTTGTAGTCCGTTATTGTGATACAAATATAGATATTTACTTAATTGTATCAAAATCCATTAAGTTAAATTAACTTAATGTGAAAAATATCATATAAATTTCATTTTATCAAGCATATATAATAAAGGTATAAATATAATAAGGTATATTTGCATCAGAAGCACTGCGGAGGTATATAGCGATATAACAATGACAAGTACTTAAATAAAGGAAAGTCCCTCAAGCGTTCTATATTAAGCATGGAGTGTTGTAGATGTTCGGTAGCCGAAAGTGAGAACAGGTCAACAAATACCTTTAATATCTACTTTAGATACTGCTAGAGATTCTATACAATTAATAGTAACCAAACTATTGTGTGGAAAGTCTTGCTCTAGTGGGAACGGTGCAGTAAGGAGAACTCCTCCCTTAACACATAGGAGAACTCTGAAGATATATTATTTGATTTACAAAGTTGATAACTGTAAGTCTTATAATAATCTAATGACTTATTATGCTTATAATTATAATAATGATATTATTAATACAACTTCAAACTTGAGGACTTTTCAGTTCGTTGACTTTATATGTATATCTAAGCATTGCTCTAATTAAGAAGTTGTTATTATAATATATAATTCATGTGTTATGACCACATAAATTGAAGATGCTACGAGTTGTGAAACTAGTAGCATTTTTTATTGCCCTAAAGTTAATGATACTAGATATAATAAATATAATAACTCCCCCGTAGAAGAAATGTATGATGAATAAACTCCTGCTAATTATAATAAATTATAGCAGTCAAAGAGTGAATTATATCATAATCTCTTCTACAGGGGAGTTAGTTTTGCTATCAGTGAAGATGATGAAGAAGCGTCAGCTTCTGAAACATCTGAACGGAACTCTAGTCATCAAACATCTAGCTCTACTAGCAATAATAGCTATAATCATAATAACGTAATTGCAATTAGACAATTAGACAATAATGAAATTATGACTTTAGATTATAATGATAGTAGAATTAAAACTAAAACTAGAGTTGGAGATAGAGATGAAATTAATAGCGATAATATTACTAATAATTGTAATTACAATGATTATAATAGCAAAATTAGTGATAATAATAAAAGAAATGATAGTTATAAATTAGAATTTATAGATGTGAATGAAGCTATTAATAATAAAGGTAGAGGTATAATGTAATAATAATGATTATAAAAGTAATAATAACTATATTGATGATGCTAAATTGATAATTTTGAGTTTATAGGTGTGAGTGGGGGTGTATGTACTGCAACCCCTGGCTCTCAAAGTAAGAGTTGAACCACCCCCGTCCTTGACAACAATAAAAAACCAACTTTTCACATCAATAAAAAACCAAGTCTTGGCAGAAAAGGTTTCTGCCCTAGATATATTAATTAAAATACATATAATTATGGAAAAGAAAGTAGTAAACCTAAGTGTTAAGCAAGTTAGTATCTTCAACGATAAGAATGACCGTCTGAAGTTAGGTTTTGTCTTCAATGAAACATTTGAAGCTCGCAAAGCTGACAGAGAGACTGGTGAATTTGTTATTAAGGATGATAATCAACTGTCTTTTACTAAGAAGCAGTTTAATTTCATGCTCCAAGACAATTTCGTTATCACAGTCTTATCGCAGCAACTAAACTATTCTGCACTTCAACCTATTGAAGTACTTGCAATGTTTAGAGGTGCTGAACTGACCGTTGAACGTACTCGCCTTGAACAAGGTGACACATATATTAATATCAATGGTGAAGAAGCAAGTGCTAATGATACTATATTCATCACTGAAATCAAAGACATTGAGTTCAATGAAAAGAACATCACAGCCATCAAGAAAATAATTGTCTCACAGGCTAAAGCCGAAGGCAAAGATATTGATGCTAACCTGCTCGACTTACTCTTCTAATTAGTTTGGCTAATCATGCTGACCACCACAAAGGTCGTTGGCATGATTAGCCTGCTAATCATCATCATCCAACAACAACTAAACAAGCAACTGACAACAATAAACAAACAAGTCTTGACATCAATAAAAAAACAAGGTTCGGTAACAACTTACTAAAATGATTGTAAGACTTCTATAAGAGTTTTATAAGAGTTTTAATATTGCAGCTATTGAAGCTGTTGTAAGTCTTGTTGCTGATGGTTCATCTTGACCATCTAAAACATTTAGAGATATACCTTAAATTCATCAAGGTATTAAAATATGTGATGATATAACTAATTTAAATAATGGAGGACATTATTATGAATACAATTAGAATCAGAGCTTGTAACGAATTTGTTATAGGTGTTTATAGAAACAAAAGCCAAATAGTTAGAGCTAATACTTTGACTGACAAACAAATATTTGGTGCTGTTGGTGCTAATAATACATTTGCAGTACGTGATTGGTTTGGTGGTTGTGAAACAGCTAAGTTTACTATTAAAAGAATAGAAAAGGATGAATACGGAAGATATATTTATACTATTGAATGTGACAATAAAGATGTTAACGATAAATACTTTCCTTCACCATACGAAATTATAAATGGTAATCCTAACGTTGCTTCTCCTATTAGCTATAGTATTATTAATGCTTAAACTACTCTTATCTCTCCTGATAATCTCGTTATCATCGGGAGAGATAATACTCTCAAATAAATAATAACAATAATAATAACAACAATAAAACTTATACTCTCATGAATAATTTCTTTCTAATTGAAGACCCTATAACAAGGTTTGATGTTGAATATATTGATGATACATTAGATGATATATCTGATGAAATTGCTGATGAAGAAGCTTGGAAAAGCTTTGATGATTTGGAAAAAGTTGACCCTGAATTTGAAGAAGCTTGGCAAGAAAGAAGCAATCTAGAAAATATTGTTATAATGAAAACAGACATACCTATAGAAAAAGTAAGAGATATGTCTGATGAAGAATTAGAAAATATATTAAACAAATTAGGATTATAAATAATATAAATAAAAATATCTATTATGATTAATGAAGATAAAAACAAACTGTTTTATAAGACATTAACAATGCTTATAGTTGGTACTATAAGCATTGTCATTGTATTACTTGTAATAAATGATATATGTTGTAGTATTTTTCCTACTATAAGTAATCCTATTATAGTTTTTACTATAGTAGTTCTATTTACTACTGTAGGATTAAACTGTTTAATATCATTTGTTAAACTTTGGAACGAAATGTTCTTAAAGTAATTTATTCTATTATTCTATAACTCCTAATGACAGTATTTAAGCTATTGTTAGGAGTATAATTTATAATCAATTTATTAATAACAATTTTAAAACTTTTAATTATGGATACTCAGAAAGTATTGAGCCAGCTGATGGCTAACAAAGAGAATGAGAACGTAAAGGACTTAATAGTTCGTAATATTAATACCAAAGACATGTCTACATGGACAAGAGTAAGTGTTACTCTTGACAAACCCGTTAAGGGTTATGTCGTAGATGAAGAAACTGGTGAATATGTTATAGGTACTAATAATATTATATATGTTAGTACTTTCTCTCTTATAGCAGCTATGAGAGAGAATCCTGACCTTGCTTTTGCAGGTAATCATTTGATTGAGCATCCTATGGCTATTGGAGTAGTGTTTAGTGGTGCTAAAATCGATGTTATCCTTGAAAAGGTAACAGAAGGTCAGGAATATAAGAATCCATTTAGTGATAATGGTGCTGAAAGTATCATTGAGCATGATAATTATTTTGCTCATATCTATAACATAAGACTATCTGAAAGAGGTCTTAAAATGATAGATAGAATTGCTGATAAGATGCTTGGATTTGATTAATATATTATTGTGCTAATAGTACTGATATTAATATTGGTACTATTAGTACTTTGATAAAACATGTATAATAACAATTAAATCATAAAGATTATGATGTACTTTTTTAAATCGTCTCATAAGGCTGAGACTAAAAGTCAAATAAGTGTTCTTAGTAATAGTTTTGAGCAAGCTCTTATAAGAGTTAGTCAATACTTTGCCAATAAAGGTTTTGTTGGCAAACCTATTAAAATCAGTTTTATCATTGGTATACTTATGTGTATCAGTAGTATTAATTGTTCTGCTGCTAAGAGTGATACTCTTACAGTAAATAACAACTTTATAACTAAAGTTATTAAACATAATACTACTACTAGTAAAGGTAAACCTGTAGTTAAATACTATTTTGTATATAATGGTAATCTTGTATCTACAACAAAGACTGTTGTAGACAAATATGAGCTTGCCAAAGCTTATTAGGTAAGAATTGCTCTCATTATAATTAAAAATAAGAGAATTGCTTTGAACTAATTTATATAATAGTTATCTTTGTTCATGTTAAATAATAAACAATATTAATATGAATGAAGATAACTTTATAGATGAATTTTCTCTCGATGAAGTAGAGGTTGATAATGATTGTATATCTGATGATATAGATGATTATGACCTTTATGGTGAAAGAATGATTGGTGATGATAAGGAATCAGACACTAATATTGAATTTGAATAACTAATAATTAATAATAAAAGATTTATTATGAGCAAAAACAATCCTACTAAAGCTGAGAAATGTAGAAGTACTAAGCTTAGCAAATGTGATGTTCCAACATTGGTTGGAATCATACTTAGAAAAGATTCTAAAGAAAAGAATCTAAATGATAAAGTTAAAGCAGTTACTAATGAGAATAATATTCTCTATCAAACTGTAGCTGATTTAACTGCTAAAGTTGATTCTCTTCAAGGACAACTAAAGACGTTTAACAGTATATTTAATACCAATAAACAAATATTGGAATCAACTAAAAAAGACAATAAACGTCTTACAGAACATGTAAGTGAAATGGCTTTCCAATATAGTAAGGCTAGACATAAAGCTACATATATGTATATTATAAGTATTATACTTATTAATATTGCATGGCTATGTTTTAGTGTGTGGTAAATTTTTTTTCATATTACAATTTTGATTTTTATGCCGCTATTGCTTGTGAAAGTAGTAGCGGTTTTATTTATAAACTAATTAAAGAAGAAAATTATGAAAAAGAATATAATTTTAATAATAATGTGGGTTGCGTTAGTATGTGCTGGAATAACTATTTATTTTCAGCATAAAACTATAACTGAACAACATATTATTATAAATAAACAGCATAATGCTATAAATGATTTTAAATCATATTATAATGCTAGTGAAGATTTATTAGAAAGTATTGATGCTGACATAAATATATCAGATACTTATATGTGTGGTGATATAGGTGCTAATTATATTTTTGCTGTCAGTAAAATAAATGATAGTATTAGAATTAAAACATCTGATTATAAACCTTTAAAGCATTATCATTATTATGGAGAATAAAGTTCCTGATGAACTTCTTAATGTCTTTCTTAAAGATGGACAAGAAGTTGATGGTTATCTTCCTAATCCTCCTGATGTTGTAGAACTTCCTGATGATGTTATAAAAGACATTTGGGAAGACCATGAAGCTGATTATTGGGTATCACATAATAAAGAGAACCCAATAGACCAATAATACTTCTTCTCTGTGGGCTTTAAATCAATTTGACGATATATTTATCAGATAATAGATTTAAAGCCTTTATATTGAATTTTCAAAAAATTAAAAAACTTATAATATGAGACATATAGTTTTTATTGATTTTGGTATTAATAATGTACCATATAAAAATGTTTACATTAAAACTAATATTGATGCTAAAACTGTAGAAAAGATATTAAATGCAGTTAGTGATAGATTTAAAATAATTGTTAGACAACATGATGAAAATATACATTCTGATGATAGATTCTATAGTTTGGAAGAAGCTGTAGATATAGTAAGGAATAGTAAATTTATATATACTAGTGCTAGTACTGAATCTATTGAAACTTATACAAGAATTAAAGATGGTCATCTTACTTATGATAAGTTTAAGAAGAAAAAGATAGTTATAAAAGATGGTATAGCTTATTATGTAACTGTCAAATATAAAGCTCATAGACGTGAATATACAGTTCCTAATACTAAAAATGATGATGATATAATTATTAAGGAATTGTAAGAATTAATCTTCTAGCAAGTGTAATTTATACTACGGCTTATGGTGCGAAACCAGCTAGAAGAACTAAAGTAGTAAGAGATAATACTCATAACCCTTCTACGGGGGAGTTAGTACTGCCCTTAATCATAAGTGTACTAATATAACTAATATTATTAATAATTAAATTTACTGTAAAATGGCAAAGAAACATGATGAAAGTAAGGATTTGTTTAGAGTATCTAGAGTTTGTAGTGTTGATTACAATGACAAACTTATAAGAGTTCGTGACAAATCTAGAATTGGTATTAAAACATGGGGAAGAATTGATTTCCTTGTTCATTATTGTAACTGGCATTGTATATATGATAGAACAGCTGCAATAAGTGATAGGTCTGATGAATCTACTAAAAACTATAGAGAAATTAAGAAAGAGAATAAACAACGTAAGTTAACTGATAAACGTGATGGAAATAAGAGGTCTAAAGCTAAAGCTCAAGGTTAATAAACCTAAAGCTAAACCTAAACGTTTAAATAGTAAGACTAGCACCCCTGTAGAAGAATGTTATAAGCGTGTATCTCTACTTGTTGTTGGTACTGTTGTTTATAAAGATAATTCTTATTATGCTCATATATCTAAAGATGATTTAGATGGTAGATTATATCCTAATTCTACTATACCTATTGAAATTAAAGATTATGAGATTCCTTTTACTGATAATAGTTATAATCTCAGATATAGAAATGTTATATTTGAACGTGGTAAAAAACTTGTATGTTATATATTAAGTTTGTTTACTGCTTCAATTAATAGTTCTTATTCTGATAGATATGTACCTTTTAGTCCTAATTGGTATATAATTGGAAATATTGTCGGTAATGGTACTAAACTTAAATTTGAATTTAAACGTTTAGGTAATAGAATTGATATTAATGAAAGAATTAAAAAAGATGATATAAATGATTATGAAGAATGACAACTATAAGATTAAATGAAGCTAGTAAAGCTAATCTTAGAGATAGTTCTGAGATTACCAGTTTTACAGATGACCAACGTAAAGCTTATTTTGAACTTATAAGTTTTATTAATGAGCCTTATAATCCTAATGATTGGAAACGTGCTCTTGTTGGTCCTGGAGGTGTTGGTAAGACTTATCTTGTAAGAACTATTATAAAAAATTGTAATATTTCTTATTCTATGATTGGTCTTGCTACTCCTACACATAAAGCTTGTAGAGTTCTCAGGACTTCTCTAGGTTCAGATGTTAGTTGTAAAGTCAATACTCTTCAATCAGATTTAGGTCTTAGACTTAATTTTGATGTTGAAAAGTTTGATATTAACAATCCTCCATTTGACCCTAAGAGTAAACCTAAAATAGATGAATATCAACTTTATATAGTTGATGAAGCATCTATGATTAATAGAGGTTTAAGTACTTATCTTGAACGTAAGTTAAAAGAAAATAGAATTAAACTTATTTACATCGGTAAACATTGCCGAGTTTAAATCCTTCTAATTGCTGGAAACTCGTGAAGATGATAGTGCTACAACATAAGATGAAAATCTAAGTGTGAATGCTTGAAAAACTATTATTATATGACAATCAGCAGCGAAGACTCTAATATATAATAAACATTATATTATGAGTAACGTTCAACGACTATCTTGTAAGAGAGTAGGTTTTAGTAAAATATTACTAACTCCAAAACGGAGGAAGTTGCATATTTGCTCCTAATAGGTTATATTTGCGTATTATTTAATGCTAATATTATTTATTATGGAGAAAAAATTATCTATCGGTATTAAACCTACAAAGGTTTATTCTGCTAAAAGAATTTCAAGTGAAAGTATTAAAGATGTTCCTACCAATCATGGTTATACTACTAATGATTTAAATCGTATTTGTGTTTATTCTCACACTTACGATAATGAATCTAATCCTTTTTATATTGGACAAGGTAGATTAAATCGTGCTTTTAATTTTAATCAAAGAGATAATGCTTGGAAACTTAAAGTTAAAGATATTTCTAAAGTTAAAGTTAATATTTTAAATATTGATATAACTATAGAAGAAAGCGTATCTATTGAAAAAGAATTAATTGCTAAATATGGTAGAATTGATAATAATACTGGATGTTTAGTTAATGGAAATGATGGAGGAACTGCAATAGGTTGTTCAGGTTCTCTTAATTATTTTTATAATAAACATCTTTATGGAAAAGATAATGGTAATTATGGTAATAAATATGAATCAAATCCTTTATCTATACCTGTAATACAACTTGATATTTTAGGAAATGTAATTAAACATTGGTCTTCTGCTATAGAAGCTGAAGAACAAGATGGTTTTATTAGTCAATGTATAAGTGCTTGTTGTTTAAAGAAAAGAAAACTTCATAAATCTTATCAATGGATTTTTGAAAAAAATTATGATAATAATAACAATTATGAACTTATACCTTCTAAAACTACTCCTAGAATATATCTTTGTTTAGATGTTTATGGTAATTATATAAAAACATATTATAATAATGATGAATTAATATCTGATGGTTTTATTCCTAAATGTGTTAATAAAGTTGCTAATGGTATAAATAAAAGTCATAAAAATTATGTTTTTATAGATTTCTATAAAATGTCTAAAGAAGATAAACAAAAAGCAATAGATAATAATTGTATTCAAATATGTGATTAAGATATAGTCTAATCTTATAGGAAACTATAAGTTAATACAGATGGATGACCATCAGTTAGCACCTGTAAATGAGAAATTCAGTCCTGCTTTTAAAGGTATTAAAACTCATAAACTTACTCAAATTGTAAGACAAGAAGAAGATAATCCTCTTATACCATTACTTGATATGCTTAGAAAAGATATAGATAATAAATCTTATAATTTTCTTAATTATATAAGTAAAGTTAAAGAAGAATTTGATGAAACTAATACTAAAGGTTTTAGAGTTTTAAAAGGTGATGATTTTGGTAAAGAAGTTATTACTCAATTTTCAGACCCTCAGATAACTATTAATACTGATAGTGTTCGTATTCTGTCTTATACTAATATGTGTGTTTCTAGTTGGAATAAGTTTATTCGTGAGATTATAATCAAAGATGGTGAAAAATCAGTTATAACTAATAATGATTTGATAACATCTTATACAACTATAGTTGATGAATTTAACTCTATTATAATTAGAAATAGTGAAGACTATATTATAAATGATATTGTAAACTACAATCATCCTACTTATAAAATTAAAGGTTTTATGATTAAATTTCAAGCTATTCATGGTGGTGAAATAGCTAAACCTTTATTTGTACTTGACCATACTGATAGATTTAGTGTGCAAATGTACATGAAATTAAGTAATAGTCTTGTAGAACATGCTAAATCTGCTAGAAGAAATATGAGAGCTGCTGCATGGAAAGAATATTATAAGTTTAAAGAAGGTTGTCTTCTTGCAACAAATATTGTTCGTACTAATGGAGAAGTTCTTTATTCTAGAGATTTAGATTATGGTTTTGCTCAAACTGTTCATAAGTCTCAAGGTAGTACTTATGATAATGTTATGATTGATGTTAATGATATTGTTTATGATAAGAATGGTCGTCCTTATACAGATGTTGTTGAAACAAATAAGCGTTTGTATGTAGCTTTATCAAGAGCAAAATACAAGGCGTTTCTGAAGTTTGGATAAGCGTAGACCTAACTCCTTTTAGTTCTGTCGGCTTGAATGTCTTTAGCTGATTAATATATCAGCAAACACATTTAAGTTCGTCAGATTGAATTTTCAAATAATTAAATAACTATTAATATTAAAGATATGTGTCAAGAAGAAATAAAACATGAAGTTGCTGAAACTAAAAAGTGTTCTGCTTGTGGTGAAATTTTACCATTAGATATGTTTACAAGACATGGTAGAGGTAGAGAAAATATTTGTATTACGTGTAAACGTAAACAAAGTGGTCAATCTGAAGCTTTAGCTAAATTTACTCCTAGAGAGCTGATTGAAGAGCTTAAAGCTAGAGGTTATAAAGGCAAACTTACATATACTATTGTTAAAACTTTAAATATATAAATTATGAGTAAACGTATAAATAAATCTAAAAATAATATTCCTAATCTTTATAGACTTAGGATTGATGAAGTTAAATATAACATTGGTAATAAATATATAGAATGTGTTATTAGATATGTTAATCCTATAACAAACAGTTTACAAATATCTAAAGGTGTTGCTAATTGTAATCCTGAAGATGTATTTAATGTTGAAGTAGGTAAACATTTAGCTGAAGGAAGAGCTAAATATAATATGTATAGCAATTATATTAATTATATAACAACACTTTCTAATAATATTAAAACTAAATATGATAAACTTCTTGAAAGAGAACTTAAACATGTTAGAGATATTATAAATGAGTTGTAATAAATGTCCTCTTAGGATGTTCAACAATAAGTGTTATAATCTACAACCTGTGGGTAATCCTGTATATGGAATTGCTATTGTAGTTCCTAATGTAGATTATAACGCTTATAAGAATAAAGGAATGAGTTTTAGCAAGTATGTAGAAGTGATAAAAGACATAATACCTTCTACGGGGGGGATAGATGATTATTCTATCATTCCTCTTATACGTTGTAGACTTGTTAAAGAATGTCCTGTGAATAAAGAAATATTAGATAATTGTTCAGCTTATTTTATTAGAGAACTAGTAAAATATAAACTTAGACATGTAATGCTTCTTGGTGATGCTGCTAAGTTTTGGCTTAACATAGATAATATAGGTTCTTATACAGATTCTGTTATATGTGATTCTAAAACTAGAACTATATATAATGTTTCTTACTCTCCTTTTGTTAAATACATAGATGATAGTAAGTTTGAAGATTTCAAATTTCATCTAATTAAATGGTATAATAGTATTAAAATAGGTATTTATGATTATGATATTATTAATATATGATTCGTAGTTGGGCTTATGATGTAGAGATATTTCCTAATCTATTTAGTGTTACTTTTGTTAATCTTCAAGATTATCTTAAAGTATTTGCTGATTGTGGAACTGATGCTCTAACAGATAAATATAAAGTAAGTGAAATTAAAGATAAACTTGAAACAGTTGAAAGTAGAATATTTTATATAAGCGATACTGATGATTCTCAGATTCTTAAACTAGTTTCTTTTATAAATGATATGGAAGCTAGATTTGATGATAATGGCAATCCTATTAGATATGACTTATTTGGATATAATAATCAAGCTTATGATGATATGATGATTAAAGCTTTTCTTATGAACTTTAATCGTTATGATTCTTCTGCATCTCTCATAAAGTATCTTTATGAATTAAGTAAAAAACTTATTTCTATGCAAGATGATAAATCTGCATTATGGGCTGATAAAGAACTTGATTATATACGTAAGTATAGACTTCCGTATGCTACTGTAGATTTGTTTAAAATTTATGCTTTAAATAGTGCTGGAGTAAACATAGATAAAGATGGTAATAGAAATAAATTCGGTAAAAGTCTAAAGATGGTTTCTATTAATCTTAAATGGCATGAACTATTAGATTTTACATTACCTCCTATTAATGAAGAAGAAGCTGAATTTTATAGGAAGAAACCTAATTATAGAGGATTTAGTATTGAACAACTTAATGCTTTATATACTAATGATTTTGATAGATATGTTCTTCCTAAATATGTTGAGCCTATGCTTCATTATAATAAGAATGATGTTTATCTAGTATGTGAAATAGCAAGACAAAAACCTGAAGAGATAAAACTTCGATATAGTCTTGGTTATGCTTTTAATCTTAATCTATTATGTAGTGCTAGAAGTAATATAGCTGATAGACTTTTATATAAGTTCTATTCTGAAATGAGTGGACTTAAAGTTGAAGCTTTTAAGAAACTTAGAACTGAACGTACTCGTCTTAGTTTTAATAAAATTATATTTCCTCATATATGTTTTAAAACAAAACAACTTCAAGATATTCTTGAAGATATGAAACAACTATATATTTATCATACTAATAAAGATGCGTTTTGTAAAGAGTTTACTTTTTATGGTACTACTTATACTTTAGCAACTGGTGGACTTCATAGTCAAGATAGACCGTGTGAACTTAAAAGTATTAAAAATCAATATGTTTTCATACACTTCGACGTGTCAAGCTTTTATCCTAGTGTTATGGTTGCTTATAATGTAGCTCCTAAACATCTTAATCAAAGAGTTTTTACTAAAATGGTCGATTATTTTAGAACAACTCGTATTAAATGTAAACACACTAAAGATGAAGTAGAACAGCTTATCAAAGGTGTTCATAATAAGCTTAGTGCTGAAGCACTTAAAATTGTTATTAATGCCATATATGGTAAATTTGGATTTTCAGATTTTTACCTCTATGACAGGTTTGCCCAAATGCAAGTTACCATCAATGGTCAGCTTATGCTTTTAATGCTTATTGAATCTCTTGAACTTGAAGGTATTCATGTTGTATCAGCTAATACTGATGGTATAATTGTTAAACTTCCAGTAGATAAAGAAGATGACTTTAAACGTATAACTGATGAATGGTGTGCTCAGAATAAACTTAGTGCAGATAGTGAACGTTATAAACTTTTTGTTGCTAGAGATATTAATAATTATGTCAATAAACAACAAAATAATAAACTTGAATATAAAGGTGCTCTAGACCCTAAACAATATATTAAAGATTTGAAAAAGGGTTATGATATGCCTATTGTAGCTAAAGCTGTTTGTGATTATTTTCTTAATGGAACTCCTGTTATAGAAACATTAAAGTCTCATAATAACATTCTTGATTTCTGTAAAACTCAGAATGTTGGAAGACAATTTGATGTAGTTTATGATAGAGTTGTAAATGGTGAAGTTAAAACTATAGAAAGTCAACGTCATGTTAGATTTTATGTTAGTCTTAATGGAGTCATAATATATAAGAAACATAAAACAACTGAAGCTAAATCTGTTCTAGCTAGTGGATTGCCAGTTACTATTCTTAATAGTTTAGACGATAAACCTATTGAAGAAAGAGGTATAGATTATAAGTATTATTATAATGAAGCTTATAAGATTATAAATCCTATAAAACTTGGTATATCTCCTAATAGAAAAGGTGATAGTAATAAAAAACTTCTTAGTGGAAAAGTTATGCTTAAACGTAACTTTGGTTTGTATAATAGTTTATTTGATGATGAAACTAATGAATAATATAATAATATGATTGAAACAGAATTATTTAATGTTGCTGTTAATCAATGGAGAGACAAAAAAGGTAAAGGTACTATGATTTGTCCTAAACCTCTTGATTGTTCTATTCCTTTGGTAACAGTATTATCAAATGTACTAACTCGTAGTCCTACTGCTAATGTATTAATATTAGTAGATGGATTTACTGATAGACTTGAAGTCGTTAATAAGTTTAAAGAATTAAATGATAAAGGAGAAACACTTCTTCTTTCTAAGTTTAATGATAAACATATTTTTATTTATAGTCAAGATTATAATGATGGTCATGAAAGACAAACTAATGTTTTTCTAACTATATGTTATAAAACTAATACTATAAATGAAAGTACTTATAGAACTTTATTTCTTAGTAGATTTAAACTTGTTATTATAGATAAAATTTTAGATAGTAAATCTATGACTTATTTATCTAAAATTTGTCCTACTCTTGATACATTTAGACAACAAGAACTCAATGCAGTTCGCATTAACACCCCCGTAGAAGAAGTATTGATACCTTTACGTCTTGATTCTGACTCTGAAGACGCTAAACTTCTAGATAAATATAACAAAGAAATTTCAACATCTATAAATATATTTGGAAGTTTCGATGTTATGAATGAAGCTAGAATAGGTAATAGTAAAACTAATACTTCTGCTTTGGATACTTGTAATCGAATTGCTAAAGATAATGGTTGGAATTTGAATCTCGATATGAGTATTGAACTTAATCGTGAAATTGATAAGTATTATAATCCTCTTGCTATTAATGATAGAGCTTCTAGAACATTTGAATTGATTCGTCTTAGAAGTAATCTTCTTAGTGACAATAATATAAAACTTAAAGAGATTAATGATATAGTTGAAGAAAATAAAGATAAGAAAATTCTAATCATTAATAAACGTGGAGAATTTGCTTCTGATGTAACTAACTATCTTAACACACTTAATGATAAAGATATATGCGGTAATTATCATGATAAAGTTGAAAACGTTATAGCTATTGATGATAACGGTAATATTATTTATTATAAAAGTGGTGCTAAGAAAGGACTACCTAAATATCTAGGTGTTACAAGTCAAAAGAAACAATCTCAACGTAATTTCAATCTCAACAAGATTAATGTATTGTCTACTTCTAATTCTCCTGATAAAGAGTTAGATATTGATGTAGATGTTGTCATTATAACAAGTCCTTTGTGTGAGGATATACGCTCTTATCTGTATCGTATGAGCAATCTAAACGTGTCTAATCCATTGAAACTATATACCTTATATATAAAGGGTACTATGGAAGAAAAACGTATAGAAGAAAGAGAATATGATAGATATAGAACTGTGTCTACAAAAGAAATTGATGTTGATATTGAAAATAATGATGACTGTGTTGTTGTAGATTAAATAATATTTGTATATTTGCAATGTAAAACAAAACAAGCTCTTTGATATAATGAATAAACAAGAAGAACATAAAGTTGATAATAATAATCAACTTGTTAAGAGTTCTAGTAATAACTTGAATATAATTAATCTTCTTGATGAAAAACAATTAGCTGCTGCTGAAGTTTTTCTTAAAAAGATTATAGCTAGTGATAAAGGCGGTATTAAAAGTGTAAATGAAGGTCTTGCAGTTCTTATGAGAGCTAATGACTTAAATCTTCCTTTTAGTACTTGTATAGAACATATTCATGTTATTAACGGTAAAACAGGTGTAGATGTACATATCATCAAATCGTTGTTATCGAGGGCAGGAGTAATATGGGAAATGAGTAAAGATTATGCTCCTCAGTATCAATATACTGACGGTAATACGATTTATCTTGAAACACAACTTCCCGAATATGTTGTGAGATGTAGAACTCCTAAAGAAGCTGAAGAAAAAACTACTGATGATAAAGTAGGTGTTTATCCTCTTAGATATTATGCAGATTTGAAAGGTAATATGTTTAATGAATTTGAACTTAATGCTCAATGTGTTAAATGTATAAATCGTTTTCAAGCTATATCTGTTGCTAAAGAAGGTAAATATCCTGTTATCAGAGTTCCAGCTCAACCTATTGATTTTGTAACTGAATATACTTTTAAAAGATATAAAGTTATAAATGGAAAAGAAAGAGAAATAACAGCTAAAGGTCATTTCAGTTTTACTGAAGCTCAAACTGCTGAATTATTTACTAAAGATACTTATAAAAAGTATGCTAAAATAATGATTGCTCATAGAGCTTTTGTATTTGGAGCTAGAGATATAGCAGATGATTTGATTATGGGTGTTATGGAAACTAGTGAACTAGATGTAGTAGTTGGTAACACTAATCCTAGTACCGATTACTATGAAGATTATACAGAAATAAAGGATTAAACAACTCCTATTGGAGATAATAATAATTAATTAATTACTAACAATTTAAAATTTACAATTATGACTAATTCAAATTTGAAGTTCGGTTTCGGTTTCAGTGCTGTTAATGACTCAGTTAAGGCTAGTGCAGTAGAGGTTAAACCTCAGATGATTGTTCGTTCTACTGATGGTGCATTTACACTTACAGCTCCAGCTGCTAAAGCTCTTGCTATTGCTCCTGGTGATTATGTAATGTTTATGAACAACATTGACCAGATTGAAGCAGCTATTGCAGCTAAGAATCCTGATATTGTTAAGTTTGCAGAAGATAACGGTCTTTCACTTGATGCTAAGGCTGATGTTGATTCTATCGTTTCTTCACTTACTCAGTGGGTTATCGCTAAGGGTATTGCTAAGAAGAAGGCTAATGGTACTCCTATGATGTGTTCTGTTCGTATGACTAAGGCTGATAAGGCTGCTTGGTTGAAGGACAATATGGCTGCATTTGTAGCTGACAATCGTGACGAGCTTATTGCTAAGTATAAGCTTTCTGCTGAAGCTACTGATGAAGAGATTGCTTCTAATGTATCTGTTGATGATGTTGCTTCTCCAATGGTAGAAGACTTCAAGGGTTGTAAGGTTGCTACTACTTCTTCTGCTACAGGTGTTGGTGTTCAGGTTAATTTCACATACGCTGCTCTTTGGAATCAGCTTAAAGCAGACCTTGAGGATAAGAAGTCTAAGAATCGTATCTTCGATGTTGACCTTGATACTGCAATCAATACTGTAGTCAACAATGGTTTTGAGGATGTTGCTGTAGTTGCATATCCTATTAACTTTGCTGAGGATGTAGACCCAATGCGTCGTGGCGAAAATAAAGACTAATTTCTTGTTTATTTTTAGAAACTAAATCGTAAATTTGAGGGAGGATTAATAGCAATATTAGTTCTCCCTTTTATATTAATATTAATAGTAATAAACTTTAAAAACTTAATTAAGTTATGGTAAGTACAAAAGATGCAGCTAATGTACAAGCTGCTAAAAGAGTTAGAAGAGGTGTAAGTAATGAAACTAAAGCTGTTTCTCATCTTAAATTTCATGAGAAAGATGCAGCAGCTAATGGTTTATTTGTAGGTCAACTTTGTGATGTAAGAGTTGAATCATCTATTAATGCAGATGGTAAGACATTTACAGGTCTTGAAGTTCCTTATCTTACGTTTGAGTTTACTTCTTGTCACGCTAACGCTAATGAGAGAAGATATGTATATCGAACACTATTCCCAGTTGAAAGTAATGTTGATACTATCCCTGAAGGTAAAGATGAATGGAGAGTTAATTCTGTCCTTGCTTGGATAAAGCATATCCTTGATGTATTCTATCTTAAAGGACGTGAACTTACTCCAGCTGAAGAAGATTCTCTTTCTCTTGATTTCATAGATTATGAAGAGAATAATGGTATAATTGAATATGTATCTGTTGAACCTGAAACAGTTCTTGCTGCATACAAGAAGTTGTTTGAGGCTGCTGCTGCTATGATGAATGGTAGCTATGCAGACAAGGATAAAGAAGCAACTGGTAAACCTTGCTATAAAGATGCTAACGGTAAGTCTCTTCCTGTATGGATGAAACTTCTTCGTTATGTAAAGAACAAGAAAGGTGATTGGACTGCTGTTTCTCGTGGAGAACTTTCTTTCCCATCATTTGTAGGTGAAGGTTGTCTTGAACTTATGAAAGCTAAAGAGTTCCCTAAAGTAATTCGTATTGATGTTACTAAGGAATCTATAACTCCAAAGGAAGTTAAGAAGACTCCTACTATTGGAACTCCAACAATTCCTGGTATGGCTGGTGCTATGCCTATGGGAGGTGTAGTTGCTGCTCCTGAAGTTAATATGGGTGCAGCTCCTGCTAACGAAGCATATTCAGAAGCAAATAGTGATATGCCTTTCTAAACTCTAAATAGTACTGCTAATGGTTGAGGTGATAGATTAATTTCTATCACCTTTTATTTTGCCATTACAATTAGAATATTTATATTTGTATTATGAATAACAATTAATATCATAAACAAATGTATAAAAGAACTCCTAATACGTCTAAACTTACTAAAGCTTTTATTGAATCTAAAATATCTCAAGAAGCTATAGTTAGTAAATATCTTAATATACCTATGGAAGTTGTTCAAGATTGTATAAATCATGGACATCTAATTAAATCTGTATTTCGTGACGATGATTATAATAAATCTATGGGTATTATATATAACAGAAAAGGAAGACTTAAAGTTCGAGATTTTGGTGGTTTTGGATTTTTTGATGATGTATATGGAGTTGTAGCTTATGTATTATCTAATATTTATGATAGACCTATAAGTACTGACAATAAGCAAGATTTTTATTTTGTTCTTAAACATATAGCTAGTACTTTTTCTGATAATATTGAAAGTAAAGTTATTGATGAAAACGTTGATGAAGATATTGTCAAAGCTTTATCTAAAGGAAGAAGTAAGAAAGCTATAATAGAAATTGCTCCTAGACCTTGGAATCAACAAGATAAAGCTTATTGGAAATCTATTGGTATTAATCTTAATTTCCTTAATGCTAATTTTGTTATTCCTGTAGACCAATATTATATTAATCGTGTAACTAATTCAGACCCTAAATATCATTATAAAGAGTCCGACCCTTGTTATGCTTATATGCTTGGTCAAAATAAGCAAGGTATATATTTAATTAAACTTTACTTTCCTCTTAGAGATAGAAGTAAAGAACTTAAATTTATTACTAATTGTAATGTACTTGAAGGACTACCTAATCTTGAAAGAAATGATTATGATTATATTATTATAACTAAATCAAGTAAAGATAGATTAAGTATAGGAAGTCATTTATCATCAACAACCTTCTACGGGGGAGCTGGTGATAAACTTCATATAGGTGTCATAAATCTTCCTAGTGAAAATTATAAACTTAAAACTAATGAATATGAGTGGTTAAAAAATAAACTTAATGAAAATGGTCTTATTGTAAGTCTATTAGACTTTGATACTACAGGTAGATGTGGTGCTAAATATCTATATGATAATTATAATATACCTTATATCTTTATTACTAGAGGTGAATTTGGTTTATATAATTATGGTGGTAAAGATTTTAGTGATTTACATAAATGTTATAGTATTAAACAACTTAATCAATTTATTAATGAAACAATAACCTATGCGGAAATCAAATTTAAAGCTGAAAATAGTCAAGTTTCCTATATGCAGAGACTATCAGAGTTTAATTTGCCGTACTAATAAACATTATCATATTGAAATATATATGACACATATTAATGGTGTTGAAGAAGATAAAATTATGTTTGGAGAAGAACAAGTTCTTAAACGTGGTGATAAATCTTTTAAAATATCAAAGAACAATGTTTATTTCTATGGTAGTATAAACTTTAATACTGATAGTCCTGATTATAAAGAGATTGAGACTATGGATATGTTTGATTCTAACGACACTAGAGGTATTGAAATTCCTGTAAATTATATTTATAAAACACATAGTGTTATATTAAATATAACTGAAGATAATCCTAAACCTAGAGTTAAAACTATCGATACTTTTAATTTTGCTAGAATTTGTCAATATAAACATGGTTGTTTAGGTAAACCAACTAAAGTAGTTATTTTTAGATATGATAGATAAAAAGTATATAAAAGAAATTACAAAAGTTGATGCTGAATCTATTCAACATGAACTTGAAAAAGATACTCCTAATGAAGTAATTCAAGGTTTATTTAAATTTATAGATTGTTCTAAAAGAAGTCCTCTTGATAATAGAAGACTTATTCAAACAATAGATTATGCTTATAGACTTTATAATGGTTATATTCTATTTATTTTGACTAATTATAAAGTTATTAAAGAAGATGTTGTTAGAGAGAATTGGGAACATATTCATAATAATAATCTTGAATATGAAAAACATTTTCCTAATGTCATTTACGAAAAAGCTAAACCTAAAGTTAAAAGAAAGTCTAAAGCTAAAAGTAAACTTGAAGAAGAAAATAAACGTAATATTAATGCTAGAATAAGTGGACTATTTAAATTTAATGAAGCAAAATGAAACTTTATAAACGTAATGCTCAAGGTAAAGTTTTAGAATGGGAAATATATAAAGAAGCTGGTAAGATTATTTGTAATTATGGTCTTTTTGGTAAAGTTCCTCATACTGAAATATTAAATCCTAAAAGAGTTAAAGCGAATGAAATAGAATCTAGAATTAAAGCTAAACGTAAGGAAGGATATAAAGAAGTTATTGAACTTAAAGATAATGCTCCAATGGAGATTGCTAAAAGTTCTTTAGCTTCTTTTCTTGATATATATCTACCTAAGAATAATACTACTCAAGATGGTTTTGTTCTTCCTATGTTAGCTAAAGTTCTTAAAGATAACAAACCTTTTACTAAAAGTGATTATATAGGTCAATATAAAATCAATGGTCTTAGATGTATAATTGGTGCTATTAAAAGTACTGATATGTTTAAACCTGTTAGACTTACATATCACTCTAGAGAAGGTATTGAATGGAAACAACTATCTTGGATGGATGATATAATTCTTCCTTATATAGGTACTCAATTACTTAATATGATGATTGAAGAAGGTGCTTGTCTTGATGGAGAATTATATCTACCTGGCTATCAAGTTAACGATATTAATAGTTTTGTTAAGAATCCATCTCTTCCACAACATTATAAACTTCAATATTGGTGTTACGATATATGTTGTGAAAATATGAATAATGCTATTAGAGACCAAATTAGATTTAGTCAAATTAATAGATTATCTTATCAATTTGATACTATTAATAGTCATCTTAATAATAAATCACAATTAGTTGTTGTTCCTAATGTTGTTATAAATTCTATAGATTCTGCTACATCTTATAGAGATAAATTTATTAATCTTGGTTTTGAAGGTCTTATTGTTAGAAACGTTTATGCTGAATATCAATTTGGAAAGCGTAACTCTGCTATGTTTAAATATAAACGTATAGATGATGGTAAATTTCCTATAATCGATATTATTCCTGAAGGTATTCGTAAAGACCTTTGTAAACTAGTTCTTAAAAATGATATAAATGAAGAAAGTTTTGAATGTACTCTTAATGCTCCGCATGAGTATCAAGAAAAGATTCTCAAAGAGAAAGATAATTATATTGGACTATATTATGCTATAGTTGAATTTCGTGAAAGAAGTGGAGTTAAACAAGTTCCATTTCATGCTAAAGCTATAGCGATTAAACATAAATAAACTAATATGAATTTAGCAGCTTATGATAAAATAGATAATAATATTAATCAATCTAGTTCTTGGATTGATGTTAAAAGAAGAAAACTAGTGACTAAACGTCTTCCAAAAAGAAGATATTATTGTATAAGTAAAAGATATGATGATAAAGTCAACATTAATAGATATTTTCTTATTACTCTTGATGACAAACCTGCTGATAGAAAAGTAAGAATAACAGATGTTGATAATTATGGAAGACAAAGATTTACGCTTGGTGATATATGGAATCAAACTATTCTACAATATGCTAAATCTGATATTTGTGTTCATCTTAGTACAGAAGTGACTGCTGATGATGGAGATATTTATGAGATTGAGTTCAACTAACACCCCCGTAGAAGTATGTTGATTGATTTGGAATAGCGTGCTTTTTAGCTCCTCTGCCTGCGTCAAATCGCTCTCTTGATAGATTGTTCATCTGTCAAGTTATCTCTCGTTAGAATTAAAATTCTGAATATTTAATTTAAAAATAAAA
>ERZ1034807.4-NODE-4-length-95322-cov-45.727786_pt1 | contig 95322 bp, 132 predicted proteins | sample MGYA00520648_ERZ1034807 | MGnify/ENA primary metagenome ERZ1034807 (study PRJEB33766, sample SAMN09781684) | gut metagenome | biome: gut microbiome | host: Homo sapiens | place: Madagascar | study: EMG produced TPA metagenomics assembly of the PRJNA485056 data set...
TCGTTTTTTTCTTTTAGTTCCATCATCTTCCGCTCGTAAATGTCGTGTTTATTGTATAAGATACTATCTGTTAACGTTACGCAGTAAACAGAACTTCCATCGAAACGGTAGTCCTTGTTCGGGTTTGGATACATTGAGTATTGTGTTTTTATAACAATATCGTTGTTTTTCCATATAAAGTACAGAGAACAATATTTGAATATGATGTGTCCTGCTTCATCTGTACCATTTGTTTCAGGAAGCGACCAATCTCCGAAGTATTTATCCATTGACTCCGTGAGCCCGTATCTCTTTCTGTACGTCTGAGAAAACAATTCGGCAACGCTGTAGTTGTCCGTCTCAACAACTATCTGATACACCTTGTTCTCAAATGTGTAAACGGAACGCCATACGTTTTTCTCCTGCCATTTCCTTCCGTTTTCCGCATACCAAATGGAAAATGAATCTTTTACGGCAGAGTCGCTCGGATTTTCAAAGTAGCTGCCGAGCTTTACGCCACGGAACGACAACATCTCAGGGTTGTTTCTCATGCTGTCCTTCCATGCTTCAAGAGAGTCATACGACGTCATTGTCTCTTGCGTTTTTCTGCCGTTGCACGAGGATAACACAAGAAAAGGTAATGCCAATAAAAGAATCTTCTTCATAACGCTTGTTTTTTATAGTTCACCGCAAAGATAAACACTTTTAGACAAGCAAACAAATAAACAGGCATAAAATATGGATGATGCTTCAAAAAAACACCATCCATACTTGTTACCGCACCCTTGTACTCACCGTCTTTGTGTCATTTGTCACAGCTTTGAACAGATAAAGGATTTCCTCATTGCTCGTGACAATTTTCTCCGCAGCCTCAGCGTTCCTCAGCGTGTTCGCCGCTATCTGTGACTGATATTGTACCTGCGACTGCGCCATAAGACTCATGCTGTCCATATAGTCAGCAGCCTTCCCGCTTTGCAGTTGTCTTAACACGCTCACGTCAGCCCTGATTGCGTTGAGGTAGCTTGCGAGTATGTCTGCCGTCTGCTCCGTGATGCCCTTTATGGAAGACCCTGCGCTTGACGATCCTGAGTTCAAGAGGGTGTTGCCTGATTTTTCGACAAGATTCTCCATCTTGTCAAACAGTATCTTTGACGACTCTACGCCATTATATATATACCCGTCTTTACCAAGAGCCTCACTAATGTCTGACATCCACTGGTCCTTGTTGCTGTCAGGATGGGACGCGTCAAAACTTCCCTTATGGACGGCTCCATTGGAATCCGTATATCCGAACAACTTGTTTCTAAGATTATCGAATAACGGCTGCATAACTCCCAAGCTTATCATTTGCTTGGTGAGGCTCTGTAGTATGGAGGTTACGCTATTCTTGAAAGCTTCCGCCGCGTCGTCTCCATTCTCAAAGGCGGTCATCAATGCGTCGCTGAGCTGGTCAGCCCATGATTTCAAGTCTATACTGTACAGGTTCTTTGCGATGTCCTCAGAGAAATATTTGATTTGGTCATCAAGCTCTGCTATCTTAGACTTGTATTCTTCGAGAGAGGACTTGGACTTCTTTTTCTTTTTGTTCTCAGCATTATACATATCTGAGTAATCCCTTCTCTTCTGTACAAGCAGGTTGTACTGTTGCTGATAGCCAGTTATATCTCCGCCTCCTGCCGCAGCATAATACTGCTGCATGGCTCCGAGCGCAGACCCGCTTACGTTCGTTTCCCCCGTGTTGTACATCTTCTGATACGAGCGAATGACATGTCCATAGTCATATCCCAACGTCCTTTCTTGCGCCTTGGATATGACCTGAGTATAACTTTCAATCTTGGAAACATCCTCCTGCATCTTCTCTATCTTTCGCTGAAGTCTCTTGTCGTGCGTCTGCGCAATACCACCAACAAGGCCGAGGGCCGCACCTGCTGCCATTCCATAAGGGCCAAGGGCAGACAGGGACGATGCTCCGCTGAGCATTCCGCTCATCACACCACCCGCGTCAGACAACGCTTGCCCCGTTTCCGTGTCACCAAGGCCCAGTTTGTCAAATGTGTCCGACAACAGGTTCACGGCTTGTGACCCGGCGCTGAGAGCACTGATGAACTTCCCCATTGCGTTTTGCACGGCTTCACCGGACTTTTCCCAAAAGCCGAACGGGTCGTTAACGTTTTTAGAAAATTCATCCTTTGCCTTCTCCCCGGCTTTGACTTGCTGTCCCTCCTTCATTTTGGACCAGTTGCTCACGTTTTTCTGCGCTCTTGCCGCGGCCGCAATCTCGGACTTCCCGCCCACTCCAGACAGGATGTTGTCAAGAGCCTGTACAAGCCTTTGGAGCACGGCTATGAGGTTTGCGTCTTGTTCCCCTTGCGACAGAGCCATCTGCTCGGAAAGCTGCACCGTAGCGGCATTTCGCATGCTCTGCAAGTCTTGCGTGTGCTTTGTCGGGTCGAAGAACATGCCTCCCATGAAAGACATCTGCCCCACGAGGCTGTTGCCCGTTGACTTCAACGAGGCCCGCATGGCCTTTTGTGCCTTGTCGACCTCCGTGTTCCTCCTTGTCTCGTCTATGAAGCCGTTTAGGAAAGCATCGTTAAACGCTGAGATGTAAGTGTGCGCAAGCTGTCTTACCTTTGAGCTCCGCATGGTTGTAGGAGCATTAAGCATACGTTGTATCTCACCGTCATATAACAGACGCGCTATACCGTTACTATTATTTGTATCATACAGAACCGAGTTCTTGCGGTGGAGTCTGTCCCTGTCCTCCTTTCTCCCAATCACGTAGTACATATTCCCTTTCTCGTCGAACGCCTGCCGGTCTATGTCCTTCTCGTTCTGCTCGAACTGTGTCTGTGCTTTCTGTTTACGCTCCTTGAACGTGTTTGACGAAGTGTACAGTTCCGTGGCTGTTTCGTTCGCGGCTTTTACCATGTTCTTCATGGCCGAGTTGAACTGCTCTACAATGGAAACGATAGCGTCCACATGGTTCAACATGTCGCCCGTGCGCTTCTCAAACTCCTCGTCACTCTCTCCTTCCTTCTTTGAGAGGTTTCGCCGCAACATGCCGGACACTCTCGATTTGAGGTTGTCGCCAGTAAGGTTGTACAGCTCTCCCATATCCTTGGTAGAGAACAACTGCGCTCCTATCTCGGACAACTTGCTCGATACAATGCTGAACAGGTTGTTCACGTTCTCTGTCCAATCGAATCCCGCGACTCCGCTGTCAACTTTATATCTGAACCTTGACAACTCCATGGCGAAGTCTGTATCGCCCGTCTTGTCCCTGACGCTCTTGAACGTGTCGTATGCGTCAGACACCAGCTCTGTGAGCCGTTTGGTGCCGTCAGCGAACTCTTTCAGCCTCTTGTCGGCCTCTTTGGTGTCGAGTTGGTTAATCTGGCTCTCCACATTGGCAAGCATGGAGTTCTTCTGCTCCTTGCCGTTCTTGGTTCTTGGCTTCCATCTCCCTATGATGTCCTGCTCTTTCACGAGGACATCCCTTAGAGCAGATAAGGAATCGAGCTTCTTGAAATCATCAGCGTTGATACTGTCTTTGACATACTCCCCTTTATCGAGCGCGCTTTTCATACGCCCGCGCACTTGGGCGATGGCGTAATCCTTATCCTTATACCTGTTATACCATTCCTCGTACATCTGACGAGCCTTCCCAAGAGCGTTGATGCGGTCGTTGAATTTCTTGATGTCGTTTCTGTCGGCTTTCTCTGCTGCGGCTTCTGCACGTCTTTTAGCTTCTTCTGCCTTGCGTTTTGCAGCTTCCTGCTTACGCTCTGCGGCCTCAGCTTTCTTACGTCGCTTTTCTTCGTCATCGTCCTTGAAGCCCTCACTCTTGAGCCAAGTCGCCTCTTGGCCGATACCTTTGAGAGCCGCGTATATACCATTATATTGAGCAAGTAGCTCGCTAAGAGCCTTGTATTCGGGGTCTTTTGGATTCATTATGGCCGTCCTTGCCTTGATACGGCTTATCTGTTTCTTAAGATCATCCAAAGACATGGTACTCGAAAGGTTAAAGTTGATACCCAGCTTGACTTGTAAAGCTTTCGTGTGAGGTATCATCTTCTCTACCTTGTCGCGGCTTTCCTTAAGCTTCTTCTGCACCTCATCCGCAAACTCATAGATGTCAACAGACGTCTTAATCTTCATATTTAATTCGGCATTTGCAGTAAGCGCTTTTTTCGCTCTAATTTGCCATGCCTCGTTAGCCCTCAAAGAGTTTAGCTGGCCCTCGTACAGACCTCTCAGCCACTCCCTCATAGACTGCTTCCCGAGACCTTTAAGGACGATTCCTCTGCTCTTTACGAACTTCTCAACTCTGTCATAAGCGTCCTTGAATATTTTCTCCGCATCAGCAGGCGTGGTTTTTGCTGTAAGGCCGCTGAGATTTTGAGCGAACATCTCCTTGACAATAGCAGTTCCGTATAGGTCTCCGATATTGTATTGTGTATTCTTGTCTCCGTTGCCTCCATACACACCACTGACATTGAACCTGCCATTCTGTTTCAGGTTACTTATCACAGAGTCAATGATGTCCTGCTTGATAGACGGGTCCGTGACACCACTGCTTGCAAGGAAGCTGTTCACGGCGCTTACCATAGAAGCCACAGCTCCCTCCGGGTCCTTGGCGAAGTTGGCAACAATATCGTTTCCGAGAGTCCTTGACCAAGTAATGGCATCAGCCTTTAACTGAGCATACTGGTTTGACAGGTTTCTTCCGAACAGGCCGTTAGAAGTTGCTCCTTTGTACACCGCCGCCATGCTATTCCCTTCCCCCGTTTTAACCTTAGACAGCTTGTCATAATACTTCTGCCGTTCAGTATCGGTCATGTTCGCCATACGGTTAAACAAGACTTGCAAAGCTTCTTTGTAGTCAGTCAGTCCCTCTTGGTTCTTGATAGCGGCGAGCATACCGCCGGTAGCCATATTCACAGCATTTACATCCTTGTCTGACACGCGGTAGTACCCTGTGCCTTCATAATACGACTGCAATCTGTCACGCATATCCTTGACAGCATCAGAATAGTCCTGCATGTCAGTAGTGAACGAATCACTGAAGACCCCGCCAATCCGCTTGTCTGAATTAGCAAGGTCGTTTGAAATGCTTTCGTTGACCTCATTTGCGTGCCTTATAGCATCAATCTTGTTGATAAGAGCCTCGAACTGCTCCTCCTGAGTCTGCATCTTATTGATGTCAAGGAGGTCTCCCTCATACAACGGGCTCAGCACTTGCAGCTTCTTCTTCATCTCCTCGATGTCAGACGATAGGTTTATACCATCAGCGAAACGGCCGTTCTTATCCCTTACAAGAGATATGTGGTTCTTGGTCATCTCGTTACCCATAGCGTCATACATCGTCTGGGAATTGAGCTTTATCAGCCCTCTGTCCGCATAATTCTGTATGATTTCATTGGCGCTCTTGGCATTCGTGGCGGCATCGTTCTTAAGGTTTCCTGAAATCTCCTTAGCTTTTCTTGACAGTTCTGTAACATGACCGACAATCGCTGATATACCAGCCACTACTGCCATGATAGCGGCTTGCGGCGCCAACGCCACAAGGAAAGCCCTTGCCGCCGCCGCCGTCTGTATAAAGCCAAGCCTAAGAGAAATAAGACCACGACGGAACGCGCCCAACCCCGCCAGCTGAGCGGCCTGCTGTCTGCCCAAGCCGGTTGACATAAGAAGAAGTGTTCTCTGGGCCTGTGTCAGTCTTCCGGTCAAGGCTATACGCTGCTTGGTTATCTCGGATAGCTGCTTGTTGTTCTTAATCTCCTCAACCTGCAAGAGCTGATTCTTGTGGGCAACCCTATCAGATATACGCGCATCAGTAATTCCGAGGCTATTACCCGCGTTCTGCCCCCATCTCTTTGCGCTGTCGGCAGGGTTGCCGAACACCGTTCTAAGATAGTCACGTCCCCTGCCTGAGACGACATTGGCAAGGAAGTTTCTTCCGCGCTCCGTCTGAGACAGCATTTTGTTGGCCTCCATAATAGCGGCGTTCTGCGCAAGCATACTCTTTCCAGCAAGCAGCTGCGCCCCCTTAAGAACGCCGTATGCCGCCGCTACGGATGTAAGCATCTTGGCATACCTATCCCAATGTGCCGTGAGCTCGTTGAGTGTGTTTACGAAGCCCACGAGTATGCCTCTGCCAGAACCGCCCATCTCAGAAAGCATGATGCGGTAGTTGTTCTTCAAGTTGCGGAGCTTACCGCCAAGGGTGTTATACTGACGCTCCTGCATATTGTAGAACTTGCCACCGGGCTTGTCCAAGTCCATGATGACATCCTGAACGTCTTCAAATGGAATTTCACGCTTACGCATCAATCCGAAGATGTCTTTCCTTGACACGTAGTTAGCCTGCTGTCCATTGCGCTTGGCTTCGTCAGCACGCTTGTTGTACAAGTCAGCAAGTCCGCCCACGAGGTCGATGCCTGCGGTCTCAAACTGCCTGTTCTGAATACCCGACAGATAGCCGTAAGACTTAGTATGACCATAAGCAAGTATCAGTCGACTCACGTCAACGTCAAGACCTGCGCCAATATCGGTAAGGGACTTCATCGTCCCGTAGATGTCTTTTGCCTCGACGCCGAAAGCCGCCAACTGTCTGTGCGACTTCAACAAGTCCTCAAAGGTATACGGAGACTGCTGTGAGAGGTCTCGGAGCTGCATGTACATATCCGTTGCAGCCGAACCACTGCCAAGGATAACCTCCAAGGACTTCTTCTGCAATTCCAACTCACCCGTGACTTGAGTAAGCCCTGACAGAAAGCTCTGAACGCCATATATAGAGAAATACTGATAGGCAAGTGACTTTAGGTCAGAGAGAACCTGCGACTGACCTTGGGCTGCTCCAGTAGCCTTCTGGAAAGCGGACGCAAGACGTTCCTGCTCCGCAGTGAGATTGCGCGACGCGGACTCTGACTCCTTGGCACTCGCAACCTGTAACTTTAATGAAGACGCGGCTATTTCCGCTTTACTGGAAGCATCTACATATCCTTGGCTAAACCTGAGCTGCCTTGCCGTTTCACCATCGGCGCCAACTCCCTTGCCGTCAGCGATGGCTTTAGCCCTTACACGGAACTTTTCAAGCTCAGCGATGGCTTTTTCAAGGTCTGTCGTGTCTATATTGAACTTACCTGTTTTCCCAATTAGACTATTGTATTCGGTAAGCTTTTTGACAATGGCGGAGTAAAGGTCATTTGCCTCTTTAATTTTTATCTGAGCCTCGGTCAAGCCACCGCTCTTCTTGTTGGCTCTGTCCTGCGCCGATGCCAACTTCTCTGCTTGGCTCCAACAGGAGTGATAGGCATAGGAAAGTTTATTGAACTCCATCGTGAGTTCGGCCACCTTCCCTTTCTGACTGAGAATTTCTGGATTTTTGAGAGCTTCCTCTATTTTTTTATTAAACGCTATCAAGCTATCAAACACACCACCGGGACCCCGCATACCACTGTTTTCTATGAAGCGATTTCCTTGCTCATTAGTGAGCGTATTGTACCGCTCCATCATGTTGTGGAATCTGTCATTGAAATCCTTTCCACTAAGCATCCCGAATACATTCTTCTGATAGAATGACAGCTTGTCCATGCTGCTCAACAGATTTTCCTGTGCGTTGGTGGCTTTCTGTATGTCTTGTATCAGCTTCGTAAAACCGTTGTCAAGCTTCGCTGCGGCATCTATTGCGCTAAGTTTGGATAGAGAATTCTCGAAGTCTTGTAGCTTTTGCTTCAACTGCTCCAACTCCTGCACCCTGCCTTTTCCATTGCTCCTCCCTATGACAGAATCGAGACGTGCCATAGACTCGGCCATCTTCTCATTGGCTACATTCAGTTTAGGGACAGCTGCTTCCAACTTGTTGGCGTACTGTGTGAAGTTCTGATTGCCACCAAGACCACGGATGAAATCCACTCCAAGAGGGGACTTGTTGCCTATCTCACGGGCGAGGCCAAGGATGTTCGCAATATCCTCCTTTGTGCCTTTACTTGCGACGGCTGCGTCCTTGAATCTCTTTATAAGTCCGCTCAACTCTTCGGATGTTCCCCCGAACATAGTTCCCTTTTGCCCAAGAATATCAGGATTCTGCTGAACCTTTAAGATAGCGTCCCTAAGCCTGTTAAGGTTATCTATGTATGCCTGTATCTTATCTGTTTCTCCACTATTTTTGGCAATCCTCGCCTTGTCGCTCTCCGCTTGGGATATGGCATTGTCAAGCCTCATAAGGGCGTGCTTGAGCTTGTTGACGTTGTTTATATATTGCCTCATGCCCTCGGCCGCGTCTTTCTGTGCGTCGCCGGTGGTCTTGGAGTTGACGCTGCTCTCGACGTTCTTCACCTGCTGCACGGACGCCAACAAATCCTTGGAGCTTGCGGCCAACTTCTGCATCACGTCCTGATACTTCCCACTCGAAGCGGACAGCTTATCCACCAAGTCGGCGAAAGGCTGCATGGCTTGCGTGAACGCGGTCAGTGATTGCACGAAGGCGGTATTGTCAACGCCCTTGCCCATGTTGGCGGTAAGGCTTTCTATTGATGTCCTGATACGCCCGATGCAACGCTCCACGTTCTCTGCAAACTCGGTGAGCTTGGTGGTCTGCTTTGTGAAGTCGAGCTCCAGTTGCTTGGGCTGTGCGGACTGTACTTTTTTCTGAGACGCAGCTAACTTTTCATTCGCCTCTACTGCCGCTTTGGTAGCGTCTGCCTGCGCCTTAGCCTGTACTTCCAATTTCTTCCCGGCCTCTACGGACTCGTTCTGCGCCTTTGTAATATTCAACATGCCTTTCTGTAGCTCCGCCACAAGCTGCGTGAGGCTGTCACTAACGCCAATCTTTATCTCCTTGCCGTTTGCGATACTCAACAGCTTGTTCAGCTCCTCAGTATAGTGCTTTATCTGAGTCTCCAAACTGTTGCTTATCTGCATCTGAAATGTCAGTGGGTTCATGTCTAATCCTTTCTTTTGTTTTACTTAATGTTGCTGTCAACAAGCGCATCCGCCCCCTTACCCAAGAAGTCGGACAGCTTAACGCCCTTGCCTTGTCTCTTTTTGGCCTTCCATCGTTCAACGACCTCCATCATGTGCTCCGGAGTCTTCTTCTCAGCCTCTGTCTTCTCGTCACTCTTCTTGTACACCGTCATGGGCTCGTCAATCATCATTAGTTGTATCTGAGCTGCCGTGTATCCCCATAGGTAAGGCCATTCCTTGACCTCTATGAGTCCGAAGAGGAAGTATCGGCTTGTGTGGAGCCATTGGAGTCTTTTCCTGTCTGAGAATCTTGCGCCGAACGGAGTTCTTGAAGGGTATGTTCTGCTTCCCTCATCGTCATGTTCATCAGCGTACCCTTTACCTCTGTCAAGCACATGGTAGTACCCAAGAACTGAACCCACGGAACTTTTTTTTTGCCCTCATTGAGCAATTCGTGAAGCTGAGCGTCGCTGTATTCCTTGACGTAGTAGAACCACCGCCACAGGAACCAATAGCACACTTTCAATTTGACCCAGCTGTTGAGGATGAAGATTGCAGCCGCCTTGCACGCAAGCTTGTTGTCCGACAGCACCTCCCTAAGGATGTCATTCCTGTCCCCGTCTTTCGGGTCTTGGTCGTCGGTGTCTGCCTTGTGGAGCAACAGCCTTGACAGCTTGACCATCTGACCGTTTCTCAGCCACCGTATCTTATACTTCTTGTTTGTACCCTCAATCCTAACAACCGTGGCATCATTGTCCCTCGCGGAGATATATTCCCTCTGTTGTCCCTCTGTGGGCTGTTTGATTTCCGGCTCTTTGCTTATTTCTGACATATCATCTTGTTTTTTACGCACATTCCACAACGAGAAGAGGGCGTGGGGCTACCAAGAACCTCCGCCCTCTCCATGAGTGTTATGCCTGAATAAATCTTCTTGCCTTATACTTCTTTAAGCACTGGCTTCCGCGGGCTCCAGGATAGCCATGCTCGCAGGGTCGCCTCCATCGGCGATAGAACCGCTCAACTTGACATACAGAGGCTTGTTTCTGTCATCGTTCATAACAGTAGCATATAACTTTGTGTTCTTGATGAACACAGCGCTTGCCCCGTCCTCGGAAACGCCGATAATTCCGAGATGGATAGCCTTCTGAGTCTGTGCGAAGCTCTTGCCCTTTAAGGAGGTCTTTGCGGTGTCGCCCGTAATGTCACCCGCGCCCTTGACTTCGAGGTCATTCTGCTTGAAGCCCAAGCTTTCCAACACGTTCGTCTCGTAGGTGGGGATATTGAGCTCAATAGAGCTGTCTCCCGGTGTCATGCTTGACGCCCAGTCTGCGGTCTGACCGTACACGTGGAAGTGGCTGACACTCGGAGTACCGCCGTTGTAGTTGAAACTTCCATCCTCAGTAGGATAATTGAAAATCTTTGTTTCGCTTGTCAGGTCGACGGCTCCTGCCGTAACGGTAAAGCCACCCACCACCGCGTAGATTTCAGAGATGCCCATGTGCACCTTACCTGCCGCGTCTGCTTTCTTTACAATTGTTGCTGCCATAATTCTATAGAATTAAATGTTAAACATTTTTGATGTAAATCCTGAAACTTATTCTTGAGCACTGATAACCGTATTGGTCTACTCCCATGTACTGCATGTCCGGGCGCATACACGAAAAGCCTTTGCCCTTTATCGGGAACAGCTTCCGAACTCCCTCGGACAGCGCGGTGAGGTCTCCTATGTTTGGGGTGTTGTTCGTCTTTGACTTTGAGAACACATAGATGATACCACTCGTGCTTGTCTGCTCGTCGGAATATCCAGTGAGCTGCCTGCGGAACATAGTTGGCAGGTCGATAACGGCGAAATGCTTTACTTCCTCATTGAAGGCATTTGGCCTTGTGAGATAGTAGTAACTCCCGACCGTAGGCTTGATAGCCTCGCCTATCGTGAAGAGTATGCTTTGTGTCATTGTCATGTCTGCCATATATAGTTTCCTTTAGAATGGTACATCATCTCCTATCGGACCGCCTCCAAGTGGATCATCTTGAGCCTTGACATCGGACGGGACAAACGTGATATTATTTCCAAGGCCCGGTTGCAAACGGGAATTAGAGTCAGCCATCTGATTGAGGATGTCGTTCACGGCATTTGGCAGTTCATCCATAGAGACACCCATGTCGTATGCCGTGTTTGTAGCGAATATGTTATCCCAAACGTCAGTGCTAAGCCCTGAGTTCGTAGCCTTTATCTCGCTGTCAAACATAAAGAACTTACGTATCTGCTCAATCTTCGACGAGTACTCGTCTTCTACGAGAGCAAGACCCGTTGAGGCTCTCAACTTCTCCATTTCCTGAGCATACTCTACTGGGTATCCTAATGCTATGACATAACCTTTCCTTACGCGTGGCTTGAAGTTTGAGATAAAGTCCTCCGCGTCCTGCATGCCGCTTTTAGACGTGTTTGTCCTTACCGAAGTCAAGAACGAGGACGTGGAGTTATCCCAGTCAGGTCCATTTACACCTTCTGGATAGCCATCCGTGGAGTTCATGTTGTCCCTGAACTTTTCCCCGAACCTATAGCGTCTGGGGGAGTTGTCTTTTCTTAATGTCATCTTGGACATAATGGGACTTCTCCCCACAAGCTTACTTCCAAGGAGCATAGAGATACTCGTCCCGTTCTCCCATACTCCGCATACGATAGAGTTGATAAAGTTACCCGTGTAGTTGTGTCCTATATCACTTGCCACAAGCTGCTCGCGGTAATAAAGGGCACGTTGAAGCACTTGCCTTGCGAGGGTGACGCACTTAGCCTTCATCTCGCTGTCAACCTGCTTCTTCCAAGCATTCATTATGTCCTCTACCTGCCCCATCAGCTGTCGTACCTAAAGAGTATGTCCGTTCCCAAGTTGTTCGGTCTGAAATCTATGACTGTTCCCCATTCCTTGAAAGCACCTTTGTTGACTTCGACGAAATCCCCCTTCTTTGGAGCGTTGTCCTCCGTCCACTCGTCCTGTTTCATAGACAAGGCGAGGTCTCGGATTGCCGTGATAACTTCTCCCTTGTCTGACGTGGTGTCGTGGTCGTAGCTCCTGCATTTTCCCTCATACAGTACCTTCTCCGTGGTCTGCGTGATGTCGTCCTCGTCCACGTTTGGGTCGTCGGAAACAGCCGTCTTTACGGTCATCTTCCGATACACCTTGCATGTATGCGGAAATCTTGGGTTGTTTATCTTAGCCATAGTGCTTAGTAATGAAGTGAGCCATAGTTCCTGACATCATGGAATCCGCTTCCCTTGAAGCCCCATTGAGAGTTGGCTACGGCCGTCAAGCCCCATTTCTTGCGGAGCTCGTTGGCCATAGCGAGATAACGGTTGGCGGCAAGGGCAGACATCTGCTCTCCCCCCTCCTCGTGGCTCCACCGTCCGTCAGCATCCTTGATGCTTTGCGAACGGGTTGGGGAACCGGCTATCCATATAAAGATGGATGCCAAGGCGAGGTCTTTCTGCTTGTCGGTAGCATCCATTGCCGGCGTATCGGGTCCAACCTGTGCGTCAACGAGTGCCGACATCATCGCGTCATCGGTAATGTCGATATTCCTCACCTTACCTCTGAGGTAGGACTCAATAGTGAATGTCTGCCCTTGCTCTTCCATAACTATCAGTGTTCTATGTTACTTACTTGTCTGCCTGCACCTTCAAGATGGCGAGGTCGTGGGTATTGCGGAACACAGGGCCAGCCTGTAAGCCGAAGTCCACGATGTTCTTGATAGGACGCTCCTGCCATGTTGACAACACTGCGATTCTGTCCTCGACGAAAGAGTACAGAGAGGAGTTTGCAGTAGGGCCAGCCTTCAGACGGTCACGGTAGATGGAGTTCGTGCATTTGATGGTGAATGGTTTGAACTGGCTGTTTGCGGCCACCATAACCTTCGGGTCAAATGCAGGCTCATCCATCTGAGGCTTACCGTCTTCCTCGTGACGGGTCTTGAAGTCAATGACATCGAATGGCCAGATGTTAAGGCCGTGGATGATAGCGAGCTCCTCGTCCTGCGTGAGCACCAAGCTGCCTTGCAACGAAGAGTTGACGTTGCGGAACTCAGTACGTGCCATACAAGCGGAAATCACCTTTGGATGGGCAAGGAGCTTGTCAAGCAGCGTCTTGCTGATCTTCCAATGGTCCACGGCGAGCTGTAAGTCGTCAGTCAGATACTTCTGCATGTCCACGATGTCCTTGACAGGATCGGCAGACGCATTTGCGGAACCGTCCTTGTTGAACCACATTGTGGTGACGGTGAGTTTATGTCCTTTCTCCAACGGGAACTGGAAATCATACTTGCCACCATCTACTGACGCCTCGTGGATTTCTGCGGTAGAGAGTGCGCTCAACACCATGTGTGACAGCTCATTATGAATACCGCCAAGCATGTTTGCGGAGTTCTGTATAAGGCTGTCCACCATAAGGTTCTCAAACGGAGTTCCCTCAAGCTTGGAACGCTTGCGGAGCATCTTGAAATCGTCTTGGTCGATACTGAATGAGTGACCGAACTCAGGAACGGAGCCCTTGTAGACATTCCATCCCTCTGTGCTTCTCTGAGGCTTGTTGCCATCAGGTCCGAGGATGGATGCACGCACGAGAATCGGGGTTTCCTTCATGCCCTGTACCCACTCGGTGTCATCGGTAGGCATACCCCAATCAGCGTAGCGACGCCAGATGGCCTCATTGTATTTCTGATTAGCCGTGTTCAGGAGGACACCGAAAGAATCGGCTCCAAGGAACTGGCTAATGTCATAAGAATAAAGTGTGTTGCTTCTCATAAATCAGTCCTCCTTTTTATTTGCGGTTAGAAAAATAGAATGCGCATCCTGCCTCACGGAGCTGTGTCTTGATGTCGTCAGTGATTGGGAACGTCCTGCGTGCGAGCACGGGATATTCACAGAACCATACCGCGTCGCCGAGACATGCCGTGGCATACGGATCAAGACAAATGTCACAATAGAGCAGGGCGTTGGCCTTTACGCCAGCCTTTCCTACGCTCTTCGGATAGAGTGTGAGAACCGCGCCTTCCTTCGCTGCTGCGGGAGCTGCGCTGAATGTTACCTTGTAGGTGTCGCCTGCATCCTCTAAGGCGGTGACAGTCTCGCCCGTTGGAGCAATCATGCCAACCTTTACGGGTACTCCCCACTCGGACTTTGCGACGGTGACTACGGCGTCTGCAACACCCTTCACTGCAATAGTGTAGATAGGAGTGATGGTACGCTTATCCTCGTCAACGCTGACAGGTGCGCCTGCGGGAAGCACGTTTCCGGGAAGCGGAAGGTCTTCAAGATTGAAGCTGAATCCGCCTACCAGCATGTAAGGCTTTCCTTCAAAAACCTTACGCACACCGCCATACTTCTTGGAGTACTTGACGGTCTGGTTAAATTCTGTACCTTGAATCATACTTCTGTTAATTAAAATTGTTTGTTATTTAAAACTCTTCCGCAGTGCCTCTGCGTCATTAGCTTCTTTCTGAGCTTCTTGCGCACGTTGCTTGATATAGTCATCCACCAAGCCTTTTCCCGTGCCGCCAGTGCCGGTTCCGCCAAAAGGTTTCCCACCGTCACCGTAGAAGTCTTTTACTATGGACATGTAATCCTTCTCGGCCTGTAACTTCAATACATCCATATCAGGATTGTCGCCAATCTTCAGGTTCTTTATAGCAAGGCTTGCAGCTGGTTTGTAAGATGCGCCCTTGTCAGACAGATAATCAGCGATCTGCTTACGAATACCGCTTTCAAGGTTTTCTTTCTGCTGCTTGTTATAGTTTTCCATGAACCCGTTTACAGAAGAGGTGAGCTTGCCAATAGCTCCGTCGGCCGAAAGCAGCTGTTTGTTATTTTCGGCGAGCAATGATTTTACCTGTTCAAGGATGTCCAAGTTTGTATTCTTGTTGTCACCCTTGCCGTCTGCACCTCCTTTTAAGGATGCCTCCCACTCTGCCTTGGCCTTGGCCACCGCGTCGGCTACCGCTTTTTTGTTGGCTTCCTCCTGCTCAGCCGTCCATGTGTCCTTGCCATTTGCAATTCCGTCTGCTACATCATGGCGGTACTGTCCAACAAGTGAGCTGAGCATCTGAACAGGCACTTTCCATGTATCATCTGTCACCTTATCGTCGTCTGCGAACATTGGAAGTGCAGCAGTAGCGATTTCATCATAACTTCTGTCGGAAACAGCATCCGCATTATCTCCGAGTCTGCTTCTTAAACCCTCAATAAGAGATTCTTTCTCCATTACTATAAAATTTAGATTGTTTATGACAAGTTTTTCTTGCCTATTTAGTTGCAAATATACACAGGATCGCAAGAAAACAAAAAATATTTACCTAAAAACAATCGGTTTTATGTAAAATTTCCCTTTTACGGATTGATTATTAGTACATTTGCGGTTGTTTATATAATGTATTTATGGTAAATTTAACTGGATTAACAACGCCAAGCGGAAAACCCATAATGGCGTGCGAAGACGCAGAGAAACTGCGAAAGAAGTTTTCATCCAATGGAAACGCTGTAAACTTCATTGCTCAGGAAGGACCACAGGAGCAAGGGCTGTCTTCTAACGTGGACATTCTTATCACGGGAGGAAACCGTGGTGGAGGTAAGGCAAACAGCTATGCAACCCCAGTGGTCACGCCGAATGGCTTCAAGCTCATGGGCGAGCTGAAGGTCGGAGACAAGGTAGTTACGCCTTGGGATGGCGTTCAGAAGGTGACAAACATCTACGAGCAAGGAGTGCGACGATGTTATGTGTTCCACTTTGACGACGGCACAACATCCACCGTCATGCCAGAGCACAGATTCCTCGTCGGGAAATCAGGATGTGAGGAATACACCGTTATGACGGCAAAAGAAATTCTCAATCACTACAAATTGGGCGGGCAGGGTATGTACGCGCTGCGCGAGGGGGAGACGGATTTCTACGAGATTCCGCTGCCGCCTCCTGTAAATTTCGAGAACGGAATCACTATTGAGAAACTCCCTATACACCCGCATGTACTTGGCATGGCCTCGGCATACGGCTATTATGAGTTCTCTAAGTATGGGCTTAGGATTGAGAGGTACGACAGGTCCACATACAAGCACTTGTATGCAATGGGCTTGTTCTTGAAAATCGCAGGGAAGTATGGATACGCCTCCGGCATACCAGACTCGGCGAGAAAGACCATTACGTCAAGGAGAGCCCGAATCCCCGCGTTTATACCCGACGAGTATATGTACGCGGATGTTGAGAGCAGGATTTCCTTTGTTCAAGGCGTGTTCTACATGAACGCTCATTCCGTGCGTTCCAAACAGTGCGGCTCAATCCTCTATATAAAACTGCCAAACAAGAAATACATAAATCAGCTCGCGCAAATGTGCAGGAGCCTCGGATGGTGGGCAAACGTTATAGAAGAGCGAGACGAACTGGACGGGGTTCCTACATGGAAGATGGTGTTGAAAGCGCCGGACGAGAGGATTCCCGGAAGATGTGTGCCGAAGCTTAAATTCAAGAGCCTTAGAGCCATGGCGTCTGTTCCTCAGTCAAAGTCAGACATTCACGGGCTTCGGAAGAAGATTGTCCGTATAAATGGCGCCTCGGACAACTTGAAGTGCAGATGTATCACCGTCAGCGGCGACGATCACCTATATATGACTGACGGGTACACTATCAACCACAATACCTTTCAGCTGTTAATGGGCGCCTTGTACGACATCGACAAGAGTCGCTTTAACGCCATCATCTTCCGTAAGGAGAAGGACGACCTCACGAACATTATCAGGGACTCACAGGCACTTTACAAGGGGGAAGGCGCTTATAACCGCTCCAAGGACGATATGACATGGTACTTCAACAGCGGGGCAACTCTGTCTCTTACATACTATGCCGGGGCATACAAGGATTTTATTGACCGTTTTCAAGGTCGTCAGTATGCGTACCTCGGCATTGACGAGATTACCCAGATAGACTATCCGAAGTTCAAATACCTGCAATCAATAAACCGTAACGCGTGCGGCATAAAGAACAGGATAATAGGCACATGCAACCCTAACCCTACGTCTTGGGTAAGGACGTTTATAAGCTGGTGGATTGGGGATGACGGCTATCCCATCCCAGAACGTGACGGCAAGGTAAGATACGTTTACATGAGAGGAGAGGACGTGAACGAGGCTGTATGGGGTGACACACGGGAGGAGGTTTACGAGCAATGCAAGGACGAGATAGACAGTCTGTGGGAGCACACATGGGGGGATGTCAATGATGTCCCGGCGGGATATACCCCACAACGTATGTTCACAAAGTCCGTGACTTTCATTCGTGCCGAGCTCAAATATAACAAGATACTTGTCAAGAGTGACCCTTCGTACTTCGCAAACCTCGCGCAGCAGTCTGACGAGCAGAAAGCCAGAGACCTCATGGGAAACTGGGATTTCATGTCGATGGGTGACGATCTGATAAAGATGTCTGACTTGCAGGCTTGCTTCGACAACGCCCATCAGACCGACGACGGAGTAAGATACGCTTCATGCGACGTGGCGTTCACGGGAGGTGACAACTGTGTCTTGTGGCTGTGGATTGGGCATCATGTACAGGACGTCTTTGTATGCAAGCTTAACTCTAAGGATACATGCTCGGCAATCAATGCCAAGCTCGAAGAGTGGGGGGTCGTCCAAAATCATTTCACCTATGACCTCAACGGCCTTGGACAGACTTTTAAGGGATTTTTCCCACATGCCGTCCCGTTCAACAATATCGAGGCTGTTAAGCCTAAATACAAGAACATATACGACAATATCAAGAGTCAGTGCGCATATACTTTCGCTGAGGATATTCTTGAGCGCCGTATAAGTTTCAACAAGTCTATTCTTGGCAGGAAGTTCAGTGGTAAACACTTCAAAAACAGGACATTAGGTGATATTCTGATGATTGAGCGCAAGTGCATACGCCAGGATACCGACAAGCAAGACAAAGGGTGGTGCCTGATAAAGAAAGCTCAAATGAAGACGCTTGTCGGCCACTCTCCTGACTTCTTTGAGAGCCTCTTGATGAGAAAAATATTCGACATAAAACAGCCAAAGATGGGAATCCCCTCGTGGGCTCGTAATTTCTAAATCTATCATATCATGGCAGAATATATTCAGTCCATTTCGGCAGAGGACATCAATAAGAAAACGCCGACAAAGCGCTCACTGCGCACCAAGAAGCCGTTTGTCCGCACACTTCCATACGGCCACTACGACCACGGAACGGTTATCACCGGCACCATACGCGAAGAGGCTCCCGTGAAAGAGTTCATGCGTCGGAAAAGAGTCACGCAGGAAGATTTCCTTCGTGAGCTCGACCCCGCCGGGCATCTCATCAACGACCGAGAGTATTACCCGGATATTTGGCGACAGAATACGGATGAGGCAGACAAGGAGAATTTCGGGAAGTGGTTCTTGCAGGAAGTGCCAAGGTACGCATTCGCCTTTCAGCAGATCATCCTTCAAAAACAGCTTACGCACCTTTGTGGAAACGACATCCAGTTTGAGCTGTCTGACAAAGAAGACAACGACGCGAACAACAACACGTTCAACGAGTTCAGGCGTGGGTGGGCGAAGAAGAACATGGAGGTGGCGTGGTACAAGAGCGCAAAGTCAGTAAAGGCGACTGGAGACGGTGCGCTGATTGGCTTCCTCGACAACGGAAAGTTCGGGTGGAAAATAGTTTCCTTCCTCGATGGAGACAGGCTGTACCCTCACTATGACATGAGGACGGGACGGCTGTTGTGCTTCGCAAGGGAGTTCACGGACGTCGACGACACAACGCTCGCCTCTACTGATTACATTGAAGTGTGGGACGACAAATATTATTACAGGTTCTCCTCTTCCGCCGAAACGTCCGCGCCCCTTTGGGACAACGTGGATTCTCTTGCGAAGTCCAAGTTCGATACAGACGGGTTTGTCTGTGAAGAAATGTCTCCGCACAACTTCCCGTCTATCCCGGTGGCTTACAAGAGGGATGACAACGGGCCTTGCTGGACTGCCTCTGAGGAAAGCATAGAGAACTATGAGATGGCGTTCTCTCGTCTCGCTCAGTCCAACCACGACTTCGGGCTCCCCATCATGTACGTCAAGGGAGAGGGTTCCACTGAGTTGTCCGACGCTGACCTTACACACGCCTCAAAGATTTTCTTCCTGCCGTCTGACGGAGAAATCGGGTTCCTTAACCGTCAGGATGCGTCAGCCGCATATAACTCCGAGTTGGAGAAGCTGGAGGAGCAGATATACAAGCAGTCGTTCACTGTCAAGGCGCCTGAACTCAAATCGGGCGACACACCGGGCGTGGCTATCAAGCTGATGTACTCTGACGCCTACGAGAAGGCTATGATAGACTCACAGGAATATGATGCGTTCATAGACAAGGTGGTGGAAATCTTCCAATACGGATATGGCGTGGAGACGGGGAGACTCCTTGATTTTCAAAAGGTCAACATCAGCCACTATATCAAGCCATACGTCCACCAGAACGACCAGAATGTCATAAACGACCTCTCGATGTCTATACAGAACGGTTTCATCTCCAAGCAGACAGCATCCGAGAAAAATCCGTACGCTATCCCGTCCGAGTGGACCCGCATCGTCAACGAGAAGAAAGAACAGGAACAGATGGATTTGTTACTGCAAGAACAGAAGCTTGACGTCCAGAACACCGCCAACGTTGACATGCAAGGACAAATTATTGACATGCAGACGGATGCTAACATCAAGGCTGCTGAGGCTCAGGCTGACATCAATAACGACGTTGACACAAGGGATTCTTCTAACAGCGGCAGCTCAGATGACGATTCTTCTGACGACAAGAAAAATGCTAAAAAGGTCACTGTGAAGAAAGGCTCGGTTGCTACTGGCGGACGCGGAGGAAGGCCGAGGACTGTTGGCACGGATCACAACGGGAATAGACCCAACGAGAACAACTGGAGGAGGTGGGACAATGAACATTAATGCGCAGTGGTAGAGGATATTACATTAAAACTCCCAAGCGGTGTCAACGCCCCAACAATGGATGACATAAACGCCGCAAAAGAGTATGTTTTGGAGAGGTCGAGGGCGGAGATAGCTCTCGCCTCCGCCGTTGACGACATACTGAAAGAGTATGTCGAGCAGATGATACGTGTATGCTACAAATACAACATAGACCCACAGAACTTCTCCTTTGGAGCAAATGACAGCATGAGACAAGAAATATACGCTATTTTGGACGATTTGTTAGAGGAGCTATTGTCGCTCATCGAAGAAGATTCAGTGCCTCAGAAACGCAAAAACAAGCACTATGGCGCAATTATAAGTTGGTTGGCAACGCTCGGCACGCATAACAAAGACTTGAAATGGACAACACAGTACTACATATCAAGGTTCTCCAAGGACGTTGAGGCTCTTGTGGCGTCGATGAAGTATGCGGGATATGACGTGAACAAGGCTATAAACCGCTCAAAGTCAATACTCCATACATTGTACACCTCGCCCGAAATCTTGGCAGCTATGAAGTCTGGAAAGATGTTCAACGCCGAGGGCATTATAAGCGGAGGCACAAAGTATGATCCATTCACCCACAAACCTTCCGTAGGGCTGTCCAAATACGGGGCGACGAACCTTGTCACGATGGCACGCTCCACGCTTGCAAAGGCGTGGATGAAAAGCCTATTCCTGGAAAAAGAGGAGGACGGTATGACCGGGTATTATGTATTTCGTGGCAGCACGTACCCATGCCCAAACATCTGTGACATGCAGACAGAGTGGTTTCACCCGATGAGTGGCGGCATGGTTCTGCCAATGCACTCAAACTGCTACTGCTATGCGGTATTCGTCAATGAAGACATCGGCGAGATAAACTACTATAGACCACTTACTTTTAGATAACATGGCAAATTCAATCTATACAAAGAAACTGAAGTCCGAGGCTGACAGCTACGGCATCGGAATAAACGAACTTGTGATGGCTGACCTTATGAGTATCGGCTATCAGAGGCAGGACGCCTTTTACGTGGCGTTCCCAGAATATGCTTCCAAGTCAGTGTTGGAGGCCAACAACATTATGAACTCAATAGCATCAGAGGACAAGTTCAAGTCCGTTGTTAAGGACAGGTCCAGAAGGCATAACGCTCCTTCTGACGCTGCTGTAGACAATACGCTCATTGATAGTCAGCAGGCAGCTTTGGAGATACTGCGTGTGGCACAGTCTCTGCCGGAGAACAGCAAGGAGCGTGGAGAGATGTTCGTGAAGTATTCTGAAATGCTCAGGAAGAACTCGGAGACGGTTGATACGGGAAATGACCACGCGAACTACTATATACCGATAAGATGCACCGTCGAATGTCCTCTTTACAAGGAATGGAGGAAGACTCACGACGACGACCTGTGACAAAAAACGGGCTATGCTCACGCACAAGCCCGCACAGGTGAAAATCTAATGTAAAAAATATGAATTGCCGTAAAACCCACAAGTCTTTAGCTCATGGGTGGCTCACTCTGACTTTGCGCCATCGTTTGCCTCTTTTTTCTCCAATTTTTGAAGCTCGTTAACCATATCGTGAAATGTCTCGTCGAGCTTCAAGGCTTCCTCGTCAGGGTTCTGCTCCTCGTTAAGCCTGTCTTGCTCATATTCAGTGGCAATGCGCTCTCCAATCCACCGCACATCATTGGCCACGGCATCATATAGCTTATACTTTTTACCGTCCTTTTCTACTTCGCCATTAGGGTCAGCAAAAATCTGAGCGATACAGTTCACAAGATAATGGTAGTCAGCTCTTGGAGTAAGCGTGGCATTTAAGAAGTTGCCCAAGAGCATGTTCAGCATCCGGCTATCATCCTTTATTGAACTCGCATACGCATCTTCTATTAGATGATAGACAGGCAACGTGCATGGTATCGTAACGCTCCAAGACTGGTTTAGGCTTGACACGACGAGAGCCTCTACGGTCTCCTTGCTGCCAACACCCTTGCGTATCTTGTAAAGGCGGAAATTGCCAACGCGTGCCCCCTTGCCGAAACCGATACCCTGATTGGGGGTGGCGGTCTTATTGGTTTCCTTCTTACTCATGCTCGCGCCTCCTTTCCTTTGGAAGGCGTCTTTGGCTCTGCCTTTTCGGACACCTTGCCAGTCTTAGGCTCTTCCTCGGTCTCGGCTTTACCCTTTGGTTCTGCCTCGGTCTTGGCTTTAGCCTTTGGCTCTGCCTTAGCCTCACTAATCTTCTTCTTTCTGCCATCCTCGAAGATGGTGTTCTCATCAATTCTGATTGCCATAACTTTTGTATTTAACGTTAAACATGTGATTCAAAACAATGTCGGGTTCTTCAGTTCATCTTCTATCCGCTTCTTCCCTGTCTTGAAATACCGCTCGTCTTTCTCGACCATGAGGAACCTCCTTTCCTCCCGTATGGCTGCTATTGCGGTGCTCATGCTTCCTGCCGTATTGTCAAGCACCAATTCGCCTTTGTTGGTGTATGTCCTTATCAGATACCGCAACAAATCCACGCTTTTCTGTGTCGGATGCAACACTTTCCTCTCGTGCTCCTTGCGTATCCTTATGATGCTTGTCGGGAACTTCATGCCCGGCCTCGTCGGTTCTACCCTCGCAACCTTGTCGTAGGTTTTCAGAGGTTTATATGAGCCATAGCAGTTGTTCGTTTCCTTGTGCGTCCCATTACCTTGCGGGTGACTTGGCTTGCCTTCTGTCATCTGCGGGTTGTAGGTAGGGAGACTTTTGTAGAACACCAGTATGTCCTCATGCTGTCTTAGCGGCATCCGATTTGCGTTGAGGAAACCCGTACAGCGCATCTTGTCCCACACGAGTGAGTATCTGAAGATGTCCTCAGCCGCCATTATCAGCCTTGCGGAGAAAACACCCTGCCCAAACAGGACTATAGCACCATCATCCTTGATAACACGTCGGTACTGCTCCCATAATGGTTGCATAGGTAACATGACGTCCCAAGAAGTGTTCGGATTACGTTTGTGGAGGCAAGCGTATGGTAAATCGCACAGAATCATATCCACGCTCTTGTCTGTTATCTTCGGGAATATGTTGAAACAGTCGTCGTTGTATATCTGTCCGTTGCCTATATCCATCTCACTTCTGTTTTCTTCTCGTCATTCCGCTTGTTCCATACGTACATCGCATAGGCAACGGCACTTCCGCCATGCCGCCTCATGTAATCAAAATCCCCATTCTTGGCACACAATATTCTTTCGGAATACTGAAACACATACCTTGGAGGATTAACGTCGAATATAAGCTTCTTACGTTGCTTGCCTTCTAAGAATGTCGTTTTAAGGAACATCAGTACATGCCCGTCGTCGGGAATTAGTTCTATGGCATGTAGCACATAATCGAGCGATACATTGTATGGTGGGTTAGTGAGTATGTCAAACGTTTCTCCGTTCGCCCATTCCCTCAACAGCTTCGTCCCTTGACAATCACCAAACATATCTCCACCCTCACCGACCTTGAAGAAATCGACACCTCCAATGCCATAGCCTCTGTCAACAAGGTCAGTGGAAAGAACATCATGCCCACGTTCCACAAGCCACTTGCTCAGATGCCCCTCGCCGCAACTCGGTTCAAAGACCTTGTGCGCTATTGGGTATAATGGGGAGAATAGCTCCAACGCCATCGGGGATGTGGCATAATAGTCATGGTCTCCCCGTTCGTGGTCAGTGTGGTTGCTCGCCCCAAGCGTCTTGAACACCGAGTTTAAGTTCCCCGTCCAGTCCTTACTCATGGGTACCTCCTTTCACGCCGAAACCCACCGAATTGAGCGTTTTGTGCCATTCCAACGTACCATCTTTGCACATCTCTCTGAGGGCGTTCGTCAAGTCGTCAATAACAGCACGCTTAACATCCTCCATGAGGACGTAATTTGGAACCGTATTCTCTTTGGCGTGTTTCGCCTCCATATCCGATATGATGTTCTTGATATATTCCTTGTCCATAATATTGGCTCGAGGAAACCCAGAAGTCTTTTGCTTCTGGGTAGTTCACCCTAACACGTTTTTAATTTTTTTGTCAATAAACTCATCTGAGGATAATTTCTCTATAGTTTCTTTTATATTAAAAGGAGGAAGTTCTGGATGTTCAGTGGTAATCTTCGCACAGAACATATCCATGATAGCTTTACAGAATGGTTGCTTTTCCATGTCGGCTATTATAGCTTTATGTTGTTTATAAGCCTCCCTTAATTCACCATTGTCACGGAAGTATCGTAGTACTTCCGTTAATGCAACAACGAACGTTTTGTCGTGCATTGGATTGTTCTTAATATCTTCTAATTTACTCATTAGAAGAAGTAAGGCTGAATGTAATTGTTCTTTATCCATACTGTTTTAGTCATTAGTAACATCGCATCGTCCCAAGAGCGTAATTTTCTTCCACAAAATTATTCAATGGCTCGTTCATAGCTCTGGTGTTAATGTAAACTCTATCCTTGGATTGTTCTTGTCGATGAACTTGCGCGCATTGATAGTCACACATCTGTTGTCGTTCTTGATGGCCTTGCATGACTGGAGGCAGTCGAGGATGACCTTGAGAGAGTTGTCAAGGTCATGGCTCATGGTGGGGAAGTACACATCGAGGTCGAGGCGGAAATACCCCTCTAACATCATGCCTCTGTACTTGCCACACTGCATGTAGAAAGACTGCTCGTATTTCTTCATTGCGGCCGTCTTTGCGAGGCTTCCATGCCCGGCTATTGTTATTATCTTATAGCTGTTGGCCTTTGACGGCACAGAGCCTATGATTACTTGTTCCTTGTCCATAAATCTATTGTTTGTTTACCCATGTCTCGTACTGTCATGGCAAGTTACATATTAGTGTGTCCGAAACCGCCTCCACGGTCGTTTGTCATGTCAAGTTTATCAGCCTCAATCATCTCTGTCTCAGGAACACTCACTATCTGTATCTGGGCGATACGAGTGCCTTTTTTTAGGTAGACACGCTTATAGTAACCATCGTAGTAGTGGTAGTAAAACAAAACGCCAAGACACCCACGAAACTTCTCGTCGACAAGTCCAGTTATTACCTCTGCGTCTATTCTTACATCACGTTCTTTGCCATCCAGGTCTACAACCGTAGCCTCAACACCTTTTAGCGAGTATCCGCTCCTCGAACGTATGAAAGCTGCCATGCCATGTGGAAGCTCCATGCGGAACTTCAAGTCTATGCACTGCCTGCCTACAGTCACATCGGTGTCCTCCGGCACATACACGTCATACGCAGCGTCAAAAGGAGTTGCCTTCTTGGGCATCATGCCGCCCTCCAACTTAATCTTTATCCGTCTGTTATCACCAAGAGCCCTATAGAATGAAAAAACAAGACCCACTACTATCAAAGTAAGAAGCATTTTAAGTGGAAGGAGTGCAAGAACCTCAAGTCCGCCCAAAAGTATCGCGGTGCATAAAACAGACAACCCTAAGCGCTTCCAATTAACCATTTTCTTTATTTTTAAGTTCCACATACAACATGACAGCATAGCTTGCCATGTCCTTCAACGTGTCCATCAGGCTCTCGTCCTTGACTTCCGCCTTGCCATTCTTCACAAGACTCTTCACACGCTCCATCTTATCGTTAAGGCGTACAACACCGGCAGTAACACCGAACTCCTCGAAACTCTTGTGGAACGCGTCACCGTAGTCCTTGTTCTTCTTGGCGTGAAGGTCTCTCATTTCGTTGAGAACGGACTCAAAGGTGTCGGATTCGATACCTTTTGTTTTGCCATGCGAGTACTCTTTCTCTTTGTTGCTTGCCATCTCATTCAATCCATCAGAGAGCTTGACTTCCTCGTGGGTCTTTTCATAGCCTTTGTAAAGGTTGTCAATCTTTATATGGGCTGGGGTGATACATACTCCTGCGTCCAAAGTCTCCTTGTTTGGCCCTGCTCTAAAGACATCCTTAAAGCCTTTGGAAAACTCGTCAAAACCGTCAAGAACCTCCTTGAGGGTATTGCTCATGCCTTTCCTGTCAATGCCTTTGTAATCGTCTTTCTGCACTTTTCCAAAGGTCTTTCTGAAAGTGGCATCCTTGTAGAACTGAAAGGTTTTGCCATCTCTCACAACCCATCCGAACAAAGGAATGACGGTCTTAAACTTACGTCCCCTATGATCTTCGTAGACTATATTAAGGTTGCCGAAGCCGTCGTCCCGCGTACAACGGGACTTGGTAGTAAGACGGATAAAATCAGAGACTTCTTTCTGATTGTCCCCCTTCCATTGGATAGCCTCTACTGGCGTTTTTCTCATGTACTTCATAAGCTATTATAATTGTTCATGTATGTTGTATTACTCATGTATCTTCTTTCCTTATACTGCTTAAATGAAACTTATGACACACTGGACACTCGTACACCTTCCAAGTCAACACAGGAGAGCTGTGTATCGCCACCCAGTTGTCAGCACTCGCCTCATCATCGAAACTCATCTTGGCCTTCCAGCTGCCGCCCTTTCTCACATAGTGCTCCCTCGGGGCGACACCACCACACCTAGGCCTCCTGTCGTTGAACCTCCTAAGCCTCCCCATGACAACTACTCATCATCATAACCGAAGTCATCATCGTCATCCAGCATATCCGTGGCATAGATGTTGATGCCTATCTTGGAACCGTTCTTGACCCTTCCGCCCGTACTGGCGTTGTACTCGTAGTCGTACTCGTAGTCAGTGGTCTCTATGCTGCACCGTGCGCACCCGATAGCCTTCTTGAACTTGTCAATGGCCAACGAAACGGTATGCCCCAACTCGTTGGCCGCTATCTTCCACTCGTCGCTTGTCTTGTCTATCATACGCCAAATCCTATCTTTTTGTCACTGTATACCTCGAAGAACACGCCCGCCGAGCACCTCTTCTTCACATAGCCGAGACCCCTCGCGCCCCTCGCGCCACCGCCCATCATCTGGGCCATAGCCCTTGGGGTGTCAACGTCGATGTCCACGTCGTTTCTCTCACACCAATCCTTGTATCTGTCCCACAGCGTGTTCAACAGCACCCTGTAAGGGTTCTGTAGCCTCGTCCGGCCGACAGGAGCCATCCCCTCGTCCTGAAGCCACACCTCCATCTGCTGCCCCGACGCCATCATCATCTTGCGCTGCTCGACCTCGTTGTCCTTGCTCCTTGGGAACCTGAACCCGTACTCCACGAGTTTCCTGTATCCCTCCAAGCACCAGTTCCATATACCGCTCGACTCCTTGCACAGCCTCGAATACAGGCCAGTGTCCATGTCCTCAGCCCTCACTGAGTATTTGAAGCGCACGATGAGGAGCCTCCTCAGCAACGCCTCGTCAGTGCTCCTGCTCGAAGGCATCCTGTTCATGCTGAACACGAAGAACGGTATCTCGTTGCTTGACGAGGCGTTTCCCTTGATCCTCCTGTACTCCACGTGGTCGGCAGAGCACAGCCGCTTCAAGAGGTCCGTCTTCTTGGTGATGTCACTCATCTGTATCTCGTCGCACCTGTTGTACCGCCTCCCGATGATAGGGCTCGTGCCCAGCATCCTGTTCAGCACGTTCCCGTCCAGCAACGTAGGGAGGCTCGCGTGGGAGAACAGCCCCTCTCCGTAAACGTGCTCCAGCACGTCCAGACACGTGCTCTTCCCGTTGCCTCCGCTGCCTACCATCCACAGCATCTTCTCCACGCTGTGCCCAAGGCCTGTCCTTGCCTTGACGCCAAGCCCGAAGAACATCTGCAACGTCCGCATGTCAGCCTCGCCCAGGGTGTTCCCAAGGAACGCCTCCCATTCAGGGCACCTCGCCCCAGGGTCATAGTCGTATTCCCTCAGCTCCCTTATGGGCAACCGCTCGCCAAACCCGTGTCTCATTGGCTCCAGCGGGTCGCTGAAGTCCCATACGCCGTTCCGGAAGCCCACATACGAGCTGCCCTCACCCATCACGCTCATCATGGCACCGTCCACTATGGCCTTGCCAAGCCTCTTCTCGCAGCTCATCAGGTCTCCCTTGTGGATGCTCGGGTCAACCCTCAGCAACACGTCCCTCGCAACCTTGCACATCAGACTGTCACTGACTTCCCTGCCATACGAGACGACCCCAACCCATACCTTCCCGTCAAACACCATGACACTGCCCACAACGCTGTCATACCTGAGACAACCGCCAGAGGCACGCATCAGGGCATCAACCCATACATACAGCCTGTCGGAAGTACGACTCATGCCCGTACCCCCAACAACGCTCTTCTTGTCTATGCTGCGAAGCAACTCTTGCTCCATCAGATCACGTATGGTATCTATGTTATTACTCACTTCCATATAAACAACCGCAAATATACAATAAACAATCCATACATTATTTGAATTAACATTCGTTAACGCGTCCTCTCCCCTATCGTCGTAACACTACGACGTGTTCATACGCACTCACGGTAACCTCCTACACTGGAAACTACACACTCGTAACTTGTTGTTATTCACTGATATACAGCAAAAATATCACTTAATATATGTATCTTACTATAATACATATATATAGAAATAATAATAATATAGTGATATACAATATATAATATATATACATATCTACATTATACAATGTTCATTCTATATATATAAACGTTGATAGTCAGTATGTTACGTATTTTTCAGAGTGTAGGAAACTGCTACACTAAGCTATTTCCGTTCCTGCACTCAAACATACGCAAGGAAAAAATTACAATCTCTTTGGAGGATAAACTAATGAATACTAACATGAAACAGTCTGATTGATTATTAAGCAAGGAGTAAACAAGTAAGCAAGTCGTAAAATAAAAAATAAAAAATTCAGATGAGGAATGAATATGGTTTTTTATCCCTTGGCTTTTGGGGGTGTACCCGCCTAACTGGTTGATATTAAGGTTTTTATTGTTAATAGATACATTATATGTAATAATGTTTTTATGCTCTCAAAACAGTCAGGATCGCGTGCCGGGCAACATCATTTCGGCATAAAAAAGAACATACATATAAATAAACAAGCTATCTTTGCACCATCAAATAACACATAAAAGACATAGCTATTATGAAAAGGTTAGAAAGCATCATCACGGCATTGGTAATAGCTGCAGCCGCTGCAGTTGTGGTTGCCGCTGGAGTTGACAACGTTGTACACAACAACGGTGTAGTAACGGGAATCTTACAAGAACTTGGCGGCGTCGTGCTCTTAGTGCTGGCGCTCGTCGCGGGGCTTAAAGGCAATGACTAAATGGCAACGACACATTACTATAGGTCCGCGCTTGCCTTTACCCCTGCTCGCTATCATCGCGCGCAAAGGGGTGGCAATAAACAAATAGTAGAATACCTTGAGCGCAACAAATATGATAATAACGCCCTGCTTGCCTGTTGCATGGTAGCAAGGCACAACAATAACAATAAACAAAATAAACACATTATGGCAACAAAGAATTTGTTACAATCAGAATTAGGCAAAACAGTGTTAAACGGCGTACGCTCGCGCATCTTCGACGACTTCGGCGCGTCGCTGTGCGCGTCGCTCTCCTCTTCCGCATCTGAAGGTTGCGGCGTTGGTCGTATCACTTACGCGGCCTTGATCGCAACATGGCGCAAAGATACAGTTAACGGCGCTTACATGCTTAATGAGACAGAAGGGCGCAAACTATTTGCCGCTAACCCGGCTGACGCCCGCGTACGTCGCGTGGGCGTCGAAGGGCATTGGTCCTTCTTCGTGTCTTCTTCTGCTGATTCTGATTCGCTCTTAGTCCTCGTTGGCGGCTGGTTGCGTTCGTGGGCTGCTTGGTATGACTCGGTTGTGAGGTACGGACACTACGGCGAAGGCGGCGTGCCTGCTGTCTCCTGCATCTCTGCCGCCTTGCTTGATCGCTGCGAGACGCTTTGGTCGTGGCGTGGCGTTGGTGGTCGAACGGCTGCGACATCAGAAGAAAAGCGGCAAAAGAAGGTCGCAAAGGCTGTCGCAGGCCTTAACGCCGCGGAGCTGCTTGCAGCTCTCAGGGCTTCGGGCGTTGACCTCGCCGCGCTGGTGGGCGGTGCTGCTCAACCTGATGACAACAAAGAGTAATAAAACGCTCTTAGGCGCTCCCCGGCGGGCGGCTTCGGTCGTGGGGTTCGACTCCCCGGGCGCCTCTATATTTTTCGGGCGTTTGCTTGACTCAACGGCCGGGCGCTTAACGGCGGGGCAAACGTCAACGGGTTTCACGGTGTCTATGTTAGTAGCTATCTATTATACTAATATAAGCACAATTGTGCCGGGGCTTTCCCCTTCGGTTTCCTCGGTGATCCTTCTTTCCGCGTCCTTCACCTGTTGTGGTGGGGTCGGTCTGCTGGGATCGGTTGTGCTGTGCTCCCCTGCTGCGTTACGTGTAGCGTCTGCGGTTGGTTGCTTGTGCGTGTCTCTACGCTGTTAACATTGCGTGCGCTTTATCTCTTATATACTGCTGCACTACGCAATTTAACGGGGTTCTGACGTGTTAAAAATGGCCTTGGAAAACTTCTCAACGTGGGCAAAACAAGTCGTTTATACGCCTTTTACACGTGTTGTGTAAGGGCGTCCCCTTCCGTGTCGCCGTCGCCCGGCCGCTGCAAGTTGTTAGACGCAAAACTACAGCGCCGGGGCGGTGCTTCGCCTGCTCCTCGGTGTGTGTCGCGGCCGTATAATATAAGATGCGGTCGCGGTGCTCGAGGCTGGCGCCCGTCTGCTTCCCCTGCCTGTGTTCAGGTCGGGGCGGTGGGTGGCTGGTGCCTGGTGTGTTGTGAGAGCACACAAGCGGGTAATTTGCGTTAAACAAACAAGGCGGCGTTAAGGTGTAATAACCTTTTTGCCGCCTTGTTTGTTTCGCCGTTTAAGGTAGTCAGTTACACTACCTATTAGGTACATGATCCAGGACTTAAAATAAGGGGTAAAACCCTTAAAAAACGGCCCTTGAATCATGGCCCGGTTCAATCCCGGGAAACGGCACGAATTATTCACTAAAAAACGCAAAGAATTATGGACACAAAACTTACAGAGAAACAACGTGAATTATTAAGCAAAATTCAACGTGACATTTGCCTTGCAAAATGCAATGCAGATGCGTTGGAATTAGGTCTGCTTAATGGACGAGCAAAAGTGCAATGGTTTGACAGTACATACCAGGTGTTATATACCGCGCTATACAATGCGAAAAGGTTGTGCGAAACCACAAAAGAAAAAGCGTTGTAAATTCCTCCCTAAAACCAACGGTGGTTTTCAAGTGGGTTCGACTCCCACTTAGGGAACAATATTAACTAATAAAAACGCAATAAAATGATTACAAGAAACATCGCTGCATTTTGCAGTGAATTTGAGAAAAGACTCGCACATGAATCAATTGATAAAACAATCGCTGAAATGTGCTGCAAATCAAGTCGTGAAATCTCCAACGTATTTGGCTATGAATTTTAATAGGTTTAACGTTGAGAGCTACATTGAAAACGTGGCTTATAATAAGGCTGATAAAGCCTATAAAAGACACGGCCAAAAGCGAGCTGATTTCGTGTACCAAACGGTCAAGAATTATGGCTGGAGACTGTGGGACGATTTAACCAACAGTCTTAACGGCAACCAGGCTGAATATTGGTTTCGGAAACAGTTCGGGGACGAGGACTTGAATGAACCCTTAGAAGCGAGCTGCAATCAGGCACATGAAGCGTGCTTGAAACCTGGTCCGCAAATGTGGGCCAATTCGGTTAAGGATGATTTCAAGACCATCCTTAAAAAGCTCAATGATTTCACGCATGGAAAGAAGAGTGAAAAGAACAAAGGATTCATCGTTAAAAGCATGGTTGACATGTGCAACATGTTCGTTGCCGTTGAGCCGGGCTTTTACAACGAGGAAAGGCACGGTAAATACCTGCCTAAAGCTGAGTTCAGTTCCATGCTTCAAAAGTGTGGTGAAATCGTATCTCAATTCGGATGAAAATCCCGAGGCTATTCGCGGTTGAAACAGACATGAAATCTGTTGGCGGTTCGACTCCGCTAATAGCCACACTATTAACGCAAAAAACAACATCTAAAAATTAAGGAATATGATTACTGGAATTTGTATGGTACTTTTCGCCGCCATTTCGGGCGAGAAAGTACAAGTGAACATGGACGCTAAAGAGTTCGCACATTTGGTATATGAGTTCAAGAAGAAAAAGTCCTCCTGTTTCAAGGAGGATTTCACCTACGAAAAGGACGGCCAAACCTTCCATTATAAGTGGTTTGGCTTGATGAAGCGATTCCGTAAGGGATACACCCTTGAGTTCAGTGCCTGAGCAGTACGATAATTCCCTGGTGGTTAGCAGTACGATAACTATCAGGGAATTTGGGTTATAGTACGATAACTATTTGATAGTACGAAAACCCACTATGGAAAGGGGTAATTGAGTTTAGTCGTAATTACCCCACAATTCACAGTACGATAATTAAACGCAAAAGAAAATGAAAAAACAGTTAGTATTCAAGTACGATTTGGACTGCAAAGTTTCAATCTACGTACCTTCAACAATGGACGTAAACAAGCCAGTGGACAACACCGAAAAGGTACTCGAAATAATCAAGAAATTGAGTACGATATTCGGCGGCGCAACGGCCTCAAATGCCTTTGGAGGTTGGGTGGCTCAAAGCGGTGAGGTTGTCACTGAGAAAGTGACAATCGTTTATGCCTTTTGTTCAAGTGAGCAATTGGTAGAGAATATCAACACCGTTTACGACATCTGCCTGGACCTTAAAAAGTCCATGAAACAAGAGGCTATTACCCTTGAGATTAACGGCCAGGTAAAGTTCGTCTAAACTCAGTACGAAAACCTCCACGCTTTCAGGTAAGCATGGAGGCTCAATTAGAAACGCAAAAACATAATCAAAATGAAAGTATTAAATTACATCGTTTGCAGTACGATAATCTTTATAGGTATCGTGTTGCTTTCGTCGGGCGAGATTGTCCCGACTATCATAGGCCTTATCTGGCTTGTAATCAATCTGAAGTTTTCCTGCCTAAATGATGGCAGGAAAATGTGGAAGAAATTCCTCAGAACCAACATCGAAATCAACCGATATTTCGGGCTGGAATAAGTACGGATTTTGCCCTTGGGTTTGCGGAATAATTCAAGGGCGCTCTTCACCAAAACCAATAGATTATGGACGCAAAAACAGTAGAGAAAAATTTCAGGTTTCACCATCGCTCTTTCATGCGCGGTTATCAGTCGGTAAAACAACCGACAATCGTAAGCCAATATGCCGGGAAATTCGGCGAGGGTTTTACAATTGAATATCCCTCACTAAGAGAGCGTGTTAACGGCAAGATTTCTAATAGATTTCACGCAATTGATTATTACGTGAAAGAATCATAGAAATTCAATTTGCACACGACTTTCACCCACTTAATTGTTGGGTGAAAGTACGATAATTAACAAACTTAAAACGCAAAGCAAAATGAACAAAGAAACATTAGTAAAAGCAGTAAGCGAATTTCAAGGTAATAACAAGCGTTATTACCGCCGTGATTATCCTACTGACTTGACCATCAAAAAGGTGTTCAATCATGGTATGGGTCAGCTCGAGTTATTCTACTTCGATTTGAAGCGCAAACTCATTGCCATAAACAACAACCTTGCAACGGCAAGTGACCTCCGGAAATTAAGGGAGTTCTGCCGGGACAATCACATGGACAATTGGAGGCAGATTGATACGCCTTTAGGGTATCCTAATTGGTACTTCAATCACCTGTCAGATTTGGCAGACAAACAGATGCGGTTTGCTTAACTAAAACAGCTAAACTTTCTACCGCTTGATTGTCGGTGGAAAGTACGATAATTTTAACGCAAAGAACTATGGAATATTTAGACAACAAAAAAGAGTGTGGTTTTATCCTGAGTTTCGACGACGAAAAGACGCCTGAAGAAGTTAAGGAAAAGGTGTTGGACTTGTGCGAGAGATACCTTTCGGTACCACTCGACAAAACAACACGGAAAGCCATGTGGAAAGCTCACTTCAATTACAATGAAAAATCGTCGTGGTTTGAGTTCGATAAACTTGTCGGTAATAAATACGACTATTTCGCCTCTATAATAGAGTTCGAAGCGCACTGGGAATTGAGCGAGTGTTACTACCCTTACCATGGAGCTGAATTTAGCGGTGAGAATACTGCCAATTACGAGTGCGAAACCCAAATCAATATTCTGGGAAACTACAAGCGAATTGGCGACGCTTTCCTCTCCATGATTGAGAAGGGAAACTCAACGTATAACCACCGCAAACCTATTGAGATTTACGCATAGGTTTCTCTATGGGATCACCCTGCAGATTACAGGGTGGTTTTGCAACGTAGTTCTAAAACAATATTGATATGAAAAGCAAGTATGTTTATGCGGTCACGTACCGTAACGAAAAGAATGGTCATACATGGCTTATTTACAGTATTAAAACAGACGATAATAGCTACAACTATTTCGGTGATAATTCCGTTAAGTTTTTCGCTCGCAAATGCGATGCAGAAAAGTATTGCCAAAATGAAGTGAAAAACGAGTGGGATGTTGGTATGGAACAATCAGGCTACCAATTCGTCTAAGGATTTGCCATCTTGATTGATGGCTTTTCCACAACAGAATTATTAATCAATTAAAACGCAAAATTATGAAGTATTTAACAGTAAAGAACTACAACGACATCGAGAGTGCAAAGAACGCCGTTATCAACCGTGTGAACGAGGCTCAAAAGAGAGACCGTTTTAACAACTACGGTACAGAACGTTTCCTGATTTTCGACAAGGACTTGGCCGAGGAAATCAAGGCCAAAGACGGCTTGCGATTCGTTGAGAGTTACAATTGTGGTAACATCCCAAAAAACAAGTCTGCGAATGCCACCATAATTGACGCCTGGTCTTGCGAGTTTTATTACGACGCAAGAGACGGGCGTAATGGCATCACAGAAGGCCGCCATTTCCACCTTGTATCTTACAAGGGGATGCTCTTCAATTACAGCTCCTTTTACTCAAAGACAGCGGCAGTCTTTTTCCTGTTCAATGACAGTACGGTTTATGACAAAGTTCCCAAATCGAAATCGCCCAACAGAATGGGCACGATAACCGACAAGGGAATGGAGGCATGGTATCAGTACTTAATCGGACGCAAAAAGCTGGCTGACAGCCTTAATAATAGCGCCGACAAGAAGTGGGCTGATTTGGTTGAGAAAATCAAGAAGCTCGCCGAGGGAATGAACGTGCCTTTTGACGAAGATTATCGCCTTAAAAACAAGTGCGTTATCAGGGATTATGATGTTGATATTCGTATCAATGGAATCCGCGCCAAGTTCCACTACAATTCCACAAGCGGATATATCAGCAAGGAGATGTCGCTTTGCACCTATAATTTAGGCGGAGATTTCTTGGACATTTTCGCCAAACTTGCAGACAACGGTTTTGGCAAGTAAATCCTCTCAAAAATCAGTCCGCATTAAGTTGCGGATTGATTCCAAATAATAATCACTAAAAACGCAAAAATTATGAGAAAGAACATCAAGACTTTAGAAAAGGAGTACGAGGTAGAAAACTATTGTGATTATGTAATGGAAACTGCCCTCAATGGTCAGTGGAAATCTGTTACCGAATTAGTAAACGAAATGCGCAAGGATGACTTACGGGATTTCGCATACATGATTTGGTGCGGCAATTACGATACGTTTAGCAACCGTATTCAGGGCGATGTTTTGAGAGAGGTTCTCAACGCAATATAAGCCCTATCTCTGCGACCTTTCCCGATTGGTTTCGGGAGAGGTTTCTAACGCATTATAAACCATTAAAACAAGAAAGACATGAAGAATTATTTCGGATTATTTAACTCATGTGACATTTACGACGAGTCTGTGTTCGATGACATCAAGGAATCCCTCGCAGAATGCAACGAGATTCCTGGCACGGAAGTCCCAGACGAATGGGTGTACAACGATTTCTACGAGCAGCTAAACTGTGAACGTCTGAATTTAGACGTTGAAACAGGTGGCTATATCATCGCCCTTGCAGACCTCGGATTGTGGGATGGAAGACGAATCGGATACCGAAAATTCGGCACCAACATCAAGGACATTTTCGATTTTTGTTCTTGTGACGATGCCGAGTGGTATGCCGACAAGTACAATGTGAGAGCGAATCTGCACCACCATGACGGAACCAATCGCCTCGTGTTTCGGTATGTTGAGAGCGAAGACGAACTTGAAAAGGTTTGCGATGCCATTTACAATGGCAAAATCAAGAACGAAAGCGGCTTCTTCCGTATGACAAAATCAATACGGCCTTTCATAGCAAACGTGTATGGATGGAAACAATACGGTAAGCAGGCGTCGCTGTATGCCGCCTAACCTAATCAAGCCGCTTATTGAGTGAGCAAAACTCCTCAACTTAAGGCGGTACAGCCCGCCCGATTTTACACTTGCAAAGATACAATAATCTTTGCAAGTACACAATATAAATAAACTTAAAATTAAATCAAAACGCAAATGAGAACTGTTTATGGATTAGCCGTTGCCGAGAAAGGCGAGAGTTGGAGTGGTATCCCCGACAAAATATACAATGCGATAACACACAGCTATCCAACAAAGGAAAGCGCAGTGGATTCCGCAAGGAAATTGTTGGATGAAGTCGATAGTATTCTCTTTGTAAAAGTATATGTTGATACGTTTTGCAAACATGGAATTAAAAGAGAATATTTAACAAGACTTTCCGCCTAACTTAAAGCCGTGGAACAGTAGTGTGTTTCACGGCTACATTGTCCAACTAAAATTAAACGCAACATGAAAGCATTTGACATCATCGACGAATTAACAAGAAGTTATTATGAAAACAACAACGGTATTTTTACGGCTGATGAAGCTACAAGTATATATTCGTGTCTTCAACAGATGTTCGGTAAGAATTTCGAGGTTGTTTACGACAAGGGGAACACCTTAAAGACGCCTGAGAAAGAGATGAAGTTTTACTACTCTTACAACGACAGATTTGAAAGAACGTTCGATAGAGAAATCTATGCGATTCTCAAGGACAATGACGACCTGATTTATATCTACGAAGTCGAGTAGCATCCATGACAGTAATTCTCAGTTGAATTACTGCCTGCAAACACTAACGATTTAATACTTAAAATTATGATTGCAAACGGACTCATCTATTTGGAGTTAATTAACGCTGGTGATGTGAAGATTCTGGTGGAAAAATATCCGCCAAGAACTTACTACACTCACTATCGGAGAAAGGACGGAGAAACCGACGAAGAACTATTTAAGAGAATCATGGAGCGTGTATGCCAGATGGCAAAGTTCAATTGGGATACGGGACGTACTCCATTACGATTGCCAATTAAGCAAGCGAGAGAAGCATGTGGTATTGATTAGTTTTAAGCCTTCAACCCCTTGATGAATTGGAGGCTGCAAATAATGTCTAATTTAACGCAAATGGAATTAACAAAGGTGTATCTGAAAGTAAATCAAGACGGCGAAACAAAGAACGTTTTCACCACGGTTGGGAAGGCAATCGACAACATTGACTTGGAAGCTAAAAGGATTAACAAAAGCCTCATCGTGTCAAAGACGTTATCCACCCTAAAATGGAAGGGAAAAGATGGTAAAAATTATTCCTATGAAATCAAGGAGTGTCCTATATGTGACGACATCCATCTCGACTACATGGATTATCCCCATGCTTTGATTTACTGATTTACGTCCCCACTCTGTTGCAGGAATGGGGACTTCAATGTTCACCAAAACTAATAGATATATGGCAAACAAAAAGAGACAAATCCTCGCGTTTTATCGGGTCGCTAATCCTCTTGGTTTCGACAGGCACACGTTCGATACATGGGACGACGAAAGCACCTACAAGGAATTGCAGAAACTGCTGGGTTTAACCAACGACAATTTAGACAGCTATGTGTACTTCTATTCCGTAGAAGATTTGACGGACTTTCAGGAGGACTTCAACAACGAGGAATGCGATATGTGTGACGGATGTAATTGGTGGTGCAGGTTGCTGACTGTTTCTGAGTAGAATCAAGGCGGTAAGTCTTTAATGATTTACCGCTTGCAATTGTCAACATTAAACATACAAAATTATGACTACAAAAGAACAAGTTAACAACGCAAAGGAAAAGTATTATCAGTCATTGAGAAACTACTTAGATACGGCCAAAAAAGCCGTAGCAGAACAACGCGGTTTTTACCTCAAAGATGTCGACTCCGATGAGGATGGTCAACCGGTACGTATTCACACCTCAAACTTAGACCACAACTACGAGTATTTTCCCTCGTTTGACCAAGTAAATATTCGGGTGAATCTGTTTGGCAACGGGAGAACGGTCTTTATATTCCATGTAGTTGAGGGTGATGATTTGTTCCCTGATAATACATGGGTCTCAGAGGACGATTTGTCCGCTGATAATTTGGTGGAATTACTGGACTATATTGACTGGGACATCTAACTTAGAAAAGCAGTCGGGATTTGTTTCCCGATTGCTTACTGATATTGACGATTATATATTAATTCATTATGGGAAAATACTATTCAGTAACTTTCAAAAGAGGTTTATATACGTATGCCTATTCTGACAGCAAAGAGAAATGCGAGGAATATGTACGCAAGAACAAGACCATTAACTTCAACGGGAAAACGTACAAGCTGGCAGTCAAAGAAATCAGCGAATCTTCTTACATCCTTTGCGGTGTTGACGGAATAAAATTCATTAGATAAAGAGCCTCAGCCACGGAGCGGTTCGTCCCACTCCATAGTACGATAAATCAAACACTAAAACGCAAAATATTATGGAAAAAGACATTAGATTTGTTCAGGTACTTTGCAAGCGAATCCGAAGCGGAAAATTCGCATGGGAAAAGTATCAGAACGGAGGGTGTTATGGCGTCCCTAAATTAGGAAGAATGGAAATACAAACAGTGCGTATCATTTGTTCTTACGGACTATGCGGCTATTCCGTTTGGTTTCCATGTTCAAATCTTCCGGAAATTCAATGGGATTTTGAACTGCGTCAAATGTCAGTAGATGGCATAAGCTTCAAACAATGGAGCTATTGGCAGGAGAACTACATGAAATTTCTGGAAGAATGGACCAAGGCAGAAACAGAACTTGATTTTGTTCCATATATCAAGGGTAAATATCATGTTGAAGTTCCTGCCGACTATTAGGTAGCATCAAGTCCGTAATCGTTTACTGCAATGGTGGCGTGAAAGAGCTGTACAAAGGCGCCATGATGCTCCCTGTGGTCATGGAGGCTGTCTTCGACGTACTTTCGCATAAGGTTTTCAATGACAAGAAACGGTGACTTTTTAGGGTGGCGTTCGGTAGTACGATAACCACCTGCCAATTATTCACAAAACAAAAAAGAGTTATGAATTTAGAAAAGACAAAGATTACTTACCACGAAAGGGAATACGATGCAGTCAACGTTATTCTCGACAAAAACGAGGCAACAGTGAATACGCCTTGCGGTTTTGAAATGCTCTTCGCTGACATACAACTATGGCTCGACATTGTAGGCGACGACAGGCTTAACTCTGACGAGGCGGATGAACCGCAGGACAAAGAGGGCGAAGACGTAGACAATTCCGTCTATTATTATGACCTTTGCGTCTCATTGTATTGCAACGGTAAAATGCCAACCGAAAAGTTCGAGAGATTCGTACTTGATGCGGTTGATTAAAAGCCAATTCAAATTGCGCAATATGTATGACGTTTACTCGTTATACATATCCGAAAAAAGAACTAAAAAAACTACAATTATGGACGCGACAACAAGAGTACAAGAGGTTATCGACAAATTGGAACAGTACAAGAAAATAGCCGGGAACGCCAAGGTCTATGTTCATGGCGATTGGCAGGACAAAGACTATGACCTTACCGACGTCGGATGGGACCCGTTCAAAAAGAAGATAGTCATCAAGATTTGGGACTGAGCCTAAGGAATGAGTGACGCGAAAATCGCTCATTCCGCAAAAAACACGCACCCGGCAAAGAAAAATGTTAACTTGCTTGTTTGTTTGCTTGTTTATATTTATCTTTGCGGTGTAAAAAGAAGACAATAACTTATTCAGCCCTCGACATCACGGTTAAGTCATGCGTTATGATTGATATTGAAGACATTGCTTATGAGAATGGCTTGGAGTTGATAGACACAACATCCGCCATGAATGGCTACCCGCAGTGCTTGAAGAGAGCCGTTATCGGTTTCGACACATTTGAGCAGGCCGACGAGCTGGCTAAAGAGAATGGCCTTAGCATCGAGATTTTCACCAAGCGCGATGGAGGGAACCTCTGGTACAGAACAGGGGATAAGGCATGGGAGCCGTTCGAGCGTTCGGCTGACGAGTACGGCGATGATTACCGCGGATTTTCAAATGAAGACTTGGAGGATTTCTACGAAAACGAGGTGCAGCCTTTCGTGTCCGACTTTAACGATTTCGCTTCCTTGCGTTCGTTCCTCGACAACATGGAGAAAATCTACGATGAAATTGAGGAAGCAGATGATGACGAGTTGGTAATTACTTCAGAGGGTAATTATTATGAGACCATCAAGAAAACAACGATGGAATATGAGTACGATACGCATCATTATGCTATAGGCTTGATTGACAGAAACTAAATCCATCCGTCTGCATTGCTAAGAATGGGCATTGATTTGCCCATCCTTACCAACGTTTCAAACAAACAAAAACATGACGTACAAAGAAATTATGCTTGACAGAATCCTCGGCAAAGAAACACTGAGCGAAGTGAGAGAGTTCTGGGCCTCAACCCACGCTCCTGAATTTGGCTCTGATTGCACCGAGGATGAACGAAAGGAAATGGAGTTTATCTCCGATGAGAAAATCCAACGGATGCCACCGCGCAAAATCGCAGACATCCTGTTTAACAACAAGCCCGCAAGGAATGTCGACGAAATGGTAGGTATTCTTTCGAGGGCGACAGGGCGTTCGCCAAAGGACATTTACGCCTCGATTTTCGGTATCGGTGACGAGAGTGAAATGGACGGGTTCTACAGCCCCACAAAGCGCGAGAAGATGCTCATCCAGTTCAAGGTGGATTTCATCCTCGCAAAGAGGTTAGACGGATATATCGGAACAGACTGCAAGCTTTGGCCTCTTTATCTGAAGGAAGAATGGGATAAAGTCTGTGACTCTATCCCCGAAGAGGCTTTTAACGAGGCAAACGAGGAAGCGGACAGGTATTTGAAGAATTACATGAGGTTTGGATTCCCATCGTGGGTTAATACTGGCAAATAACGCCGTTTCCTTCACTCCTACGGGCTTGAAACCCCATAGGAGTACGATTTATCCAAACAATAAAAATAATGCGCAGAAACGAAGAAAACAGAACTGAAAAAGTAAGTCTTATCGCCCTTGTCGTCTCGATGATGATTATACTCGCTATTATATGGGCGTTTTGCCACTTTGGTTTGTGGTACCTCAGCTTTCTGTTGTACTGGGAAGTAAAAGAGTGGTTCGAGTACGCAGACCTGTACATTCAGGACAAAGTACGATAACTGTATCTCATGTGGTTATGGTGTCAGTTCGCCATTTCCATCCTAAACTCTAAAATCAAAGATTATGGATACAGAAAAACAGAAACAGGTAATCCAAGAAATCCTGTCCTCTTTCCGCATAGGAATAGAGGGCATTTCAGCAACAGAAGGCCCCGCTGCCACCTTGTTTGAAATAAGGCCGAAAGTCGGCGTGAGGATTTCAAGGATAAAGAACCTAACCGAAGAGATTTCCGTTGGATTGTGTTCCGACAAGGTGCGCTTCACGGGAGCCATCCCGGGCCATGGCACGGTAGGCTTTGAGGTGCCAAATGCCGAGCGTAAACTGCTCGACATATCAGACATGCTCTCATGCCAGGAATATGTCGTGAATGACATGGCTCTTCCGTGTATCATCGGCAAGGACATCAACAACGACAATCTCGTATGCGATTTGGCAGCTATGCCTCATCTGCTCATAGCCGGTGCCACGGGGCAGGGGAAGTCGGTGTGCCTGAACACCATTCTCATGTCACTTATGCACAGGCTTACACCAGAAGAGTTGCAGCTCGTTCTCATCGACCCGAAGGAGGTGGAGTTCGGGGTGTACAAAGACAAGCTCAATCACAACTTCCTTTGCAACACGGTAGTCACGGAGCCTTGCGAGGCGCAGGGCGTGCTCAACATGGTGGCGACATTGATGGACAAAAGGTACGGACTTCTGTCAGGCGCGAACGTGCGCAATATCGCAGAGTACAACGCCATCAAACCTAAAGAGGAAAAGCTACCGTATATCGTAGTGGTGATTGATGAGTATGGTGATCTCATCATGCAGTCGGGAAACTGCGTTGAGAAGGTCATCTGCCGTATCGCGCAGAAAGCACGCGCCGTGGGCATCCATCTCATCATATCAACGCAGCGTCCTTCCGTGAAGATTGTCACGGGCGACATCAAGGCCAATTTCCCGGCACGAATAGCGTTCCGCATGATAACCTCAACGGATTCCCGTGTCATCCTCGGGAAGAAGGGAGCAGAGAGCCTCCTTGGGAAGGGCGACATGATATTCTTCAACGGAGAGGAAACGGTGCGCGCCCAATGCGCCTATACTTCCACGGATTTCGTCAAGAAATCTTGTGACGAGATAGAGAGCAGGAACAACGGATGGAACGGGCATCGCTCCCTATACAATATGTCGGGCTTGGAAGAGGCGGTGAACGCTGCCAAGAAAGCAGAGGCCGAAAAGAAAGCTAAATATGATCTGTTGTTCGACAAGATTCTGAATCAGATGAACGAGGAACAGAAACAGGCATACAGACTGTTAACCATGTCTCCAAACAACACCATCGACGACAATCTGACAATTGCCGACCACTGCCTCGAATTTGAGACATACGAAGAAATATGCTCCCATTATTACCCGAATTGGGAGGAACTTAAAAGCTTAAGATAGTAGTCCTATCCGCCATAACTCGGTTGTTTTGGCGGATTCCGATTGTATTTTTCTTAATTAATATTAAAACAAGAAATATAACCAACCAAAGGGTTGTTTATTTGATTGATTATGCTTACTTTTGCCAACGCTATATAGCACGACTATTGCATAGGTAAGCATATTGCTCTATAATATATATGCAGCAAAGCCCGAAGCGGAGTCGTGCCCGCGGAGGGCTTTGTTTGTTTAGCCCTTTGCTGTTGCAAGGGGCTAATTTCGTTATATATGAAAAGGACATTGAACATAAGCATTAACGAGACAATACGTGCGTCAAAGGACAAATTGACGTTAGACGCTTATGTGCTGGCCTATCTGATTAAAGCATCCACTCGTTCTTCAAGAATTAACAATCCTACGGCAAGGAAGATGTGCTCCGTTTTTCACATTTCCCCAAAGAGATACTTGAAGATTAAGAAAGCCGCAATTACCGTTGGCTATCTCAAAGAGGAAGGAAGCTGTATCTACGCTCCAAATTTACTAACAAACGAAGAATATGTCGTTCCTATCGACATCGAGCAGAAAACTTGCAAGGGAAGCGAGTTGAAGAGCGCGATGTCGTTCAGGGATATGAAAATTAAGCTACTTGCTGTCATCGCACAGAACCACGTGCGTAAACAAAACGATATTGAGAATACATATAATAGGGCCCATTTGGGTACGGATGAACTTGGCAATCGCATATCAGCACAGAAAGTCAAGAACGCCCGTAAGCGTTTGGGGCGTATGTCCAAGACGGATTGTTTGCATGAAGGTCTTAGCATGGCACGGGTAGCAGAGATGACTAACACGTCAATATATGGGGCCAGGAAGATTATGAAAAACTTGGTGCTGGAAAAGAAGCTAAAAGTAGAGGAGCGTATAGAGGTGACGAACATACCTCTTCGCACATTCTCCGCAAGGGCTAAAAGAGACCTGAATGAGACTCACCCGGGATACAGCTTCTTTGTTATGAAAGTTGGAGACATCCATCCGACCCCAAAAGTTGTGTGTCGTCAGTCGAATAAGTATCATGTGGTTAAACCACTGGAAATAAGGAAGGTATATGGTATCAACCCGTTCAAATAACAGTGTTTCCCTTTTCGCACAGAAAAAGAATAGGGCAGTTGCTACGGGCGTGAGAGGCAGCGGGCGGACGGGGGGCTGTGGGTCTCCTGGTGAGCCTAAGTTGGTTAAATTAACCACGCATGTTAGTTTATATACGCGTGAAGGCAGTGAAAGCCATGATAGTTTAGATAATCACGCATGTATAGACAACAACACGCGTAGGAGGGGCAAAAAAGTGGCAAAAACCGTCTCGCACGATGTCGATGACTACATCGGGGCTGGGGAGAGGGCGGACATGGTTCTCAAAGTCTTGCGCAGAAACGGACTAACAGGCGGTTTTGTGGCCTACACCGACGGCTCATGCTGGAACTCTGACCCAAGCAGGAGTGGCGGTGCGGCCTATGTGGTTCTTGACAACCACGGGCGCGTGTACAGGAGCGCGCACAAGGGCTTCCGTGGAACTTCCAACAACCGCATGGAAATGCTTGCCATCATCAGTGCCGTTGCAAGTGTCCCTAAAGGCAGCTGCATAGTAGTTTTGACAGACTCGCAGTATTCCATTCGTGCGTTCACGCATGGAGGGTCGAAGAACCAAGACTTGATCAGCCTGTTTGACGAGTACGGGCAGAATCGTGACGTTTGCCTCGAATGGGTCCATGGGCACAACGGAACGCCGCTCAACGAGTGGTGCGATTACTGGTCAAATCACGAATACAAAGCGATGTTTGATGCCGCAAAAACTGTAAGCAAATGACGGTATTTTGGTTACAGTTTCTTGCGAGAAAAGAGTGTGCAAAAACAAGGGAATATCCAGACGCCAACTTCTTGGTTCTATGCAAGAAATGCCATGAGAAGCTTCATGGGAGGCGTTTGTGATTGAGCTGCTAATTAGCTAACAATAAGGCAGAATCTCCTTGACGAGATACTGCCTACAATGCGGGATGTTCCGCAAAACTATTAAAACTCAAGAAACATGACAGACTTTGAACGAAAATTCGCGGCACGCTATCCAGAGAGGGGCTATCTCCCGATGATGATGGCAACGGCATTGGGATTGCCAAGAATCACGTGGAAAGACCTCACAAAGGTCAATCTCGTAAGGATAGCTGACCACATCAGGCAGACACACGCGCCCAACTCGGCGAAGACCCTCCTTGCCGTCATCAAGTCATTCCTAAACATCTACTCCGAGGAAGGGCTGTTCCCGTGCAAGGACTTCTCCAAGATTCTCTCTTCGAGGTCAGTGCCGTCACAGCATGTTGCCCTCACGGACGACGAGGTGAGACGCTTGGAGGCATACGTCCCGAAGAACGACACGGAGAACGACACCAAGATACTCGCCATGAGGGAGATACTCACGGGGGCGAGAGGAAACGACAGCGTGGGGCTTAGCATGGACAACGTGCAGAACGGTTGCGTAAGCTACGTAAGCAAGAAGACAAGCCGTGAGAGCGTCATCCCCTTGCACTCGCTCCTCACCAAATATCTCTCCTTGCAGCCGAAGAAAGAGCATAACAGGTCGGTTAAAATCCGCAACCTAAAGAACATCTGCAAGGCAATAGGCATGGACAAGCCTGTTACTCTGTATGTCGGCGGGAAGTCCGTCACGAAGCCCAAATGGGACCTTGTGGGCTTCCATACCTTGCGACGGACATTTGCCAGCATAATGGCATCCAAGGGCGTTCCCGTCCCCGTCGTGCAGAAATGGATGGGACACAGCAACATCATGCAGACGAACAGGTATATCTGCGTTGACATGGAAGAACAGAACAAGAAATACGCGGGGCTGTTCAAGTGAAGAAGCAAAGGCGTCCGATTTTCTTCGGGTGCCTTTTGTTTTTTTGCTCAGTCTAATCTGACCTTGCTGAGGAACGTGGTTCTGAACCTCCACCGCTCATAGCTTGTCATGGGAGTCTGACGCTTCATTTTCACCGCGAGGTTGTGTTCCATCCTGTATATGCCGTCATAGTTCGTTTTATACAGCCATTCCCTGCCTCGCGCTGCGTACCATATCATCGCGGGATAATCAAAACCAAAAAGTCCTGCCACGTCCTCTTGTGTGAGTATGGAAGAATGTGGCGTATAAGCCCTTATGAAGTCGTTTACGGCCTTTGTGTGCGGAACGGGTATAATCGTCCCGTCGACATGAAACACGCCCTCATAGAGCCAAAAAACGGCCTCCTCGAATGATTCCTCCCTGCTGTATCCAAGCCTCATGCCCAAGTCTCTCATGTTCTGCTTGAGCTCGCAGATAAAATCCGCGACGCTTTCTGAAGACAGGTCGGCATACAAATAGGTCTCGCTCAGTGCCGTACACCATTTTTGGAACAATTCGCTTGTACACCCCATGCCTTTCAGGGTTCTGTAGTCCTTGATCCTAAACGTCCCTTTGATGAAACCGTAAGGGCTGCTTCCAATGAAATCTCTCAGCCTCGACATCCTCAAAGACAGCTTGTCCGTTTCCAGCGGGACAACGCCCGAAAGCAACACGGCGGCTGCCTTGTCCTTGATGTCGTCATAATAGTCTGACAACATGAACGGGTGCCTGCCTATTAGGTGCTCTTCCTTTGCTTTCCTCGACAGCCGCACCGCCCACGGAGCAATGTCTTCGCAATAGGCCTTAAAGTGACCCATCATGGACTTCTTCTGCCCGGCCTTTGCCTTATACGTGACGGCTTTGTTCACGAGCGACATCGACAGGTCATCGTCGTTCATCATCTCCCTTGGCTTTTAATCTTTCGTAATTGTGTCCTTTCAAAGACTTCCACCCCCTCTCTATTGAGCGTCTTATGCCGTAGAACGTGTCCCCAGTACGTTTCCGCATCTCCACGATGCCATGCGTGCCGAAAAGACCGTCTATGCAGAACAGGTCACAACCCTCTTCCATGGCCTTGTCCCTCGTCTTTTGGTACATGTAATATCCGCTTAAAAAGTCACTCCACGTAAGGTCACGTATCTCGATTCCGTAGACACTGGAAAATCTTTTCTTGACAGCCTCAACTTCCAAAGGATTGGAGCACCAAATGCTCCTTAATACCTTCCCACCCGAAATAAGAGAGACGAGAAACCTGCAATACTTACCGTCCTTGAAGTTCATAAAACTTGTTTTTTGTTAATAATCGTACAAATATACTGATTAACAACAAATACAAACAATCCTAAACAACACGTTTAGCTAAAATTAACATCAATGGATTGTTTACTTGCTTGTTTATTATTATCTTTGCATACAGAAAATGGATAGGCCATGTGCCGACAAGTGGTCATACGCTACTGCCACTTCCATTTTTCTATGTCAAGTAGCGCCAAAAAATTTAGTAGCGTATGATAACAGATGAAATCTTAAATGTCAGTTGCAGTACCGGCAAGGATGTGCTGGTTGTCTTTGGCGAGTTCCTTGACTACTGCATCGACTGTTTTACTCCCCCAAGACCTATACCTGACAGTATAGACAAGAGCAGCGTGTTTTTCAACGCTTTTGCGAGCTTGCAGCTTGAATATCTGAACGGTATAAACAAGCACGGATGGTGCGATCCTTTGGGAGATGTGTTCATGGACCTAATTAAAGGGATACAGTCTTATCGCGCGCAGTTCTTCACACCGCCTTCGATATGTGACATGATGTGCGATGTAACCGTGGGCAATTTAGCCGATAAATCTAAAACAAGTTGTGGCGCGTTTGGCGAAAGGTTTATATGCAGTGATTCCGCATGTGGTAGCTCACGCAACCTTATAGCCTTGGCTTCCAAGTTTACAGACAAGCCTCGCGAGGAACTTCCGTATTTTGTCGGTGAGGACATAGATGCCACGTGCTGCAAGATGTCTGCGATAAACATGTGCGTACACGGTATCCCGGGCGAGGTGGTGTGCCATGATGTGCTCGCCGAGCCTGACACGTTGCGTTTCGGGTATGTCATAAACGAGGCGACCTATCCCATATACACGGGCGTCCCATCCATAAGGCGCTTCGAGGACAAGCGTCACTTCGTTCTGTTCAACACAAGAAAATCAGGGGAACATGGAAAATAAGAACACAGCAATGGAACTTATGCTCCCGTTCGGGAAGACGGTGCAAGGGTCTTCATCTGTACACATGCGAATACGTGTCGTACACGTCAGATATTTCAACGAGAGCAACGGCTTCTCTATCCTCATTGTGCGCAAGGACGCCTCCACAAAGGACATCACTATCAAAGGCAGCTTTGAAGACCCTTGTGAGGGAGCTGTATATGACATTGACGGGGAGTGGGTTGAGGACAAGAAATACGGAAAGCAGATTGACGTAAAATTCGCCCGTCCGACAATGCCCGACAAAGCTGACGGAATACGTAAGTTTCTCAGTGGCGGGCTGATAAAGAATATCGGAGAGAGCCTTGCCGACAGGATTGTCAACAAGTTTGGCGACAAGACCATTGAGGTTATGGACAGCAATATCAACATGCTCCTTACCGTAGAAGGTATCGGCAAGAAGAAATTGAAAAGCATAAGCGAGTCGTGGAAGAGCTTTAAGGGCAACCGCGAAAGCGTCATCTACCTGCTGTCTCTCGGGGTTTCTCTTGGTTATGCCGCCAAAATCTGCAAGAAGTACGGGAAAGACACCATCGGCATGGTTAAGTCAAACCCATACATACTTATCGACGACGTTGACGGAATAGGGTTCGCGAAGGCTGACGCCATAGCCCTCAACATGGGGTTCGATGTCAAGGGCGACAAGAGGCTCAGGGCTGGGCTTGTATATACGCTCACGCAGGCATCCTATGATGGTGACTGCTACATGGAAAGGAAAGACCTTGTAGCCTCGGCGTCAGAAGTCCTCAAGGTAGACAAGGAGCTCGTGGCAAAGAGCCTCAACGGGCTGATAAGCGATGATGCCGTAAAGGATAATGACGGGGCGATATACCTGCCTACATACTTATATGACGAGGCATCCGTGGCAAAGAAGCTCGTCTCTCTCCTCAGCGCCTCAGCAAAAGAGGCAACCCTGGACGACAGCTTTTGGAAAAGCGGGGATATTACTTACGACGACATTCAGAAAGATGCCATCTGCAAGGCCATGGTCTTCAAGGTCATGGTGCTCACGGGCGGTCCGGGTACGGGTAAGACCACGACGATTAACGGAATCATCAAGGCGTGGAAGAGTGTCGGCATGAAAGTGCTTCTCGCCGCTCCTACTGGACGTGCCGCCAAGCGCATGAACGAGGCTACGGGCTATGAGGCAAAGACCATTCACCGTCTGCTCGAATACAACCCCGACGCTGGTTTCCAACGGGACGAGAGCAACCCGATAGAGGGCGACGCCCTTGTCGTTGACGAGGCCTCGATGATTGGCATTGAGCTGATGTTTAGGCTTGTGTCAGCCATACCCGCCAACATGCGCCTCCTTCTTGTTGGGGACATAGACCAGCTCCCGTCCGTCGGGGCGGGGAACGTGCTGCGTGACATCATTGCGTCGAAGGTGATACCTACCGTGAGGCTCACTCGTATCTTCCGTCAGGCGGCGACGAGCCGCATCATCACCAACGCGCACCTTGTTAACGAGGGGAAGATGCCGGAAAAGGACAACGGGGAGAAGTCTGACTTCTTTATGATGAACGACGACGACTATCTCCGCATAGAGAACACTATCGTGGGCCTTGTCACGCGGAGACTACCCGAATACTACGAGGTTTCCACAGACGACATTCAGGTGCTGAGCCCGATGCGAAGGACGAACAACGGCATACAGAACCTCAACCATAGGCTGCAACAGGCGATAAACCCGATAGGTGACAGCATCACATACGGAGATACCGTCTTTAGAATCGGTGACAAGGTAATGCAGCTGAAGAACAACTACGAGCAGGGTATCTTCAATGGTGACACCGGGAAGATAGTGGACGTGGATGAGGCGCACAGGGCATTTACTGTCAGCTTTGACGGAGGCCCTACGGTGGAGATTACAAGCAAGATGATGAAGGATATCTGTCTATCCTACGCAACGACCATCCACAAGTCGCAAGGAAGCGAATACAAGGTCGTCGTGATACCTATGACCATGCAGTTCTTCACCATGCTGCAACGAAACCTGCTCTATACGGGCATCACTCGCGCCAAGAAGGTGTGCGTGCTCATAGGACAGAAAAAGGCTATCGCGATGGCCGTGCGCAACAACGCGGTCAAGAAACGCAACACGCTGCTCAAGGAACGTCTAATCTCGGAAAGCAAGAAAATAGAAAAATGATGATTGCGATGCCGGACAATATATTTGAGAAATGCCAAGACCCTTCTGAAGTTTTGTTCTTGCTGTACTTGGCTACGCATTCTGACGATGAGGGCAAGACGAACCTATCTGTAAGGAGTGTTGCTAAAGCAATAAATATTGACAGAAACAAGGCTCAAAAGTTGGCTCAAAAGTTGGCTCAAAAGTCAACTTTGAAGTCAAGTGGAAAAGCTAACAAAACCGCATTAACACTATGTTCTAAAGACTTTTTCCATTTTGATATAAGTCAACTTGAAAGCCAACTTTCAGACGAGTGTGAGGAGTTTGAAAAAATTTGGATAGAATATGGTAGAAGAGGCACCAAAAAAATCGCCAAGAAGAGATATGACGGGCTGTCAAGTGAAAAGAAAAAAAAGATGGCGAAGTCAATACCCTATTATCTTGCATTCTGCAATCCGGGGTATTACGTCTATCTTGAAAAATACATATCGCAGGAGTATTGGAACAAGACGGAAGACTACGAGGGCGACCCTATCCCAAAAGACGGATACCGCATAGCTGATGTCGGCAGGTTTATCGAATGGTTCAACAAGAAGGTTGCCGGAAGCGGAATACCGCAAATAAGCGAGCTTACTCCCCAAAGGCGCAGAATGTTGAACATTTGCTACACTCTCTGCGAGGAGGAGATGAAAAAAGTGATGAATATCCTTCTTAACAATGAAAAATACGTGGAAATGGCAAACAAGGGAATGATTGATTTCGACTACATCTTCAAACCGGTGAATTTGCGCAGAATATGCGAGAAAGGGGAAAACGATGATTGACAACACGGAAGCCCAAGACAAGAACATCCCTTCGTCACTCATATTCAGTGGCAAATTGGAGATAGGTGTCCTTACGTGCATTCTTAACAACAATAACAACTTCTTCTCCGTCGGAAAGATGCTGTCAGAGGGTTTGTTCTACGATACAAAGAACAAGAATCTGTTCAGAATGATACGGAAGGGTATCTCTGACGGAAAGACGGTAGACCTGATGTATGTCGTTGCCGAGACCGCCAAGAGCACGGCGAAGGGCATATATACCGTCCCTGACTTGATGGGCATCTTCACGGGGTATATCTCAGACGCTCTATTCGGGCAGTATGTCGAAGAGCTCGTTGAGCTGTCGAGGCGCAGAAGCCTTTGGACTCTCGGGCAGAAGCTCATCCGCCTTGGAGTGGACATGACCTATTCTTACGATGACGCCATGAAAGAGATTGAGAGCGTCATGGAGAAAGACGGCGACACTGACACGGGGGTAATCTCCCTAAAGGACGCCAACGCGAAGATGATGCAGCGCGTGAGGGACAATATCACGGGAGTGTCCGATTCTTTCATCCCTACCGGATTCTCATACATAGACAGCCGCGGCGGGTTCCAGACAAGCGACTTCAACGTTATTGCCGCGGCCACGTCTTCGGGCAAGACCTCGCTGGCCACGAGCATCGCGGTGAACGCTGCCAAGGCGGGGAAGCCTGTAATGTGCTATTCCATGGAGATGATGGCGGAGCAGATAGCCGCACGTATCAACGCCACCATATCCAAGGTGTCGTCAAGCCTCATCCAGTACAAGAAGCTCTATGAGTCTCAGTTCAATGACGTGCAGAAGGCCGTGAATGAGACAAATGACCTGCCGATATACTTTGATGACAGCTCAACGACTTCCGCTGAGGCTATATTCACTTCCATGCGTGCAAGCTCAAAAAAGTATGGCATCAAGATGTTCATCATCGACTACCTCCAGATTCTGTCCTCCATAAAGTCCGTCAGCGACCAGCAGAGCTTCCTTGGGGAGGTGTCAAGGAAGCTGAAGAATCTCGCCAAGGAGCTTAACGTGAACGTCACCGTGCTCTCGCAGCTCGCACGCAACAACCAGGACCCGATGCCGACGCTTGACAGGCTGAGGGCTTCCGGGCAGATAGCCGAGGCTTCCGACACGGTGCTGCTGATTTGGAGACCGTCTCTGTACGGAAAGACCTCCTACAAGGACAGCTATGCCCCTGTAGAGGGGACAGCCCAGATTATCATCGCAAAGGGCAGGAACATAGGTACAGGTTCGTTCATCGCCGGGTTTGACGCTGACACGACGAACTTCTACGACTTCCCCGAAGAGCAGCTGCGATCATGGGCAAAGAGCGGTAAACCCAAAGAGGACGGGGAATGGAAACGGAAAGACGGAAGGGACGACATGCCACTTGGAATACAGGTTGGAAATACCGCGAAAGAACAAGAAATACCATTTTAACAACAACAATATGGGACACATATTAAACAAGGACTTATACGATGACCCGCGTGACTTGGAAATCGCCAAGCTGAGGTTCGCTATCTCCAAGTTCAAGGAGTATGACAAGAAGCGGAAGGGCTACTACAAGTCCGTCATCGAGGAAAACGAACGCATGCGGCAAGAGCTTGAGGAGAAGAACGCCGGGCCTGTGCCGACACGCAAGAAAGACGAACTGATTAAACAGCTCAGGGCAAAGGTAAAAGCTCTCAACGTCAAGCTCGCCAACTATGGGCTGTCCGTGGATGGCGTGGACGCTGATGAAATAGCACGCATGAGGGACGAGAACCGCCTGTACGCATGGAAGTTCCAGATTGCACGTCTGAACGCTGAGGTGCGCAGGCTGAGAGAGACAAACAATACGCTCATCTATGAGCTGAACCAAGAAAAAGAGAAAAACAAGAAGTGAAATGGAATATACAAAAGAACATCCTCTAAGAGTATTCACCGCATTCAGCGGCTATGACAGCCAGTGTCTTGCTCTTGAGCGGCTTAAAAAGAAGAACCCTGGTTTCGACTACGAGCTTGTCGGGTGGAGTGAGGTTGAAATGAACGCAATTGCCGCGCACAATGCCATATTCCCTCAATACAAGGACAGAAACTACGGCGATATTAGTGCTATAAATTGGGGGGGGCAAATTCCTGATTTTGACTTGTTTACCTATTCGTTTCCATGTCAAAGCATTTCGGCTGCGGGCAAGCAGGCAGGACTTGAAGAGGGCTCCGGCACACGCTCCTCACTTCTATGGGAGTGCAGAAAGGCTATTGATGTCAAACGCCCGAAGTTCCTTTTGATGGAGAACGTGAAAGCGTTGCTGCAAAAGAAGTTCAAGTCTTTCTTTTTGAAATGGGTGAACGAGCTTGACGGCTTCGGATATGACAGCTACTATCAAGTGATGAACGCAGCTGACTATGGCGTACCGCAACATAGGGAACGGGTGTTCTGCGTTTCAATACGCAGGGACGGAGACGGGCAGGCGTTCAATTTTCCAAAGCCGTTCCCACTGACAAGGACATTGGGTGATGTTCTCGAAAAAAGCGTTGACGACAAGTATTATCTCACGGAAAAATCCCTTGCGTATTTCTCACGGGTCACGGACGACAAGAGCCACAACCACAACTTCAATCCTAAAAAAAAACTGACACAGCCTTCACTGTCCGGTGCCAGGCAGGAAGCCGTGTCGACGACAACTTCTTCATCGAATGGCAATGATAATGACTGACCCAAGGAAGAACTTCGGCGAGGCAAGATTGCAGAACGTATGTCCTACGATACTTTCCACGGACTACAAGTCTCCTAAGCTCGTTATTGAGATGGATGATAGCGCAGTCTTGGCCCGCGTTCCACTTCCTCTTGATGTCAGTGACACTTTTTACACTGTCACAACAAGAGCAGGCAACTTCGGCGTCTTATGGGAAATGCGGCTATGCCTCCCTACGGCTTCACACCGGGCGGGGGATTACAGGTGTTGCTACTTACAGAAAGGAGTGTTTATGAGTAAGAGACAGGACAATCTGACTTTCAGAGTGCTTGAAGATATGACACTAAGGGCTTTCAACGCTGGTTCCGCTAAGTCCAACACCATCTCTGAGTGGTGTTGCAGCCATATTGGCAATCCGTGCAAGACTCTCACCACGTCTGTCCCAAAGATTGTAGTCTATGATTTTTAGGGTTTTGAAGCGGGAACGTACCGACCATTGCAAGATGTTGAGGCGTATATACGGAGATAACGGTGGCATGATGCGTTTCGCGGACAAGAAGATAGCTGTTGGTGGCATCGTGATGAACACTGTCACAACGTTGCCAAGCAAGGATAATTTGATATTCGAGATACATGACGGTTCCGAGAAAAATCAACAAGAAAAACCTGCCCCCTTGCCTAAAAGTAGAGAATGGTGAGCTGTATGTCAGGGAGGCGACGGAGGAGGTGTATGCGCATGTCCCGGTAGGTGCGATTGTCAACCTGCAATGCCCCAACACGTGGTGGCGGAGAGGCAAAGTGCCAAGGTATGACGAGCATACTACCTTGTCGCCCACTATAATGGCCGCTGGATGCACTTTATACGTATGGGAGGGCTTTGGATGAAATACATTTAATACTTTTAATAACGTAATCAATTTCAAAAATGGAAGAGAAAGACAAAGAGTATGTAGAGTTCAAGGAGGCGGTAATAAGATACGCCATTGACAAGAAGCTGTATTCGGGTAAGGAACATGATTACGTCCCCACCCTGCGCATGCTTTCCGACAGTTCCGTAGCAAACATCTCACGGCTCAGATCGTTGTACGGCAGTCTCGTGCAACGTTATGGGGAAGACAAAACGAAGTCCTGTCCGAGGTTCAGAATACGCAAACTAACACCGCGTGAGTGCTTCCGTCTGATGGATGTCGACGACGCGGACATAGACAGAATATATGCGTACCGCTTCCCCGACAACGACTATGAGACAGACTGCAACGGCAACGAGGTCATCAATGTGGAGACCGGGAAGCGCCAAAAGCATCGCATGGGTATGCCCATAAGCGATTCCAAGAAATACCAGCTTGCGGGCAACTCCATCGTTGTGAACTGCATGTATCACATCTTTGACAACCTGTTCGTACACCCTACGTTCTCTGATGCAGTGAAAGGTGGGTTCAAGGTTGACAACAACGGACAGACGTCGCTTTTCTAAAGATTGGCGCAGAAGAATTGTCCTGCAAGGAGATGGGACGAAGAAAAGCCCTTATCGGTTCGAGTGGAGCGACGGGTACTATATGGACACTTAGAGGGCGGGGCTGTCAAGTCCTGCCTTTTTCATCGCCTCTATGACGGAGCTGTCGAGTATCCTTGCATAGAACTCCGCCGTGGTGCTGACATTCCCGTGCCCGAGTATCTTCGCCACAATCTCGTATGGCACATGGTGGTTGGCAAACATGACGGCGGCGGTCCGCCTGCCCCAGTGTGAGGACAGGGGCTTGTCTATCCCGGCGTCCGCGGCGACCTTTTTCAGGTTGGCATTGTAGTTCTCTACGCTCGTGACAGGCAGTTCCCCGTCATATTTTTCCATGATGGCCTTTACCTTGTCCACAAGAACAAAGCAGAACGCCTCGTCTGTTTTCTTTCTATGTCCCTTGTACACGGCCATGCCTTTTTCGTATTTTACCTGCGACACGTCAAATGCCTTGAGGTCTGCATACGCAAGCCCCGTATAGCACTGGAAGACGAACATGTCCCTCGCCCTGGCCACGCTCCCGTTCCTCATCTCTGCCTCCTCCAATGCTCTGAGCTCACTCTCCAAGAGGTATCTGTCCGGCTCGCTCTCGCCTCGTTTGAACCTTAGCCCCATGTATGGGTCTGACTTCAATATGCCTTTTCTCATCGCAATGTGGATGTATATCTTCATAAGCTTATGGAAGTCGAATATGCTCGGTTGTCTCATGGGGACGAACCTTTCAATACCGTTCCTGTCAAGCTTGCGTACCTTCCTCCCGTGAAGCCAATTGTCAAAGCCCATGATGTTGGCCGCGTTAAGGTCGTCGAATGTGTTTATTCTGCCATACTCTGCCAACATGCTGACAAGTTTCCTGTGGGTTTTCTTTGTGCTGTCACGGATGTCGTTGCGTCCGTTTATCGTGTCAAGGACAAAATCACGGAAGTTGTCTGACTTCCTCGGAGCTTTCAGATGCGCCTCGAGCTTCTCCCATGAGAAAGGCGAGTTGTCTCTCAGCCACGCCTCTATATCCGTCACGGTCTTATTGAGAAAGTCGTTCAACTCTATCATGTTCGTGGAGTTCACCACATGCTTTCTGTCGTTCCACTGGTCCTTGAAGAGCCTTACGCCCGTGCTTACCCACTTCCGCTTCCGCATGAACGTGATTTCGAGCTGCACCGTTCCCTTTTTAGTCTTTGAGGCGGTCTTGTATCTGTCAAACACGAGCCTCACCGTGGCTTCTTTGTATATGTTGTTCATAGGTCTCTTAGATTTGTATCACACGCTTGTATCACATAAGTATCATTTCTCGGTAAAATACGGTAAATAACAGTAGTTTTCCCGTTGATTTGTGATACATAATATATATGATTATTGTATGTATGGAATTTGTAACTTATTGATATATAACAAAATAGGGTCCCTTTGTTAGAGACCCTATGAGTGATCCGCTTGGGGTCATATCTATGTGTATAACTTATTGCTTTTCAAATGCTTATATCCTTGTATTTTCGTCCTGTATCACCTTTGTATCGCTTTATCCTTGTATGCGGGCAAACCCTACCACCCTATAGATGCGACACACCTCACTCTTGGGTACTACAAAAGGCTCGTACATCTTGTTATCAGATACACATTTAATACCTTTAGGGTCTTCGTACAGCCTTTTCAAGACAATCCCTTGAGTCGTGTCCATTAAGTGAGGGGCACCCCATTGAATGAACCCTGTCTTGGTAACATCCCTAAGAGCTATCTCATCACCGCTCCGGTATGTAGGCTCCATGCTGTCACCTCTTATTATAATTGTGCAGTCACAGTCGGGTATAAGAGGGTTTATAGGAGCATACTCTTTTGTTTCTGCCAGTTCCTCTGACAGACGCCCCGCCATAGTATAGTTGAGCATCCTTGGCCTCTGCATACTTTTTGCAGGGATAGCATCGGAAGATTCCTTTTCACTACGCCATTCTCTACTTTCCTCTATTTTCTCTGACATGGACTCGCACCAGTCACCTTGAAGGCCATAAGCTTTGGCTATCTTGTTTTTCATCTCCGAAGTTATAACCGGGTATCTCCCAGTCCTCTTGTCAATCTTGAACAAGCGTTGGATTGTCTGAGGTGGAACATTCAGCTTCGATGCGAAATCTTTTATTATTCCGCCGCTTTCTTTGTTAACAAGCTGATAAACAGCGAGATTACTACTCGGAAGCCCTGCCTTGTCTATTTTACTCTTTCTCATAGTGGTTGTTTTTAATGTTAAATACGTGTAAAAAGCAACCGAGATGCTTGTTTATATGCTTGTTTATTATTATCTTTGCATCGTTGTTTGAAAACAACACAAAACAAGGTGGTCTCGGATGCGATTCAACACCGTATCTCTAAACTATTACCATCGCAAAGATAGTGTTTCCGCTCCGTACCGCCAAGTTTTTGAAGTTAAATTATATAAATAAACAAGCAAATAAATGATTGACAAGATTACTTACAACGACATCCTGCAAATCAAGGCTGGGCAGGAGAAAGAGTTTGTCTTTAGGACAGGAGCGGCGAGGCATTCGGCTAAAAGTATTGCGTATCAGCTTCCTACGCTGAAACCAGTTAAAGGAATAAAGCGCTATGCGTGCATGGAAGGCAAGGCAGACGGGGAAGGTTTCCCGCTTGTCATTAAAGCTGTCAAGGGATGACACGCAACGACGCAAGGCTCATCGCCGAGGAGCTTTTCAGGATACAAAAGCGTGAGGGACTGGTTGAGACGGAGGTTGTCGGCATAGACGATGTTGCCAACATCCTTGGAATTAGCAAACAATCCGTTTACAATCGGATTGACGAAATCCCTCATTCTAAGTTTGGGAAGTCTCTGAGGTTCTTCAAGAGTGACATCATAAAGCTTCTAAGGAGGTGAGCTGCAAAGAGAGCTTGGCTCAACGGATAGAGCGTCAGTTTCCTAAACTGGAAATGCCGGTTCGATTCCGACAGCTCTCACGTTAAAAACCAACACATCGCGAACGGGTCTCCCCTCGGGGAGTGAGCAGACTGGCGCCCTGCACACGTTCTTTGACATCATGGGACAGACGAACAGGGGAAAGCCCTGATAGGGAAGCCTTGCGGTGAGGTGGAGAAACCGCATGGTGCGGACGCAAAGAGCACTGACAAGGCTTCCGAGAGACGTAGACGTAATGTGGCCGATGGCGGTGGCAAGCCCGCAGGAAGAACACAGAGCCAGTCGAATGTTTAATTAATAATTAGCCTATGAACACAGGTAAACACATTGCAATAGTGTTGATCCAATCACTGCTTGGAGCTTTTGTATTCGTTTGCACGCTACTGATAGTGGTGTCTGCTATAATGTACATAGCCTCATAACAATGACAGAGAAAGACAGAAACCTAATCTTTGAGGCCAAACACTGCAACCAAGACTACTTCAAGGTCTATGAGCTGCAAAAACAAGCTGATACTGATGAGTGTAGGAAAATACTTCATGTGATAGCAAGCACATACTATCATAACGATGAAGGTAGTTGCGGAATATTGTAAACTGAAAATATATGGAGACGGTAACAATCAAAGGGAAGTCCATGTTAGGCTACATGGCAGATTTATTGGAGCGTAACGACGCTAACAATATTGAGCTTGACAGATGCAGGGAGGCGAACAAGACGCTCCGGCAGATGAACAACCAGATGCGGCTTCAATTGGAGTCCGACAAATTCGAGTACAGACGAAATGAGGACGTGAAGAAGCTGTATCAAGCAGCTGAAGAGATAGTGAGCAAAAACAAATAAACGATATTCGGGGCGGCTGTACGTCCTTAAGTTGAGGATTTTTTCACTCAATAAGTTGCCTAAAACGTTGGAAGTGTTATATTTACGCAGACAAGGATGTATGTACACTAAGAATGCAGGTGACATACAGCTGGTGTAGATATACCCAAAAAGCAGGTAACATACAGCACAAACGTATGGTACTCTATGTATGGCAGGGTGTAGACATACCCAAAAAGTAGGTAATATACAGCATGCACAACTAATAATATATAATAGTATTATGCCAATTATTAAGAAGAACGCTCCTATCCCGGAGCGAAACATCGTGATGGTACTCTACGGAGTGCCGAGTAGTGGTAAAACATCAGTGGCTGTCACAGCCGACAACCCCGTGCTGATAGACACTGACAGAGGCTACGACCGAGCCATCAAACGCGTCGACACGCTCACCGCTTCAAGCTGGGAGGACATTCAGAGCTCCATCGAGGACTTGAAAGGTTACAAGACAATCATCGTGGACACCGCCAAGGCAATGCTCGATGACTATCTGTGGGACTACACGCAGCGTCTCGACGGTCGCCTCGCACGTAATCAAATGAAGCACTTCGGAGCCATCGCAGACATGTTCAAGCAGTTCATTTCCAAGATTCGTTCCTTCGGTGCTGACCTCATCTTCATCTGCCACGACAAGCAGGGCGGTGACGATGTAGTGACGCACGAGCCTGATTGTACTGGTTCGTCGAAGAACCTGCTTAACCGAATGGCAGACCAAGAAGGATACGTCTTCATTGACCAGACGGACAACAAGCGGAAGATTGCTTTCGGCATAAACGGAACACTCGTTACCAAGGACACGGCGGGTCTCGGAACGGTTGAAATACCCGACGCGACGACACAGCCGGAAGAGTTCAACACCTGTATGCAGGTCATCATCGCACAGACCAAGGCGGCAATCGTTGGCCACAGCGAGAATAACGAGGCTTACTTCAAGGCTATCGACAAGCTCCATGCGGTAAGCAGCGTTGACGAGGCCAACGAGATGCTGAAGCTCACCAAGATGCTCGCCAAGAACTTCCAAGTACCGTTCTTCACGCTCGCCAAGGCAGAGCTTGCTAAGAAAGGCTTTGAGTTCAGTGCCGAGGCTAAGGCTTTCGTTGGCAAGAACGTAGATGGGAAGCCAAAGGATGCAGCGAAGAAAAACGCTCAGCCAAAAAAGGACACAGCCGATGGAAAAGCCGCTGATAAGAGTAACCCTGCTTGAGGCTTTCAGACGCTTCCGTGACAGCGAGGTGATATACATCGACGGAGACGGATTTGATGTGTGCGCTTCTGAGGAAGATGTCATCTCTAATGTCACGGGAGAGTTCAAGGGCTCAGAATACACACGTATCGGCACGGCGTTCCACTCTATCGTAGAAACGGGAGCTCCAAAATGTATCAAGATTCCTGCCGGGAAGAAGAAAACCACGTTCCGCAACAAGGAGATTGAGGTCGACGTACCCGAAGGCAGGGAGTTTGACATTGACGGGTACAAGGTGAAGCTCGATGTCAATCAGTGTAAGGTGGCAATGAGATACCGCAACGAGCACCCGCACGCATCGCACGAGATAAGGACATTCAAGAACTACGGAGAGGCTGTGGTGACAGGGTGCGCTGATATGATTGACGGACTTGATATAAGGGACATCAAGACGAAGTACGGACGTATCAAGGACGAGGACTACACCCACTCTTGTCAGTGGAGGTTCTACCTTGATATGTTCGGCCTCGACTGGTTCTACTTCGACCTCTTCCATTTTAACGGGTATGACAAGGACAAGAACGGATACGATGTGAGAGGGCTGAGCCTTACACGGTACGAGCCGCCTATATGGTGCCAGAGATACGCAAGGATGCGTCAGGACAACCTTGACCTTATCCATGACTTTTTGGAATGGTGCAAGGGCAAGGATTTGCTAAAATATCTAAACAAAGATAAACTATGAAGAAGATTATTGACCTTGGGTGGAAAAACGGATGGCTTGACACTCCGGACATTATTAAGGAAGCCAAGGAAAAAGGGTTCAAGATTGAGGAGGTCGGGCACGACGGGCAAAGTTGCGTGACGTGGTATCAGATTGAGACCGACGACTCAATCATCAAATGGAAGGTAGATTCGTCAGACTGACAATAACAACAATAACATAAAACAATAACACAATGCACATTGAAGGTAAAATTTCATACGTAGGCCCGATTCAGTCGGGTACGTCACAGAGAGGGACAGCATGGAAGAAGCAGGAGTTCGCGGTCACGTACCAAGAAGGACGTTACCCGCTGTCTATTCTTCTCCCGACGATGGATGACAAAATCATTGGCAACTTGCAGGTGGGTCAGCAGGTGAGCGTTGACTTTGATTGCGAGGCTCGATCTTACACTGCCAAGGACGGAACACGAAAGATGTTCAATAGTTTCTCTATTTGGCGTGACGGGCTTCACTGCGTCAGCCCTACACAAGGAGGCGTTCAGCAAGCGCAGCCCGCTACTCAGCAACCTGCGCAACAGGCAGCGCAGTCCCAGGCTTCACCTCAGTCTGTGCAGCAAAAAGAGGAGCTTCCCTTTTAGTGATAAAGTCAGACGAGCCGTGAGTGAACTTATTGCTCACGGCTTTGAAATAGTTAAATAGTGGAAGATGAAAACAAACCAAGTAATGCTTCGCAAGATGGGAGGGCTTGATGTGGAGCAAAGATATTCTTGCCATGAAGCTCAACTTAATCCGTCGTGCTGACTTTTCCTTTATCCCCGCTACCGACGGGGATATGGAGAAAGCACTGAAAATAAAGAAAGGAGAGGCGGTAGAGGTTAGCGTGAAGGTTCTGAGGAACTATAAATTCCACAGAAAGTTCTTTTCGATGATTAACACCGCCTACGGCTTCTTGACAGAGAAGCAGCGAGACTTCTTCCATAACTCCATAGACGGGTTCAGATACACGCTTGAGGTCGCTGCCGGGTACTACGAGATGTTCTATTCCGTGACACGCAAGGAATGGATACAGAAGCCCAGGAGCATAGCCTTTGACAAGATGAGCGAGGCAGAGTTCGACAAACTGTACGAGGCTGTTCTCGATGTAATATTCAAGATTTTCCTCGAAAACAACAGAGTAGACAAAAACACATTCTATAACGCATTAAAAAAATTTTGACAATGAGAAGTGTATATAAAAGATGGTTCGAGACCATAGTCCGTTACGACAAGACTATGGAGAGCGAGGAGACAAAGAAAGTCAGCGAGGTCTATGTCGTAGACGCTATCACTTTCGGTGAGGCTGAGGAAAGCATCACCAGAGAGATGAGACACTTCATAAACGGCGATTTCGAGGTTAAGAATATCAACCCGGCGCCTTATTCTGAGATTTTCTTCTCTGACAACGAAACAGACGACAAGTATTATCGCGTGAAGCTCGATTTCATCACGGTCGATGAGAGAACTCAGAAAGAGAAGAAGTCAAAAGTCACCTACCTCGTGCAGGCAGGCTCTCTTGAACAGGCTCGGAAGAACACTGAGGAGGTAATGAACGGAACCACGATTGACTATGAGTTTGTTTCCGTAACAGAGACAAAAATACTTGACGTGTTCGAGCAAGAAGGAAAGTAACTATGAGCTGGCAGTCGTTTATAGACAAGAGCGTCGGTGACAGAGAAGTTTTCACAACAAATAAATCTGATTATGAAAATATTTTATAACACATACCGTGACATCTTTGCCTTCGCAAGTAAGGCATTCAAAGGCACAGTCCTCGGCATGTCTCGTTTGCTCTGGGTAGTTGTGCTGCTCGTGGTCAACAGTGCGAGGTTCGCGTTCCAATGGCTTTCTGAGGTTATCAGGAAGAAGCCGATGGTGACGCTGCTCGTGTTCGCGGGGTTGCTCCTTGCGACAAACAGCGTAAACTATATCTCTATGAAGGCCAAGCTCACCACTTCCATGTGGCAGTATGATATATTAAAGATGCACACAGACAGCATCATGGAGGTGTATAACATCAACAAAAACTATTCGAGGATAACGAGCTATGAATGATTGTCAGCCTAAGTGCGACTATTGCGTCGATGCCTACAATAGTGAATGTCATTGCCAAGAAAGTGTGTATTTCGGGATGTTTACAGGCTGCGACGATAAGGATTTGTGGTGGTTCGTGGAGAAGAAGATGCGGTTCAACAAGCAGCGTCCGAAGTTTGACGGAAAGAAATACTAAAGTAAAGAAAATATGGAACTTATAGAACCAGAGGTAGAGCTTCTGAGTGAGTTAGGCATCACTCCAGAGTCACACATAGCAAGATGCGCACGTGTCTGTTATGGCCGTGAGCACAAAGAACCTAATCAGGAGGCTGATAAGAAGATGGTTGAAGGCCTTATAAAAAGAGGACACCTGTCAATGCTTAGACATGCAAGTATGTATCTTAGTCACACAGAGGATATTCCCCAACTTCTTGCAATGCGCATTGCTAACTCCTCTTATTGGAACTTTAACGAGGAATATGCTTCTACTAATCTTCAAGAGTTTACGCAAAGTGGAGTCGAAAAAGAAACAGTAGCAGTCATTGACAATAATCGGTTCTTAGAGGAATGTGCAAAGCATCCAAGACTTTTCGAGCTTTACAGGCTTACGTTCTGTATCACAACTCAGATAAGTACATCAAGAGAGCTCAACAGAGTGTCCCCCAACAACATCGCAGAGCGTAGCACGCGCTTTTGCTCTTCAAGGGGTGGCTTGGCGATATGTAGGCCTTGGTGGATAAAAAGCCCAATAGAAGATGCTGTCAGTGCCCTATCGTATTATAATCTGGCATGTGAAGCAGAGAAGACCTACATGGCCCTTCTTCTCAGAGGCATGAAACCAGAGAACGCAAGAGGTGTTCTTCCCTTAGACACTGCCACTAAGGTTATCTACACCTACTCCGTCCAAGAGTGGCAGCACATCTTGGACCTCAGGCTTTACGACAAGACCGGCAAAGCCCATCCCAACTGCCACGTGGTCATGCAGATGGTTAAAGACAAGATTAACAGCTTTGCCAATGAACATAACATAGATTATCAAGTGTAATTAACAAGTTATATGAATAAGAATTTGAATCTTGCAGAGATACTAAAAGATGCTCCTAAGGGAATCAAACTGTGGTCTCCTTTCTGTGGAGAGTGTGAGCTGGTAGCAGTAAAAAAAGAAAATTGTTCTTACCCAATTTTGTGCAAAGCAAGTGATGGAAAAGAAATATATTTTACTAAACTTGGTGAATACTACGATGCTCTCTTCAAAAATGGAGAGTGTGATTTGTTCCCTTCCAAGGAGAACAGAGACTGGTCTACATTCGATGTTTCTGAGGGACATAAGCACTTTGCTCCCTTCCAAAGAGTACTGTGCGCATGCGACCATGACTATGGCTATAAAATATGGGCTGCCGACGTCTATAGCCATTATGATGAATCTACCGGCAAACATTATCTTGTTAGTGGATATGTAGGTAATGATAATGAGGTCATTCCCTACGAGGGTAATGAAGATAAGCTTGGTAAAAGCGTAAAGTAATAAATTCAAACAATTATGGAAACAAACATTAAAGTAACACCCGAAGAGGTCGCAGAGAACATGAAAGATGTTCTTGTTAGAACCGTAGAAGAGTTTGGTAAACCGTGTACCTATGTAACGGTACGAATGCAAAATGGCTTCACGCTTCGTGAGTCTACTACTTGTGTAGACCCAGCGAACTACAAAGAGGAAATCGGTAAAGAGATTTGCCTGAAGCGCATTGAGAACAAAGTCTGGTATCTTCTTGGATATGCCTTGCAAGAAAAGGCGTTCAAGGAGGGCAAGTTGAAGTAACTTAAAATTACTACTATCTATACCACAGATTAAACTGAGTAATAGATAGTAGTTTACAACAACACACAAATCCATGGCAAAGAAACAGCAACAGCAAAACATCAACACGAGTCCCCCCTCTCACATCCGGCTGACAGTCTCTCAACACACTGAGGACGAATACGAAAAGTGGCTGCAAGCCGTCGTGCAAGCTTCCTCTCTTGTCAAGCTCATCGACGGCTGCGCCAACAACGCGGCGTGGGCGGCGTGCCTCGACGCTTACGAATACCTAAAGCCACTGCCTCGCTTCCGTCAGCAGGTAAAGGGAGGCGATACCGCTGGCTATGGCTACCAACGAGTGTTCAAGGCATTCAAAAACTACCAGCGCAACCTTATCTACACATCCTCAAACCGCTTCTTCCACGTCGCCGACATGACAGAGGAGACACGTAGCTTCTACGCTAAGGACATGACTGATGAACAGTACTACGACTTCTGGGCGTCCTTCGGATTCAAGGCGTATCAAGAAAATAAGCCATTCCTCACCTGCCTTATCAACAAGCTCCGCATCGTCTACGAGAAGAACGGCATCCGAAACGCCGAGGCCGCGGCGTGGAGCATGGGAGCCTACATGTCACTCAACGTGGCCACCGAGTGCCACGCCGACGCTACTAAGGCCGTGGCGAGGCAATGGGGGGGCAGGCTATCCGAATGGCAAAGCCTTTTCCGCGCCTTCGACCTCACGGCAGTGGAAAAACTGTGGGGCAGCGCGCACAAGGACTTCTTCCCAGAGCTTGCCCGTGTGGAGTTCACCGACGATGAGTTTGAGAACATCAAGATGTCGTTCAACCAATGGGCCGAACGCCTCGTCCGTGGCAAGACGCTCATCAACAGCCGTGTCGCCACCGTCAACGACTTTGCCGACGACATCTTCCGCACCAAGGGATGCGCCAAGAAAGCCATACGCGAGCTGACCGACTCTGGGTTCAGCGAGATGTAACCACACCGCCCAATGAGTCTAAAAAAATAACACACACGAAAATAAAAATCATTTACAATTCCTATTCCGACATCACGCGCCTCATGCGCTCTGCCCTCAGTGGCTTCACCATCGGCCTCTTGCGCCTGTTGTGGTCGGTCGCCCTGCTCGCCATCAACACGGGCGTCTTCGCTTGGCGCAAGCTCGCGTCAGCCATCACGCGCAAGCCTGTAGCGGCCTTGGCGGTGGTCTTGGCCATAATGATCATCACCAACCTCGCAACCTACGCTTCAATGAAAGCCAAGCTCACCACGGCCGAATGGCGATACGACAAGCTCCGGATGCACAGGGATAGCGTCTACGAGGTCTACAACATCCATAACTCCTACTCACGCATCGTGAGCTACGAAAACAAATGACACTATGAACATAGCGGAAATACTTAAAGACAAGCCGAAGGGCACAAAGTTGTACGATTATCTTTACAAAAAAGAGGTAAAGTTTGATAATATCATCTCTGTTAATGGAAATAGTTCCATTTGGTGCGTAAGAACTAAAGAAAACAATGTTGTCGTGCATCATGGTTATTCCGAGTTTGGCACAATTAGAGACTGCAAGGACGGCTTGCAGATATTAATGCCCTCCAAGGATATGCGCGACTGGCGGAAGTTCGTCTGGAAGAAAGGCGCGATACTCGTAAGCAACGACGGGGAAACCGTGGTCATGTTCTTCGAATGGGCAAACGGTGCCTACACGGAGTTTTTCGGAGCGAAGTTCCCCGTCAAGAAGGAAGAAGGCAAGTCCACTTTTAACACCTGCGATTTCCAGTCCTGTTGCCAGAGCTACAACATAGAGCCCTGCGTCAACCCCACGACAGGAGAGTTCTCCGTAAAGACAGTCAGAAACAAGGTAGGTAACTCCGAGCCCAACGATACAAATAAGCCCATTGAGCCTAAGTATAGCTTCAAGCCATTCGACAAGGTGCTTATCAGGGATAGTGATGACGAAAAGTGGAGTTGTGATTTCTTCAGTTACATGGAAGATGGTCAAGCTATTTGCACTGGTACCTATCGGCTTCAATGCCTCCCTTACAACGAGGAGACAGCCAAACTAATAGGCACGACAAAATCATTAGAGGATATAAGATGATTGATATACCAATAGGCTCTGAGATTATCTTAAAAGTAGTCGAAGACAATAAAGGAGACTGCATTGGTTGCTTCTTCGATGAGTTGCAAAGTGACATTTATGAGAACCCTTGCAAGCGTATCAAGTGTAGCTCTAATGAGCGCAAGGATAGGAAGAAAGCTAAATTCATAAGAGTAAAGTGATTATGACAAAAGAAAAAGTAATTAAGTCCTACAAGGGCTTCGACAAGAATATGCAATGCCGTGGCTTCCAGTATGAAGTCGGCAAGGAGTACGAAATGGATGGTAACATCAAGTGCTGCGAGCGAGGCTTTCACGCTTGCGAATCACCTCTGGAAGTGTGGAATCATTATGATATGCTCAACTCGCGTTTTGCCGAGGTTGAGCAATCTGGGCAAATCGACAAGAATGATGATGGCAAATCAACCAAGGTCTGCTCCTCACGTATCAAGATTAAGGCAGAACTGAAACTTGCCGACATCATTTACATCGGTGTTAAGTGGCTGAAAGACATTACCTCACCATCAAAGATTAAGCCTAACTGTTTGAATGATAATGGCGGTGGCTCTGCTCAGATTGGTTCAAGCGGTATCTATGCTCAGATTGGTTCAAGCGGTATCTATGCTCAGATTGGTTCAAGCGGTGACTATGCTCGGATTGGTTCAAGCGGTATCTATGCTAAGATTGGTTCAAGCGGTGACTATGCTAAGATTGGTTCAAGCGGTGACTCTGCTCAGATTGGTTCAAGCGGTGACTCTGCTAAGATTGGTTCCAGTGGTGACTATGCTCAGATTGGTTCAAGCGGTGGCTCTGCTCGGATTGGTTCCAGTGGTGACTATGCTCAGATAGACAGTACAGGCGAGGATTCGGTAATCATGTGCGCTGGTATCGACTCAACGGTCAAGGCAAAGAAAGGTTCTTGGATAACCTTGGCTGAATGGGTATGGGATAATGAGAAAAAACGCAAAGTACCTAAGTGTGTAAGGACCGAGTTTGTTGATGGTAAACGCATCAAGGAAGATACCTGGTATCAGGTAAAGAACGGTGAATTTGTAGTAGCGGAGAATTATAATGATTGACGAAAAGAAGATAAAGCAAGCAGCTATTGAATGCGCTGATGAGTATTATTCTCTTGACTTTGGAAAGGACAGAGAAGAAACTAATCGAGAGATATTCGTTAGAGGTGCCCACTGGGCTATCAATGAGTTCTTGAAGAACTTGTGGCATGATGCAAGTGAGAAGCCTGTAATGAGTGAGCATGGTATGATACTTGTTGAGCTTAATGACATTACCGCTTGTAAATATTCTTTGTGGCGGAGCACTACAACCTATGAATGCCTTTCCAACAATAAAGGCTATATTCGCCGTTGGCTCTACATTGACGACTTGCTGAAAGGAGGTAAGAAATGAAAAAATTAAAAGCCATACTATTTTTCTTTACATACCTGACTTTAACGTATATCCTCTATAATACCTTGCTTGGATATGCAGACGTTGGCAAAGAGAGCACCATTGGAATACTACTCCTCTTCCCTGCAATGATTTCAGCCCTATGGATATGCAACCAATTAGCTGACATAAATACTAAGGATGGAGGCGACGATGGACAAGATTAGCGAATGGTCATACCTCCACCTTATAGCACAGCTCGAAGAAGAAAACAGGCTCTTGCGAGACGAGGCAAAACACCTACGCCTCGCGATAAAGGATTACTTAAACAAAAAAAACACATGAAAATCAGACTGGCAAAGAAGATAATGAACACGAGGACAGACCGCCTTGCCCCCTATTGGTATGACAGGTTGGTTGATACCTTGGTAACTCAAACAAGGATAGACCATCGAATCAAAAAGGCGGCAAGGCTAATAAGCAAGTACAATTACAATAAATTCAATAAGCAGTAAACTACCTACAGGCTAAAGACCTATGGGTTTTACGGCGCTCAATATAAATGATAATATGAGAGCAGTTAAATTTCGTGGCAAAGACATCTTTACTGATGCTTGGCGATATGGTGACCTGGTTCACAACCAGAAAGTAACAGCAACTGGCTTAGAGCCTTGTACAATGGTTGGTGGATATGAGGTTGACCCAGAGACTGTTGGCATCAACACTGGACTGATAGACAAAAACGGCAAGATGATATATGACGGCGATTTACTCGCCCATAATGGCAAAGTTATCGGTCATGTTGCTGATGTGCGTGGTTACCGCTTTGATGTGGTGTATGCCAACCCTGTAAGCGAACGCACATGGTCGTTATATGGAGTCGTTTTTAACGATTACAATGGCGATGTAGAGATTGTAGGCTCCATCCACGATAAGGAATGGAAAGAAAGACAGGCAAAGAAAATAATGAAACACCAAATTTACCACATCGACACTCCTGCCACTACCACTTACTTCCAAGTCGCCGACGGCAAGGTCTCGTGCGAGGGCAAGCCTACCAACGTCTCGCCCGACAAGCTCTTCCTCTTCCTCGCTATCGCACGTGAACTCGGGCTGAAAGGAGGTGCGCTATGAGCGGCGGCTACTTCGATTACGCGCAGTCCCGAATCGACGACATCGCCGACCGCATCGAGGATTACCTCTACGGCCACGAGCTCGACGAGAGTGATGTGCAAGACCTCATTCGCGACAGTTTCGGAGACGACGATGAGCCAACCGAGTATGCCATCAACCACCACCACACCATGCCCAACTGCTTCGGTTATCGCTTCCTCACGCTCCAGGAACTCAAACGTGCCGTCCGCTACCTGCGCAAGGCGGCCATCTACGCCCAGCGCGCCGACTATCTGCTGAGTGGCGACGATAGCGAGGAGGCGTTTCAGAAACGCCTTAGACATGACCTCGCCGACCTCGCCAAAGGCCGGGAAGTGGATTTTTAATCAACACCCCAACCGAATAGTCTATAATCAACCATCGAAACACACAACAACAATGACACAATTTGAAATAGAATTGAAGCAAAGCCAGCTTTTCCGCGCATATTGCGCACAGACCGAACTATTGAGACAAGAACTTATGAATAACGGCATCGAGCTTCAGGCGGCACGACAGACCGCCAATCACACCCACGAAGAACTGCTCGACCTCTTACACCATCGTGCCGAGATAGAGCGCAAACTCCACGAGTTGAGGACCGAGCACATGGCGCGCCATGCACAACCACGACAAAAAAAATGAACAAGGACAAGAAATACCGCAAGGGATTTATCAATCTTGAGTCGTGGATAATGGGTTGTCGCCACGAGATGCTTGCCGACAAGCCTACATATCCCGACCATTACAAAGAAGAACATCAAGAACAATCAAAACACAATATCACTATGAAATTTACAAAAGTAATCGAAGGCTTACAGCAAGGCCATAACTACACACGTTCGTTGTGGAACGGCAAGAAGTTTATTACGCTCCAGATACCGGCAGACATTTCTCGCGACATTATACCGAAGATGACGAGTCTGAACGATGAAGCGAAAGAGTTGCTTCTTGACCACGGCGACGGAATGATACATTATCGCAATCAAGTGTTGCAAGTGTCGCTCGACAATGACGACCGTCAGAATATCGCCACTTACTACATCCCTACTTGGGAGGATATATTTGCCGATGACTGGTTTTGGTCAGATACTAAAGAATAAAAACATTTTATCCGCAAAACAATAGAAACAATGAAAACAAAAAACATCGTTATGGCATCCATACTGCTTGTGGTAGCCATCGTTATCGGCTCATTGGTAGCCACCTACTTCAGTTACAACAACCGCGAGATTGCGCTGCGCCAACAGGCAGAGGCACAGCGCGGAAAGATTGAGGGCGTTCACGACAAGATGTGGAAAATCATTCAGCAGAAGGCGCAGGTTACGGACGAGTATAAGCAGACCTTCGAGAAGATTTATCCGCAGCTCATTGCCGGACGCTATCAGAACGACCAGGGCACGATGATGAAGTGGATTAAGGAGAGCAACCCCAACTTTGATGTATCGCTCTACCGCGACCTTATGCAAGCCATCGAGATACAGCGCACCGAGTTTCAGACCTCGCAGGAACGTATGCTCGACATCATCCGTGAACACGAAACGCTCACTCGCACCTACCCTGCCCGATGGTTTGTGTCTAACACCATGCCTATCGAGTATAAGGTTATCTCTTCGTCGCGCTCCAAGGAAGTGATGACGGAAGGCGAAGACAACGACGTTGACTTGTTCGACAAGAAACAATAAAGGCTTATGGAACTACTCGTTTTTCTCATCCCCTTCTTTGTGTCGGCTGTGCTGCTGCTGTTCTTCCGCAAGCAGACTACATGGTGGGAGCACGCCGTGCTTATCATCCCCTCGCTCCTTGTGGGCGCAGCGATGATATGGGCGTTTGAGCGCGTGGAGTCGAGCGACACCGAATACTTGGGCAGCTACGTCACGAAGATACGCTATTATGAGCCGTGGAACGAGCAAGTGATGCGTACCGAGACACACACCGACTCAAAGGGAAATTCTCACACTCGGACCTACTATGAAACGGAGAACCATCCCGAATATTGGACCTATTACGACCATTCGGGACGTGAGCTAGAGTGTTCCAATGAGGAGTTTTCGGCTATGAAGCGTCGCTTGTCGGTGGCTTCGGTGTTCGTGGATATGCACCGCCACTATTACACTCGTGATGGCGATGCGTATGAATACCGATGGAACGGTCAACCCACTACGCTCTATACCGTTACTCGTGAACATGAATACGAGAACAAGGTGAAGGCTTCGCACTCGGTGTTCAAGTTTGAGGACATCAGCAAGAAGGAGGCTCGGCGCATCGGACTTTACGACTATCCCGACATTCATCTGCGCGACCAATGCCCTATCATCGGAGCCAAGTTTTCTGCCCGTCAGGAGCGAGCCATCCGTGTGCTCAATGCCCAGTACGGCCCGAAGAAGGAGTTTCGCCTCTATCTGCTCTTCTATCGCAACAAGCCGCTATCCATTGCCGACCGCCAACGCTCCTACTGGCAGGGTGGCAATAAGAACGAGCTTGTGGTGTGCGTAGGTCTTGACAACCGTAACCGCGTGGTGTGGAGCGATGCCTTCTCTTGGTGTGACTCGCCGGTGCTCTCGGTAAAGAGCCGCGACTGGTTTATGTCGCACCGCCTCGACCTCTGCGCCTTTGCCTCGTACATAGAACCTATCGTGCAGAAGGAATGGAAGCGCAAGAACTTCGCCGACTTCAAGTATCTCTCGGTAGAACTGAGCGACAAGCAATATTGGGGCATCATCATCCTCATGCTCCTGCTCAACATAGGACTGAGCGTGTGGGTGGTGAGGAATGATTTTAGGAATTGACAACAACACGGATTCTAAGACGAATGATTGAACTGAATAAGATATATAATGAAGACTGCCTCGAAGGAATGAAGAGGATTCCCGACGGAAGCGTGGATTGCATTGTGTGTGATTTGCCGTATGGTGTTCTCAACAAACAGAGTGAAGGAGGGAAATGGGATAGCATTATTCCGCTTGAGTCATTATGGAAAGAATATCTACGCATAGCAAAAAACAATGCAGCGATTATTCTTTTCTGTCAAGGTATGTTCACTGCACAACTTATGGTGTCGCAGCCGAAACTTTGGAAATATAATCTTATTTGGAGCAAAAACAGAGCAACGGGCTTTTTGAATGTCAACAAGATGCCTCTGCGCTCGCATGAGGATATTGCAGTATTCTATCGGAAGCAACCTATCTACAACCCTCAGATGGTAAAATGTGCGCCACATAAACGAAACCATCACAGGGGTGATGGTTCTCATAGTTTGAAGCGGGGGTGTTACGGCGACCATAAAGAAGTGCCTACTATCGTATCAGACGAAAAATTTCCAAAGAGCATTATCTGCTTCGATAAAGAACATTCAGCCGACACCTTCCATCCCACCCAAAAGCCCGTAGCTCTCATTCAGTACCTTATCCGTACCTACTCCAACGAGGGTGACACCATATTAGACAACTGCATGGGCAGCGGCACCACTGCCATTGCAGCCATCCGCGAGAAACGCAACTTCATTGGTTTTGAACTCAACAAGGAGTATTACGACAAGGCTTGCAAGCGCATCAAGTTGGAGCAAACGCAGCTCACGCTGTTCTGATGTCCGTACTGTTTTGGCAACACCACGCCGCATATAGTATATGAATTTGAATAACCCATAAAACAAAAAAAACAATGGAAAAAGACAAAAACGTAGAGATAGGCCGTACTCTCGCCAATTTCGATACGGCTGTCGCGATTTGGTCAACCTTGTCAACGACCAGCTCTTCGAGAGCTCCCGCTCACCCTACTGGGTAGCCGACGAGGTAGGAGGCATCTGCGACTTCGGCGACACCGACTTCCTCACGCCCGAAGAAATGGTGCTCATTCTCGAACACGGCGTCAGCTACGACGACTATGTAGAGTGGCGCGAAGCCAACATCAAGCATGGCGACACCAAAGGCCGCATCAAACTCAAGTCATGGCTCCGCGGATGCCGACACGACCAGTCGCTCGGCTTGCTGGCAATGCCCACAATGCCCATTGGGCCTAATATAAACACAATAAAAAAATCATGAAAGACAAACTGAAAACATATCTCATCCACAGACTCGGAGGATTTACCAGAAAAGACATCGCCGAGATAGGCCGTGTCGCTTGTCACAGGTCCCAATTACTCACGCTTACCGAGGCTAAACGCTACGCCGAAAGCTTGTACGGCCTACCACCCGATGAATGGTGCAAGCGCATGTACGATTACCTTACCGACCAGATTGATTACGTGAACCAAAAAAATGAGCAAGCCCATGAACCAAAAGGAGAGGAAGCGTGAGCAGCAGGAGCTGGAACAGGCCGTGCGCGTGCTTCGCGCCACCCTCCGCTCCATCGCACACCGCAAGGCGCGCCGCTACGAACAGGAGTTTCTGCTTCGTGTTCGCGACATGATAGATGAGGAAATCGGCGACCAAGCCGATGTCAACCAGTACTGTGCCGACTATCTTGCTCGCGAGGTAAGGAAAGAGACAACCAAGGACCTCATTCCTTCAGGGGTGAGAGTATGTCAAAAAGACTCGCTCGCATAGCTCGCCCATGATGTAGCACGCCTCTTCGCCAGTCATGCTTATGCCGTCTTGCTCGCATACGTGCTGCACCACGTGCAACAGCTCGTGGGCAATGGTGTTGATTCCGCTCGCGAGGTCGCCCGACCGTCCCACGGCCACCACGCTCTCTCGCCCTCTCACGTTGGAGTATGTCAGCCCCCTGTTCTCGCTGTCCTTGGCAAGGTGTCTCCGTGCCTCCAATAGTGCTTGGCCCGTGCAACCTATGCCTTCCAGCGCGCGGCTTATCTCGTCCGTGTCAGCGTCGGCATGGTAGCCGATGAAGCACGTCACGCTCCATCGGCCGTGTTCCAGCCGTATCTCGTGCCGTGTCATAGCACGTCTTCCCACGGAATCGGCAAGCCGTTGTGACAGCAGTCTGCATAGAAGCGGTTAAACACGAACCCGTCTTTTTGATCGATGTCGTCTATCACGTCTTTCACATACCGCGCCATCTGCGCCTCGTCCTTGATACAACTGCCCCAGAAGTCGGCCCTCGCCATGTTCGCCACATACACGTGGTCGTAACCCAACAGGTTCTCCAGCTTCACGTTGTTGGCCGCGAGCATCTCCTCCACCTTGTCTTTTGTCAATGGCTCAATGGTGTCTTCCTTGCCTGTCGCCTTGTTCACCGCGCGCATCCGCCCGACGGCCCAATCGCACATCTTTTTGTTGAAGTGGTAGCCGTTGTACCTCAAGTAGGCCGTCATGCCCTCGGGCTTCAGGTCATACACGTCCAACGGCATTCTGCATCTTCCTCCCATAGTTTGACTATTTTTTAAGACAGGTAAGGAAACAGATTTCCTTACCTGTCGGTTATCACTTAGTAACGGTCGCTGCCATGCCAACCGCCACCACGACGTTCTCCATAACGTCCGCCATCGTCGTAGTCCATGCCACGCTCATGGCGTCCGCGTCCATTATCACGTCCCCAGTCCCGATAGTCGGGCATGGGTTCACGCTCGCCCATGCGTCCCTCACCATTCCGCAGGCTGTCAATACACGACATCACCTTGCCGCCATACCTCAGCATCTTCTCGGCGTTCTCGGCAAGTTCGTCCATCTTGTTCTCCGTTATCTCTATCATGTACATAGTCTTGTCTCTTTAGTCGCTTCCGCTTGACTTCTTCAACGCTTTGTGAAGCATCGCCTCAATGTTCGACAACGTGCCCTCCATGCCGCAAACCTTGCTTTCGAGTTGCGTTATCTTCTCCTGTTGTGCCTTGTCCTTGGCTATCTGTGGGTTGAGCACGCACAGCATGCTCTCGCAGCTCTTAACCACTTTCTCGTGGTATGCCTTGCTGTCAAGAACCTCTTTCGAGTGCCTTAGCATGGCCTCCACTTCCGACATCATCGCTTCCCTGCTTTCCGACACCACCACGTTGCCCGTGTTGGCTATCTGCCCATTGGCAGGGAGTTGCTTAAACTCCAGCTCGCCGTTGTTGGTCTTAACTTTCACGTCCACCGTCGTCTCCATCGGTTGTGGATTGTACTGGCCCGGCTGATACGTCGGGAACTTGGGCTGTGGGTTGCTCACGCTCACCACTTGGCCTATCGTCAGCGTCGGCTCGCCCGTCTTGTCGAGCACGTAGAATATTGAGTTTTGCCTTAATCCTTGAAACATGTTGAAGTCCTGTTTTAGCGTTCTGTTATAATACAATGCCCGTCATAAGTTGAAGGGTGTTGGTGTCTCTCTCGAACCATAACTGGTACACTCCCGTACCTGCCACGTCTGCCACGGTCAACGCCGCGCCGCCGATTTTCGTCACGGCTTGCGTCACGCCGTTGGTCTCGAAGAGGATAGGCAGCGTAGGTGTCGTGCCTGTCGGTATCGCCTGTCGCAGGTTCACGAACACCGTGCCTTTGTAATTTGTGTTCACGAAGGCGTGGTTCCTGAAAGAGAACACCACTGCATCCGTCTGTACCTTCACGGCAGTTGAGCCCACCGCTGCTGAACCTCTTCGATTGACCCATGAAAATGGATAGCCCCAAATCATAGTCGTTCCTCCTATTGCTTATTAACCCCAGAAGCCGTTCGCGGCTGCATTGTAGCCATAAAGACCATATTGAGCTGCTACACAATTAGGAATAGCCTGAAATGGTTGATATGGTACCGTCGCCGTTTCGGGCAGCTTGCACTTTATGCCGTCAACATCCTTTTGTAAATTCGCAAGGAACGCATTGATAGGAGCAACGGCTTGGCCGACAATCTGATTAGTCATGGCCGACTGCTTGAACGTAGAGTTTTCCTCTCTGAGGTTGTCTATCTTGTTCTGAAGCTCCCTCATTTCTGCGGCTCTTTGCCCGTCAAGTATCTGTTGTGTAGAGTTCTTGATGGCGCCTTGTATGTCGCACGTCTGCCTCTGTGTCTCGTAGGCCACGTTCGCAAAGCCTTTCTCCTGCTCGTTCAATATCGCGTTGATGTTGTTCTGTAGCGCGGTCGTCTGCTGGGCGATGGCCATCTTGTTGTCGCAGCAGCACTGGGCCAGCTGGCTCGCCAACTGCATGTTGCCCTGTTGCAAGGCGTTGATGACCTGTTGTCCGCTCATGCCCACTTGGTTGCCCACGTTGCCCACTTGTGCCGTAAGCGCGGAGATGGCTCCCTGTATCTGTCCTTCGGTGCAGTTGAGCTGTGTGGCGAGGTTGCTAATCGCGTTCCTATTGCCGCCGATAGCGTCCATCAAAAGCGAGCGCCCGTAGTCGTTGTTTAGCTCGTTGGCTATACCACCACGGCCGTTATTACCGAAACCGCCCCAGCCGTTGCCGCCCCAGCCCATGAGGAAGAAAAGGAATATCACCCACATGAACCAGCCGCCTTCGCCAAAGCCTCCATTGCCCTTGTTCATTGCTAATAGCAGGTTGGGGTCAAGCCCCCTCTGCTGAAGCAGCGGGGCGAGAAGCGACATCATGCCACCCTGCCCTGAAGAACCGCTGTCATTACCGAATACATAAGTCTTTGAATCCATTTTTTTAAGTTTTAGATTTTAGATGTTCACACTCTCTACTGTAACGTTACGCCCACAAAATTAGCGAGTTGCCACCACAAAGGCCGCAACTCGCTCACACTTTTTATTTCTCGCTGAATGTCAGTTATTTAAGATGATAGGAGGTTCTGTCAAGTTAACAAAATGGGAATTAGTTAACACATTGCATGGCTCATGTTAAAAAAAACGTTTTGGTTAACACGTCCTGTAATACTAAAATCGGTAACAAAAAAAAGAGAGGCAATCACTTACCTCTCTTTGATGTTTACACTAATCAAAACTTAGCCCAATCTTCTATTTCAATATCTTTGTTCCAAAAATCTTCTATCCTCGCGTAAAGTGCATCAACATTAGCACAATGCAAGGAACTGAGCTTCTTCTTGAATACTTCCATATCCACATCATACTTCTTGTCAAGCGAATCGTAAATCACTGAATCTTCACAATGAGCGACAAGCATTTTAACGTTGTATCTTATCGACTCGTTGACGATTGTTCCGTTGAATGAATCCGCAAGGAACATCCATTCATTTGCGGAGAATATACCACGAAGCTCTGTCGTAGATATTAATCTTATACTCTGCAATGTATTGACAGCATCAATGACAGCTTGGTTGATGGACTTGCCATCCTTAGTGAGCCAATCCGCAATTTCCTGCGGAAGGCGAATTGTTGCATTCTTAGTCTCTTTCATAAATATTATTTTTGATTTTTCCAGATTTCGTAATCATCCCAAGATTCAAACCCCATATAGCCACCAACAACGGCAACTACTTTGCTTGCATAAGGCATTTCGTCAATAGCCTTCTTTCTATTTCGGTGATTATGTTCTTCGCACTCATAAAATCCTTGTCTCATAAAGCAGACTTAACCGTGATGTCGAGGGCTGAATAGTTATTATTCTTCGTACTTATAATAAAGCTTCAATGGAGACTCCCCATCACAGGTGACTGTAAGAGTAAGGTTCTTGCAAACAATCTCAGCATTTGCCTTTGCTTCATCTACACTCATATCCATATCATAAGCAAGACCATCCTTACTTGTGATATACTCATTAGCAATTTCCATTGCCTCTGATTTTGTTCTTGGGAAAAAATTAATTTTTTTCATATCTTGCTGTACTTTAAGTTATTGTATTATTTACGCTTGCAAAGATAATAAGAAAAAACCAAAGATGCAAATATTTAGCACATAAATATATGTGCTTTAATGTTTTTTTTAATAGAATAGCCCGATATATCCTATATAATAAGGTGTATCGGGCTACGAACTTGTTATTGTAGATACAGGTACAATCCTACTCCGAACCACATTGTCAACGTCATAGTTGACACCGTTACCCAAGCTAAGAAGTACTTATCGACCTTCTTATACTCGTAAGAATAGTATAGGTATGCAATGAAAGTGCTGTTGATGATTACTAACATCGCTACTATAATCAAAGTCTGAAACATAAAATCCACAATACTCATACGTGCTCGCTTGTCCGTGCTGCGATAGGGCTTGTTAATACGCTATGATTTTCTTTTCTTTTTAATAAAGTAAAGAATATCCCACTTCTTCCAATACCTCGTGTGCCCGCGCTTCTTGTGCTCGCCATTGGGCAGGTCGCCCCTCGCCACCATTCGATTGAGTGTGGCATCAGAAACGTGAAGCTTCTCCTTGACTTCCTCTGTGCTCATCATCGGGTTGAGCATGTCGGGAATGATGTCGCACAATCTATCCAGGTCATCATCGCTCATGCCGCATGCCGTCACCTTCTCGCCTTTCTTTTGTTGTTCGTCAGCCTTAAAACAAGCATCACTCAATGACTTCAAAGCCGTGCCGAGCAGCTTATAATTTAGTATCTTTCCCATTACGCACAGATTTTTCGCCCTAACTTGGTTCTACTAATAAACGTATCTACAAATCCATATAGATAAAACATTGCCGTTACAATCATAACGGTAAAGCAGGAATCTATCATGTCATTCGTCGTGTACCAGCTCCATTCCACGATATGAGCAGCGTTGATGCCGAAAAAGTAGAAGAAGGGAATGCGGTATCTCCAACATAAGAAGAAAAATCGGCTCGCTAATATCAAAACCATTGGCAGAATGTAAACCATGAGATAAATGAAGAGATAGCAGGGAAAATTCTCATTGTTTGTTACGAACATTTCCCTTGGATGCTGACTAAAATCCCACATTCCAAAAGCGTGGAAACACATAAGCGTGATTGGCACCCACTTGCAAAACCACCTAAAAAACTTCAAAATTCTCCTTGAATATCTGTTGCCGTGCTTCATCAGCAACGACATAACCTCGCTGACATCTTTGTCTTGCAACCACCTTAGCAGGTTATCCTCATCGTCCTTAGTCATAAGCTTAAACAATAGTTAGTATGGATAATCGCAAAGTTAGGCAATTCTCTGATAACCACGCCTTTCTCAACGACCTTTAACACTTCAAAGTGCCCAAAAAAACGGATGCCGCCCTGTCTGTCACGACAAGAACGGCATCCGCAGGTTCTCTAACCACATAACTCAAGAAACATTTACATAATCGTTAAAATCATAACAATCTTTAACCTTCTAATCAATATGAACCAAAACCGCAGTCTCCCGTGCTGTCACAGCACTCGCGTTAACCACGTTGGCAAGTAGCTCCTCTGAATTATTATTAGATATTTCAGAAAGAAGGAATGCTACCTGTCCAAGTCCCTTGTTACTTATACAACTTTAGCCTTTACACATTAATTCACTAAAAGAGAGTTCTTTATATCCACAAAGATACGGAAAATATTTCTATGCCACAAACTTTTCCCGAAATATTTTACTTGTTTTTCACTTATCCAAACAATTTTCCTGCAACCATTCCACCTGTCAACCATCTATCCCATCCAAGAAACAAAACCGTGACAGACCGTCACGGTTTGCCACGGCTTCGAGAAGTCAGCCGTCTCCCGACGGCCGTCCCATCATCTGTTCAATTAACCTATCACAAAAAGAAAACCAAAAACTAAATCAAATACGTTATCCTGAATAATCTCTTTTACCTTTGGCCTACCCAATGCCTATCTTTATTCGCAACGGCAAGCGAATCTTCCCCAAGAACGGCAGATGCTTCCATTTCTACCTCTAACTGACCGCAGCGTCGCTTAGCTCTCGGTGGGATGTTCACGGGCATCCCACTTTACATCATTATTCTTTCCTTTCCTCGCTTTTTTTTCCTTTCCTTTCCTCGCTCTTTCCTTTCCCTACTTCGTCCACAGCGTCAGCCACACGTCCGCGAATCCTGCCACCTCGGCCCAGTAGAGCTTATGGAAGTACGTCTTGCCCCTGCTCATGTACCACGCATTATCCAGTATCTTATACGCCTCCGCCACGGCCACGTAAGCCGCATACATGGACGCCACGAGCACCGTAGGCCACCAGTTCACGCTCATCGCCCAGCCCACGCAGCCAATGGCCGCCACCATCGCGCCGCCCTTGTGTACCGGGTACGTGTCTTTGTCGCAGTAGTTAGGTGCGACACCCACTATCATGAGCCCCACGCAGCCCAGGAACGCCAGCGGTTGCGCGCCGCCTGCCTCCAGCATCACTGGCAGCATGGCGAGCGCGCTGCACATCATCACCATGGAGAACACGACTCCCGCGTCCTTCCTCCAGCCTTGAAGTTGATAGAACGTGTCGCTCACCATTTCGGGGAGCCCGAATTTCCATGCCATAATCACAAAATACGCGGCCAGCACCGCGAACGCAATAATCGAAATCATCATAATATCTTTTTTGCCTTAAAAATCTATATCAGTCTATAAAGTCCACAAAGGCCTATCGCCCTCAAAGAGCTTCTTCCATCATAACTAAAACATTCTCCACGTGCATCCCACGCCCACCCACACGTCGGGCTTCCTTGTGAACACCCCATACCCGAAACCACCAGTCAGCCCCACGTTGAAGCGCCTGTTCTTCACTCTCCCCTCTACGCTCTTCGTTACGACCACCGTCTTCTGATACACCTCAATGCTGTCCAGCCTCGGCTCGTAACCGCTCACCCACGCCATGTACGTGCTGTCCTCGTATCGCTTCTGCGTCCGTGGGACAACAGCCCATACCGTGTCCTTCCGTGCGAACTTACCCGTTTCCTGCGCCTTTGAGCCACCGTCATTGCCCGTATGTCCGTCCAAAACCTCAGACAAGCGGCACGGCTCAAAGACCTTTATCTCTGCCTTTGGAACAGTCGGCTCTGTGGGGAGTACCATTGGCACCCGTATCACCCCTGTCACCACGCTATCCTTGACCATCGGCATCGTCTGCCTCACAGTGTCCCTTATCGTCACCGTGTCCACGGTCACCTTTCCCTTGCCGTCGCGCGAATGGTGGTTGCAGTGGTTAGCCAGCCCAGCCCCAAGGCAGAAGCCAGCGAACGCCACCGCCGCCATCACCCCGACAATATTGTCTTTCTCTTTCTTGCTCATGTCTATCTTGTCTATAAAAGTTCACTTTCTTTATACCTCCGATATGCAGCTGTTCGCCTTCTTCAGCCACGCCAAGCGGTCGGCCATGCCGTTCGTGCCGCCGTTGATACGCTTGGTGAGAGCCGTATAAGCGTCTTTGTCCGCGTAGATGTTCAAGTTGTTCCGTTTCCAAAACCACAGCGCCGAGAGTATCGCGTATTTCGGCCGCTCCAGTAGCTCAGGGTGGTTCACGCAGTCTATTTTCAAATCCTTGGCCAGAGCCGTATAGTTCGCTTTCCCCGTGATTTGTATGTACCCACGACCCTTGTACCGTTGACCGTCTCCGTCCTTCTCAGGCGTGTTGCCGAGCATCCTCGCCTTTCGCCCCGTGTCATAGGCAGCTCCTGAGCCTATCTCCCTTGTATATCTCAGCCCCGCGCTCTCGTGCCCAATCTGCGCCAGGAAGTATCTCAATCTCCTCACTGTATCAAATCCATATTCCGCCATCAACGGATTCATGGTTCTCACTATCTCGAATATCTGCTTTTCCTTTCCCTTGCCGTAAAGGGTAATAAGTTCACTTGCCAGCATCTTTTCTGCCTCCTGTTTTTTGTCGTTGTTATTGTTATTGTCATTGCCTATCCAGCCCGTCAAGGTTTATCTCCAGCTGCTTCGGGTAGCCTTCCTTAATGTCATACTTCTCGACCTCTTCCACGGTCTTCAGCTCAGCCACCTCAGCCTTGTGCCTTGCCGTCGTGTTGAAGCACTCCAGCGCATACAGCTCAATCGCCGACAGCAGCTTAATCACCGTGTCGCAGAGTATCGTCAGCTTCACGTCGCCCATCCACAGTTCGGTTGTCTCCTGCCCTGCCGCTTTCGTTATCTCCGTCGAGTTCATCAACCCAACCCTCGTTGCCTTGTCGAGCCAGAACACGTTTCCATTGAGCTTAAACCCATTCACGGCGGAGGAGGTGTCGTATCGCTCAATCTCGCCCAGCTTCCGCCGTTTGGCGTAGCGCAACTCGCTCGCGTCGTACTCGGCTTTCCATTCCTTGTACGCTTCTTCGGCCTCCGCCGCGTCGTAGTCGTCCGCGCTGACAACCGTCTCGGCGCATACGTACGTGTCCGCGTCTATTTTTGTAGCTCCAAACCGAGCGTAGACCATTGTACCTACCGTCCCTGTCGCCTCGTAATCCTCGGACGGTATCCTCGTCTTGATGAAATTATATTTTCTCATTTTTTCTCTTTTGGTTAAAGTGGGAAAGCGGGCAGTATTTTTAATAAGGTGCCTTTAGACGAATAATCGATCTTATTTGTGTTAAAACACAAGCCATTTGAGGTGGCGTGCTGGATGCAGCTCCAGCACGCGCCAAGATTCGTGTAAAAGTCTTCGCTCACGTCTTCCCCGTAAATCTTTGCCAAGATGTCTCGCAGCTGTACCATGTTATCCAGGAACATATTAATCTGGCCGCCGCCCGGCAAGAAGCCGCGCAAGGTCTTGCCTCCGATGTCGAGAGTTTGGCCGCAAGCCGCGTCCGCCGCATCCGCGCTTACTTCCAGCGTTGCTGCGTCCTGCCTTATCAGCGTCGTCGCATCCTGTCCGTTGTAGAAGTACGGTAGGCCGCTTTGATACCCCGAATTCGGGATGCTCGGGAAAAAAATCGAGGCGGAGCTCCACTTCGTCTTAGTCAAGCCCGCCACGTTAGTCAAGTCGCTCGTCCTGAACGCGAACACGCCCTTGTGCGTTATCAGATTGTAGGAGGCGAACTTGATGGCGACCACCTCGCCGCCGTCCCTGCCCGTCGCGAGCCAGTCGTCTATCGTGTATGCCGTCCCGTCTTCCGTCACGCACCACAACCCCGTAGCGTATTGGTAGAAAAAGAAAGACACGCCCCTGTATGACAGCTCAGCCGTATGGGAAATCTTGTTTTGCCCGTTCTGCACTGAGTACCCGTCCTCGTTGTCCACCGTGATAGTGTACGTCTTGCCCAATGGCACGTAGATGGACACCTTGCCGTCAGTGCCCGTGAAGAACGACGTGGTATTGCCGTCATAGGTGCATTTCACCTCCTTGTTTGCCCATGCCGCGTATTTGCCATCGGGGTATCTTGCCACGGTAATCGCGACTTCCTCGGAGTTGTCCTTGTCATAGGACATGTACGTCACGCTGACCTCCCTCTCTGGCAGCACTGCCGTGAAGCCCACTGGGGCGATAGGCTGCGCCGCACCGTACTCAGGGAACTTCAACTCATAATACTCTCCTCGCCTGGCCGTGAAAGAAGCCTTGCCCCCTGTGTCAGTGACAATCTTCAACGGCGACTTGGTGTCGCGGTTGAAATACACGCTGACCGTGATTCCCGACACCTTGACGCTATCCACTGAGGACTTGATTGTGACTGTCACCTTCTCGTCAGTGTCCACCACGTTCACGGTGTTCTGTTCCCCATCCCTGTTGGTCACGGTTATCGTAGAGCCCTCCATCGTCACGTTGCACCTCTCAGCTCCAGCCGATGCCGCCTCGCAGTCGGCCACAGCCTTGGCCGCCGCCTCAGTTCTCGCGTTTTCTGCCGTCACCCTTTCGCTCTCTGCCGTCACCCTTTCGCCCTCTGCTGTCACCCTTGCGTTCTCGGCGTCAGCCCTCGCGTTCTCGGCCGACTCGCGCACCTGTTCTGCTTGCACTCTTTCCGCTTCATTGCTTGCGCGTGTAAGCTCAGCTTGCACCCTTGCCGCTTCGCTCTTCGCCCTTAGCTCTTCACTTTTTACCCTTCCCTCTTCACTCACCTTAATTGCGTCGCTCAGCTCGCTCATCGCCTTATTCTGCGCCTGCGCCTCCTTTACCAGCGCTTCCAGCTCCCTGTCAGGCGGCAGCACCACCACAGCCGTGTCCATCTCCACCGAGTTCTCGCCCTCGTCGGTCTCGCCCAGCTCCGTGTCGGCGTCAGCGTTCCTGTCAACGATAGCCACCTGCTCATACTCGTTGCTTCGCCAGTCGTTCCCGAATATCTTTCCGCGCACCTCCAGCGCGTAAGTGCCCAAGGGTATCCGGTCTCCCTCGACCCTCGCCACAATCACGTTGTCCTCTTTCGCGTCAATGGTGTAAGCCAGCTCCAGCCGCCTGTACGCCGAGCACAACCTCACCACGATGTCGGTGCAACCCGGCAACGGGAACGCCACCTTCTCGCCCTCAACTATCTTCACCACGGGTATCCTCATGGTGAAGTCATTACCTCTTACTATCCTTTTCATGTACTGTTTCCTTATTAAGCCTATTGTTTACCTACATTGATTCCTCACTCTCCCATCTTCACTCGTCACTTTTTACCCTTCCCTCTTCCCTCTCCGCCTTCCTGAACGCCTCGTTCACGGCCTCGCCCATGGCAGGGTCTTTCTGCCTTGCCAACGCCACGGCGAAACCCTTGCCAAAAGCCATCAGATACCCCTTGATGGTGCGCTTCTCTATCCGCACGTTGTGTATGTAGAGGAAGTGGCCACCAATGGAGCTGATCTCGCACAGGCAGGCTATCACGCCGCCGACCCACGCGCCGAAGATGTAGTTTATGCCCACGAGCGGCAGAAAGCCAGCGCCTATCGCTTCAGCCACCATCATCAGCATGAGGTAGTCAATAAACTTGTTCAGGCTACGCCGCCACGCCCGCGAGCGGTGGAACTTATACACCGCCGCCAGCACCTTGTCACCTTGCTTTAACGCCTTGTCGCGCCTTAGCCTGCTCTCCTTGCAGCCGAAGCGGAAGTCGAGCATACATAGCAAGCCTATCGCTATCCAAATCCACTTGGAGTCCGCCAGCATCTGCGTTATCTCCGAGGAGAACAACGTCATGCCGAATGCTCTTACCCCTGTATGAACACTATTCCCCGTCAAGAAACTTGTCTGTAATACCGAGCTGCCCATCGTCATACCTTACCTGCTATTGTCGTTATCGTTCTTTTCGTTCTCACGATTCTACATTCTTCACTCTTCGTCCTTCACTCTAAAGGGAAGGGGTCTACATCATCCACAACCCGCAACCAATCACGCCGCCAATGCACGTGAAAGCCCAGTCCAGCGCGTCGCTCTCACCCTCATAGGTCTGGTCGGCGACCTCCTTCAAGATGCCCACCACCACAGTCACCATCAAGGCGAAGCCAGCGCACGTCCAGCGTCCCTCGCCAGCCACGCCCTGCATCAGCATGGCCGTGAAGAAGGCTATCACCAAGCCAGCCAATAAGTGCAAGTACCTGTCAGCCCCTGCCTTTGCCAGCCACTCACCAATACTCTTAAACACATTGTAAACCTTTTTCATAATCTCTTTGTCTTTAATCGTTATCGTTGTTATTGTCTATTCCGTTACGTATATCGTTGCCAAGCATCTGACTACCATAGTCAACGAGCCATATAAATCGTATACCAAACCCCATTATTGTAATAGAATAAGGACCATTGCCCCGCGGAATCGGAAGTAAAGCTTGTGCTATTATATGTGCCACTCTGGAACCTATGTCCGTTGCCGTTAAAATCAATTCTGTCCCTTGTCTGTATCACTATCACCAGTTGGCCGTCCTTAGGGTTAGATGGCATCGTGAAGTGGCCGCCCGAACAGAGGAACAGCGTCCTGTTGGGGGAGGAGCCGTTTGTCGTCGTCGAAGCGTCCAACGCCAACCCCTGCAAGTGACTGAGACCGCCCATCGCGCTAAGGCAGAAGTCGCCATCCGTCTCTATGCCCAATGCCGCAGCGTCCCTGCCGTTGCCTGAGCCGCCGCCCGTCACCTGTATCAGGTTGCAGTAGTTCACGTCTTGGTAGTTCACCAGCGACTTGGGGTACGTGTTGGCATCGCCGCCAGTCGTGTCCCTGTGCCCGTCGCCAAGGCAGACCAGCGACGTCCTGCCGCCAGGGGTGCCCCTCACGCTTATGTTGGTGCTCCTGAGCCCCAAGCCCCACTGGGACGACGACGAGGCACTGTACATTCCGCTATCCGTGAACGTGAGGAAACTGATACGTCCGCCCGTGGCCGTGATATTATTTGTCGTTATCAGTCCACCCTCTATCGTGGTCTTGCTATTTCCGTCAGCCGACGTCGAGTTGAAGATGGAGCCGTTGATGGTAGAGCCTGTCACGGTGCCCGTGAATTTTCCGCCGCTCGCGTTAATGACACCATTAAAGGTAGCGTTGCCCTTGTCGTCCATGTAGGCAACCTTTACACCTGCGTTGTCCTGCCACACGAAATTCCGTCCGGTCATCGTCACCGTCTCTGAGTCTATGTCTATACCCGTGGCAAGCAGCGCCGCCTCCTTCTTCCGTGCCTTAGACACATCGTTGGCGTTCCAGTAGATAAAGTGGTCGCTCTTCGACAGGCACATGCGAGAGACACGCACGCTGCCGTTGCGAAGAAGGAACACGCGAACCTCCAGATACGCTATCTTCTTAACCTTTCCGCTGTTGTCCGTTGCAGTCTCCCCGAACGTCTTATAGGTCTGCGCGCGGATGATACCGCTGTTGGCGCTGCTGGTGCTCATGCCGCCAGTAAAAGCTCCGCCAGTTATCCGGTATTTGTCCGCGTCGCAGGGATGGACCTCCATATAAACAATTTCGTCCATGCTTGGCTTGCCGCTCAATGTCTGGGAAAGGTCGGTATAGACAAAGGATATACAATACGTCCCGGCACCTCTGAAAGGCACGATGTATCTCAGGCCTCCATAAGAATTAGGGTTCGTGCCGTTCGGGTCGCTGTAACCGCTCCGCTCAAACGTCACGCCGCGGCACCCGTCACCGTCGGCGGACGAATCCCTCGACATCCACGGCACTGCGTCACCCATGCTTCCGACGAACGTGTTCCTCTCCCCCATGCCGTCCGTGTACCCAATGGAAGCCGAGAACGCCGGGTCGGGCAGCAGGTTCACGGCATTCGTCTCTTCCTCCGACGGTTCCCACTTATCCAGCGTCCTGCCGTTGGCATCCACCCCCGTCCAGTCACCCTCGTCGACACGCACCCAGTCTACATGCACGCCGTTGTAGTTTCCGCTCCCGGGATCGTCGCGAGAGCTGTTCTGCTCGTAGAAGGCGACAACCATCTGCCTCGTCGCACCGGCCTCGAACTTGAACCGCAGGTAGTCTGCCGAGGTCTTCGTGAAATAAGCCGAAGAATAGGCATAAGTCCAGTTGTTGTCCGAGCCGAAGACAAAGGCTGTCACATGGCGCTCGTTGCTGTTCGACTCCATCCACAGACGCGCCGTCACTGTGTACGTTCTGCCCTTTTCCATCACAAAGGGAAGGCTACGGAACACCTCGTATTGTTTGTTGAACAGACCTATCACGTTGCCACCGCTCAGGATATTCCGCGACTTCCGCTCTAACCCCTGCACCTTCAGCGAGATCTGCCCTTGTCCTTGCTTGATGGTCTCAATCGTCCCCTGCATGCTCGCCGTGGTGCTCTCGATCGTCCCCAACTTGGCGTTTACGTTAACGATCGCGCCGGGATTGAGCGAAATCGGTACCACGAGGCTGGCAAGCAGCTCACTCATGCTGCTGTCCCTGTACACAGAAATCGTGGCTGACCCTGGCGCGGTACTATTGCCGTTGCTGTCTATCTCGTAACCGTTGGAATAACGGTAGCTGATGATATTGTTGCCGGCAGAGTTCTCGAACACAAACACGCCGTCCAAGTTTTTCCCGCCTAACGTCAGCCGCCAGCACTGGGGAGGCCTGGAGTCCTCCGTTTTCTCGCTGCCTACGGTCTTGTACAGCTTCAGATTGCCGTCCAGCGTCACTAAGATGGTGCTCGCGTCCGTCAGCGTCCCGCTGTTGTTGCTGTTGCCCACCGTCTCGATGGTATACACCGTTGCCGCGGAGCCGTCCGCGCCCTGCTTGCCGTTCGCGTAGTTGGCGGTCGCCACCACGCTACTGTCCACCAGCAGCTCTATGCCTATCGTGCTCGCCGTGCCAAGCGTCTTGTCGGTCGAGGTGTTGTCAATGGGGAAGTGGGAAAACACTATCTTGTCATTGCCACCGTTGATCCATTTGGTCGCGTCCACATGATACACGCCGTCAACGTACACCATCACCAAGCCACCGAGTTTCGTCACGTTTGTGAAAGTCTCCACCGTCGCGCCCGTCGTCCTCGTGAACTGTATCTGTATGCCAGGGTCTGTCTTCCCGCTGCTTAACGGGTCAAGGTAAGGTGTCACCTGCACCCCATACGTCACCGCGTCCTTGCCGGGTGTGCCGTCCTTCACGATGCACAGCGTGATGGAGTCGCTCATCTCCACATATTCCGATGTTTCTCTTTCAATCGCTGACATTTTTCCTCTGCTTTATTTGCGTGAATAAATTTTTTTGTCTACCTTTGCCGACGTGGGGGTTGCGTATGCTATCTCCTTTTTTTGTGCTTACACGGACAGGCTTGCAGTCCCCGTTGTTGACGTGTCGCTGTCCGTCTCCACGTATATTTTGCATTTTGCGACAGTGCTGACCGGCGTGTAGTTGCTGTCAACGAGCCAAACGCCATAGCGTCCCCATGCGTGATATTTTCCGTCGGCTCCTTGCTTCAGCCAGTAGGTGTGTTTCCCGTGTTTCAGTGCCGTCTTTTCCGTCGTCACCTTCGCGGTCTTGTGCAGCACGATATTGTGTGATTCCACAAAGCTCAAGAGCTGTGACATATCCACGGAATAGTTGTTGTCGCCAAGAGATGTGAACGGGCGTGGTATAGGAAGGTAACGTACCATGTTGCGGAATCCCCACGCGTTCCTGTTGATATTAAGCTTTGATATTCTACAATACTTCTTCCAGCAAAAGCATAACGTCATCTTGGAAATATCCTCCGAGGCGTGGAATATGAGGCTATTTCCATCCGCCCTCAGTGCCGTCAGCTCGATAGGCTCCAACAACCGTTTGGGTATCTTCACGCTGCACTTCCACAAGTCGAGCGCGTCGGAGCTGCTCGCCAAGCGGTAACGGTAGCATTCATCCGGCAATATTTTTTGTCCGTCTCTTGTCCATGAGAAATTATTTCTCGGTATTCTTCCGCCCATGCTCTTTCCGTCGATTACAACACTGCATTGTAACAATACGCCTTCATAACTGCCGTTAAACACCGTGCCGCTGTCGCTCGTCAGGTTGACAACAGCCGTACGTCTTGCACTCTTTCCGTCCTTTCCGTCCTTGCCGCCGCTAATCTCCTTCCTCCACACTTTCGACGTGTCGCTCGGCTCCGCGGTAGTCGTATCGCCTTTCGTCACTATGCACGTCCAAATGGAATCGTTGTGGCTCACTTGGTCGTAGTAGCGGTATTTCGTTCCCCTTGCCCAGTTACCACGGAAGTTCACTAAGGTTATCGGGTCGCCGCTCGCGCTCATAAACTTGAAGCTCGAAGACACGAACACCACCTCCTTGGGCGACAGTATGAACACCGTGTTCGAGTATTGGTTCACGCCGTCCCAGTGCCTGTAGTCCACGATGCCCGTCAACGCCACGATACGAGGCAACGTACCGTCCTCCGTGCCCGTTGTCTCCAGCATCATCACGTTGGTGCGGCTCTCGTCGTTGTATTGGTCACGCCCCTCAGCGTCGCCGCTCGCGAACATCCTGTGACCGTCCAGCACTATCGTGTCCCCTGCCTTCGGCGCGTCGTTAGTCATGCTCTCGCAGTCCGTCTTCGACAGCACCACCCAGCCGAACTTCTTGCCGTCATACAAGTCCACCGTCACCTCGCGCGTTTTCGTCACCCCGTCATCATCCACGTAGACCTCCGTCCGCGTCTCCGTTATCGTCTCGTTCTTCGTGGACACGTCAGTCACCAGTCGCCAGTAATAGGTATTGCTCACGCCCTCATGCGCCCCAGCCTCAATGTCAAATGTCTGACACTTCGCCTGGTCATACTTCCTCCATCCGTTCTGCGTCGCCGTGGTGCCGTCGTCGTTCAGCGTGTAGCACTTCCATCCCTCGCAGTCAGCGTCACCCTCAGCGCACGCCACCCACTCCGCGCTCGCGTCCCCAGTCTCGGTCGTGCCCGTGTCCGTCGCCCTTTTCACCGGCACCGCCCTCACAATCTTCGAGCTCGCGCCGCTCAGGTACACGTTACCTCCCACGGCATAGAGCTTCCTAATCTCCAGCGAGTTGAACACCGCCTTGCCCCACACCATCAAGTCCGTGACCGACAACGTGTATTTCCCCCGCGAGTTCTTCGTCACCCCGAAGCCCCTCTCCAGTGCCTCGTCAAACGCCAGCGAGCTTAACGCGTCAACCACCACGTTGCCTTTCTCGTCAAACTTGTAGCCGCCCGTCCCGAACGTCGCCCCTCTATTCAGCTTAGCGAGCATGTCGGAGATTAATCCCTTAGCAAAGGTTATCAACCCCTGCGCCGTGTCGTCCTGCGTCTTGGAGATGAAGTACTTAGCTCCGTATGCCTTTACAAGCGGGTCTACCTGGGAAGGTGTCATTCCTACATTGCCCCCAATGTTTCCTGTGCGTATGTCATTCGCCACTGAATCAACCTTGTTCTGTATTCTCTGTAACGTGCCAACGTTGACCTCATTCCTGAGAGTTACGTCATAGGTGGGAATGCCGTTGTTGCCATTCTCCTTGATAGTCAGTTGATCAATATAAACGCTTCCATTAATAAGCAGGTCGTCATCATCAAAGAGAAGGACATCTCCCTCCTTCAATGTGTTGTGTATAGATGCCGTCTTCCCGCTCGTGTCGCTCTTCGCCTCCAAATCCTGACGGGCCATGAAGATTTCATCAATCTTCGGAGTGTACACGTATCGAGTATAGTCATTCTTGCAGAGCCAGTGAATAGCCTTTCTGAGAAGCTTTACCGACGCCGCCCACACATAGTTTACATCACTGACATTGATACCTGTAAGTACGAAATGGTCTCCGGGAAGTATCTGGTACGCGTTCGTCATGCCAGGCCCAATGGCCTGTACGGACTTTGCGTATGAGTATGGGAACCACAGGAAAAGCGAATCGTCGTAACTCCTTTGCACTCTTAGCGTTATCTTTCCTGTAGAGGCATCAACGCTCTCTACCTTTGCCGTAAACTCTCTTCCTCCGCAGAAGCCGTCCTTCATGGACAGCTTGAACTCTCCGCTGTTGTTCGCGTCTTTCGCTGCCTGTCTCAGGTCAAAGCCAAGCTTAGGAAGTGTTACATGAAACGAAGGTACGGACACGCCCTCTTTATCATAGACGCCGTTGTCGTCAATGGTGTCTGCGCTGTCTATAACATCAAGTCTTGTCGTACCGTTACCGATGCCTGCGTCCGACGCGGTAATCTTCTCGATGGACGGATAGACGGCCTCCAAGCCGTTGTCGTCATTGGACTCTGTGCAACTTATGTCTCCGTCACGATAACCCAACGACGCGGCGTTCTGAGACACGATATAAGGATCGTGCCTGTCATCGGAGAATGAGACTACGTGCTTACCGCTCTCTGTATGGAAAAGCACATATTCGTCATCCGTGCCCGACGGCTTCTTCTTGATATAGTAGTTTGTGGAATTGGAGGCGCTGTCATATACGCTCTTGCATATATCAGCAAGACTGTATAGCGGGAATCCCGGCAACATGAGACTATTGACGGCCATGTTGTCGGGCAAGGCCTTAACCCCATCCTCAAAGCCTATGTTCGATATGGGGAAGGCAGACCTGTCAACCCCCTTGGTAAAGAATATCCTCGCGCCAACCGCAATAGCTGACTTGAATTGCCCGAAATTGGCGAAGTCCGTATTGTCGTCGTCGTCCTTGGAGCTCTGGAGACATTCAGAGTATATCTCTACGTTCCCATTGTTATCGGTGCCTTCTACGCGCGCGTTAACCAAAATATCACCGACCTTGATACCGACAGCGTAGATATTGCTGCCATATTTAGTCATCGCGTTTGTGAAGTATCTTGAAGAGTAAGGGAGGTCAAGGGTAAATCTTGCAAAGGAATAATCAGTGGGATTTTCCTTGATTTCCTTTATAGTGGAAAAAGCCTCTGAAGTTACCTCAGCGTAATACCTTGTAGGCATATTCTGGTCGCTTCCGTAGGCATGGAGTCTCGTGACTACCTTCTGGTCAGTGTCGGCAGTCTTGTCAACCTCGTACAGGCCTTTGCCTTTACCATACTCGAACAGGTGGGATGTAGGAACGCCTACGGTACCGATATAAACGTTTCTTCCGCGGATGATGAAGTTAAGGCCAAACTCTGTCTTGACTTTTTGCAGCCCGTCCCATACTGTGTTGTTTGAGATGGAGATGTTCCTGTCATAACGCTCGTCGTCTCGGCTGTCTTTATAGTCAGACGGATCGCCGTAGGTCTTAACCCACTCCGATTGTACGGCTGACAAAAACGCAGAATCAGTGCTAATGTCCTTGGCTCGTTGTACGGTGCGTTCGTATGTGGTCTGATACTGTCCAGTGTCCTTGGTGCCCTGCGTGTTGTTGGCAAGGGTATAGAACATCCAGTATTCGCCCTTGCCACGACCGTTGTCTTTACACCACCTGTCTGCGCACGCCTGTAATCTGTCTGCGAGGTCGTCAACGTCCTTTGCGTAGAATGAGAACGCAGGAAGCGACGTATAGTGAACCTTGTTGTCGTCAAGCACCCAGTCATGGAACAACATCATGGTGAGCTCGTTGGAATACGAGTTGAACTTGATGCTGTCATACACGAAGCCTTCTCCGTAAGTTCCACGACGTGCCTTCTTGATGACCGTCGGGTCGTAGTTGATAGTGAATTTCTCTCCGCGGTACTCTATGTAGTCGCCTATCTGGAAGTCGATGGGGTATGGGGACTTGATAGAGACAGTAAGATAGCACTCGCCCATCCACTTCCCAACATACTCGAAAGTGTCCTGATAGACAACCTTTCCTTTTCCGTCGTACTCCACAATGCTCTCGTGGAGTGCATTGCCGTCCTTGTCATATATAGTCCACCTACTCATCAATCAATCTTCAAATCAACAACATTTCCTTTATCATCAGTAACCAACGACACATTACCGCGAGGGCTATCTACATGTAAGGTAATCTGGAAAACGAGTATCTTTGTATCATCAGAATCCATATTGAACCATGTCTTCTGCGATACCTTTGTAAACCTCGCGTTGTAGCGCCCGGCGCAACAGTGCGTGTCGTATATAGCGAAGACGCATCCGTTCCCGTCGCCACCAGAGATGTACTTGATAAAAGTATCAACTTTGTTTCTCAAATCCGAAACGTCATCGCTTTTGGCCTCACATGTTATCTCAATGTCATAGTCTTTTGCGGGGGGATTGCTATTGTTATAAAACACGTCTATGCCGTCCTCGTCATGCCAGTCGCGCTTGGCGACATCTTTCATGTCAGGCAAGAGGATAAACGGGACATCTTGTATATATACAGAGAAGTCCTTTACGGTTTCCTTTACATCGCCTTTTTTGTAAGACGTCCCGGAATAAATCATCTTTTGAAAGTATACCTTATCCATGCGTCTGGTTTTTATCTGCAAATATAATATAAAATAAACAATCGGCAAACAATCTTACCTGCAAAAACGATTGTTTTGCTGTAAATAATCATTATATTTGCCAAAACAAATTTTTATCTAATTATGATAGACGCAGTGAAGAACGAAGAGTTGAGGAACAAGGCTGTAGAACTCGGCCTGTGTGACCAGTGGCAAGGTTTGTGGAGCAATGATTGGAATGACAACAAGATGATTGCCAAGTACAAGGAGGGTATAGACTTCTGTCTGGCAAACGATTTTCCGAGCGTTGAATATATAAAAAGTCATTTCAACAAGCAAGACCTGCGAAATGGCGGCGTTTTCGTCGACGACAAGCACTCTGTACTCAATGCGAGAATGATTGTCGTTAGGGGACTTTCGGATATAACAGCGAGGTACAACGGAAATACGGTGGCTGAGGTCTATATCACCGACAATGCCACACTGAGGCTATTAGCCCGCAACCATTGTCACGTAATCCTGCATGTGCTTGGGAATGCCCAAGTGGATATTCAGCAGGAAGACGACGCTACGGTCCTTGCGATAAGGCACAGCAAGACATGCGGAATACATGTCACAAAAGGAAGTGTCACGGAAAGAGAGGAAAATACTTATTTGAAGGGCATCCTGGACTAATATTCAAGCTTTCTAAAAAATAGTTGCTTGTTTATTTGCTTGTTTATAAAATAACACGTACCTTTGCAGTGTGAATTTTGAACGTTAGCAATGTGCGAGGGAATAGCTTAATTAAGGTTAAACTTCTCTCACTTTTTGGTGGTATGGGAGATATTGCCTATCTTTGCAACGTTCTAATTCAGATGTGGACGAGACGATGAGGCTCTTCCACGAAACGGAAGGGCATTTTTTATGTCCGTCTATCTTATCGGTTAAGAAGTACGTGAGTATTAGATATTGCGTGCCGCCCCGTGACTTCGTAGAAATGCGTAGTCGTCCTTTCACATCTGAGGATAGAACAACGAGTAGCGGCACGCTTCTTTTGTGTGTCAACTCAACAAGTTATTACGTTCTTAAACAGATGTGCAATGAACGAAATTCAAATTTTCAAAAATCCTCAGTTCGGAGAAATTCGGACGGCAGGTACGGCAGACAATCCAATGTTCTGTTTGTCAAATGTATGCAAATCTCTTGGTCTGTCCGCAAAAGGTGTAAATCAGAGACTTAGTGATGAGGTAATTTCAAATTACCCCATCGTTGATAGCCTTGGGAGAACACAACAAGCATTATTTGTCAACGAGGATGGATTATACGATGTTACCCTCGATAGTCGCAAGCCCAAAGCACGGCAATTCCGCAAGTGGGTGACTTCAGAGGTACTTCCTGCCATCCGCAAGACAGGTGGCTACATGGTCTCAAAGCAGGACGACACGCCCGAACTCGTCATGGCGAGAGCCTTGCAGA